>Ga0136633_1002833_pt1 | contig 11688 bp, 4 predicted proteins | sample AntDrymeUQ832206_2_FD_105494 | JGI IMG/M metagenome (GOLD analysis project Ga0136633, IMG submission 105494) | Polar desert sand microbial communities from Dry Valleys, Antarctica - metaG UQ83 (22.06) | ecosystem: Environmental > Terrestrial > Soil > Desert | place: Antarctica: Dry Valley...
CAGATGCTGAAGGCGGAGCGGAAGGGGTAATAGCCCTTAACTGCAGGTGAGGCTCAGCGGCCCCACTTCTCTCGATGTCGCCGCTAACGATTTCGCCACATATAGGCGGCCGCGCGACCAATCACGATCGAGCCGATGATCCCACAGGCGGCCGAGATGTATATCAGCGCGATAAGATCAACGCCGCGGCGCGACAGGTAAACGCCTATCGCAGCGCAGATCACGGAGAAGGCGCTGGTGCAGAGACCGATGACAAGTTCGGTTCTAACCGACACGGCGAAACCTACGGGCTATCGCGCCGCCACCTGCGCCGGCATCCAATCCTGCATGCTCCCCTGATCCTGCACCTGATAGGGCAGGCCGCGGCTGTTCAGGTACATGCGCTGCATCTCGGTGCGGTTGAAGGGGCGTGAGCCCAGGCGGCCGAAGACGGCGATCTGCCCGCCAGTCTCGTCCACCGCGCGGTCGCGGTCGAGGCCTTTGGAGAGCGCGAGCGCTGGCGATGGTGTGCGCGCCCAGGAGATCAGTTCGGGCACCGGCCGCGGGCTGAAACCGTAGAAATTGGGCTGGCTCGATGGCGAGGTGAGCTGGAGCACCTTGATGCCGTTCCGCCCGTCCGCGATGTAAGCGAAGAGCGAGGCGTTGGTCGAAGCGACAACCACGTCCTGCGCGTCCGGCGTCTGGCCGTTCCACACCGTGGCGCGATTCTCGGCGGTCACCCGCCAAAAGATCGAGGGTTGGGTCGGCCGGGTGATGTTGACGATGACCAGCCCATCCGCGCCCGCCGCGACATAGGCGTAGGTGCGGGCGAGATAGACACGGCGGGCGTCGGCGAGCGGCACGGTGGCGCTCGTCACCGCCGTCGGCGCTTCCATATTGGTCACGTCGAAGAGCTGGAGGCCTTCGGCGCTGGTCACCCACAGATAGCGGAATTGCAGCGCGGAGGCGCGGCCGTCGCGCACCGGAACGGTGGTGACGTGACGCGGGTGGAGCGGATCGTTGAGATCCATCACCACCAGCCCGGCATCGGCCAGGATGTAGGCATAATGGCCGGCAAGCGTGACGTGGCGGGCGCCGGTGAGCACGCCGTTTTCATTCCAGGTGACGGCGCGGCGCAGGAAATTGTCGCGCGGCTCGCCGTTCGCCATCGTGTCGACGTTGACGAGGTACATGCCCTCTTCGGCGTCGGTCACCACCGCGTAGCTGTAAAGCGGGTGGATATGCTGCTCCTGATTTTCCTGGAGCAGACTGATGGTCGTGCCGTCGGCTTGCGGCCGCGAGGTATTGGCCATGCCCCTATTGCGGTCGGGCCGGATCGGCTGGTTGGTCGGCAGCGCCATGCAGGTCGCGTTGCGCGAGCCGACGCGGGTGTTGTGGCCGAGCGGCGAGAAGGGCCCGGTCAGAATGCGCTCGGAGAGCCCCTTATTGCCGATCGAGGCGATGTCGTAGACCATGAAGCCGCCGCGCCCTTCGGCGACGAACATATATTCGCCGCGCATCTGCAGGCAGCGCACCGCGCCCCGTGTACCCTGCACGACATTGGCGAACTGCTCCTGATGGCGCGGCTCGCCCGAGAAATTCTCGTCGAACTGAACGCCGCGAGTCCAGTTGATCAGCTCGCGATTGTTGCGATCGATGTGCATCCGGTAGAAGTCCGGATAGGCGAAGCGCTGCAGATACGAGCCGAGCACCGCCTGCGGTTCGTCCCATTCGGTGACGCGGGTCGCCTGGAAGCCGCTCTCCATCCCGCTCCAGGCGTGCATGCCGACGAAGTTCACGAAGTTCGTGCCGTGCAGCAGCAGCTGCGCCATGATCGCATTATTGTCGTCCGCCTGGCTGACGTGGCAGTCGGTGCATTGCTTGGTTTCGGTGCGGCGGACGGTGTGCGGGAAATGCGGCGCGAAGGCCTGGCTCGAGAAGCCCGAGGCCGAGATTGGCGGCTGCTGCACGTAGATCCGTTCTCGATTGACGTTGGTCGAGGACAGGATCAGCGCCGAGGTCGAGCGGACCGGCGCGATGATATTGTCCTTGGTCGTCTGGTGGCGACCGAGCTGGAACATGTCGTCACGCGCGACCTGCGGGTTATAGGTCGCGAAATTGCGCGTCTCCTCGGCCTCATAATGCTGGACCACGGTGCGGTTGTTCGCCTCGATCGGGAGGTGGCAACCGGCACAGCTCGTCGTCCAGCTAAGGTGGCAGGTGAAGCAGGCCATCTCATTGTCAGGGTGGGCGAGCTCGGCCTCGGGCACGCCCTGGCCGAAGACGAAACGTCCGGTCTCGGCGCCGGTGCGCGACATCAATTTGGCGCGCGCCGAGCGGATGTTGAAGCAGGGACCGGGGGTCGCCTGATCGCCGCGCGCCTCGCAGGGCGGCAGAGTTGAGTCCGTGCTGTCGCGGACCTGGCTGACCTCCCATTCGAGACTGGGATCGACGATCGAGCGCTGAACCAGGACGCGCCGGCCGTCGCGTTCGATCCATTCGAAGCGCCGCCGGCCGTCTTCGTTGCGGATCAATTCGAGATTGGTGCCGTTGGGCGGCGCGGCCGGGCCCGAGGTGCGCAGATTGGCGAATTCGCGCGACGTGCCGTGGCAGTCGCGGCAGCCGATCTCGATCGCATTGGCGACTTCGCCATAGATGAAGCCGTTGCCGTGCGAATCCTGCGCGAAGTGGCAGTCGGCGCATTGCAGCCCGCGTTCGGCATGGATGTCCATCATATGGACCGAGCGGCCCGGATTGGTGCCGACCGGCACGAACAGGCCCTCGCCCTCGCGGCGGAAGGTGTCGGGGTCGCCGGGCGGGATGATCTGCCCTTCCGCGTCCAGCATGTTGCCCTCGCGGTCGCGGCGGAAGATGGCGCGGAAATTCCAGCCATGGCCGTGATAATCGGCGAACTGGGTGTCGCGCGCGAGCGGGTTCACCCGGTCATAGATTTCGCGCAGGAATTCGGGATCCGCCCACAGCCCGCGCGGGCTCGCCGCCTCCGGATTGCGATCGAGGACGTCATGGACCTCTTGCTGGTTCGGATAGGCCTGGTTGCGGAAGCGGCGCTCCTCGGTCGCGTTGCGCGCGGGCAGGCGATTTTCCGGCCCCGGCCACATCAAATCGGCGTCGGACTCATAATCCCACATCGTGTAGCCGAGATAGGAATTCAGGAAGATGTTCGGCTGGTGCATGTGGCAGACCATGCACTGCGAGGTCGGGATCGCCCGGCTGAAGACGTGGCGGATCGGGTGGCCGCGCTCGCGCACCGAGGCATGATTGGCGTCGGCCGGGGCGGCGGCGCCCGGACGCGTTTCCTCGCCGCCGCCCGGATGCGGATCCTCGGCCGCGGCCGGCGTCTCAGTCGCCGTCGCCGATGAATTTCCGCTCGCGGCTTCGGCCGGGGCAGCGCCCTCGGAATGGCCGGCGCCCCCCTCGGAATGGCCGGCTTCGGCGCCATGCTCGCCCGTCCGTTCGGTGAGATTGGCGATGGTCGGATCGACCGTGCCGGTCTGCCCGTCGCGGCCGAAGCGGGCATAGGTCAGGCTGTGCCTGGGCTCGCGATCATTTGCATAGACGACGTGGCAGCCCGAGCAGCCGGAGTGGCGATAATCGCCCGGCTGGTCGTTCGTCCCCATGAACCACATGAAGGGATCGTTGAGGCGGGTCTTGGCGATGTTGAGCACGGGAATTGAGACGCGCAGGCCGGTGCCGGGCCCGCGATTCGACTGGCGGATGTCGGGGCGGCCCGGTTCTTCCAGACGCTGGATCGAGCCAGTCGGATTGGGCAGGCCGACTTCGGCGAACTGGGTGCTGACGTTGCGCCCGCCGCGCTCGAAGACGCGGAAGACGTCGCCGGGCGGAACGACGTGCCAGGTCGGCAGCGGATAGAGCTCGGCGAGGACGCCGCGCGCGCGCTGCTCCGGGCTCAGCGCCGCGCCCACCGGCGACTGAATACGGGCCGGCTCGCCATTGCGGGTATAGGCTTCGCCGAGCAGATAGTTTTTGAAGGGCAGGACGCCATTATTATAGGACGCGCCGCCCCACAGCATCGCGCCCGTCGCCATGAGCGAGCGTTCCGCCGCCTCGATCACCTCGATATGACAGGCGCCGCAGGCGTCGCGCACGGCGCGGTAATCGGACGGATTGATGAAGCGCACATATTCCGGCGCCTCGATGTTGAGCAGAGTGTAGGTGCGGCGCGGATTGGCCGAGGACGGATAGTGCCAGGCGATCGGATAGCGCGGCAGCACGTGGGCGCGCTCGCGCGCGGCGACATAGGCCGGCGCGCTGTGCGGCAGATTGGGGTCGCCGGTGACGGTCGGGTTGCCGCCATGGCAATCGGTGCAGCCCAGCACCACGGCCGGCGAGCGGTGCATAGTGTGGGCGTCGCTCTCGGTGTGGCAGGATTGGCAGCCGGCGCTCTTCGTCTCGGCCTCGCCCCAATCCTGGGTGCGCGGCGCGGGGGAGGCGCGCACGAGGCTGTAGTCGCGCGCAATCGGCGCTTCCTTTTCCGAGGCGCCAAGCTGCGACGTGCCAAGCATCGCCGTCGCGGCGAGAACCGCGCCAAACAATGTGCGCTTGGCGAGCCGGGCGAGGTCGAGCATCGCCATCAGTAGGTCAGGATCGCGTTGAGCAGGACTGAATAATAGCGCCGGTCATTCTGCACATTGGCGAAGAGGTCTTCGAAGCCGTTACCGGGCTGAAGCACCGCCGCGGAGGCGCGGAAGACGACATTCTGGACGAAGCTCGGCCGCCAGATCACGGCGGCGCTCAGATCCCAGCCGATGTCGCGACGGATGTCCTGCTGCTGACGCAGCGTCTCGAGTACGCCGGTCTGGTGGAACCAGAGATGATTGGCGTTGACCGAGAGGCGCACCGCCGGCGTGATATCGAAATCCGCTCCGACACCCAGAAGTATCGTGCCCGGATTGACGAAATTCGACTGGCCCTGCTCCTTGGACGAACGCAGATTGTTGAGGATGCCGTTGCGGCTTTGCAGGGTCACCGCGCGCGCGCCGCCGGCGAAGGGGATATTCTGACGGATCCAGTAGCTGGTGTCGGCCCCGGCGAAGATCGGGTTCTCGAAAATCGCGTCGAAGCCGCGCTGGACGCTGTCGAACGGATCGTCGTCGCCGCTCGCGAACAAGGCCGCGCCGCGCAGGCGGACCCAGTTGAAGTCGTAAGACGGCTCGACGGCCGCGAAATAGCTTTCGATGCGTGCCGGCTCGCCGGTGAAGTTGTTGTTCCGGTCCGATCCGAACAGGGCGTAGGCGGAGGCGGAGATATTCATCCGGCCGATCCGCCCGTCGGCATTATAGCCGATGTAAAAGGCGTCGTAATTGCGGTTCTGGAGATTGCCGATCACGGCCGGGCGGACCGGGAAGCCGTTATCGTCGATCTCGATATCGTCCCGCTCGCGGTTGATGTTCCAGGTGAGGCTCAGCTCACTGGTCAGGCCGATGACGGGGAAATCCTGGCGATAAACATTGGCGTGAAGAACCCAGTCGGAGCGTGGAGTCTGCAGGATGTTGTTGAGGCCCGAATTGGTGTCCTTTTCGAGCCGCCAGATGCCGGCGAGATTGAACTGCCAGCGATTATTGTCGCGGTTGCCGAAGAGGCGGACGCCGAGCTGGCTGTCCTGAAAGAGGAAGCCGCGGAAATCGAGGTTGAAGGGCTGGATGCCGACCCGGATCGAATAGAAATCATAGCGATAGGAGGTGTTGACGAAGTGATAGTCGAGGAACGCTTCCTGGACGCCGAGCGCATAATCGAAGCGGTTCGAGCCGACCGTCGGGCGCACGTCGAGGACGCGCCGATCCGACACGTCCACATAGCTGCCCTGCACGGCGAGGATGACGCGCCATTCGACGTCGGGCGGCTTGTAGGCGGTCGAGCCCTTGATCAGCGAAGCGCCGAAGAGGAAGGTCTGGACGAGCGCGAAGCTGTCATTGCGCCCGAACACGTTGAGGCTGTCCGGTCGATCCGTATTCTGCTCGCCGCCGGGCGTCGGGAAGCTGCGGAATTCGGCGACGGTGTCCGAGATCGCGCTTGCGGCGAAGAACCAGTCGGTTCCGGTGAGCCCCAGGAAGCGCGGCGTCGCGCAGCGCGGGATGCCGGCGGCGCGGCGGCGCTCCTGCTCTTCGTCGGTGGGCAGGCAGACCGGCCGATCGCCCTTCAGCGTATTTTGATTATAGGGATCCCACCAGCGCTCAGTGACGATGCCCAATGACTGGATCAGCCGCCAGCGATCGGGAATCGGGATGTGATCGGCGGGAAAGGCCTCGGGCGGCGGCGAACGGATCGCGCCCGGATTGTTCTGGTTGACCGGATCGTCGAGCTCGCGCTGGATGTCGGGGCGGCGGCGGCCGTCGATCAGATCCTGCTCGATTGGCGTTGGCGGCGGCTCGACGCGCTCGTTGATGGGCGGTCCGGGCTGGCCCGGCGGAGCGGCCGGCGGCTCTTCGCTCAGTGCGGCAAGCTGCACCGGAGCCGCTTGCGTCGGCGCGGCGGCGACCAGGCCTTGCGGGCCGGTCGTCGTCAGCAGTGACAGCAAGGCGGCGACGATCGTCATTTTCCGTCGCAGACATTCTGGTCGTTGGTGCCAACGAAGGGCGCGAACGGGCAGCGTATGTAACGCAGGTTCGACGAGCCCTGGCTCAGCGGCACACTGATCCGGTCGGCGCGGATCGCCGGCGCGGCGTTGCCAATCGCCCCGCCGAGGCGGATGCCGGCATTGTGAAGCCCTAGGAAGGCGATCATGTCGCTCTGATCATTGCCGTCGCCCGACGCGGCGATCGCACCGACCAGAACGCCGTTGCGGTAGATCGGCACGCCGCCGGCGAAGATGGTGATGCCGTTGTTCAGCCGGTTGAAGCCGGCCGCGATCGGCGGCGACTGGGTGCAGCTTTGCGGCACGTCAACGGCGGCCGGATTGGGATTCAGAACGAAGCCGCCGACGTGGTTCAGGATGTCCTGATCGATCAGGCGGGACTGAAGCCCGGTGGAGAAAATGTTGAACTGCTCGATCGGCACCGAGAGGGGGCCCGGCGGCTGGCCGACCTGGCCATCGGGGAACCATGGCCGGGCGAGATTGCCGATCGAGCGCAGGGCGAAAGCAGTCTGGCCGGTCAGCGCATTGGGATCGCCGAGGAAGGTGCGGACTGCGGGGACGTAAGCCTGCACACGCGGATCGGGATTGGCTGTCAAATAAGCGGCGGCGGTGGGGCTCGAGAAGAAGACGGTGGTGCGCGCCTTTTGCGGGACCGCGTCGATGGCGTCCGCGAGTGCGTCCGGCGCACGGACCAGGCCGAGGATACGGCCGTTGGTGTCGACGACGGCGATCGTGTTCTGCGCCCGCGCCTGCGCCTCGCCCGGCGCTTCGATGCGCAATTGGGCGCGCGCCTGCCGCTGCACCAGAAACGCCTCTTCCAGCATGGCGCGCACTTCGTTCGCGGTCAGCGCGTTGGCCCCGTCGGTGCCGGCGATGGCCGGGAAGCGGTTGACGCCGCCCTGGCTCACCACCCAGGCTTCGGGGATGGCGAATTCGGCCGCGGTCGCGGGACGAACGCCGGATTCCTCGGACCCGTAGATCGTGCCCTGAAGAACGCCGCCAAGGGCGTCGTAATAGCCGCGAACAGAACGCAGAATCCCGATCGGACCGTTGATGGCGGCGAAGGCCGGGGCGTTGGCCGGGTTGCTGCGGAAATCGGCGGTGGTGGCGTCGGAATAGCGCAGCAGCGTGCCATCGACGGTGATCCGATTGGCGCGGATTTCTGCGCGCGGCTCGAAGCCGCTCGTCGCGGCGAGCGCGATCACTTCCTCGATGTTACGGTCATTGTCGCGATATTCGGTGTCGAAGCCGTAAACGCCGTCCCCGACGACAGCGATCGCACCGACCACCGCGCCGTTCTTGTAAAGGGGGAAGGAGCCGGGATCCGCGCCGACGCCGAGCGGCCCGCGATGGGTGCCGGAGCGATTAGGGAAGCGGGAGGAGACATCCGAGCAGGGCAATTGGCTGAACTGGACGCTGAACAGCGGGCCGCTTTCGAGGCCGCGGGTGGCGGCGGACGGCGGAAAGGTCTCCTGCACGATGTCGTTCGCGGTGCGCGTCGAGAAGGCCGCACCGACCGAGGAGAAATAGGAGGAGGTAAGCGCCTTGGAGATGCCGCCGGCGAGGGCGGCCGGGGCTGGAAGGTTTAGATTCTGCAGCGGATCGTTGACGCCGTTCGGCGCCGCGGGCGTACGGAGCGTCAGGTTCGCCCCGTTCATCGCGAACACGGCGAGGACGTTGCCGACCCGGTCGATGACGACGAAGCCGGAGGGCTGGTTCTGCGCCTGCGCCTCGGCGACGCCCTGGGAAATGATGCGCTGGACGTCGGCGACAGTCAGGCGCTCGGCCGCCGGCGTCTGGAACACCGCCGTCGTGGGCGCGACCGGGGGATTCTGCACATCCGGCTGCGGTCCCGGGCCGCTTCCGCCACCGCCGCCTCCGCCGCAGGAGCCGACGAGCAACGCAGCAATGGCAATGAACGACGTCTTGTCTTTACGCTTCACCTGAGCCTCCGGATCGCCGCGGCCGCACGGCCGAGGCTCGCCCGGAAATCTCCCGGACTATACGCATTGGGATCGCGCACCGCGCGATAGGCCCCGTTGATGTCGCCGCGGATACGGTTCGCGGTCGCCTGAGTGATTTCGCCTTCATTGACCAAAGCCGAGAGCAAAGTGTCGGTTGCCATCACCGCCTGGACGCTGCCGGCATAATCGGTGAAGCGCGGGCTGATCGCCTCGCTGGTGATCGCGTCGATGATTGCGAAGGTCTGCGCCCGGCCCATTGTCGTTCCGGCGAAAGCCGCCGAGAGCGCCCGCGCGCTGTCGCGTAGCCGCCCGGCCGCGGCCACCGCCGAGGCGCGATCGCGCGCCATCGCCTGATGGAAGGCGCGGCTGTCGCGGTCAAAGCGTGCGGCAAGCCCCGGCGCGATCACCCGCGCCGCGGCCGCCAGCATGATCATGTTCTCGTCATTGTAAGGCGGCATGCCCGAGGGGATCGGGCGGCCCGGATTGGCGACCACGGTCGGCTGGAAATTGGTGTCGTCGCTGATCCGCCGGTGACAGCTATGGCAATCGAGGAAATAAAATTCCGGGAACATCCCCTCCGTGCCGCGCGAGGGCGACGAGAAGAGGGTGAGCGAGCGTTCAAGCGCCATCGCCTGGCCGACCGCCCAGGTCTGCAGCGCCGTGCCGCGACCCTTGCGCTCGCGATAATCGTCATCGGTCTGATGATGCTGCTGCAGCGTCGAGAAAAGGTCGAGCTCGAACGAGATGCGCGGATGGCCGGCGGCCATGATGCGGTGGGTGACGAACTGGTTTTCGTCGGCGCTGCCGAAATGGCAATCGAGGCAGACCCCCGCCCGCACCCGCGGATTTTCGAGCGGGACGAGGCCGCGCGAGACGTTGTTCGCATGGGTGCCGCCCACCGCATAATGGCTCGACAGCCAGCCCGAGGCGGCGCCGTGGCAGGATTCGCAGCCGACTCCGTCCGTGGTGAGGAAGCGGATGCCGCGTTGCGCGGTGGCGGGCGTGGCGTGGCAGCCGAGGCACATCGGCGCGGTCGACGCCTGGCCGATGCCGAGCCGCTGCGCGATCTGCTGGCTGCGCGGCTCGCGCAGCACCGCATAAGCGCGGCTATGGGCGCCGGTCGGGGAAGCGGGATCCTGCCAGATCATCAATTCGTCCTGGCGGACGACGGGGCCGTCGGCCTCGCTGCGGCCGTGGCAGGTGGTGCCGCCGCACGTGGCGACGCCGACATAGGTCGCGCCGCTCGTCTGCGCGACCGCGGGCGTTTCCGGTTTGAACAGGACAAGCAGCAAGGCGGCGGCGAGCATGCTCGCGGCGCCCAGTCCGATGGCGAAGTTCCGGGGCGCAGTGCCCCGCACTGCGCAGTCGTGTCCGGGGGACACGACGACCTGAACTTTGCGGCTGCCCCCCATCTGCCCTCCATGCCGCCGACGCACCCCGGCGGCCAAAGACCTTGGCCAAACTATGGACTGAAAAAGCGGCGGCTTGCAACAGGGAAAGGGGTGCGCCGCCGCTGGTGACAGCCGAAACGAACACGGCTAGACCTTGCCGCGTTTCGGGCGGCGCGACGGGGGGACTCGGCGGCGCGGCCCGGCCGGCCCGCCTCGGGCGCTGAAACGGAGCCGTGCGATGACCAAAGCTTCTGACCTGTTCATTCAATGCCTCGAGGAAGAGGGCGTCGAATATATCTTCGGCGTGCCGGGCGAGGAAAATCTCGACATGCTCGATTCGCTCTCGCGGTCGAAGCAGATCAAGCTGATCCTTACCCGCCATGAACAGGGCGCAGGCTTCATGGCCGCGACCTACGGCCGGCACACCGGCAAGACCGGCGTCTGCCTGGCGACCCTGGGGCCGGGGGCGACCAACCTCGTCACCGCCGCCGCTTATGCGCAGCTCGGCGGCATGCCGATCCTGATGGTGACGGGCCAGAAGCCGATCAAGAAATCGAAGCAGGGCCGCTTCCAGATTCTCGACGTCGTCGCGATGATGGACCCGATCACCAAATATACCCATCAGCTCGCCAGCGCCGACAATATCCCGAGCCGCATCCGCGAGGCGTTCCGCCTTTCCGAAGAGGAAAAGCCCGGCGCCACCCATCTCGAATTTCCCGAGGACGTGGCGGACGAGAAGACCGACAGCGTGCCGATCAAGCGCAGCCTCGCGCGGCGGCCGTCGGCCGATCCCAAGGCGGTGCGCGCGGCGGTCGAGAAGATCGAACAAGCGCAATCGCCGGTGCTGGTGATCGGCGCGGGCGCGAACCGCAAGATGACCGGGCGGATGCTGCTCCAGTTCGTCGAGAAGACCGGCATTCCCTTCCTGACGACGCAGCTCGGCAAGGGCGTGATCGACGAGAACAACCCCAATTTCCTCGGCTGCGCCGCGCTTTCGGCGAACGATTTCGTCCACAAGGCGATCGAGGCGTCCGATCTGATCGTGAACATTGGCCATGATGTGATTGAAAAGCCGCCTTTCTTTATGCGCAGCGGCGGGACCGAAGTGATCCATATCTCGAGCCGCTCGGCCGAGGTCGATCCGGTCTATTTCCCGCAGGTCGAAGTGATCGGCGACATCGCCAACGCGATCTGGCAGATGAAGGAGGACATCGTTCCTTCGGGTCGCTGGAATTTCGAGCGGATGATGCGGGCCCGCGCGGCCGAGGTCGCCCACACCGCCAAATTGTGCGACGACGAGCGCTTTCCGATCTTCCCGCCTTGCCTGGTCAAGCATGTTCGCGCGGCGATGCCGGCCGACGGCATCATCTGCCTCGACAATGGCGTCTACAAGATCTGGTTCGCGCGCAATTACAACGCCCGCCAGCCCAACACGGTGCTGCTCGACAATGCGCTGGCGACGATGGGCGCCGGCCTTCCTTCCGCCATGGCATCGGCGATGGTCTATCCGGGCCGCAAAGTCATGGCGATCTGTGGCGACGGCGGCTTCATGATGAACAGCCAGGAGATGGAGACCGCGGTCCGCCTCGGCCTCAACATCACGGTGCTGGTCCTCAACGACGGCAGCTACGGCATGATCCGCTGGAAGCAGGCCAATATGGGCTTCAAGGATTGGGGCCTGACCTACAACAATCCCGACTTCGTCAAATATGCCGAGGCTTACGGCGCCAGCGGCCACCGC
>Ga0136633_1002834_pt1 | contig 11687 bp, 9 predicted proteins | sample AntDrymeUQ832206_2_FD_105494 | JGI IMG/M metagenome (GOLD analysis project Ga0136633, IMG submission 105494) | Polar desert sand microbial communities from Dry Valleys, Antarctica - metaG UQ83 (22.06) | ecosystem: Environmental > Terrestrial > Soil > Desert | place: Antarctica: Dry Valley...
CGGGCGCGGCGGAGCCGGCTCAGCGGTGAAGACGTCCTCGACGTCGGGTGCGAACACGTGTTCGATGCTACGCCGTCCGGCCCTGCCGCGCAAGGGGTGTGGACAACGAGAAGTACTGCACAGTCGAGGCTTTCGCGCGCGAGAATGTCGGAGGCGAGTGGTACGGCGCGAGCCCTCCCCCACGCAGGCACCGGCGGCTGCCGCCAGGGGCCATGGGCGGTGAGCAGCGTGCGGCGGCTCAGGGTGCTCACGTGATCGACAGAAGGATCGGTGCCGTCAGACGACGCCCAGCCGCGCTACGGCACCAGATCTTCTGTCGATCACGACCCAAGGGCGGGCCGCACCGGGCCGGGCCGGGCCGGGCCGCACCGGGGCGACGCGTCGAGGCCCGGACGGGCGCAGCGCTAGCGCGGGTCGGCCGCCGGCGGCATGAGCCCGGCGTCGCCCCGGTTCGACGCGCCGCTCCCCGGCTCCGACGCGCCGCCCGCCGCACCGATGAGCGCCTCCTCGGGCGACATCGGCTGCAGCTGTCCGGCGGCGATCTGCTCGGCCCAGTGGCAGGCCACCGTGTGGTCGGCGGCCACGCCCGGCAGCGTGCGCAGCAGCGGCACCTCGTCATGGCAGCGGGTCGGCTGCCGCCACGGGCAGCGGGTGTGGAAGCGGCAGCCGGACGGCGGTGCGGCGGCGGACGGGATGTCGCCGCGCAGCAGGATCCGTTCGCGGCTGTCCTCCACCTCCGGGTCGGGGATGGGGATCGCCGACAGCAGCGAGCGGGTGTACGGGTGCAGCGGCCCGTCGTACAGCCCGTCCGACGGCGCGACCTCGACGACGGCGCCGAGGTACATGACCGCGATGTCGTCGCTGATGTGCCGGACGACGGCCAGGTCGTGCGCGATGACGACGTAGGTCAGCCCGAGCCGCTTTTGGAGCTCCTCCAGCAGGTTGACGACCTGCGCCTGGATCGAGACGTCGAGGGCCGAGACCGGCTCGTCAGCGATGATCAGCTCGGGGTTGAGCGCGATGGCCCGGGCGATGCCGACGCGCTGGCGCTGCCCGCCGGAGAACTCGTGCGGGTAGCGGTTCGCCGCCGTGGCCGGCAGTCCGACCAGGTCGAGCAGCTCGCGGACGCGGGCGTCGTACGGGCCCTTGACGCCGTGGGTGCGCAGCGGCTCGGACAGCGCGGACTCCACCGACTGGCGTGGGTCCAGCGAGGCCAGCGGGTCCTGGAAGACCATCTGCATCCGCTTGCGCATCGCCCGCAGGTCGCGCCCGTTGAGTGTGGACAGATCGGTGCCGTCGAAGACGACCGAGCCCTCGGTGACCGGCTCCAGCTGCAGGATCGCGCGCCCGAGGGTGCTCTTGCCGCAGCCGGACTCGCCGACAACGCCGAGGGTGCGCCCCTTCTCCACCGACAGGTCGACGCCGTCGACGGCGCGGACGTGGCCGACGGTGCGCTCGAGCAGGATCCCCTTCTTGATCGGGAAGTGGACCTTGAGCCCGCGGACCTCCAGCAGGCTCATGAGCCGTCCTCCACCGGGTTGACGCAGCGGACCAGGTGCGCGCCGCCGGCGGCGCCGCGAGCGGGCAGCAGCGCGGGCGGGGCGCCCAGGCACTCCGGTACCTGGCGGGTGCAGCGGGGCGCGAACGCGCAGCCCTCCACCCACGGCAGCGTGTCCGAGGGCGAGCCCGGGATCGGCAGCAGCGGGATGCCGCGCGCCTGGTCCAACCGCGGCACCGAGGCGAGCAGCCCGGTCGTGTACGGGTGCTGCGGGTCGGCGAACAGCGGCCGGCGCGGGGCGGACTCCACGATGCGCCCGGAGTACATGACGTGCACCTGGTCGCACAGCCCGGCCACCACGCCGAGGTCGTGCGTGATGAGCACCAGCGCGGTCTGGCTGCCGACGACCAGCTCGCGCAGCAGCTCGAGGATCTGGGCCGAGATCGTGACGTCGAGGGCGGTGGTCGGCTCGTCGGCGATGAGCAGCCGCGGTTCGCAGGCCAGCGCCATCGCGATCATGACCCGCTGGCGCATGCCGCCGGACAGCTGGTGCGGGTAGGTCTTGAGCCGGCGCACGGCGTCGCCGATCCCGACCGAGACAAGCAGCTCGGCGGCCCGGTCGCGGGCGTCCTGGCCCTTCAGGCCGCGGTGCCGCTCGAGGATCTCGGTGATCTGCCGGCCGACGGTGAGCACTGGGTTGAGCGAGCTCATCGGGTCCTGGAAGACCATCGCGATCTCGCGGCCGCGCAGCGCCCGCAGCTCGGCCTCGGGCATGCCGAGCAGGTCCTCGCCGTCGAAGCGGACCGACCCGCTCACCTCGACCCCGCGCTTGCCGAGCAGGCCGAGGGCGGCCAGCGAGGTGACGCTCTTGCCGCTGCCGGACTCGCCGACGATGCCGACGGTGGAGCCGGCGGCGACGTCGAGGCTGACGCCGTCGACGGCCTTGACCGCGCGGCGGCCACGGCTGGAGAAGGTCACCCGCAGGTCGCGCACCTCCAGCAGCGGCGTGCCGGAGCCGGCGCCCGGGACGGCGTCGGCGACGGCGGCGGTGCCCGGGACGGTCATCGGCGCAGCCCTCTCATCGCCGGAGCTTCGGGTCGAGCGCCTCGCGCAGCGCCTCGCCGAGCAGGTAGAAGCCGAGCACGGAGATGACGATCGCGAGCCCGGGCCACAGCGCCAGCAGCGGCTCGCTGGCCAGGTAGGCGTTGGTCTCGGCCAGCATGCGGCCCCACTCCGGGATGCTCGGGTCGGGTGAGCCGAGCCCGAGGAAGGCCAGGCCGGCCGCCTCGGTGATGGCCGTCGCGAGGGCCAGGGTCGCCTGCACGATGACCGGCGCGAGGGAGTTCGGGAAGACGTGCTTGAGCACGACCCGGCCCTTGGTGACGCCGAGAGAGCGGCTCGCCAGCGCGTAGTCGCTCTCGCGTTGGGACAGCATCGCCCCGCGCAGCAGGCGGGCGAAGACCGGGATGTTGACGACGCCGATCGCGATCATCACCGAGGTGATGCTGCGGCCCAGCAGCGCGGCGATGCCGATGGCCAGCAGCAGGCTCGGCACGGCCAGCATGATGTCGGCGCCGCGCATCACCAGGCTGTCGACCCAGCCGCCGAAGGCGCCGGCCAGCAGGCCCAGAGCCATGCCGACCGTCGCGCCGATCGTCACCGAGACGACGCCGATGATGAGCGAGTAGCGGGCGCCGAAGATGATCCGGCTGAGCTCGTCGCGGCCGAGCTGGTCCAGTCCGAGCAGGTGCTCCGCCGACGGGCCCGGGAAGTTCCCCGGCCGCACCTGCGACAGGTCCTGCGCCGTCGGGCTGTAGGGCGCGAGCACCGGCGCGAAGATCGCGACGAAGACGAACAGCAGCACCAGCGTCGCGCCGACGATGGCCTGCGGGCTGCGCCGCAGCCGGCGGAAGGCGTCCCTGAGCAGCCCGCCGCGCGCCTCCTCGGGCTGACTGAGCTCGGTCTCCTGCGCCTCTGCCCCGGACAGGCTCATCGGGTCCTCACCCTCGGGTCGAGCAGGCCGTAGGACAGGTCGACCAGCAGGTTGACCAGGACGAAGATCACGGCCAGGAACAGGATGCCGGCCTGGATGACCGGGAAGTCGCGGGCGAAGACCGCCTGGGCCAGGAAGCGGCCGATGCCGTCGAAGGCGAAGACCGTCTCGGTGAGCACCGCGCCCGACAGCAGCAGCCCGGTCTGCAGGCCGACGACGGTGACGATCGGCAGCATCGCGTTGCGCAGGATGTGCCGCCGGGTGATGACCGGGCGCGTCATGCCCTTGGCCTCGGCGGTGCGGACGTAGTCCTCGCCGGCCACCTCCAGCACCGAGGCGCGGGTGATGCGGGTGATGAAGGCCAGCGGGATGGTCGCGAGCGCCAGCGCCGGCAGGATCAGGTGGCGCAGCGCGTCGACCGCGGCCTCGGGGTTGCCGGTGACGATCCCGTCCAGCACGTAGAAGCCGGTCGGGTGCTCGTTGCGGAACATCAGGCTGTCCTCGCGCCCCTGGGTGGGGAACCAGCCGAGCTTGAGGGCGAAGACGTACTTGAGCAGGTAGCCGAGGGCGAACACCGGGATCGCGATGCCCAGCAGCGAGCCTGCCGTGGAGAGGTTGTCGACCCAGGAGCCGTAGCGCCGGGCAGCGACGAAGCCGAGGGGGATGCCGACGGCGACGGCGATGAGCATCGCCGTCACCGTCAGCTCCACCGTTCCGGGGAACCTCCGGGCGATCTCCTCCACCACCGGCTGGCGGGTGGTGATGGAGGTCCCGAAGTCCAGCGAGAGGACCGACTGCACGTAGCTGAGGTACTGCTCGTACACCGGGCGGTCCAGCCCGTACAGCTCACGGACCTGCGCGACCCGCTCCGGGGTGGCGTTCTCCCCCAGGAGTGCGGTCTCCGGTCCGCCGGGCAGTGCCCGGACGAACAGGAAGACCAGGATCGACAGGCCGATCAGGATGGGGACGAGCAGGAGGACCCGCCGCGCGGCGAACCTGAGCACGGTACGGCGGGCCCTTCTGTCGTCGAGTCGCTAGATCAGTCGGAGAACGAGACGCGGGCGAACTCCTCGATGCTCACCGGGCTGGGCTCGTAGCCCTCGACGTTCTCGGCGAAGACCAGGCGCGGCGAGGTGTGGACGTACGGCACACCCGGGAGCTGCTCCATGATCGCGCGGTTGACGTCCTCGTAGAGGGCGGTCCGGGCGGCCTCGTCGGTCTCGGTGCGACCGGCTTCGAGCTGGTCCTGGATCTCCTGCGGGATCGTGCCCCAGGACGGCTGGTCGGTGCGGAAGAACGTCCCGATGAAGTTGTCCGGGTCACCGAAGTCGCCGGTCCAGCCGAGCAGGTACAGGCCCGCCCCGCCGGTGTTGACGGCGTCGAGGTAGTCCGGGTTCCACGGCGCCGACTGCGGCGTGACGGTGAAGCCGGCGGCCTCGAGGTCGGCCTGGAAGGCCTGGAAGTTCGCCTCCGGGTTCGGCATGTACGGCCGGCTGACGCCGGTCGGGTACCAGAACTCGATGGTCGGGTTCGCGACGCCGGACTCGGCGATGAGCGACTTGGCCTTCTCGAGGTCGTACGGGTAGTCGGTCACGTCGTCGGCGTAGCCGAACAGCTCCGGCGGCATGAACTGCGTCGCCACCTCTGAGCCCTCCGGGTACTGCGCCTGGACGAGGGCCTCGCGGTTGAGCGCGTGGGCGATCGCCTGGCGGATCTGCGGGTTGTCCAGCGGCGGCTTGGCGGTGTTGATGCCGACGTAGCCGACGTTGAACGCCGGGCGGGACAGCAGCTGGTAGCCGGCGCCCTCGAGGGCTTCGTAGTCCGCCGGGTCCACCAGGTCGTAGCCCTGGATCTCGCCGGCCTCCAGCGCCTGGCGGCGGGCCGGGCCGTCCGCGATCGGGCGGAAGATGATCGTCTCGATGGCGGGCGCGTCGCCCCAGTAGTCCTCGTAGGCCGTCATGACCAGGCGGTTGCCGGGCTCGAAGGACTCGAGCGTGTACGGCCCGGTGCCGACGGCCTCCTCGAGGCCGTAGGCGCCGTCGAAGCGGGGCTCCTCACCGGTGCCGGTGACCTCGTCGGCCCCGAACTCCTCGAGCGCGGTGGGGCTGGCGATGGAGAACGCCGCAAGCGCCAGGCCGGGCAGGAAGGACGCCGACGGGGCGGTCAGGTTGATGACCGCGGTCGTCTCGTCCGTCGCCTCGCAAGAGGCGTAGAGGCTCTCGCCCTGCTCCGGGTCCTCGTTGTTGGCGAAGCCGGTGAAGACGGTCTGCCAGTAGTAGGACACCGACGGGCTCTGCTGGACGCCCTCGAAGTTGTACCAGCGGTCGAAGTTGAAGCAGACCGCCTCGGCGTTGAACTCGGTGCCGTCGTGGAAGGTGACGCCGTCGCGGAGGGTGAAGGTCCAGGCGGTGCCCGCCTCGTCGGCCTCCCACTCCGTGGCCAGGCCCTCGACGATGTCGGTGCCGCCGGCCTCGGTCGTCACGAGCGTCTCGTAGATCTGCCGGGCCGCGCGCAGGGACTCACCGTCGCTGACGTAGGCCGGGTCCAGGCTGACCGGGTCGGCCGACGCGCCGAAGACGAGCGTGTCGCCGCCGCCCTCGTCGCCGCCGGAGGCCCCGTCGTCGTTGGTTCCGCTGTCGCCGCCGCAAGCAGCGGTGCCGACCAGCAGGCCGGCCAGACCCAGGGCGACAACGCCCTGGCGTCGAAGGTTGCGCATCGCGTCTCCACCTCGTGCAGTGCATCGGCCACCCGGTCGGGAGCCGAAGGATGGCGGGAACATAGTCCGGGCGGACCACGCCGCGGTGCGTCTTGAGCGGTCGGCGGGTCGCGATCGTGCAACGTCCGGCAACGATCGTGTCTCGGCCGTCGGGTGCGCCCGTCCTGCCCCGGTGCGTGTCACAGTGACCGGCATGCGCAGGGGGCCGGGAGCGGTGCTGCTGCCGGCCGTCCTGCTCGCCGGACTGCTGGCCGGTTGCGGCAGCGCGGACGGGCGGGCGCCGGAGCGCCCGGCGGCCGCCACGCTGGAGCAGACCTCCCCCGTCGTGCCGCAGCGCGGGCCGTTCCGGTCGACCGGGCGCGGCCAGTTCCGCTGGAGCGTGGCGGCGGTGACCGCCGAGCGGCTCGGCGCCTCGCACCGCGCCGGCTGCCCCCTCTCGGTGTCGGACCTGAGGCTGGTCCGGCTGTCGCACTGGGGCTTCGACGGTCGCCCGCGCACCGGCGAGCTGGTCGTCGCGGCCGCCCAGGCCGGTGCGGTGGTGGAGGTCTTCCGGCAGCTGCACGCCGCGCGCTTCCCGGTCGAGCGGATCGTGACCGTGGAGCAGTACGGCGCGGACGACGACGCGTCCATGGCGGCCAACAACACCTCCGCCTACAACTGCCGGTCGACGACCGGCGGCACCGGCTTCTCCGAGCACGCGTACGGCACCGCGTTGGACGTCAACCCGGTGCAGAACCCGTACGTCCGCGGGACGACGGTGCTGCCGCCGGCCGGGCGGGCCTACCTCGACCGGGCCGACGTGCGGACCGGGATGGTGGTGCGCGACGACGTGGTCGTCCGGGCCTTCCGGGCGGCCGGCTGGGGCTGGGGCGGCGACTTCTCCTCGATCAAGGACTACCAGCACTTCTCGCTGTCGGGCCGGTGAGCGGGGACGACGCGAGCCCGGTCCCGCGTCGGAGGACAGCGGGGCCGGGCTCGCGGACCGTCCACCGCACAGCCGGCGCCCCCGCACCGACCCGCGGCATCTCTGGTCAGGGGCTCGTTTCGCCGTCCGCGGCCGATGTCCTGCCGGGCTCAGGCCTCGGGACTGCGGCCCTCGTCGAGGCGGGCCTGGCGGGCCGCTCGCTCGGCCCGGCGGCGTTCGGCCTTGGCGATCGAGGCGGAGGTGAAGGTGTCGCGCTGGCGGCGCAGCAGCACCAGGCTGAGCAGCGCGGACAGCAGCACCGCACCGCCGACGACGAGCAGCGGGTTGTCCGGGCCGAGGACCAGGCGGAGCACGACGAAGGAGACCAGCAGCACGAGCAGGCGCAGCCCCGTGTAGACGACGAACGCCCTGCCGGGGCTGGGCAGCGGCTCCGCGGAGGTGCGGGTGCTGCTCTCGGGGTCGGGCGGGGTCGCTGCGGGCTGGGGCTCGGTCACGGTCTCCAGGCTACGGCTCGCGGGCCTCGGGGACGACGGCGACGGGCGCCGCCGCAGTCCGCCCGGAGGCGGTGCGACGGCGCCCGTGGGCCGGTGCGGGGGGTCAGGCGGAGGCGTCGTCCAGCAGCCCGGTGCGCCGACGGCGGGCCACGACGGCGCCGGCCATCAGCACGACGCCGAGGGCGGCCAGCGCCGAGGAGGCGCCGGTGCGGGGCAGCTGCGGCGCGGCCGTCGGGGTGCCGGTGGTCGGCGTCCCGGTCGTCGGGGTCCCCGTGGTCGGGGTCCCCGTGCCCGGTGTGCCGGCGACGGCCGGGGCGAACCGGGCGCTGCTGGACAGCGTCGCCAGGTCGAGGGTGATCGGCGCACTGCTCAGCAGCCCGGCCACCTGGTCGACCCCGGCCAGGGCCGGCAGGTCGGCCGCGCCCGGCAGGGCCAGCGCGGTCGGCAGCGTGATCGCCGGCAGGGTCACCGACAGGCCCTTCACGGCGGTGGAGGCGAGGCCGAAGCCGTCCTCGATCCCGGTGCTGCTGCTCTTGGTGAGCAGGCCGATCTGCGGCGCCGGCACGTCGAGCGCCGGGAAGCCCGGGACGCTGGACAGGACGGCGGACAGCGTGCCGGTCAGGCCGCCGATCCCGCTCTGCAGCTCGGCGAGGGTGCTGCCGACCAGGTCGAGCAGGTCGATCGAGCTGCTGTCGAGCTGAAGGACGTCGGTGAGGACGTCGGTGCCGAGCACCTCGAGCCCGGTCAGCTCGCCGCCGACGACCTCGGCGGACTGGCCGCCGGCGGTGCTGGAGGTGACGGCGGAGCGGGTGAGGATCGACAGGCTGTCGAAGCTGACCAGCGGGGTGCCGTCGAGCACCGCGGTGATCGCGCCGAGCAGCGCGGTCAGCTCGGCCTGGACGCCGTCGAGGATGCCGTCGAGCACGTCGAGCGCGGCGTCGAGCACGTCCTGCAGCCCGTCGATCGTGGTCTGCAGGGTGGCGACGGCGCCCTTGACCAGGGTGACGGCGGCCGCGGCGACGTCGACGAGCGACTGGGCCTGCGACAGGTTCGTCGTGGCGGTGGTGACGGCGGTGGTAGCCGCGGCGACGGGGGCAGCGGCGGCCGTGGCAGCGATCTGGACGGCGGTGTACAGCGGGGCGAGCAGCGCCTGCGAGAGCAGCGGAACGCCGCTGAGCGGAGTGCCGGCGGCGAGGCCGAGACCGGCCAGCGCGGCGTTCAGCGCGGCCGTCGCGTCGGTCAGCGGCTTGTTCGCCGCGGTGAGCTGCCCCTGCGCGGCGGTCAGCGCGCTCTGCAGCGGCGCGAGTGCCGCAGTGCGGGTCGCCAGCTGGGCCTCGGCTGCGGCCAGCTCGCTCTGCTTGCCGGCGAGCTGGTCGAGCGCGGCGGCCAGCTGGGCCTCGGCGGCGCCGACCTGCGCCTGCGCGGCGTCGACCTGCGTCTGGACCTCGGCGACGGCGTCGTCGAGGGCGTCCTGCGCGGTGTCGACCGCGCCGTTGACGAGGTCGAGCTCGTCGAGCAGCTCGTACAGCACCTCGACCGGCAGGGCCGACAGGTCCAGGCCGAGCGCGCCCAGCACGTCGGCGATGCTCGGCAGCGCAACGCCCTCGACCAGCACCTCCTGGGTGCCGAGGGCGCCGCCGGTGCGGGTGACGACCGAGCCGACGTCGAGCGAGCCGTCAAGCGCGAGCGGGACGCCGAGCAGCGAGACCCCGCCGAGGGAGTCCGCGCCGGCCGTGGTGGAGGGCTGGCCGTCGGTGTCGCTCGCGCTGGCCCGCAGGACGGGGCTGCTCAGCGAGGCCAGGCCCAGCAGGTCGCGACTCAGGGACGGAGCCGAGGCCGGCGAGCCGGCCGGCGTGACCGTCTGCTGGCCGAACGGCGTGCCGCCGGCGGTGACGGGGGTGAGCAGGATGCGCGCCACGGTCTGCGCGCCCAGCATGTCGCTGAGCAGCTCGAGGGTGCCGGCGGTGACGGTGGTGCCGCCGGCGGTCACGCCGAGCAGCGTCACGGCGCTGCTCGCGACGCCCTTCGCGGGGACCGGCGCGGTGGCGGCGGTCGCGGGGCCGCTGACAGCGGCGAGCAGCGCCACCGCCGCGGCGGTGGACAGCAGGGGGGTGGGACGCACGGGGACTCCTGGGACCGAGGTGAAGGGATCCGGCGATGCACCACCGGGACTGCGGTCGAGGATCGGCGTGATGTCACGGTTTCACCATGGCCTGTTGGGACTATCTGTGACCACCCGTGCCTCGTCCGTGACAAGGGCCTCGACCGCCCGGCACCTAGCCTGAAGGGCGTGGCGACGGCGGTGCAGGAGCGGGCAGCCGCGCCCGAGCCGGCCCGCGCCCTCGGGTGGTCCCCGCTGCTGCTCGCCCCCGCGGGGGTGCTCGCGCTGCTCGGCAGCGCACTGCTGCTGAGGCGGCCGAGCCTTTGGTACGACGAGCTGTTCACGGCGCAGGTCGCCCCGCTGCCGCTCGCCCGGCTGGTCGAGGCGGTGCTGTCCGGCGAGGGCACCGCGTCCTACCTGGTCGACGTCCCGCCCTCCTACAACGCGCCGTACTACGTCGTGGCGCACCTCTGGCTGCTGCTCACCGGCCAGGAGCCGGGCGAGCTGTCGCTGCGCTCGCTGTCGCTGCTGGCCGCCGTCGGCGGGGTCGCCGCCCTCACCGCCGCCGTCGCCCAGCTCGGCGGTCGCGCGGCCGGGCTCGCGGCCGGGCTGCTGGCCGCGACGAACCCGCTCGTGCTCGAGTACTCCGTCGAGGCCCGCGGCTACGGCCTCGCGCTGCTGGCGGTCGCGCTCGCCGCGCTGGGCCTGGCCCGCTGGCTCGACGGGCGCGGGCTGCTCCTCTACGCCGTCGCAGCAACGGCCGCCGGGCTGGCCCACTGGTTCGCCCTGCCCGTGGTCGCCGGGCTCGCGGTCGCCGCGCTCCTGCTGCGGCGCCGGGCCGCGCTCCCGCTGCTGGCCGTCACCGCGGTCGCCGCCCTGCCGACCCTCGCCCTCGTGGGCCTGGCCCTGACGCAGGACACCGCCGGGACGACGACCGGCTGGATCGCCGACACCGGCGGCGAGGTGCCGTGGCTGTCGCTGCAGGCGTGGACGGCCGGGTCGCCGGCCCTGCTCGTCGCGACGCTGGCCCTCGCCGCGATCGGGCTCTCGCTCGCCCGCGGCGGACCGGCCCGCCGCACCGCGGTCGTGGGCGCCTGCTGGATCGCCGTCCCGCTGCTCGTCGTCACGCTCGCCGAGCTGGCTCGACCGGTGTTCGTGCCGCGCTACCTGCTGCCCGCCCTGCTCGGGCTGGCCGTCCTGGCCGCGCTCGGGGCGTCGGCCGTCCGGCGCCCGTACGGTGCGCTGCTCGTGGCCGGGCTGGCCGGGCTGTCGCTGCTGGCCGCGACGCCGCTGGTCGACCGGCCGCCGCGCGAGGACGCCCGCGGAGCCGTCGAGGCGCTGGCCGCGCAGCAGGTCACGGGAGAACCGGTCGTGGCGGTGGACCGCCGGGCCGCGCTGGCCCTGGAGCAGTACGCGCCGGAGCGGCTGCGGGCGGACGTGCTCGTGCCGCCGGACGACCCGCCGGTCGCAGACGTCGTGTGGCTGCTGCGCCAGGCCGACGGGCGCGGCGTGCGGCCGTCCGACGACGACGTGGTGCTGCGCGCCCGGGGGCTGCGCGTCGCCGAGCAGGAGGTGTTCGAGGGCTCCAGCAGCCTGCTCGTCCTGCAGCGCTGGACCCGCTAGCCGCTCCACCGCTGCCGGACGGTCCAGGCCAGGGTGCGCGCCGACTGGCGCAGCCGGGCCCGGGTCGTCCACGCCGACGTGCCGCTGCCGCGGACGTCGCGGGCCACCGGCACGCTGGCCGTCGGCAGCCGGGCCGCCCCGATCGCCGCGACCAGCGACGGCCCCTGCAGCCGGAGGACCGACTCCCGCGCCCGGGCGTCGAGCGCGAGGAACGCCCCGGCGTCGGGCGGCAGCCCGGTGAGCCGGCTCAGCACTGCCCGGTGGGCGCGGCCGGTCAGCAGCCGCAGCCGGCTCTCGTACGACCCCCGTCGGCCGGCGAAGACCGCGGCGACGTCGA
>Ga0136633_1002835_pt1 | contig 11686 bp, 10 predicted proteins | sample AntDrymeUQ832206_2_FD_105494 | JGI IMG/M metagenome (GOLD analysis project Ga0136633, IMG submission 105494) | Polar desert sand microbial communities from Dry Valleys, Antarctica - metaG UQ83 (22.06) | ecosystem: Environmental > Terrestrial > Soil > Desert | place: Antarctica: Dry Valley...
GAATGCGGCGGTGCGGCCGGCCATGAAGTCGCAGAAGTCGTCGACGATCTCGCGGTGCTCCTCGGGCGTGACCCGATCGACGCACGGGGCCGAGCACTTGCCGATGTAACCGAGCAGGCACGGCCTGCCGATCTGTCCGTGGCGCTTGAACACACCGTTGCTGCACGAGCGCATCGGGAAGACCCGCAGCAACTGGTCGACGGTCTCGCGGATGGCCCAGGCGTGAGAGTAGGGACCGAAGTAGCGGACACCGCGCTTCTTGGCGCCGCGTCCGACCATGACCCGCGGGAACTCGTCACCGACACTGACGGCCAGCCACGGGTAGGACTTGTCGTCGCGGTACTTCACGTTGAACCGCGGCTCGAACTCCTTGATCCAGGAGTATTCGAGCTGGAGCGCCTCGACCTCGGTCTTCACGACCGTCCACTCGACCGACGCGCCGGTCGTGACCATCGTGGCGGTGCGCGGGTGGAGGTTGCCGATGTCCTGGAAGTAGGACGAGAGACGGCTGCGGAGGTTCTTCGCCTTGCCGACGTAGATGACCCGGCCGCCCGAGTCGCGGAAGCGGTAGACGCCCGGCTGGGTCGGAATCGACCCCGTCTTCGGACGGTACGACGCTGGGCTGGCCACGGCTCCACCCTACGGGCGGACGCCGACAACCCGATGGCGGCAGACAGGCGTCAGGACAGGGTGATCTCGTCGCCCTCGACGGTGATGCCGACCTCGGCCAGCGCGCCGACGCTGCCGGCCTCGCTGCCGCTGGGACCCTGCACGTTGCTGCCGTCCTCGATCGAGAACTGGCTGCCGTGACACGGGCACTGGATCGTGCCGTCGGCGACCTGACCGACCAGGCAGCCCTGGTGGGTGCAGACCGCGGTGAACGCCTTGAAGTCGCCCTCCGTCGGCTGGGTCACGACCACCTTCTCGTCGGCGAAGATCGTCCCGCCGCCCACCGGGACGTCAGCGGTCGGGCCGAGGGCACCGCCGCCGCTATCGGTCCCATCGGTGGTGGGGTCTGTGGAATCGCCCACGCCCACCTGATCGTCGCCGCCGCAGGCGGCCAGGACCGGCAGTGCCAGACCGAGGCCAGCGACCCCCGTGAGGGCGTGTCGGCGATCGATGCCGTAGGTGGTCATCGCGATCCTCCTGAAGTGACGGGTCTCGTGCAACGGGACATTACTCAGCAACATGAGAAGAACGTGAGAGCGCCGTCGGCTACCGGGTGGCGCGCTTCTTCGCCGCCGTCCGCTTCGCGGCTGCCTTCTTCGCCGGCGTGCGTCGGGCCGGTCCCGTGACCGGCTCCGCCTTCGGAGCCGCCAGCTTGCGTCCCGGCTGAGTGGCTTCACGTCCCTCCAGCAGTGGCGCCAGGAACGTCCCGGTGTGGCTGGCGGGGTTGGCGGCGACCGCTTCGGGCGTCCCCTCGGCCACCACCAGGCCACCCCGTGAGCCGCCCTCGGGACCCATGTCGATCAGCCAGTCGGCAGTCTTGATGACGTCGAGGTTGTGTTCGATGACGAGCACCGTGTTGCCCTTGTCGACCAGGCTGGAGAGCACGCCGAGCAGCTTGCGGATGTCCTCGAAGTGGAGACCGGTCGTCGGCTCGTCCAGGACGTAGACGGTGCGGCCGGTCGACCGCTTCTGCAGCTCGCTCGCCAGCTTGACCCGCTGCGCCTCACCGCCCGACAGGGTCGTGGCGGGCTGGCCGAGCCGGACGTAGCCCAGGCCGACCTCGCACAGCGTCGTCATGTGGCGCGCGATCGCCGGGACCGCGGCGAAGAAGTCGGCGGCCTCCTCGATCGGCATGTCGAGGATCTCGGCGATGGTCTTGCCCTTGTAGTGGACCTCCAGCGTCTCCCGGTTGTAGCGGGCGCCGTGACAGACCTCGCACGGCACGTAGACGTCGGGGAGGAAGTTCATCTCGATCTTGATCGTGCCGTCACCGGAGCACGCTTCGCATCGCCCTCCCTTGACGTTGAACGAGAACCGGCCCTGCAGGTAGCCGCGCATCTTGGCCTCGGGCGTCGACGCGAACAGCTTGCGGACATGGTCGAAGACCCCGGTGTAGGTCGCCGGGTTGCTGCGCGGGGTGCGCCCGATCGGTGACTGGTCGACGTGGATCACCTTGTCGACCTGGTCGACGCCAGTGATCCGCTGGTGGCGACCGGGGACGGTGCGGGCGCGGTAGAGCTGCTTGGCCAGCGCGGTGTAGAGGATGTCGTTGACCAGCGTGGACTTGCCGGAGCCGGACACACCGGTCACCGCGACCAGCACCCCGAGCGGGAAGGCGACGTCGATGTCTTGGAGGTTGTGCTCGTGGGCGCCCTTGACGACGAGCTCGCGGCCCGTGGTCCGCGGCCGTCGTACGGCGGGGACGGGGATCTCCCGGCGACCGGAGAGGTATTGACCGGTCATCGAGTCGGGATGGTCGAGCAGGCCCTGCACCGACCCGGAGTGGACGACCTGGCCGCCGTGCTCACCAGCGCCCGGCCCGATGTCGACGACCCAGTCGGCGACCCGGATGGTGTCCTCGTCGTGCTCCACGACGATCAGGGTGTTGCCGAGGTCTCGCAGTCTCACCAACGTCTCGATCAGCCGGTGGTTGTCGCGCTGGTGGAGCCCGATCGACGGCTCGTCGAGGACGTAGAGGACGCCGACCAGGCCGGCACCGATCTGGGTCGCGAGCCGGATCCGCTGCGCCTCGCCGCCGGACAGGGAGCCGGACGGCCGGTCGAGGCTGAGGTAGTCGAGGCCGACATCGAGCAGGAAGTTCAGTCGCTCGAGGATCTCCTTGAGCACCCGCTCCCCGATCTGCTTCTCACGCGAGGTGAGGTCGAGTGCGCGGAGGAAGTCGGCGCTCTCATTGATCGGCAGCCGACAGATGTCGGCGATGTTGCGGCCGCCGACGGTGACCGACACCGAGACCGGCTTGAGTCGGGTCCCCTGGCAGGCCGGACACGGCACCTGGCGCATGAAGCCCTCGAAGCGCTCCCGGCTGGTGTCGGACTCCGCCTCGCGGTGACGACGCTCGATGTAACTCTGCACGCCCTCGAACTGCGCGTAGTAGGCACGCTCGCGGCCGTAGCGGTTGCGGGTGACGACGTGGACCTTGGTCGGGTGGCCCCACAGCAACGACTTCTGCTGGGCGGCCGTCAGGGCCCGCCACGGGGTGTCGAGGTCGAAGCCGAGCTCTTACCCCAGAGCCTCCATCAGCCGCTGGAAGTAGTCGGCGACGTGGGCCTGGCTCCACGGCTGGATCGCGCCGTCGCCGAGCGCGGCACTCGGGTCGGGGACGACGAGCTCGGGATCGACCTCCAGCCGGGTGCCGAGCCCGTGGCACTCCGGGCAGGCGCCGAACGGGCTGTTGAACGAGAACGACCTCGGCTCGAGTTCGTCGGTGTCGATGGCGTGGTCGTTGGGGCACGCCATCTTCTCGGAGAACCGGAGCTCGCGCTGCGGGTCCTTCGCGGCCAGGTCGACCATGTCGAGCACGACCAGGCCGCCGGCGAGGTTGAGGGCGGTCTCGACCGAGTCGGTGAGCCGCCGCTTCGCGGACGTCTTCACGGCCAGCCGGTCGACCACGACCTCGATGGTGTGCTTCTTCTGCTTGTCGAGCTTGGGCGGGTCGTCCAGGGTGTGGGTCTCGCCGTTGACCCTGACCCGGGAGAAGCCCTGCGTCTGCAGCTGCTTGAAGAGCTCGATGTATTCGCCCTTGCGGCCGCGGATGACCGGGGCCAGCACCTGGAAGCGCTGGCCCTCGTCGAGGGTGAGCACTCGGTCGACGATCTGCTGCGGCGTCTGCCGCTCGATCGGGGCACCGCAGGTCGGGCAGTGGGGGTGACCGATACGGGCGAACAGCAGTCGGAGGTAGTCGTAGACCTCGGTGATGGTGCCCACGGTCGAGCGCGGGTTCTTCGAGGTGGACTTCTGGTCGATCGACACCGCGGGCGAGAGCCCTTCGATGAAGTCGACATCGGGCTTCTCCATCTGGCCCAGGAACTGCCGGGCGTACGCCGAGAGCGACTCGACGTAGCGGCGCTGGCCCTCGGCGAAGATGGTGTCGAAGGCCAGGCTGGACTTGCCCGACCCGGACAAACCGGTGAACACGATGAGGGCGTCGCGCGGCAGGTCGAGCGAGACGTCCTTGAGGTTGTGCTCCCGGGCGCCCCGGATGATGAGCTGGTCGGCCACAGCGGTCCCGTCGTCCAATCCGTATCTGCACTACGCGTCAGTCGAACACATGTTCGTGCGTCGTCACCCGGGCCGCAACCCGGCGCGCCGACCATCCCCCAGCCTATGTCGGGCCACTGACAGCCCGCCTCGCGCCTTCGGGTGATGCCAGTGAGGGGTGGTGCACGATGGGGAGCATGGACCACTCCCTCGAACCCGACCACCTGACGGAGGCCGGCCAGCGGCTGACGCGCACCGTCGACGGATTCAGCGGTGACGACTGGGATGCCCCGTCGCTGCTGCCCGACTGGACCCGCGCCCATGTCATCGCCCACCTGGCGCTCAACGGCGAGGCCCTCGGCGGCGTACTCCGCGGCGTCGCGGCGGACGAGCCGGTCCCGATGTATCGCACTCGGGACGCCCGCGACGCTGACATCGAGGAGCTGACTGCGGCCGACGACTCCGAACTGCGGGAACGACTGCTGGTGTCGTTGACCAACTTCCAGGACGCCGTGGTGGCGATGCCGGACGAAGCCTGGTCGGGTCGCTTCGACCGGACGGCGGAGGGTGGCGGGACCTTCCCCCTCGACGCTGTGCCCCTCATGCGGGTGCGCGAGATCGAGATCCACCACGCCGACCTGGGCGCGGGCTACACCGCCGACCAGTGGGCCCCGCGGTTCGCGGAGGTCGTCATCGACGGGATGGTGAAGCGGTTGGAACCCGACATCAGTTTCCAGGTCACGCCCCTCGACTCCGAGCGGACCTGGGCCGTCGGTCCGGTCGACGACGCCACTGCCGTCGTCACCGGCCCGGTCGCCCAGCTCGCGTGGTGGCTGACCGGCCGCGAACCAGGCGACCAGGTGGTCTGCAGCCGCGGCGAGCTCCCGACGATCGGAGCCTGGTGATGAGCTACACCGGACACGTCTCCCCCGGCGGCGACGCAGACGTCCGCCAGCTGACCCACCTCACGATCACCAAGGTCGCGGTAGACCCGACGATGTCCAACAACTGCTACCTGCTGCGCTGCCACCGCACCGGCGACCAGGTGCTGGTCGACGCCGCCGCCGAACCGGGCACGCTGCTGCCACTGGTGGGAGACGGCGGTCTGACCTCCGTCGTGACCACTCACCAGCACTGGGACCACCACCGCGCGCTTGCCGACGTCGTGGAGGCGACCCGCGCCGCGGTCGTGGCGGGTACGCCGGACGCGGACGCGATCACGGAGCAGACCGGTGTCGAGGTGACCCGCCAGGTCGGGGACGGGGACACGGTGGCGGTCGGCGACTGCGCGCTCGACGTGATCGCCCTCGCCGGCCACACCCCCGGCTCGATCGCCCTGCGTTACACCGACCCCGGCGGGCACGACCATCTCTTCACGGGTGACTCGCTCTTCCCGGGCGGGGTCGGCGCGACCTTCGGCGACGCGGACGCCTTCAGGCAGCTCGTCGACGAGGTCGAGACCAAGCTGTTCGGCATGCTCGACGACGACACTTGGTTCTACCCCGGCCACGGTGACGACGGCCGGCTCGGCGACGAACGTCCACACGTCGCCGAGTGGCGCGAGCGGGGCTGGTAGCCATGACCGTCCCGGTTCTCGACCATGACCTCGCCGATCGTGTGCAGGACGCCACCGCCCGCTACCTGCGCATCCTGGACACCCTCACCGAGTCCGGACGTGGGGCACCGAGTGTGCTGCCCGGCTGGACCCGGGGGCACGTCGTGGCCCACGTCGCCTGTCACGGACTGGCCACAGCAACCGCGCTCGACGAGATGCGCCGAGGGAAGGACCCGGTCCTCTACGAGTCCCCGGAGAGTCGCGCGGCGGACATCGAGGAGCTCGCGAACGCTGACCTCGAACGGTTGCGTACGGTCAGCCTGGAGGTGGCCGGCCGCTGCCACGCGGCCATCGACGCGTTGCTCGACCAGGGCGTCCCGAACGTCGCCGAGCGGCGGGTACGGGTCTTTCCCGACGCGGAGCGGACGATGGACGCCGGCGAGACGGTGCGGACTCGATGGCGTGAAGTCGAGATCCACCACGCCGACCTCGCCGGTGGTTACGGCCCCGCGGACTGGCCGCAGGACTTCACGGACTACCTGCTCAACCTCGTGGTGGCCGACCGCGGCGAGGAGTGCGACCTGCTGCTCGTGACGCCGGAGCGTGACCTTGCGGTCGGGAGCGGCGAAGGAGTGCGCGCGGAAGGCACGCCGGCCGGCCTGGCCTGGTGGCTCCTTGGCCGGCGGCCGGTGCCCGAGCTCACGGGCCGCCTGCCCCTGCTCTCCCCCTGGGTCCGCCGCGTCTGACTCCGCCCCGCGCGGGTCGACGCACCTGAACTCGAGACCGGCTGAACCGGTCCGGAGCGGCGGAACACCACCTACGGTCGGACCATGACCCCCCGCGCCAGCTTGGCCTGCCTCCTCGCGCCTCACCCCCATTTCCGACAACCCCTTGGCCGGTAGGGACTGGGGCGTCTACCAGGGCCCGGCCGAGATGGCGTGGCAGCCCTACGTCGATGCGAAGGGTCGCCGCAAGAAGCTGCTCGCCAAGATCGCACTCAGGCCGAAGGCCAAGTGGTTCGGCGCGTGGATCCCTGACGGTGAGATCGCGGGCAAGGTGCACGAGTACATCGACAACGCGACCGGCGGCGATCCCGAGGTCATGGTCCACATGACCCTGTTCCGGGTGGTGCCGTGGGAGCAGGACGCGTGCAAGCGAGTGCCGACCAAGGCCGAGAAGCGGTCCTACAAGCGCTACGTGCGGCGGTTCGCGACCGCGATCGACGACACGTACGCAGCGATCGTGCTCCAGCCGGACGGCCCCTTCGCCCTCTGCTCTCCCGGCGGGTCGCGGGTCCTGTCGGGGCTGGTGCGGTACGCCGCGCGCCGGCTCGGAGCGCTCCCCCACGCCAGCGTGTACATCGACGTCGGCAGCGCCGGGTGGAATCACCACGACCCCGCCAACGCCGTCAAGCAACTGGTCCGCGGCGGCGTCGAGCACGTTCGCGGCTTCCACCTCAACACCACTCACTACGAAGCGACCGAGGACGAGGTCGGCTTCGGCGCGAAGGTGGTGCGGGCGCTGGCTGCGCGCGGCGTCACGGGGGAAGCACTTCACCGTCGACACCGCGGAGAACGGTCGCCCGTTCACCTGGCAGTACTGGCACGATCACCCGAAGGGCGAGATCTTCAACAACGCGAAGACCTGCGATACCAAGGCCGACCGTCGCTGCGTCACGCTTGGCATCCCACCCACCACCCGCGTCGCTGCGAAACGGTGGGGACTGCCCGACAAGGCACGCCGGCTGGCCCGCCGCCACGTCGATGCCTACCTGTGGGCCGGACGTCCGTGGCTGAAGAACCAGACCTCGCCGTTCTCGATGAGCCGAGCGCTCGACGTCGCACGGACCACGCCGTACTGAGGGGGTCTCGGGCATCCGGGTGCCGGCGGGTTGTCGGATTCGACATACTCGGGCCGTGGCGGACGTCTTCGACGAGCGGGTGGCGGCGTGGCGTGCCGACCTGGGGCGGGGCGTCGGGAAGGTCTGGCCCGAGCTCGCGGCCGACGAGCGCGAGGTGCTCGCCGACCGGCTGGTCTCGCACGCCCGCGAGGGGTACGACGCCCGGCCTGACGACCTGCGCGCGCTCGACGCGAAGCGGTTGACCGAGCCCGACTGGTTCCAGCGCTCCGACATGCTCGGCTACGCGGCGTACGCCGACCGGTTCGGCGAGACGTTGTCCGGGGTCGGTGACCACGCGTCGTACCTGCGCGACCTGGGAGTCACCTACCTCCACCTGATGCCGCTGCTGACGACGCGCCCGGCGCCGAACGATGGCGGCTACGCGGTCGTCGACTACCGCACCGTGCGACCCGACCTCGGCGACACCGACGACCTGCGCGCGCTCACGACCACGCTGCGCGACCACGGCATCAGCCTCTGCCTCGACCTGGTGCTCAACCACGTCGCGCGGGAGCACCCCTGGGCCGAGGCGGCTCGCGCCGGCGACCGGGACAAGCGTGGCTACTTCCACGTCCACGCCGACCGGGTGATGCCCGACGCCTACGAGGCGACACTGCCCGAGGTCTTCCCGGACTTCGCGCCCGGCAACTTCACCTGGGACGACGACCTCGACGGTTGGGTGTGGACCACCTTCCACGACTACCAGTGGGACCTCGACTGGTCGAACCCCGACGTGGTGTGCGAGTTCGCGGAGATCATCTGCCACCTGGCCAACCTCGGCGTGGAGGTCCTCCGGCTCGACGCCATCGCGTTCCTCTGGAAGCGGCTCGGCACGGCCTGCCAGAACCAGCCGGAGGTCCACGAGCTGACCCGGCTGCTGCGCACCGTGGTCCGCATGGCCTGTCCGGCCGTGCTGTTCAAGGCCGAGGCGATCGTCGGTCCCGCCGACCTGCCGCCCTACCTCGGGGTCGGGGAACACGCCGGCCGGGTCTCCGACCTCGCCTATCACAACGGCCTGATGGTCCAGCTGTGGTCGATGCTCGCCACCTGGGAGGTCAGCCTGGCCTCAGGCGCGTTGCAGGCACTCCCCCAGCCGCCCTCGACCACGAGCTGGCTCACCTACGCCCGCTGCCACGACGACATCGGCTGGGCCATCGACGACACCGATGCGTGGCGGGCGGGGCTCGAGGGCGCTGCGCACCGTCGGTTCCTCTCCGACTGGTACGCCGGCACCCATCCCGGATCCTGGGCCCGCGGTCTGGTGTTCCAGGACAACCCTGCGGCCGGTGACCGCCGGATCTCCGGCTCGCTGGCTTCGCTGGCCGGGCTCGAGGCCGGCGACCCCGGGGCGATCGCGCGCATCCTGCTGATCCACGCGGTCATGCTCGGCTTCGGCGGCCTGCCGGTGCTCTGGATGGGCGACGAGCTCGGCCTGCTCAACGACGTCGGCTGGGCCGACGACCCCGCGCACGCCGGCGACAACCGCTGGGTCCACCGACCGCGGATGCCGTGGCGGCACGGCGAGCCCGACGTCCCGGCCGAGCGCGAGCAGATCACCGAGGGCCTCAAGCAGCTCGCCCGGACCCGGGCCGGGCTGCCCCACCTCCACGCCGCCCATCCGACCGAGATCTGGGACCCCCGCGACCCGGGCGTCCTGCTCGTCGTACGGAGGGCGCCGGAGGGGCCGCTGCTCATGGCCGCCAACGTCACCGACGAGGAGCGCTGGGTCACCGACGACGTGCTGCACTGGCTCGACCTCCACACGCCGGGGCTCTACGACGCGCTCGGCGCCGCGGTCCCGAAGCTGCACGACGGCGCGGTACGGCTCGCGCCGTACCAGGTGGCGTGGCTCCACCACCGCTCCGGCACCGGCACCGGCTGACCCCGGCCCGCGCGCTACGACCGCCAGCCGGCCGCAGTGTCCTCGTCGAAGTAGCGGGTGAACCCGCAGCTCCAGGCGATCGGCTCCTCGTCCTGCTCACCGCTGACGAGCAGCCGGGTCCCGACGAAGTACGACGGCGCGGACTCACTCATGCCCGACGTCGTCGGCGGACGCATCCGGACGGTGTACGACTCCGGGCCCTCGCCGACGAACCACTCCTGCACGGTGAACGTCACCTGCCCGTCGCCGATGGCGGTGATCGTGCCATCGAAGGCGAACGCACGCCCGCTGACCGCTTGGACCGAATAGTTCTCGGTGCAGCCCCCCTCACCCGACACGGAAACGGCGCCGGTGCGCGTGTCGGGCAGGGGCCCGTCGATCGGCGGCTGGCCCTCGGGGGTCTTCCCCGTCGGCTTCGGCACCACCGGCGTGGGGCTACTGCTCTCCGGCGACGAGGGCGTCCCTTCCGGAGCAACCGTGCTGTCGTCGCCGCAGGCCGTGAGCAGCAGGAGAGCGGGGAGCAGGATTCCGAGAAGGCGCATAGGGATCGGACGCTACTCCGCGGCTGGAGGTTCCGGCAGTGACACAACTGTTCGGGAAGAAGCGGCCCGGCGCGTCGCGGGAACCTGACTCTCCCCACCTAGACTCCGCCGCATGGAATCGGGGCTGATCATCGGCATCGTCGTGCTCGTCGTCGTGGTGATCATCGTGATCGCGGTGATGAGCATGATCGCCACCAAGAAGCGCCGCGAGGGCATCGCTGCCCTGGCCGCCCAGCGAGGGTGGACCTACGCGGAGCGCGACGACCGGTGGTGCGACGCCTTCAAGGACTCGCCGTTCGGGATCGGCCACAACCGCAAGGCCACCAACGTGCTCACCGGCGAGTTCGACGGCCGTCCGTTCGTGTCCTTCGACTACGTCTACTACACGACAGAGACCAGCACCGACTCCGAGGGCCGCACCACGACCCGCGAGGAGAGCCACCCCTACGGCGTGGCCGGTCTCGACATGGGGGCCGCCTTTCCGGCGCTGGAGGTCACGCCCGAGGGAATGTTCGGCCGGTTCGTCGGCCGGATCGCCAACACCGACATCGAGCTGGAGTCCGAGGACTTCAACCGCGCCTTCACCGTCAACTGCCCCGACCGGAAGTTCGCCTCCGACGTCCTCCACCCGCGCATGATGGAGTTCCTGCTGCAGTCCCGGGACTCGGCGTTCCGGTTCGACCGGCGCTGGATCCTCGACTGCGAGAGCGGCCGGGTAGCACTGGAGGAGATCGAGCCGCGGCTTCAGCGGATCGACGCGATCGTCGACCAGGTCCCGGAGTTCGTCTGGAAGGCGGTCCGCGGATGACCCCCGGTCAGGTGATCCTCCTCGTCGTCGTCGGCGGCGTCCTCCTCGTCGTGCTGTCGCTCGTGGTGATGTACAACCGGTTCGTCCGGCAACGCACCCTCATCGACGAGTCGTGGGGTCAGATCGACGTCGAGCTGACGCGCCGGCACGAGCTGATCCCCAACCTGGTGTCCACCGTGAAGGGGTACGCCGAGCACGAGCAGGGCGTACTCGAGAACCTCACCCGCGCCCGCGAGGCCGCCACCGCCCACAAGCAGGACGACCCCAAGCAGCGCGAGCGCTACGAGGAGTCGCTCGGCATCGCCGTCGCCACCGTGATGGTGCGCGCCGAGGCCTACCCCGACCTCAAGGCCAGTGCGAACTTCCTCCAACTCCAGGGCGAGCTGACCAACACCGAGGACCGGATCGCCGCGGCCCGTCGCTTCTTCAACGGCAACGTCCGCGCCCTCAACACCCGGGTCGCGACCTTCCCGTCCAACCTGATCGCCTCGATGTTCGGCTTCCACCGCCGCGACTTCTTCGAGCTCACCGACCCCGCCGCGCGGGCCGTTCCGTCCGTCGAGCTCTGACTGGGTGTCTCCCTCTTGCCGTCAGTGGCATCAGGGCGCGCGGGTCGCGGCAGATCAGGAGGGTTTGATCGACGTGGCAGAACGTACCGATCGGCCGATTCTGGACATCCCGTCAGCGTGGGCCGAACGACATGAACCCCGTTCGGTACGTTCGTCGACGCATCCCCGATCCGCACGGATCTCGGCATGACCGCCCACGGTCCGCGGCAAATCCGGACGCTGCACGACGCTGTTCGCGTTGCCAGCTGCTCGCGAGGGGGGTC
>Ga0136633_1002836_pt1 | contig 11684 bp, 13 predicted proteins | sample AntDrymeUQ832206_2_FD_105494 | JGI IMG/M metagenome (GOLD analysis project Ga0136633, IMG submission 105494) | Polar desert sand microbial communities from Dry Valleys, Antarctica - metaG UQ83 (22.06) | ecosystem: Environmental > Terrestrial > Soil > Desert | place: Antarctica: Dry Valley...
CACTTCGGGCGCTCCGGCGGGCTCTTGGGAGACCTGTTCTTCGACCTCCGCAGGCGCCGCGGGCCGCGACGGTTTCTCTACCGGCGGCGCTTCGGCCGTGGTGGTCGTTGGTCGGGCCGCCTCCGCCGGCCGGGCCGGCGGCCTGCCGGCTGCAGCCCGGCGCTCGCGGCGTCGCGTGCCACCCGCGACGAGCGCCAGCGAGGCGACGATTACTACTGCGAGAAGTACGACGAGGATGATCTCCATCGCCGATCAGCCTAAGAGGTGGTCCCCCGGCGGCTTACTCAGGCTTGCGGGCCACCACTACGAGCTCCTCGGTGCCGTCGGGGTCCTCATCCGGGAAGATCTGCGAGCGGAGGATGGCGAAGCCGGCGGCCCGGACCTCCTCGACGATCTGTTCAGGGAACCCCACATAACGAGTGGCCACGCCACGCAGCATGCACAGCCGGGTCTCCCAGTCCCACACGTCGGCGGGCAGCCCCTTGTCCCCGCACATAGTGAAAACCACGAACACTCCGCCCGGTCGGAGAACCCGAAGAGCCTCGCCCAGGACCTTCGGCCGATCATCGCCGATGATGCAGTGGAGCAGATGGCCGTCTCGCACGACGTCGAATGTCGCGTCGGGCCATGGCAACTCCCGCACGTCGCCGGCGCGGAGGTCGGCGGTCACTCCCCCATCGCGTGCGTGCTCCAAACCCCACTCGACCGCGGTGGGTGAGATGTCGATCCCCGCGAGGTCGAACCGCGGGGCGAGGCCGAAAAGGTGGTTGGCCGCGCCGCACCCGATTTCCAGGAGATGTCCCGAAGCGGGAACCTCCGGCCACGCCATGACTTCCCGGACTATCGCGTTGCCGGACTCGAACGCCTCATGGTCGTCCCAGCCCTGGTAGCCGTCCAGTGTTCTGCGTTCCCGGTAGACGCGATCATGAGCCGGATAGTCGGTGCGCATCTATCAGACGCTAGCTCTGACCCTTTCGCTGATGACCTTGGAACTGCCGCCCGGCGGCATGGTGACGCCGTAGAGGCAGTCGGCGGCTTCCATCGTCCGCTTCTGGTGGCTGACGATGATCATCTGCGCCTCGTTGCGGAACTCGTCGACCAGTGCGAGAAAGCGCAGCAGGTTGACGTCGTCGAGCGCGGCTTCGACCTCGTCCAGCAGATAGAACGGCGACGGACGACTCCGGAACACCGCGAACAGGAACGCCAGCGCGACCAGTGAGCGTTCCCCCCCGGACAGCAAAGACAGTCGCTTCACGCTCTTACCCGAAGGCCGCGCCTCGACCTCGATGCCCGTCTCCAGCAGGTTGTCCGGATCGGTGAGCCGCAGTCGCCCGGTGCCTCCTGGGAACAGGGTCTCGAAGAGCTTCCCGAAGTTGTCCGCCACGTCGACGAAGGCGGCCGAGAACACGGCCTGAATATCGGTGTCGATCGCGGTTATGACCTTCACCAGGTCACGCCGGCTCTGCTTCACGTCCGCGATCTGCGAGGCCAGGAACTCATGCCGCTCGCGCAGTGCCTCGTATTCCTCGAGGGCCAGCGGGTTGACCGGCCCCATCAGCCGCAGTTCGCGCTCGAGCTCCCGGGCGCGCGCCACCGGGGCAATCCCTTCACCGACCGGCGGCGCCTCCAGCGCCGCGGCTTCAGCCTCATCGGGCTCACACTCGAGGTCGCGGCGCAGCGTCTCGACCGCGGCCTCCATGCGAACCCGTGCCTCGGCTTCGTCCAGCTCGGCGCGCTGGGCGCGCTCGCGCAACTTGGACAGCTCTGACTCCGTAGCGGCCCGTTCCCGTCGCAGTGACTCCAGCCGGTCCGCGGCGGCCCGCACCGATTCGGTGTGACGCCGCCGAGTCTCTCGAAGACGGGTGAGCGACTCGTCGAGTTGAGCGACCCGAGCATTGGCGAGCTTCTCCATGGCGGCAGCTGCGCGCGCCGCGATCGCCATAGCCTCCGCGTCCCGCTGGGCCGATGGCGCATCGCCCTCCGAGGCATGAGATCCCAGGCGGTCCAGCAACTCAACGCGGCGAGCGACGAGACCCGACCGTCGCTCATCCAAGCCGGCGCTCATCACCTGAAGCTCCGTGCGGAGCGTCGCCAGCGATGCGGCGCGCTCGTCCAATTGCGCCTGGTGGGCACGCGCTGCTTCCCGCTTGCCGGAAACCGCCTCGTGCTCCGCGTGAAGTCGGACAAGCGATTCTTCGAGATCGCTGACTCGCTCACCATCGACCGACGAACGCTCCGCTAGCTCGTCCAGATGAGCGGTCGCGAGGTCCTCTTCGGCCTGTATGCGCATCAACTCGGACTCCCGCTGCTCGATCGCGGCGAGCACGGCTGCGGTCCGGCCGTCGTTGCCATCGAGAGCCGCAGCCGCCTCGGAGGCGCGGTCCTCGCAGCTGCTGCGGGCCCGCGCTGTATGCGCGTAGGCCTCCTCCGCCTCGGCCAAACGGGCGCGGGCCTCGCTCTCCTCCCGCCGAGCCTCGGCTAGCGCGGCAGGCGAAGCGGACCCCCGGCCGACGCGCCAACCATCGGAGGCGAAGCGGTCACCGTCTTCGGTGACGGCCACGATCCCGGGAGCCGAAGCCACAAGTTCAGCCGCAGCACGCCAGTCACCAACGCGCACAACGTTGGCCAGCACGCGGTCCAGAAGCGTCTCCAGGCGCGGGTCGGACGGAGCCGAAACATGGGGTCGGACGGCTTCGCCCGCGCCGGCTGGAATCGCGACGGCCGCGAGCCCTCCGCCATCCAGGGTGATGACCGTGAGGGTCCCAGCCCCGCCGGAGTGCGTTTCGAGTGCTCGGAGTGCCGCATCGGCACCTTCGGTAACCCACGCCCACAAGACGTTCCCCGCGCCGGCTTCGACGGCCGCCTCCCACCCGGGCTCGATCTCCAGTAGGTCGCCGAGCCGGCCGACCAGTCCTTCGGCGCCGGCGATGTCGGTGGCCGAACTGGTCTCGGCCAACGCGAGCTCCAGCGCCTCGACCCGCGCGGAAGCGCGACCCGCCTCCTTCTCCACGGTGCGCAGGCGTGCCTCGGCCATGGTGAACTCAGCGGCCGCCACCGCGTGCGCCGCCTCGGCGCTGTCCACCGCTTCGACCAGCCCGGCTTCGGAACGGGTCGTCTCCTCCAACACCGACCGTTGCCGCTCGACTTCGTCCGCGATCGCCATGCGCCGCGCTTGGAGGGCGTCGCGGCGCTCCAACTGCCGAGCCTGGTCGGACTGGGCGCGCTCGGCCGCGGCATGCAGCGCCGTCAACTCGCCCCGCACCTCCGAGAGACGATTGTCGGGGGTCAGGTCGGCCCAACTCGCCTCCGCGGCGCGGCGCTCCTCAGCCAATTCCGCCTCGCGGGACTCGAGATCGCCGAACCGCGGCGGCAGCTCCGCGGCCGTGGCCTCGACTTCGGCCAGGGCGGCCTCCACCTTCTCCAGCTCCTCCCGCATCGACGCGATCGCGTCCGCGGCGAGAACTGACTGACGCTGACGTTCGATCGACCGGGCACGCTCGCGACAAAGCGCGACCAGTCCCCTGGCTCGCTCCCGCAGCGATTCGGTGGTCACCAGCACTTCGGAGATGTCCTCGTGGCCCCCTGCCGCCAGCGCCTCTTCGGACTTGGCTATGTCCGCGTCAAGCCGATTCAGCTGGGCGGTGATCTCCTTCTGCGCGGCCCCCAGGTCCTTACCGGTCGCGCCCGCCGTCTCGAGCCGCGAGCGCAAGGCGCGCAGCTCGCGTCCGGCCAGCCAGCGGCGCAGCGCATTGAGCTCTGCCGCGACCTCGTCATGGCGTCGGGCTGCGGTGGCCTGCCGCTCCAGCGGGCCGAGTTGGCGCTTCACTTCGCGTGTCACGTCGTTCAGGCGCAGCAAGTCCGCGTCCGCGGACTCCAAGCGGCGCTGCGAACGCTCCCGACGACGACGGTACTTGAGCACTCCGGCGGCTTCCTCGATGACGGCCCGCCGGTCCTCCGGTCGAGCGTCCAACAGCGCGTCGAGGTTGCCCTGCGACACGATCACGTGTTGGGTGCGGCCCACCCCGGTGTCGGATAGAAGCTCCTGGATGTCGAGCAGGCGGCAGGTCGCGCCGTTGAGCGCGTACTCACTGTCTCCGGACCGGAAGAGCGTGCGGGTGATCGTGACCTCGGCGAGGTCCACCGGCAGCAGGCCGGAGGAGTTGTCGATGGTGAGTGTCACCTCGGCGCGCCCCAGGGCCGGCTTGTTGGCCGATCCGGCGAAGATGACGTCCTCCATCTTCGAGGAACGCACGGTTCTCGGGCCCTGAGCGCCGAGCACCCAGGCCACCGCGTCGACGACATTGGACTTGCCGGAGCCGTTCGGCCCGACAACGACCGTCACGCCCGGCTCGAGCTCCACGGTCGTCGCCTCGGAGAACGACTTGAACCCCTTGAGAGTTAACGCCTTCAGGTACACCGCGGCCGACGGTAGCGGTGCCCGGCTCGACCGGCGCGGACCCCGGGCTGTGGATATCTCGGGGGGGCGGCCCAAGCTTCGTTTAGACGCGCCGACCCATGAAATTGAGCAGCTTCGTCTGCTCGTCCGCGCCCGGTTCCGGCTCGATCTCCGGCCCCGCGGCGCCCGGGCTGCGCAGCATCTCGCCCATCTCCAGCATGGCCTCGTGGGCGGAGCGCACCTCGTCGATGGGCAGCGTCTCGTCGCCGCCGGTGGCGCGGGCCACGTCCCACGCGTGGACGACCAGGTCGGTGAAGAGGAACCGCTCGGTCGCCTGAGCGAGGTTCGTCGGTCCCGCGTAGCCCTGGAACTCCTTGGTCGCGACCGCCTCGTCGTCGAGGGCGGCCTGCACGCCATCTGCCGCTTGCTTCCACTCGCCGGAGATTTGGTCGCCGGAGATTTGGTCGCCGGGAATTTGGGTGACGGAAAGATTGTCGAGCGGCTTCTCGGGAATTTCGATCCCGGCGAACCCCAAGAAGGTCTTGCAGTTGCCGATCATGTGCTCGACGACATCCCGCGCTGTCCACCCGTCGCACGGAGACGGAGCTGACCACTTGTCCTCCGGCACCGCATCTACCCGCGCGGTGAACCCGCCGCCAACTTCCGGAACCTCTCTGCAACCTCACTCATACCTGGCAGCCGGCGCAGAAGTAGCTGCCGCGATTGCCGAGCTTGATCCGCTCGATCGTGTTGCGGCACCGGGAACAGGCGAGTCCCTCGCGGCCGTAGACGTTGTGGTGCGTCTGGTACTGCCCGATCTGACCGAACAGGTCGACGTACTGCTCGTCCGCGATTGAAGACCCGCGGTACTTCACCGCGTCCTGAAGCGTCTCGACCATCGCCCGATAGAGCCGCCGGACCTCCTGTGAGGTCAAAGAGTCGGACGAACGGTCGTGGCGCAGCCCCGCACTCCAGAGGATCTCGTCGGAGTAGATGTTGCCAATCCCCGCCACGAACTTCTGATCCATCAGCAGCGGCTTGAGCTTGGCGCGCCTGGCGGCGAGCATGCGGCCGAAGACAGCCCAGCTCATCGCGTCTTCCAGCGGGTCGATTCCGAGGTGGGCCAGCTCGGGGACCTGGGAATCTATGTCTTCGGGTGCGGCGACGAACAATTCGCCGAAGGTCCGCGGATCCACATAGCGAAGCTGGCCGCCTTGAGTGAAGACGATGACCACGTGGGTGTGCTTCGGCATCTTCTCCCGCGACGACTTGGCCCGCAGTAGCTGGCCGGACATGCCCAGGTGAATCACCAGCACGTTGCCGTCATCGAGCTTCAGTTGGAGGTACTTACCCTTGCGGCCGACACTGTTGATCTTGCGTCCGTCGAGCGCGTCGACGAACTTCTTCTTCGTGCCATGACGACGGATGGAGCGGAGGCCGGTCACCTCGACGTTCTTGATCTTCTTCCCCGCGACCTCACGTTCAAGGTCGCGGCGGATGGTTTCGACTTCGGGTAGTTCAGGCATCGTCCCCGTCCCGTCTCGTGGCTCCGCCGCCGCCGTTCTGGCTCTCCTGTCGACCTGGTGTTTCCTGCCGACCTGACGTGCTGCACTCGAGGGTCTGCGAGGCCAGTTGGGCGGCGGCTTGTTCGGCCTGCTTCTTGGAGCGGCCTTCACCTTGGCCGCGTTCCACCCCTGCGATTGAGACAGTGGCTCGGAAGTGCTTGGCGTGGTCCGGTCCGGTATCGCTCACCGTGTACACCGGCAGCTGATCGAACCGCTGAGACGAGAGCTCCTGCAGCCGGGTCTTGTAGTCCTCGCCTCCGGGCCCCGCGGCAGCGTCTTCAATCCGGTCGGCGAGGAGGGTGAGCACGAGGCGCGACGCGGCCTCCATGCCGCCGTCGAGATAGACGGCGCCGATCAGGGCTTCGAGTGCGTCGGCCAGCAATGACGGCTTCGATCGCCCGCCCGACGAGTCCTCCCCCTTGCCCAGCTGGAGCGCGTCCCCGACACCCAGCGCGCCGGCTACCTCTGAGAGCGCGGGCGCGCTGACCACCGAGGCCCGCACCTTTGCCAGCTCCCCCTCCGGCAGGTCGGGGTATTCCGCGTAGATGTGAGCGGTGACCACGAGGCCCAGGACCGCGTCCCCCAAGAACTCGAGCCGCTCGTTGGAGGGCTGCCCGTCGGCCTCCGCGCACCAGGACCGGTGCGCCACGGCCTGGGCGAGGAGCTTGGGATCGCGGGGTGACCAGCCAAGGCGCAGGGCGAGCTCCTGGCGGGCCGATTCGCCGGACGTGTCGGTCTGGCTTTCGACGCCGCCGGCCGTCGGCGCGACCTGCGTCAGGCTGACCTCTCCGAGCCGGCCGCGGGCTGAGCGCCCTTCGCCAGCTTGGCCACCACGTAGTCGACCGCGTCGCCCACCGTGCGGAGGTCCTCGAGGTCCTCGTCGTCTATCTGGAATCCCACCGTGCGCTCCCCGAGCTCCTGTTCCAAGCTCTCGACGAGTTCGATCAAAGCCAGGGAATCGGCCTGCAGGTCCTCGGCGAAGGAGGACGACTCTTCGATCCCTTCGACCCCTCGCTCGAGTATCTCGGCGAGCTGCTCGGTGATGAGCGTGACCACCTCATCGCGGCTCATGGGACCGCGTTCCACGTGAGTTTCAGCGGGCACGGGCGCCGATCTTACTTAGGCGGTTTCCCTGGGACCGGCATCTATGGCCGCCGCGATGCGGGCAGGCATGCCGGCGAGAGCCATCTCGTGGCCGACGCGGAGGGCGTTGACGATGGCGCGGCTCGACGAAGAACCGTGCCCGATCACGCAGACCCCGTCCACCCCGAGGAGCAATGCGCCGCCTGTCGTCTCGGGATCCAGCGCCTCCGCCAACGGGGCCAGCAGCTCCAGGACGGGTCCGGATATTGCCGAGGCCTCCGGGGTCACCGTCAGCGCGGAGAACACCTGAGAGACCATGAAGCGCAGTGCGCCCTCCAGGGTCTTGAGCGCCACGTTCCCGGTGAATCCATCGGTGACGACCACATCGACCGAGTCGGACAGGATGTCCCGCCCTTCCACGTTCCCAATGAACTCGATAGTGGAATCCTGCGACAGGAGCCCGAAGACCTCCTTGGTGAGCGAGGTGCCCTTCGCCGGCTCCTCGCCGATGGACAGCAGCCCCACCTTCGGGCTCTCGATCCCCCACCTCGCCGTAGACACGGCCGAGCCCATGCGGGCGAACTGGGCCAGCCACGCGGCTTGGCACTCCGCGTTGGCGCCGGCGTCAAGCAGGAGTGTCGGCGTAGAGCCGGGAACCGGAATCGGGGTGGCGACGGCCGGCCGGCCGACACCCGGGAGCCGCCCCATCCGGAGCAGGGCCGAGGCTGACGTCGCCCCGGTATTGCCCGCGCTGACCATCGCGGAGGCATTCCCGTCGCGCACCGCCTCCGCGGCCCGTACCAGCGATGAGTCCTTCTTGACGCGCACCGCCCGCGCCCCGTCGTCGCCCATGGCGATCACTTCGCTGGCGGGCAGGATCTCCAGGCCGCCGGTGTCCAGGCCGGCGAGATCCTCCGGCCGGCCCACGAGGATTACGGGGATGCCGTGGTCCTTCGAGGCCTCCACCGCGCCGGCGACGATCTCGGCCGGCGCCTTGTCGCCGCCCATGGCGTCGAGCGCCACCGGGAGGATTGCTGTCACTGGCTCTTCGCGCAAGCGCTCATCGCGGTGCGTTGCGGGACCCCATCCCCCACCGCGCGGGGTACAAGCAGGGGGATAGAAACAGTCACGCCGGTTGTTCGGGCGCTGTTACTCGACGTCGATTGCCACGCGGCCCTTGTACCAGCCGCAGTTGGAGCAGACCACGTGGGGCAGCTTGTCGCGGCGACACTGAGGGCAGACGCTCTTCGGAGCCTCCTTCAGACGCCAGGCGGACGCCCGACGGCTGCGGCTCTTGGACTTCGACTTCTTCTTCTTGGGGACTGCCATATCTCGCTCCTGTTGCCGGCTCGTTCAGATCTGGGTGCTGCTGCAAATTGTTGCTTCAGGTCTCCTTCAACACGTCCAGGGCTGCCCACCGCTCGTCGCGCACCGTCGTGTCGCACCCACAGTCCGCCTCATTGCGGTCGGCCCCGCAAACCGGGCACAGCCCGGCGCAATCTTCTGCGCAGAGCGGAGCCGCGGGTAGGGCCAGTAGGACGGCGTCACGCGCCAGCGGCTCCAGGTCGACCTGTTCGCCGTGCAGAGGATAGATGTCCTCGTCACCCGCCGCGGACCCGCCGGCCGCCGGCGCCGCTCGGGAGGGGTCTTCGAACAGCTCCCGTACCTGTGAGGTGACCTTTCCGCCGATGGCTCTCAGGCACCGGGAGCACTCGGTGGTCCACCGGGTGGACACCGAGCCCATGGCCACGATGGAGCGGCCGTCCATGGCTTCGAGCGTGAGGTCCACCTCCACATCCGCGTCAGGCGGGACGCTCACTCCGAGCACGGCGAGCCCCGCCAGGGGTCCGCCTCGCTGTTCCCGCTTGCGACTGCCCGGGTTGCGCATGAGATTGCCGACGTCGACTACGAACGGTCGGGCCATGTGTCTAGGTTATGAGCGGCTAATCCCGGTCTTGCCTAATTCCGGTCTTGCCTAATTCCGGTCTTGCCTAATTCCGGTCTTGCCTAATTCCGGTCTTGCCTAATTCCGGTCTTGATCGAAGAAAGTGGCCGACTCGACGCTTTCCTGCTCCTCGGGCTCCGGCGCGACGGCCGGGCTGAGTTGGAGGCGCTGCCGCCCGGCGTGGACCTGTTTGGCGATCCGATCAATCTCGATCTCGAGCTTGGCGAGTCGTCGATCGCAGTAGTCGTCGGCTTCCATGCGCAGCTTTCGGGACTCGGCTTCGGCTTCGTCGACGGCGCGCTGCGCCGCGAACTTGGCCTCCCGCACGATGTCAGTCCGCTGCACCATGGCCTCGGCGCGGGCGCGCGCCGCCTCGATGAGCTGGTCGCCTTCTCGACGGGCTCTGGCCAGGTAGTCGTCGCGTTCACGCAGCATCCAGCGGGCCTGGCGGAGCTCTTCGGGCAGACGCTCGAGCGCCTGGTCGAGAATGGCCGTGAACTCGTCCTTGGCGATGAGCACCGAGGCGGAAAGCGGCATTGACTTGGCGTTGTTGACCAGATCGACCAGCTGACGCAGCAGTGACTCGGTGTCTCCACCGCCGACGCCCGGAACATTCGGGTCGGGAAGGCTCAACTGGTCCCTCCCGTTTCGTGGTGGATGGGGTGCTCGCCAGTGGGATAGAGCTCCTTCAGCCGCCGGGCGACGGGTGGCGGGACCATCGACTCCACCTGGTCGGCGCGTCCGCCGCGGGCGAAGTCCTTGAGGTACTTCGATGCCAGAAACGAAGCCGACGACGTGGCCGGCACGAACAAGGTGTCGATCCCGGACATCCGATAGTTCATCTGCGCCATCTGTAGCTCGTTCTCGAGGTCGGACACGGCGCGCAGTCCCTTGACGATGGCGGTGACGCCGATCTCGGAAGCCAGATCCACGACGAGGCCCGAGAAGGATCTGGACGTCACGTTCGGGAGATGGTGGAGGCACTCCTTGAGCATCAGCTCCCGGTCCTCGAGACTAAATAGTGGTTCCTTGCCGGGGTTCCGTACGGCGGCGACCACCACCCGCTCGAAGTGTCTTGCTGCTACTTCCACTACGGCGAGATGGCCGTTGTGGAACGGGTCAAAAGACCCCGGTATCAGAGCGACCGCCATCAGCGGTGATCCTTCCAGGCGTCCGCGGGGTGCAACGTCGGACTCTTGGCGCTCTCGGCGCACGGATGGTTACAGGGCACGACCAGGGTCACCACGGTAGTTCCGTACCGCTTGGACCTGATGGAACGCCAGCTCTTGGGCAGCTCCAGCTCTGCGTCGGACTCGAGAACCGCCATCCCATCCTCGGTGATGTGCCCGGTCAGCCCTTCCAGCAGGGCGGTCCAGCCATCGAACCTGTAGGGAGGGTCGGCAAGCACCAGGTCCCATTCGTCGCGAGGGCCGAGTCGGGTAACCCAGCCTTCGACCGCGGTAGCAAGGACCCTGCCCCCCGGGAGCGCGGTCGCCTCCAGGTTCGACTCGATGGTGGCTACCGAGGCCCGGCTCCGGTCGACGAAGGTCACCTCACTGGCGCCGCGGGACAGCGCCTCGATGCCGAGGGCGCCGGACCCGGCGAACAGATCGAGAACGCGGGCGCCGTCCAAGTCCATCCGGCTCGCCACCGCGTTGAAGACGGCCTCGCGGACCGCGTCGGACGTCGGCCGGGTCTCGTCACCGGGAGGGGCCTTGATCTTGCGGCCCCCGGCCTCGCCGCCGACGACTCTCACCTCCACAAGTTACGGTCACCGCGCGATGACTATCGGCAGCGGGTGTTACGGGTGCGATGCGGACAACTCCCTCGGGCTGAAGCTGGTCGTCGAACGAGTGGCAGGCGAGCGGCGGGTCCTCGGCACGTGGGTTCCCGGCAAGGAATTCCAGGGTCCGGCGAACCACCTCCACGGCGGCGTGTCGTCGACGTTGCTCGACGAGGCCATGGCTCGGCTAGCTCATGTCCTCGACGGGCAGCACTCGATCACCGCGACTCTGAACGTCCGGTTCCGCCGGCCGGTGCCGCTCGATGGGCGGCCCCTCACGATCGAGGCGTGGCGGGACAGCGATCCCCCGCTCTCCTCACGAAGACATCGCCTATTCGGACGGATCACCCTCGCGGACGGAACCCCCGCCGTGGAGGCCGAAGGGCTGTTCGTCAGACTGCCGCCCACCTCGCCGGCGAGCTGACGCTTTGACGCGCGCTTAGCGCCCCTCCCGGCCGCGATTTCAGGTCACATAGGGGGCGCTGACGACGCAGCGAACGCGACCGACTGACGTGGTCGATCCGAGGGAGGGTCACAGCGCGAGTCGCTTCCACTCGAGCTGTTCCTTCCATCCGGGCGAGTCAAACGCCCAGCCGGCGAGGGCGTCGCGCACCGGGTCGAGGTCGCTCAACTCGGCTTGGTATTGATCGCCGGATCCGTCCTTGTATTCCACGACGAAGGACCCCTCCACCAACTTCGCGTCGCGGCTGCGTTGGATAGCCGCCTGCGCGAACTCCTCCGGCTTGTCGCTGCGATGCAGGATTAAATAGGAGTTGTCCGGGTTCATCTGCGAGACGAGTCGGTGCAGGGTTTCCAGATCCACGTTCTCGTAGCGGCCCGCTGATTCGGTCTCCACTTCAACCTTTGGCAATTTCACTTTCGGTCCCCCGTCTTTGTCTTTGTCCTGGGTCC
>Ga0136633_1002837_pt1 | contig 11683 bp, 9 predicted proteins | sample AntDrymeUQ832206_2_FD_105494 | JGI IMG/M metagenome (GOLD analysis project Ga0136633, IMG submission 105494) | Polar desert sand microbial communities from Dry Valleys, Antarctica - metaG UQ83 (22.06) | ecosystem: Environmental > Terrestrial > Soil > Desert | place: Antarctica: Dry Valley...
CGGCAACCGTAGCCGATGTCGCGGCAATCGACCAGAGCACGTTGACGAGTTACAGTGAACGGCATGTTCGAGCGCGCGAGCAGCGCCTCATGGCGGCCCTGATCTCAGCTCTCGGCGTGCGCTGAACTCGTACTCGTCGACAACCGCCCCTCGCAAGCGGGGTCGTGCACGTTCATCGGTGGCCGGTCCTCGCTGCGGGGCCAGCAAAGGAGCACCTGATGAACAACACACGACGCATCCATCTCACGACGGCGATCCCGTTCGTCAACGGCAGCCCGCATCTCGGCCACGCGCTCGAGCTCGTGCAGGCCGACGTGCTCGCGCGTCACCGTCGCGCGCGCGACGACGAGGTGCGGTTGCAGACCGGCATCCCACGCAGACAGTGGGTCAGCTCTCGTCGAGGAGCTGCTGCGCGCCCTGCGTCGCGGGGTGATCGGGCCCGAAGAGCCGCTCGAGGTCGGTCACGAGCGCCGCCTGAAGGGCCTTCGCGTCATCGTCGCGCCCGAGCCGACGCAGCGACGAGGCGAGGTCGCGGCGGGCGGTCAGCGTGTCGACGTGATCCTCGCCGAGCAGGCGGGCGCTCTCGGAGGCGATGTCCGCCTCGAGCGCGACCGCCTCGTCGCCGTGCTCGGCGGTCCACAGCGAGCCGGCGAGGTTCGAACGCGCCTCGAGCGTCTCCTCGTCGTCGGGGCCGAGCACGCGCAGGCGATCCTCCAGCACCTGTCTCAGCACCGCGATCGCATCGTCGCCGCGCCCGGCCGATGCGTAGGAGAAGGACAGGTTCGAGCGCGCCGTGAGCGTGTCGAGGTGGTCGGCGCCGAGCACGCGCTCGCTCGCGGCGAGCACCTCCTCCTCGATCCGGATCGCCTCCTCGTGACGGCCGGCCGACCAGTAGGACGCGGCGAGGTTGACGCGTGCGCGCAGCGTCCCGGGCGACTCGGAGCCGAGCACGCGCTCGGAGATCTCGAGCACGTCCTCCTCGACCTCGATCGCATCCTCGTGTCGCCCCGCGTGCCAGTAGGAGTACGCGAGCTCGCTGCGCATCACGAGGGTCTCGGGGTGCTCGGCCCCGAAGGCCGCGATGTGCTCCTGGACCTGGGTCTCCTGGTTCTCGATCGCCTGCGCGACAACGTCGGCGATCGTGTCGTGCGCCTCGTCGGACTCAACCTGCTGCTGCTCGTCCATATGCCCTCTCCTCGCGACCGCTTGGGCAGCAGCGTAGCGAGCGCCGATGCCGGCGCGCGGGCATGGCGCGGCGCCGTCAAACGGGCAGCGGCGGCTCGCGAACCTCGGCCTGCGCGGCGACGAACTCGCAGCAGCAGTCCATCAGCGGTCCGCTGAGTTCGCGCAGCAGCGCGATGCGCTCGCGCTCCTCGAGCGGCTGATAGCTCTCGACGTCGCGCTCGGCGACGTAGGAGGTCGCCAGCTCGCAGAGCGAGACCGCGTCCTCGGCGGTGAGCGTGATCGGCGCCTCGTCGCCGAAGACGCTCGTCGACGCGAGCATGTCGTCGAGCGTCATCCAGGCGCGCAGCGTCAGCACAGCGTCGGCGTCGTCGTGCGCGAGGACGGCCAGGCGGTCGCGCCTGTAGGCCAGCGCGTCACGCAGCACGTCGATCTCGCCGCGGAGGGCGAGAACGTCACAGACGACGGTCCTGCCGTCGCGTCCTATGCGGTAGCTGCGTTCCATGAGGGGGTTGATACCCATATTCCTATAATCGGCATGAGCGCTGTGTGACGTTACGTACGGAGGGACAGAATTCGACGGATCACCATGGACCAGCGGTCAGATCCTCGGTGATCACCCTGCGCTCGGTTCCAGGGCCGCCGCGGATGCGCTCCTGATCGCCGCCGCAAAGGCGTCGATCTCCCCAGCCGTCGTGTCCCACGAGCACATCCAGCGTACCTCGCCGGCCGGCTCGTCCCAGACGTAGAAGTACCAGTCGCGCTGCAAGTGGGCCGTGGCCGCGGGCGGGATCAGCGCAAAGACGCCGTTGGCCTGGACCGCCTGGGTGATGCGCACGCCGGGCGCGTCGGCGACCGCGCTCGCCAGCCGCGCGGCCATCGCATTGGCGTGGGCGGCGCAGCGCAGCCAGAGGTCGTCCTCGAGCAGCGCGCTGAACTGCGCGGCCAGGTAGCGGCCCTTGGACGCGAGCTGGAGCGTCTGCTTGCGCAGGTACGCGAAGCCGTCCGCGAGCTCGGGGCGCAGCAGGACGACCGCCTCGCCGAACACGAGCCCGTTCTTCGTGCCGCCGAAGGAGACGGCGTCGACGCCGACGTCGGTGGCGATCGCGCGCAGCGGCACGCCGAGCCCGGCGGCGGCGTTGGCCAGGCGCGCCCCGTCGACGTGCAGCAGCATGCCGTGGTCGTGCGCGAAGGACGCGAGGTCCGCCAGCTCGCCAGGGGTGTAGCGCGTGCCGAGCTCCGTGCTCTGGGAGACCGAGACGACGCGCGGCTGGACGGCGTGCTCGAAGCCCTCGTGTCCGAGCTGCGTCGCGACAAGCTGCGGCGTGAGCTTGCCGTCGGGCGTGTGGAGCGCGTGGAGCTTGACGCCGGCGATGCGCTCCGGCGCGCCGCCCTCGTCGACGTTCACGTGCGCGCCCGCGGCGCAGACGACCGACTCCCACGGCCGGCACATCGCGCGAAAGCACAGCACGTTGGCGGCGGTGCCGTTGAAGACGAGGTACGAGCGCGCCTGCTCGCCGAAGTGTGCGCGCAGCAGCTCCTCCGCGCGCGCGGTCCACGGGTCGTGGCCGTACGCGGTCGCATGGCCGTCGTTGGCCTGCGCGATCGCCGCGAGCACGTCTGGGTGCGCGCCGGCGTTGTTGTCGGAGGCGAAGCCCTTCATCTGAGGCAGCGTAGTCGCCGCGCACGCCCCGGCTGGCGCCGCCGGCGCGGCGCGCGCCTCACGCGACGGCGGCGCTCATCGCCTCGCGCAACGCCGTGAAGAACACCGACAACGGGAACTCGTCGTCGGCGACCGCGTCGATCCACGCGCGCGGCTCGTCGCCGTCGGCGAAGCTGCGCCGCCCGGCGGCCCAGGCTGAGCCGGTCGCCGGCGCGACGTGCGCCGCGACGAGGTCGTGCGCAGCGGCCCAGTGGGCCAGCTGCGTGCGGTCGATCCCGCGCCGGTACAGGCCGGCGACGAGCGCGCGCAGCTCGGCGACGCCGTCGGCGACGGTCAGCCAGTCGATCGCGAGGTGGTTGTCGCTCCAGCGCACGTGGCCGGACTGGTGCAGAAAGGCGAACAGCAGCTGTCCCGCGAGCCCGTCGTAGTTGCGCACGCGCGTGCCCGTGATCGGGAAGCGCAGCATGCGGTCGAGCAGGATCGCGACCTGCACGTTGCGCGCGAAGCCGAAGCCCTCGCGCTCGAGCTCGACGGCGGCGGCGAAGGCGGTCAGGTCGCAGCGCAGCTCCTCCAGCGCATACATCCAGAACGGCATCCGCCGGCGGATCATGAACGGGTCGAAGGGCAGCTCGCCGTGGCTGTGGGCGCGGTCGTGGATGAGGTCCCACAGCGCGAACGTCTGCTCGGAGATCGGCTCGGAGGCGACGAGCGCCGCGGCGTCGGGCGGCAGCTCGAGCGCGAGGATCCGCGCGGCGGCACCCGACGTGCGGCGAAAGCGCGCGGCCTCGCGGTCGCAGAAGATCGCCCCAAAGTGGTGCGCGGTCGCGCCCGCGACCGCCACGGTCTCGGGAAACAGCGTCGCGCAGTCGCCGTCGTAGCCGGTCGTGTGGCCGACGAGCGTGACAGGCACGAACTTCGCGTTGTCGAAGCGCTCGCGCTCCAGCGCGGCAAGCCACGCGGGCCACGGCACGCGCACGATCAGCGCCTCGAGCGCCGTGTCGCGCGAGCCGTTCTGCTTGTACATCGGGAACACGACGAGGTGCTCGATGGCGTCCTCGCGGCGGCACTCGGGATGAAAGGCGTCGAGCGAGGCGCCGAAGTCCGGCCGCCCGAAGCCGCCGCTCGCCCAGCGGGCGAGATCGCCCTCGAGCGCGTCGAGATAGTCGTGCTGGTGGGGGAAGTACCGGCGCAGGCCGCGCACGCCGGCGGCGATGCGCTCGATCTCGGCTTCGAGCTGCGCGGGCTCGTGGACCGCCGTGTCGATCGAGCCGTCGGCGGCCTGGCACAGGCGCAGGCGGTCGACGGCGTCGCGCAGCGCGGTCCACTGCGGATCGGCGGCGGCCGGCGAGGGCGCACGCGGCGCGCCACGGCGGAAGGCGCCGCCGGCGGCCCACAGGACGAGGTTGCACCACAGGTCGGCGTGGTCGCGGCTGGCGATGCAGTCGTCGCCGAAGAGGTCGGAGTCGCCGGCGACGACGACGCGTCCGGCGCCATGCTCGGCCACCGCCAGCAGCGGGGCGCCCGCCGTCGACGCCGTCGCGGAGCTGCGCACGAGCACCCCGGCACCGTTGCAGAGCTCGAGCCGGCCGGCGCGGTAGAAGCATGCGCTGCGCACGCGGGCGAGCAGGTCGACCCCGTCGCGCCCGTGCGCGGCGAGCTCGCCCAGCACCCAGTGCGGCGCGCCGTCGTTGTGCTCGTAGTCGGAGATCGCGTCGCTGGCGATGCGGATCCCGAAGCGCCCGAGCAGGGCGTTGAGGTTGTTGGCGTACTTGTCCTGCTCCTCCTCCCCCAGCACGATCAGGCCGCCGCCCGCGTCGACGAATGCCGCGATCGCGTCGAGCTCGGCGGCGCTCAGCAGCGGCGAGGCGCCGTCCGTGCGCTCCCAGCGCGGGTCGGAGGGGTGCGCGAGCACGAGCACGTCCGCAGCGGCCAGCGCGGCGGCGTCCAGCGGCCCGGTGACGTGGGCGCGGACGTCGAGCGAGCGCTCGCGCAATGCCCGCGCGGCGAGCACGTAGGACGAGTCCTGCGGGTGGGCGGGCTGCAGCGCGCGCGCGACGTCGGCGCGAATCGTCCATGCCTCGCCGTGCGCCTCGTCGAACAGGACGCGGGCCACCGCGGGTCGTGTTGGCACGCTGCCGGCCATCGGTTTGCCTTCCTTGGATCGTCGTTGCTGCCTGCAACGCTACGCCGCGGACCGGCGGCGCACAAGCGATCAGCCGACCATCACTCCGAAACGGACAACGTATGCGCGCCTGGCGACCCCGATTGACGGTTGAGTGCAACGCGTCGCAGCGCTACGGTTGTCCGAAGTGGAGGGTCAGATCACCGAGACGAGCCCGCCCGGGTTTCAGCCGCACGACGCGGCCGCAGGCCTGCAGGACAGCGCCCGGCGCCACCTGTGGATGCACTTCTCGCGGATGGGCGCCTACGCCGACGCCGAGATCCCCGTGATCGTGCGCGGCGAGGGCTGCCACGTCTACGACAGCCACGGACGCCGCTACCTCGACGGCCTGTCGGCGCTGTACTGCGTCAATGCCGGCCACGGCCGCGAGGAGCTCGCCGAGGCGGCCGCCGCGCAGATGCGCGAGCTGGCGTTCTTCACCACCTGGTCCTATGCCCACCCGGCCGCGATCGAGCTCGCCGAGCGCATCGCGCAACTCGCGCCGCCGGGCCTGGAGCGCGTGTTCTTCACCTCCGGTGGCTCGGAGGCCGTCGAGTCGGCGTGGAAGCTCGCGCGCGCCCACCATCGCCTGCGCGGCGACGAGCGCCGCACGAAGATCGTCGCCCGCGAGCTCGCCTACCACGGGACGACGATGGGAGCCCTCGCGGTGACGGGGCTGCCGACGCTGAAGGAGCCGTTCGAGCCGCTGGTGCCGGGCGCCTGCCACGTCCCGAACACCAACAGCCTGCGCTGGGAGGCGGGTCGCGACCTGCTGTGGGCTGCCGACGCGGTCGAGCAGCGGATCGTCGCCGAGGATCCCGCGACCGTCGCTGCCGTGATCCTCGAGCCGGTGCAGAACGCGGGCGGCTGCTTTGAGCCGCAGCCGGGCTACTTCGCCCGTGTGCGCGAGATCTGCGATCGCCACGGGGTCCTGCTGATCAGCGACGAGGTGATCTGCTCGTGGGGGCGCCTCGGCCACATGCTCGGCTGCGAGCGCTTCGCCTACTCCCCCGACATCATCACGACCGCGAAGGGCCTGACGTCGGGCTACGTCCCGATGGGTGCGATGATCGTCGTCGACCATGTCGCGGAGCCGTTCCAGCACGGGACGACGTCGTTCGTGCACGGCTTCACGTTCGGCGGCCATCCCGTGGCGGCGGCCGTCGCGCTGGCGAACCTCGATGTCCTGCATCGCGAGCGCCTGTGCGAGCGCGTGCTCGAGCACGAGCCCGCCTTTCGCGCGATGCTCGACGGCCTGCGCGACATCGCGATCGTCGGCGACGTGCGCGGCGCCGGCTACTTTCAGGCGATCGAGCTCGTCAAGGACCGCGACACGCTCGCGCGCTTCGAGCCGGCCGAGCGCGAGGCGCTGCTGCGCGGCTTTCTCGCCCCCGAGCTCTACCGCCGCGGGCTGATCTGCCGCACCGACGACCGCGGCGATCCGGTCATCCAGCTTGCGCCGCCGCTGATCGCCGGCCCGGACGAGTTCGCCGAGATGGAGTCGATCCTGCGCCCGGTGCTGAGCGAGGCGGCGGAGCGGGTCGCGCGATGCTGACGGTGCAGGGGCTTGCGGGCGAGCTCGGGCTCGAGCTCGTCGCCGGCTGCGAGCGCGCCGGCGCGAGCGTGCGCTGGGCGCACCCCAGCGACCTGCCCGACCCGACGCCGTGGCTGTCGGGCGGGGAGGTCGTGCTGACGACCGGCAACCAGCTGCCCGACGCGCGCGGCGAGCGCGAGTACGTGCAGCGGCTCGCCGAGCACGGCGTGGCGGGACTCGGGCTCGGCACCGGCTTCCTGCACGAGCGCATCCCGGACGCGCTGCTGCAGGCGGCCCGGGAGCACGCGCTGCCGCTGTTCGAGGTGCCCTACGAGCTGCCGTTCATCGCAATCTGCGAGCACGCGTCGGCGCAGCTCGTCAGCGACGCCTACGCCGCGCTGCGGCGCGGCACCGAGGTCCACGCCCGGCTCGAGCGCCTCGTGCTCGAGGAGCGCGGCCTGGACGCGATCCTCGCCGTCGTCGCGGAGGCGATCGGCGGCAGCGCCGTCGTGCTCAGCCGCCGCGGCGCGACGATCGCTGTGCGGTCGCACGGCGCCGAGCTGCCCCGGGACGAAGTCGCGCTGCTGCGCGAGGTCACCGCCGGCGCCGGCGACCCCGCGCCGCAGCCCGTCGAAGCGCTCGGCGGGCGCGCGCTGGCGCTCGCGGTCGCGGCGCGCGAGCACGCGCCCGCCTGGCTCGTGGGGGTCGGCGCGACGGGCGCGCTGGGCGACTTCGAGCGGCTGATCCTGCGCCAGGCAGCGACGGTCGTCGCGCTCGAGCTCATGCGTCTGCGCACGGCGCGCGATACGGAGCGGCGGCTGGCGGGCGACGTGCTGGCGGAAGCGCTGACCGGGCGTCTGGAACCCGGCGAGCTCGCGTTGCGCCTGCGCCCGTTCGGGGTCGGCGACGAGCTCGCCGTGCTGGCATTCGCGATAAGCGATCCGGTCGCCGCCGAGGCGCTGCTGGACACCGTGCTCGAGCGTGCCGACGTGGGAGCGCTCGTCGCCGTGCGCGGCGCGCTGCTGTGCGCGGTGATCGACGCCGCCGGCGCGGACCCGGTGCAGGTCGCGCGCGGTGCCCGCGCCGAGCTCGCCGCCGAGCTCGGCGACGTTCGCGCCGCGGCCAGCCGCCGCACGCCCGCAGCAGCGCTGCGACGCGCCTTCCACGAAGCGCGCTACGCGCTGGAGGCAGTGCGCGCCGGCAACGGCAGCGCGCCCGAGGTCGCGTCGCATCGCGACCTCGGCTCGTTTGCGCTGCTGCTGTCGCTGCAGGACGACGAGGCGCTCGCCTCGTACTGCGACGGCGTGCTCGCGGCGGTGCAGGAGGGCGATCCGGCGTACGCGGAGGAGCTGCTGCGCTCGCTGGACGCCTATCTCGAGCACAACGGCCACTGGGAGCGCGCCGCCGAGCAGGCGGCCTGCCATCGCCACACGCTGCGCCACCGCATCCGCCGCGTCGAGCAGCTCAGCGGGCGCGATCTGTCCAATTCGCGCGACCGGATCGAGTTCTGGCTCGCGCTGCGAGCAAGGGAGATGACCCGGTGATCGTCGGAGTCCCGACGGAGATCAAGCCCGACGAGTTCCGCGTCGCGCTGACGCCCGCGGGCGTGCGCGAGCTGACCGCGCGCGGCCACGAGGTTCTCGTGCAGGCGGGCGCCGGCATCGGCAGCGCGATCGAGGACGAGCACTACACCGCGCAGGGCGCGCGCATCGCTCGCGACGTGGCCGAGGTCTGGGGCGCCGCCGAGCTCGTGCTGAAGGTCAAGGAGCCGCAGCCGGCCGAGGTCGTGCGGCTGCGCGCCGAGCAGACGCTCTTCACGTACCTGCACCTCGCGGCAGCGCCCGAGCTCACCGCGGGGCTGCGGGCCTCGGGCGCCACGTGCATCGCCTACGAGACCGTCGAGGATGCCCGCGGGCGCCTGCCGCTGCTGGCGCCGATGAGCGAGGTCGCGGGCAAGATCGCGACGCAGGCGGGTGCCTTCATGCTCGAGAAGCCGCTCGGCGGGCGCGGCGTGCTGCTCGGCGGCGTGCCGGGTGTCGCAGCGGCGACGGTGCTCGTCATCGGCGGCGGCGTCGTCGGCCTCAACGCCGCCCTGATCGCGATCGGCATGCAGGCGGAGGTCTTCGTCTTCGAGCGCTCGATCGACCGCATGCGCGAGCTCGACCTCGTCTTCGGCGGGCGCGCCTCGACGGTCCACTCCTCGACGCTGTCGATCGAGCAGATGCTGCCCCAGGCGGACCTCGTCATCGGCGCCGTGCTGATCCACGGGGCGCGGGCGCCGCACGTCATCACGCGCGAGCAGCTCGGGCTGATGAAGTCGCGCGCGGTGCTCGTCGACGTCTCGATCGACCAGGGCGGCTGCTTTGAGACGTCACGGCCGACGACGCACTCCGACCCGACCTACCAGGTCGACGACGTCACGCACTACTGCGTCACGAACATGCCGGGCGCGGTCCCGATCACCGCAACCTACGCGCTGACGAACGCGACGCTGCCCTACGTGCTCGAGCTCGCCGAACGCGGCGTGCAGGGCGCGCTGGCCACCAACGCGCCGCTGCGCCTGGGCGTCAACGTCGCGGGCGGCGAGATCGTGCATCCCGCCGTCGCCGAGGCGCTGAGCGCCGACCTGCAAACCGCCGGCCACGACCTGGAGCACACGCCATGAGCACCATCGCGACGACGATCGACAACTTCATCGCCGGTGCCGCGGCGCCGCCGAGCGCCGGGCGCTGCGAGGACATCCGCGATCCCGCGGGCGGCGAGCTCATCGCTCGCGCGCCGCTGTCGGACGGCGCGGACGTCGACGCGGCGGTCGACGCGGCGGCGGGCGCGTTCGACGGCTGGTCGCAGTCCACGCCGGGCGAGCGGGCGCTCGCGCTGCTGCGCATCGCCGACGCGATCGAGGATCGCGCGGAGGAGCTGATCGCGCTCGAGTCGCTGAACGTCGGCAAGCCGATCGCGGCGATGCGCGACGAGATCCCGTTCATCGTCGACAACCTGCGCTTCTTCGCGGGCGCCGCACGGTGCCTGGAGGGGCGCGCGGCCGGCGAGTACTTGACCGGCTACACGTCGATGCTGCGGCGCGAGCCGCTCGGCGTCATCGGGCAGATCGCGCCGTGGAACTACCCCCTGATGATGGCCGTGTGGAAGATCGGGCCGGCACTTGCCGCCGGCAACACCGTCGTGCTCAAGCCCTCCGAGCAGACGCCGATGACGGCCGCCGTGCTCGCCTCGATCGCCTCCGAGCACCTGCCGGCAGGCGTGTTGAACGTCGTCTACGGCCACGGCGAGGACGCCGGGGCCGCGCTCGTGACCCATCCGCGCGTCGCGATGGTCTCGCTGACGGGCGACGTCGCGACGGGCCGCGAGGTCGCGCGCGCGGCGTCGAGCTCGCTCAAGCGCGTGCACCTCGAGCTCGGTGGCAAGGCGCCGGTGATCGTCTTCGACGACGCCGACGTCGAGGCGGCCGTGGCCGGCGTGCGCGTCGCGGGCTTCTTCAACGCCGGCCAGGACTGCACCGCCGCGAGCCGCGTGCTCGCCGGGCCGCGCGTGCACGACGCGTTCGTCACGGCGCTCGCCGACGCCGCCGGCGCGCTCGTGACCGGCGACCCGGCCGCGGAGGCGACCGAGCTCGGTCCGCTCATCTCCCCCGCCCACCGCGAGCGCGTCGCCGGCTTCCTCTCGCGAGCGCCCGCGCACGCGGAGCGCGTGACGGGCGGCGACGCGCTGCCCGGCGCCGGCTGCTATTTCGCGCCGACCGTCGTGGCGGGCCTGCACCAGGGCGACGAGCTCGTCCAGCGCGAGGTCTTCGGCCCCGTGGTGACCGTCCAGCGCGTCAACTCCGACGAGCAGGCGATCGCCTGGGCCAACGGCGTCGACTACGGCCTCGCCGCCAGCGTCTGGACGCGCGACGTCGGGCGCGCGATGAACGCCGCGCGGCGGCTGCGCTTCGGCACCGTCTGGATCAACGACCACCTGCCGCTCGTCAGCGAGATGCCGCATGGCGGCTTCAAGCAGTCCGGCTACGGCAAGGACATGTCGGCCTACGCGCTCGAGGAGTACACCGAGCTCAAGCACGTCATGGTCAGCCTCTCCTAGCCCTTTCTCGCGCGGCGCGCGGGGCGCTGGGGCTGGCGCGTCACGGGGTAGCGCAGCCTGCGCAGCCGGCGCACGTCCGCCGCGAGGCGGTGACGACGACCGCGGCGTGGTCGACCTCGATGATCGCGGCGCCCGTTGCCACGACGGCTGACCGGTCCAGCGACGTGCGCACGCCGTCGACGACGTACACGCCGGCCGCGTCGATCATCTGTCCAATCGCCTCAAGATGGCCTCGTCGCGACCGGGGCGTTCGTCGAAGAGCACCTCGTGCGGATCTCATCTTTGCTTCCCGACGGACCCATCCGTCTTGGAACGCGGCGATCGTCGTCGACGGTCGCTCTCGACATCGGTCCCGATGCCATCGTCGTTCTGCAGTCCTCGGGCACCGAGCGCGCACGCGTGCGTCGCGCCATCGTCCACCCCCTGCCGGTGGGGCTCGTCGTCGACGGGGAGATCGTCAACGCCGACGAGCTCGCCGTCGAACTGCGAGCGCTCTTCACCGAGCACAAGCTGCCCCACGACGTCCGTGTCGGCCTTGCCCACCCGCGCCTGATGGTGCGCATGGTCGAGCTGCCGGCGTCGCTGACGGGACGCGACCTCGACGGCGCCGTGCGCCACATGGCGGGCGACCTTCTCCCGGTCGGGCTTGATCAGCTCGTCGTGGACTACCGGTGTGTCGGCACCGCCCCCGAGGGCAGCGGCCCGCGCCAGCAGCGCGTGCTCATGGCCGCAGCTCGCGCCGACGGCATCGACCGCCTCACGCAGGCCCTCGCCGGTGCTCATCTCAAGGCCGAGCGCATCCAGCTCTCGGGCCTGGCGATGCTCGGCGCGCTCGAGCACCCGCCGCTTGCCGGCGAGGCCATTCTCTACGTCCAGGCCGGGGCCCTGACGAACGTCGTCGTCGCCGAGGACGGCGAGCCGTTGCTCGTGCGCGCCGCCTCCGCCGGCTCGGAGTCGATCGCCGCCGGGCTCGCCGAGCGCGCCGGCATCACCCACGAGGCCGCCCGCGCCCACATCGCCGCCCTCGGCGTCGGCCCCGCACCAC
>Ga0136633_1002838_pt1 | contig 11683 bp, 7 predicted proteins | sample AntDrymeUQ832206_2_FD_105494 | JGI IMG/M metagenome (GOLD analysis project Ga0136633, IMG submission 105494) | Polar desert sand microbial communities from Dry Valleys, Antarctica - metaG UQ83 (22.06) | ecosystem: Environmental > Terrestrial > Soil > Desert | place: Antarctica: Dry Valley...
AGCACGCGCAGCTCTATGCCGGCGCGCAGCGGCGGGTGGCGGAGCTCGAAGCGCTCGCGCGCATCTCGGAAGCGGTCTCGGAGTCGCTCTATCTCGAGGAGTCGCTCGAGGCGATCGTGACGACGACGATGGAGTCGCTGCACGCGACAGGGGCGGCACTCGTCCTCGAGGATGGGAAGATCGCCTGGCCGGAGGGGCGCGCGGGCGCGTACGCGGTTCGTCTACCGCTCCGCTGGAAGCGGCGCCAGATCGGCGAGCTCGTCTGTGATCGCGACACCCCGTTCTCGGATGACGACCGCGCCCTCCTGGAAGCGATCGCGCATCACGCGGCGGTCGCGCTCGAGCACGGCCGCGCGGTGATGCGCGGAGTCCTCGCCCAGGAGATCCACCACCGCGTCAAGAACAACCTGCAATCTGTCGCGTCGCTGCTTCGCGTCCAGGCCCGGGCGGAGAACGTCGATCCGCGGAAGGCTCTGCACGACTCGGTCAACCGGATTCTCACCATCGCCGCCGTCCACGAGGTGCTGACCGAGCACCGCGAGGACGGCGTCGACCTCGGCGAGCTCGTCGACCGGCTCCGGGCGATGCTCGTACAGGGGCTCGTTGCGGGGAAGGACGTCACCGCCGAGCTCGAGCCCGTCTCGCTCGCCGGGCAGCAGGCGACGGCGCTCGCGCTCGTCTTCACCGAGCTCTTCCAGAATGCGCTCGAGCACGGCGGCACCCAAGTCTCGATCGCGCTCGCGCAGCGCAATGGCGAAGTCGTCTTGACGATCGCCGACGACGGTGACGGAATCCAAGGCGAGGGCTCGGGCACGGGGCTCTCGATCGTGCGCGCGCTCGTTCGAGACGAGCTCCGCGGGGAGATCGAGCTTCGCGACGAGGGCGGCCTCTGCGCCGAGGTGGTGTTCCCGGCGTGACACGCGTGCTCGTCGCCGAGGACGAGACGATCATCAGGCTCGACCTCAAAGGTCTGCTCGAGGATGCCGGGTTCGAGGTCTGCGCGGAGGCTCGGGACGGGGAGGAGGCGGTTCGGCTCGCGCGCGAGACCGAGCCCGACGTCGCGCTTCTCGACGTCAAGATGCCCAATCTGGACGGAATCGAGGCAGCTCGGCGGATTCTCGACGAGCGGCCGATTCCGATCGTGATGGTGACCGCGTACGGGGAGCGGGAGCTCGTTTCTCGCGCGGTCGAGGCCGGTGTCTTCGGCTATCTCGTGAAGCCGTTCCGGGAAACCGACCTCCTGCCCGCGATCGAGACCGCGCGGGCACGGCACGACGAGCTCACCGCTCTGCGAGCAGAGGCCGAGTCGCTTGCAGATGCGCTCGCGGCGCGGAAGGCGATCGAGCGAGCCAAGGGGATCCTGATGGAGCGAGAAGGGCTCACCGAGGCGGAGGCCTTCGCGCGGCTCCGCAAGGCGAGCCAGATCTCCGGTCGTCCGCTCAAGGTCGTCGCCGAGGCGCTCGTCGCGACGCTCGGCGACGATCGGGGTCAGACCCCACGGGGTCAGACCCCACGGGTCTGACCCCTACGCCTACGTCGCGAGCAGCCGATCTTCCTCGCGCCGCCGGTACAGCTTCCGGCCGAGCCAGGCGGCGAACGCGACCAGCGCGAACGGTGCTGCGACGATTGCGATGGCGAGCGCGATCACGCTTTCCCACACGAGGACGTCGAGCGCCTCGTCGAGCGTTCGGTCGAGCCGCGACGGCACGGGCACTGCTCCGAGCATGCCCGGAGTGACGACGGTGAGCTGGATCGTCGCCATGCGCGCTTCCGCATTGGTGCCGGAGATCCCGCGGCGAAGGCCGCGGAGCTCGCTGCGCAGGTTCTGCAGGCGCGCTTCGAGGCGAGCCTGTGTGGCGGCGTCGAGCGACTCGGTGTCGAGTCGAGCGACGAGCGTCGCGATCTGCGCCCGTACCGAGCGCTCACGCCGCTCGAGCGCGTCGAGGCTCTCCTGCAGATCCTCGATCTGCACCTGCTGCGAGACGATGCGACCGAGGCTCGACAATTGCACGATCGCCTCCTGCACCCTCGCCACGGGCACACGCACGGTGAGGGCGGCGCTTCCTTCCTCGCCGGTGGCGACCGATGCGCTGACAACGTGTCCGCCCAGTCGGCGCGTCAGGTCGAGCGCCTGCTGGGCGGCGCGTGAGACCGCATCCGAATCGGAAACCTCTACGGTCAGCGTCGCGTTGACGCGCTGAGCGCGGTCCGTCGTCGGGGCGATCGCCGAGCCCTGGTCCGCCGGCAGGAGAGGCCCAAGCTGAGCGTCCTGCGACTGAGTCTTGGCTGGTGCGCCGACCTCGGGCGCGTCGGTCGTCGCCAGGTGGCCCGAGAGATTCTGTTCGCGGAAGGCTTCGGTCGTGCCGTCCGAGCGGGCGAGACCGGTCACTCCCGCGGTCACGATCGCTAGCGCTACCGCGGCCGGCATCGCGACCATGGCGACGCGGCGAACGGGCAGTCGAAGCTGGAGCCTCGGCCATGCTGCCGGCGTCGCCTCCTCGGTTGCGATCTCGCGGACGCGAGCTCGCAACGCGATCGGCGCGGTGGGTCGAGCTGCCTCGAGGGCGCGGATCAGTTCAGGCGACGACGTCATGGTGTCTCATCCTCTCTTCGAGCTTTGCAAGCGCCCGGTGGAGCCGTGTGGAGACGGCCGTGGGCGTGATCCCGAGCAGGCGGGCGACCTCCTCGCCGTCCAGGTCGAGCACGACCCGGAGCGCGACTACTTCACGCTCGCCCGCTGACAGCGCGTGCAGACCCTCCTCGAGCTCGGGGGAGAACCCCTCGCCGAACGCGGGCTCCCGTTCCTCCCGGAGCTCACCCGCTTCGGCGCGCTCCTCGCGCCGGCGGCGTCTCGAGTCGGCGCGGAACCAGTCGAGCGCGGTCGAGCGCGCGATCGCGAGCAGCCAAGCGCGGTGAGTGCCGCGGCGGGGGTCGAACCGCCGCCACTTCCTTAGGGCGGTCTCGAAGGTCTCGCTCGTCAGGTCCTCTGCGAGCGCCCAGTTCTTCGTGAGGTAGAGCAGGTAGCCGTAGACGTCGTCGAGAAGCTCCTCGGCGACGGCGGCAAAGGACTGAGCTGCTGCGTCGGCGCGGCGCGGGGCGTCGAGGCTCACTGCGTGCATGCCTCAACTACGCCGCCGAGTGTCTGATCCGTCACAGCCGGTAACCGGGGTAGGGGCCGGGCATGCCCGGCCCGGGTGCAAAGGGCGAGGCATGCCTCGCCCCTACAGGACGGTCGGTCACGTGGACGACGGCTGGCGCTCCTCGAACAGCACTTCCCAGCGTGCGAGGAGCCCTTGCAGCTCGTCGCGAGATGCACGGTGCGCGGCGAGGACGTCCATGTTCGCCCAATCTTCCGAGAGCTTGCCTTCGAGGTCGGCGATGCGGGCCTCTGCCGCTGCGATCTCGGCCTCGACGAGCTCGAGCTCGGAGGGTGCGCTCCGCGTCGGGCGATCCGGCGGTCGTCGGGTGTCTTTCCGCTCCTTCGCGGTAGGCTCGGAGGGCGCCGGCTCAGAGGCGGCGCTTCGCTCCCTCGTGAGGTCGGCCCAACCTCCGTCGTACGAACGCAAGGAGCGGTCCTCGATAGCGACGATCCGGTCGGGCACCGCGTCGAGTAGCGCGCGATCGTGGGAGACGACGAGCACCGTCCCAGGGAACGCCTCGAGCGCGGCCTCGAGCGCTTCGCGACTCTCCAGGTCGAGGTGGTTCGTGGGCTCGTCGAGGACGAGCAGGTTCGCCCCGGAGGCGACGAGGAGCGCGAGGGCGAGCCGTCTCCGCTCTCCTCCGGACAACGCCGACACGGCACGTTCGTGCGTCTCCCAGCCGGAAAAGAGGAACTGGCCGAGCAGTCTCTGCGCCTGCGGCCGGGGGAGCCCGGTAGCGGCGGCGGCACAGTCGAGCACCGAGCCGTGTGCAGGAAGCTCCTGCGTGTGTTGGGAGAAATAGGCGGGGACGACGGCGTGACCGAGATTCGCCCTTCCCGCGTCAAACCTGCGCTGGCCGAGGACAGCCTCCAGCAGCGTCGTCTTGCCTGACCCGTTCGGCCCGACGAGAGCGACCTTCTCTCCCCGCTCCAGCACGATGCTCGCGTCTTCAAGGAGTACCTTGTCCCCTGCCGAGAGAGAGATGCCCTCCGCCTCGAGGACGACCCGCCCGGTGCGCGGGGGCTGCAGGAAGTCGAAGCCGAGCGTACGACGCTTGCGGGTGAGGGACTCGAGCTGGCCGCGTGCCGTGGAGCGCTCTTCCTCGAGACGCCCGATCTGGGTCAGCTTCGCCTGCGCCTGGCGCGCCTTCGACTTCTTGTACCGAAACCGCGTCACGAAGCGCTCGAGACGCGCGATGTCCTCCGACACCCGGCCCGCCACCTTTTCGGCAGCAGCCGCCCGCGCCGCCTTCTCCCGCCGCCACTCGTGCCACGGGCCAGCGAAGGAGTGCGCCCCGCCTGGCGAGAGCTCGAGCACGGCGGTTGTGACCGCCTCGAGAAACCAGCGGTCGTGGGCGACAAGGATCACCGCGGCGTCGAGCGTGGCGAGCTCGGTTTCGAGCCACTCGAGGTTCTCGACGTCGAGGTGGTTCGTCGGCTCGTCGAGGAGAAGGAGATCGGGCTCCACAGCGAGCGCGCGGGAGAGCGAAGCCCGCGTCAGCTCTCCGCCGGAGAACGTGGAGAGCTGCCGGTCGAGGTCGCCGTCGCGGAATCCGAGGCCGCGGACGGCGCGGGCCGCATGGTCGCGCCAGGCCCAGCCGCCCGCGTGCTCGAGCTTCGCCTGGGCCTCGGCGTACCGACGAAGAGTGACGCCGTCATGCGCGCCCTCGGCCATCTCGTCCTCGAGCCGGCGTAGCTCATCCTCGAGCGCGAGGAGGTCGCGCGCCCCGGAGAGGACGTACTCGCGCAGCGTCAGACCGAGCTCGCGCGGGGGACGCTGGTCGTGGAGGGCCACGCGCGTCCCCTTTGCGAAGGCGAGCTCACCGCCCTGGAGCGACGTCTCGCCGAAGATCGCTCGCAGCAGCGTGGTCTTCCCGGCGCCATTGGGCCCGGCGAGCGAGAGCCGGTCCCGCCGACCGACGGTGAACGACACGCCGTCGAAGAGCGGATCGCCGGAGAACTCCTTGCGGAGGCCGGAGGCGATGAGGACGGACATCGCCGAAAGCCTAGAGACGCTGCGAGGAGAGGTTCCGAGTGGCTACGCCGAGCGCCGGCTGTCGTCCACTGCACGCAGGTGACCCGGTCGCCCGGGTTTTTCCAGGGTCGGCCAGCCGTTTCCAGCTTGGCGGCTCAGCAACGCCTCGATGCCTTGAGGCTCCAGGGGCTTCGCGAACAGGAATCCCTGACCGAGGTCGCAGCCCAGCGAGACCACGAGCTCGAGCTGGTCACGAAGCTCGATGCCCTCGGCGACCGTCGTCAAGCCGAGGGTTCGCGCGAGATCGACGATGGTTCTGGTCAGCTGCCCGTCCTTCGGCGTGGAGCCGACCGACTGCACGAACTGTCGATCGATCTTGAGGATGTCGAGCGGCATCGTCTGCAGGCGACCGAGTGACGAGTAGCCGCTCCCGAAGTCGTCGAGGGCGATTCGCACGCCCAGACCTCGCGACCGCTCGAGCTGCGACGTCACGCTCTCGTCGTCGAGGGAGGCGACGCTCTCGGTGATCTCGAGCACCAGTTGGCGCGGATCGAGTCTGGATGTCCTGAGCGCATCGGCGACGTCCTCGACCAGCCCCGACCCCTCGAGCTGCCGCTTCGAGACGTTGACGCTGACCCACGGAGGCGTCTCTTCCGCGAAGTTGATCTCCCACGACCTCGACTGGCGACAGGCCTGCTGGAGTGCCCACCGGCCGATCTCCACGATCAGTCCTGTTTCTTCGGCCAGCGGGATGAACTCACCCGGCGGGACGAGCCCTCTTCCCGGCGCTTGCCAGCGGAGGAGTGCCTCGACTCCCTCCAGCCGGCCGGTCGAGAGTGAGACGATCGGCTGGTAGTGAAGGACGAGCTCCTCGCGCTCGATCGCTCGCTGGAGGTCGCGGCGAAGCTCGAGCGGACGGAACAGCTCGGTGCGCATCGATGCTTCGAAGACGCTGAACTGGGCCTTGCCGCGGGCCTTCGCCCGGTACATGGCGACATCCGCGTTGCCGAGCACGTTGTCCGCAGACTGAGTCTCGGCGCAGACCGCGACCCCGATGCTCACCGTCACGGGAAGGATCGCTCCGGCGATGTGAAACGGCTGACGGAAGGTACTGACGAGCCGCTCGGCGACCGGCTCGGCGTCGTACTGGGTGGCGAGGTCCTCGAGCAGGATTGCGAACTCGTCCCCTCCGAGGCGTGCCACCGTGTCGACCTCACGGACGCACGCGCGAATCCGCTCGGCGGCTGCGACGAGCAGCTCGTCGCCGGCGTCGTGCCCCGCGCTGTCATTGACCGCCTTGAAGTCGTCGATGTCGACGAACAGCACCGCGAGAAGGCTTCGCGAGCGCGCCCGCCGGGCGACGGCGTGCCCGAGTCTTTCCGTGAACAGCGCACGGTTCGCGAGCCCGGTGAGCGAGTCGTGGAACGCCTGATGCTCGAGTTGCTCGCTCAGCTCCGTCAAATGACCCAGTGACTTTCCGAGCCGCGAGTTCTCGAGCGACACGCCGAGCTGCCCGGCGAGTGTCTCGAGGAGCTTGAGGTCCTCGGCCGAGAAGCTGCCGACGGTGCCGAGCCGGTTCCCGACAAGGAGCGTTCCGAGGACCGACCTCTCGCCCGTCAGCGGCACGATCACGGCGTCGCGGAGCTGGGCTCGCGTCAGCTGCTCGCGAACGGCCTCGGTCGCACCGCGGCGCGGCGCCAGCACGGGTCGGCGGTCGGCTAGTACCTGCGCCACGAGCTGACCGCTCGTGAGCTCGAAAGGCTCCAGCGCCACCCGCCTGTCGCCGGGGCCGACGACCGTTCTCAGGGCGGTGCGACTTCCCTCCGGCGGCGCGAGCACGATCTCTGCCAGCTCGGCTCGGAACATCAGGCGCGTCTGTGTGAGCACCTCCTGCATGCCTGCTTCCAGTCGCTTCGACTGCGCGAGCAGGCCGCTCGTCTCATGGAGGAACTCGAGCCGATCGTGCTTCTCGCGCGCGGCGACGAGGGCGCGATACGCGAAGAACACGACTGCCGTCGGCACCACGAGCAGCAACCCGAACGTCAGCTGGCTCGAGATCGCTTGCGCCGCGACGAGGGCGATGCCCGTGTTCGCCGCGGTGACGGTTGTGCCGATTGCCGCCGCCAGCCCGAGTTGCTTCCGCTCGAACGATCCTTGTGAGACCGACAGCGCGACGAAGGTGACGAGCACGCCGACGAGACTTGCCGCAAGGGTGGCTGCGAACACGCCTACGAGCCCGAGTGGACCAAAGGGATCGCCGCCGCCGGTAACGAGGTGCAGAACGATCAAGGCGACCGCCGTCTGCAACGTGACGAGGCCGAGGTTGAACGCGATCTTGATCGGCTGTGCTCTCTCCCGGACGACCAGCGCTCCGACGCCGAGTAGGCGGCCGCCGAGGAGCCCGGCCGGAGTGCCGAAGAGGAGCCCTGCGACCAGGGGGAGCTCGCTCAGCGTGAACGTGTGCGACTCGCGCCGGAAGTCGAGGTGGATTGCGCAGAGCTGGGCGAGCGTGAAGAGCAGCGCGAGCCCCCACCACGGGATCCGGAAGTCTGCGGGGAGCGGATCGAGGTCGAGAGCGACCGTCTTCTGGAGAGCCACTCCAGCAGCAGCCGTCGCCGCGACGACGAGCCAGATCCGGATCGTCGAACCGCTCAGAAGGGCTGACCAAGGCGGCCGCAGCCGACGCAGACCGGTGCGCTCGTCGCGTGGCGGCAGGGCGGCCGTAGTCACGATCCTTTTCGACGCCGCGATCACGTGTGAGGTATCGGCACGTTCGTCCACGGCCGCGACCTCAGCTCTGACGTATCCACACATTCGGGATTCGGCACTGAGGCCGGGGGTGGAGCGACGCCTCCGTGGCGGAGTTGCCGAGCTGGTTCCGATTGCGAGTCGCGCCCGCCCATGACCGGTGAAGTCCGCCGACGGATGTGTTTACATCCCCCGGCGCGGGGGTTTCTGCGGCCTTCCGGCGAACGAGGATAAGGGGTTCAAATGTCGATGACCACGACCGGTCGGTTCGTTCTTGCTGGGCTTCTTGCGGGAGCGATCGCGCTCCTTCTCGCCGCCGGTGCTCCAGCGGATGCTCGCGTGCGCGGAGGGATTCCGAACGCGGCTGGTGTGTACGCCGGTTGCTACGAGACCCGCACGGGCACGCTGAGGCTCGTCAAGACGTCAGTCCGGTGCCGAATGCCGGAGCGGCGGGTGACCTGGAGTCGGCGGGGACCGCTCGGGCCTGCCGGCCGGCAGGGTGCGTCCGGCGCACTCGGCGCAACGGGCGAGCGCGGAGCGAGTGGAGCGCAGGGATCCTCCGGACCGCAGGGATCCACGGGGCCACCTGGACCGGCTGGGGCCCAGGGCGCTATCGGCTTGCAGGGCCCTCCGGGAAGTGTCGGTCCGCCGGGAGCGCCCGGCGGATCAGGGCCCGCCGGTCCACCGGGCCTGCCTGGGACCGACGGTGCCACAGGACCCAGCGGACCCGCCGGACCTCCAGGATCCGTCGGACCGCCCGGACCCGCGGGCCCAGCTGGTCCCGTCGGACCACCAGGCCCTGGGGGTCCCCCCGGCCCGCCAGGACCTGCGGGATCAGCTGGTCCGGCCGGACCTTCGGGCCCTGCCGGTCCGCCGGGCTCTGCGGGACCGCCTGGATCCGCGGGGCAGCAGGACCAGCTGGGCCGATCGGGCCGGCCGGTCCTTCGGATTCGCAGGTCCTGGCACCCGTCTCGGGGACCTCGGCCGCAGGCTTGAGCGCCGGCCAGTCTTACTCGTTGACGAGAACCTGTCCGGCCGGGAAGAAGATCCTCGGCGGTGGTTGGACGTATTCCGTCTCGACGGCGAATCAGACCAGTCGTGTGGCAGTCGACTCGTATCCGAGCGCGGCAAATGCCTGGACTGCCACGGTTCGCGTACATCAGAACTTTGGCGGAGCCGTCACCATAACGCTGAACGTCTACGCCGTGTGCACCGTCTGACGGACGAGCTTCCGCGCGGCAGCGGCGATGTGCTCGGCGTCGATGCCGGCTGCCGCGAGCAGCTCCTCCGACTTCCCCGAGCCCGGCATCCCCCGCACCGCGAGCTTGATTACCCGCGGGCGCTCCTCGGCGTCGCCGAGTGCTGAGAGCACCGCCTCGCCGAGTCCGCCCTCCGGCCAGTGGTCCTCGACCGTGACGATCCTCCCCTGGGTCGCCTCGACCGCTGCGAGCAGCGTCTCCGTGTCCAGCGGCTTGATCGAGTAGAGGTCGATGACGCGCGCGTGTATCCCGTCCTCGGCGAGCCGGTCGGCGGCATCGAGCGCCTCCTGAACTGTGATTCCCGCGGCGACGAGCGCGACGTCGTCCTCGTCCGAGGAGCGGAGAACGCGGCTCCCGCCGATCTCGAAGTCCTCGTCCGGGCCGTACCTCACGGGCGTCGCCGGCCGGAGTGTGCGGAGGTAGGCGATCCCGTCGACGTCGGCCATCGCGGCGACGAGCTTGGCCGTCTGGTTCCCGTCGCACGGGTGCAGCACGACGCTGCCGTGAATCGCGCGGAAGGTCGCGATGTCCTCGAGCCCCATCTGTGACGGCCCGTCCTCGCCGATCGAGACCCCCGCGTGGGAGCCCGAGATCGAAAGCCGCGCGCGGCTCACTGCAGCCATCCGGATGAAGTCGTACCCGCGCGAGAGAAACGCGGCGAAGGTCGAGACGAACGGGCGCCAGCCGACCACCTGCAGCCCGACCGCAGCCGCGATCAGCTGCTGCTCCGCGATGTACATCTCGAAGTACCTCTCGGGGTGTGCCTTGGCGAAGATCTCCGCAAAGGTCGAGTTCGACACCTCGCCGTCGAGGGCGACCACGTCTCCGCGGGCCGTGCCCAGCGCGGCCAGCGCCTCCCCGTAGGCCTTGCGTGTGGCGACCTCGCTCCCGACCTCGTAGCGGGGCAGCTCGAGCGTCTCCGTCGGGAAGCGGTACGGCTCCCCGGGTTCCGGCTTGGCGACCTCGATCCGAATCTCCCGGAGACCGCCGAGCTCCGCGATCGCCGCGTCCGGATCGTCGAGCGTCTTCCCGTGGAACCCGTTCACGTCCTCGACCTCCGCGACGCCCTTGCCCTTGACCGTGCGGGCGACGACGAGCGTCGGCTTCCCGCTCGTCGCGACGGCCTCGGTGTACGCGCGGTCGACCTCTTCGACGTCGTGGCCGTCGATCGCGATCGCGTGCCAGCCGAACGCCCGTGCGCGCTGGACGTAGACGTCGAGGTCCCAGCCGACCATCGTCTCGCCGCGCTGGCCGAGGCGGTTGACGTCGAGGACGGCCGTCAGGTTGTCGAGGTCATAGTGCGCGGCGTGCTCGAATGCCTCCCACACCGACCCCTCGGCCATCTCGCTGTCGCCGCACAGGACCCAGGTGCGCGCCGGGAGACGGTCGAGGTACTTCGCGGCGAGCGCGGTGCCGACGCCGATCGGCAGGCCCTGCCCGAGCGAGCCGGTCGCGACGTCTACCCAGGGAAGAACGGGCGTCGGATGCCCCTCGAGCCGGCTGCCGTGCTTCCGGTACGAGAGCATCTCGTCGTCCGAGATCACGTTTGCTGCGCGATAGATCGAGTAGAGGAGTGTGGACGCGTGCCCCTTCGAGAAGATCAGGCGGTCGTTCGCGGGGTTCTTCGGGGTATCGAAGTCGTAGCGCAGGTACCCGTCCACGAGCACCGCGAGCAGGTCCGCCGCGGACATGGCCGAAGTGGGATGACCCGACTTCGCCGCGGCGCTCATGCGAATGGAGTCGACCCGGAGCTGCTGCCCCAGCTCTTGCCTGCGCTCGGCGTCGGTCATCTCGGCCATTCTAGGTCGGTGCTTCCCATTGGCGCCGCGAGGTAACCTCGGGGTATGGCAAGAAGCCGCCTGCACGAGCTACCGGAGCACGGGGTCAGCGTCTGGATCGACTCGCTGTCCCGCGAGATGCTCGAGACGGGAGAGCTCGCACGACTGATCGAGGAGGACGCCGTCGTCGGCGTCACGTCGAATCCGACCATCTTCGAGAAGGCGCTTTCCAGCGGTGCCTGGTACGACGACCAGCTGCGCGAGGTGCTCGAGCGCGAGGACGATCCCAAGGAGATCTTCATCGCGCTCGCCGTCGAAGACGTGCAGCGCGCGTGCGATCTGCTGCGGCCCGTGTGGGAGCGAACGCAGGGCATCGACGGATACGTGTCGATCGAGGTCGACCCGGAGCTCGCCTACGACCGGGACGCGAGCCACGACGAGGCGATGCGGCTGCACGAGCTCGTCGACAAGCCGAACGTCTACGTGAAGATCCCTGGGACAGAACCGGGACTGGGAGCGATCGAGGACTGCATCGCCGCCGGCCGCTCGATCAACGTGACGCTGATCTTCTCGCTCGAACGCTATGCGGCTGTCGCCGAGGCGTACGTCCGCGGGTTGGAGCGGTTGGCCACCGACGGGGGCGACCTCGCTCAGACCATCTCCGTGGCGAGCTTCTTCGTCTCTCGCGTGGACACGGAGGCGGACCGGCGCCTCGAGGAGGTCGGCCGCAAGGATCTCCAGGGAAAGCTCGCGATCGCGAACGCCAAGCTCGCGTACCAGCACT
>Ga0136633_1002839_pt1 | contig 11682 bp, 9 predicted proteins | sample AntDrymeUQ832206_2_FD_105494 | JGI IMG/M metagenome (GOLD analysis project Ga0136633, IMG submission 105494) | Polar desert sand microbial communities from Dry Valleys, Antarctica - metaG UQ83 (22.06) | ecosystem: Environmental > Terrestrial > Soil > Desert | place: Antarctica: Dry Valley...
ATCATGCGCCCGATTACTACGCGGTCCAGAAGGACCGCGTTTTCGCACGCACATGGCAGGTGATAAGCGACGCCGCGCGCGTCCGCGCCCCGGGGCATGTGCTTCCGTTCACGTTTCTCGAGGGATGCCTGGAGGAACCGCTGCTCCTCACGCGCGACGAGACGGGCGCGCTGCACTGCCTGTCCAACGTGTGCACTCACCGCGGTGCGCTCGTGGTCGAAGGTGAGGGTCATCTGAAGACGCTGCGGTGCAGGTATCATGGGCGGCGATTCGCGCTCGACGGCTCGTTCACGGCGATGCCCGAGTTCGAGGGAGTAGAGGGATTCCCGTCCGCCAGGGACAGCTTGCCGAGTCTGGAGCTCCACGAGTGGGGCCCACTTGCGTTTACGGCGATCGAGCCTGGCGTGAGTTTCGAGGAGTGGATGCGACCAGTGCGAGAGCGAACGGACTGGATGCCTCTGGATTCGTTCGTTCGCGATGCCGCGACATCGCGGGATTACATCGTAAACGCCAACTGGGCGCTGTACGTCGATAACTACTCCGAAGAGTTTCATATCCCGTACGTCCATGCGGGACTGTCCGACCAGCTCGACTACGGCGCGTACCGAACAGAGACGTTCGATTATGGAAGCCTGCAGCTCGGATTCGCCAAGCCGGGTGAAACCGTTTTCGACCTGCCGCGCGACCATCCCGAGCACGGCCAGTCGCTCGCTGCGCTGTACTTCTGGCTGTTCCCCAACCTCATGCTGAATTTCTACCCGTGGGGGCTCTCGGCGAACGTCGTGCAGCCCCTCGGTCCGTTGCGCACGAAAGTCTCCTTCATCTCATACGTATGGAGGGAAGAACTGCGCGACAAGGGCGTCGGCGCCGGTCTCCACCTGGTGGAGATGGAAGACGAGGAGGTCGTGGAGTCGGTGCAAGCAGGCGTGCGGTCGCGCCTATACGACCGTGGGCGCTACTCGCCGAAGCGTGAAATCGGAACGCATCACTTTCATCGGCTGCTCGCCCGTTTCATGAATCAGAGCGCGTGACACACTTCGACTCACACACCATGAAAAAAGTATCTGGTCTTCTCTACGCCCTTCGCGCAGCGATAGCCGCAGGTCTCCTGGTCGCCTGTTCCGCGACGACTCCATCAGGCTCCGCGATCGAGGGTGGGACTGCGGGCCAGGGAGCCCGTGCTGAAATCCTCTGGGACAGCTACGGCGTGCCGCACATCTTCGCGAGTAACCGGAACGGGTTGTCTTACGGCCTGGGCTGGGCGCAGATGCGCAACCATGGCGACCTCCTCCTGCGGCTGTTCGCTCAGGCGCGTGGTCGGGGAGCCGAGCTGCTTGGAGAGACATACATCGAAGACGACCGGTGGACGTGGACCATGGGAATCCCCGGCCGCTCGACGGAGTGGCTGAACGTGCAGTCGCCGGAGATGCGAGCGCACCTGTCCGCTTTTGTCGATGGCATTAACGCGTTCGCGCGCGAGAATCCCGCGATGGTTGGTGATTCGGTTCGTGCCGTCCTGCCCGTTACCGAGCTCGACGTGCTTTCGCATCTGCAACGAAATCTTCTGGCCGCATTCATCACGTCGCGTCAGAAAGCGCAGGAGGACACCCGCGCGTGGAAAGAGCGCGGATCGAATGCCTGGGCGATCGCGCCCTCGCGCTCGGCGAGCGGCAAGGCTTTGCTGCTGGCGAACCCGCACCTGCCCTGGGCGGACATGTTCACCTGGCTCGAGGCCCAGCAGGCGATGCCCGGACTCGACGTGTATGGAGCAGCACTCATTGGTAGCCCGGTTCTCAATATCGCGTTCAACGATTTTCTGGGCTGGACGCACACGGTGAACACACAGGATGGAGAGGACCTGTACGAGCTCACGCTCGAGGGCGGCGGATACAGGTGGGATGGAGGCGTACGCCAGTTCGAAACCGAGCGCCGGCTGATCCAGGTCCGCGGCGCCGAGGGGGCCGTGCCGCGGACGGACACTCTCGTGATCCGCCGCTCGGTGCACGGACCGGTCGTCGCCGATAAGCCCGGCAAGGCCATCGCCCTTCGCGTCGTCGGTCTCGATGCGGCGTTTTCACTGGAGCAGTGGTGGAACATGGGGCAGGCCCGGAACCTGGCCGCGTTCCAGGCAGCGATCCGGCCCAACCAGATCTCCGGACAGAACATCACGTACGCGGATCGCGACGGCCACATCATGTATTTCTACGGCGGCAACACGCCGGTGCGTACCGCGGGGGGCCGCGCGCACTGGGAGGGCATCGTACCGGGAGATGGACCGGTAAATCTGTGGACCAGGGTTCACGGCTTCGACGAGATGCCGAAGGTCATAGATCCGCCGAGCGGTTACGTGCAGAATGCGAACGACCCGCCGTGGTGGTCCACGTTTCCGGTGGCGCTCGACCCCGCGCGATATCCGGCGTATCTAGCGACCCGGTCAATGTCGCTCCGCGCGCAGCGATCGGTAGCGATGCTCGAGTCCGATTCGAGCATCACCTTCGAGGAGTTGATCTCCTACAAGCATTCGACGCGGATGCTGCTGGCCGACCGGATCCTCGACGATCTGCTTCCGCTCGCCGCGGCGAGCCGAAGCAGCGTGGTGAGAGACGCCGGAGACGTGCTTTCGCGATGGGATCGAAGCGCTGACAACGCTAGCCGGGGTGCGGTCCTGTTCGTGGAGTGGTGGAGAGTCGCGGGCCAGACGACGCGGCCTGGAACGAGCGTATGGGCGCGACCGTGGAGCATTGATGCACCGCGTTCTACTCCCGACGGTCTCTCGAACCCGGAGGCTGCAATCGCTGCGCTCGAGACCGCGGCGACGAACGTCGTCAGGAGATTCGGAGCGATCGACGTCAACTGGGGTGACGTATACAGGCTGCGTCGGGATAACGTCGATCTTCCTGCAAACGGCGCTCAGGAGAGACATGGCGTATTCAGGCCCATCGGCTACGAGGCGGACGGCCCGAACCGTTACCGCGCTGTCGGCGGCGACAGTTACGTGGCGGCGGTCGAGTTTACAAATCCCGTTCGGGCGAGATCGATCGTTGGGGTGGGTAACGCATCGCGAGCAGGGTCCCCTCACCGGACTGATCAGCTCGAACTTCTATCCCGAAAAGAGCTCAAGCCCGTCTGGCGCACACGCGCTGAGATCACGGCAAACCTTGAAATGCGCGAGCAATTCTGACCGTGCCAGACAGGCCGCGGAAGTACGTGCTGAGCGAGGCTACCTGGAAGGAGATTTCAGCCTCGCGCGTGGAGGTCGCGATCCTGCCGTGGGGTGCGACGGAGGCGCACAACTACCATCTCCCCTACGGCACCGACGTGTTCGAGTGCGATTACTTCGCGGCCGAGTCGGCGAAGCTCGCATCGGCTGCGGGAGCGCGGGTGATCGCGCTGCCCACGATTCCGTTCGGCGTCAACACGGGGCAGCTCGACATCCCGCTGTGCATCAACATGAATCCGAGCACCCAGGCGCTCGTGCTCCGCGACGTCGTGAGCTCGCTGGATCAGCAAGGAATCCACAAGCTGTTGATTCTGAACGGCCACGGCGGGAATGACTTCAAGCAGATGATCCGCGAGCTGCAGCCGGCGACGCGCGTGTTTCTCTGCGCGGTCAACTGGTGGCAGATAGTTGACGGCCGCGAGTACTTCGAAGATTCAGGCGATCACGGCGGGGAGCTGGAGACGAGCGTCATGCTGCATTGCGAGCCGGACCTCGTGCGGCCGCTGGATGAAGCAGGGGATGGCAAAGCGCGGCGGCCGAAGATCACCGGACTGCGCGACGGGTGGGCATGGGCGCCGCGGAGGTGGACGCAGGTAACCGCGGACACCGGGATCGGAAACCCCGCGGAATCGACCGCCGACAAGGGCGCGCGCTACGCCGCTGCGGTCACGTCGAAACTTGCGGAACTATTGAAGGAGTTGGATCAGGCGGATCCGACGGATCTTTACTCATGACCTCCGGCTCCTCGTGCAGCAGGCCCACACGGACGCACACGACGATCATCGCGAGCAACGGCACGGCGATCAACAGGCCCAGGAAACCGAACATGATGGCCATCACCGCCTGAACCACGATCGTGAGGGCCGGCGCCAGGTTGAGCTCTTCCTTCATCAGAACCGGGATGAGTATGTGGTTCTCGAGAAACTGGATCCCGACGTAAGCGAGCGTGACGAACAGCGCCTTCTCTGGCGAATCCACGAAGCCCATCGCGATCGCCGGGAGCGCGCTGAGTATCGGTCCGAGAGTGGGCACGAACTCCAGCAATCCGGCGAGAATCCCGAGTGGTATCGCGGCACGCACGTCCAGAGCCAGCAGAACGCCGGTGGTCACGACGCCGATCACGATCATCGCGATCAACTGGGTGACGAGCCACTTGCGCAGCGTCGCCCCAATGGCGCCCAGCACAACCCCGGCGCGCTCGCGATGCCGGGGGGGCAATAGCCGTAGCGCGCCGCGCTGGTACATCCCCGGGTCCACGGCGACGTATATGGTGACGAACAGCACCAGAAGAACACCGGCTATGACCGCGAGAGTAGAGCCCAGGACAGGAAGGAAATAGCGGCCGGCTCCGCTCAACTGTCCAGTCAATCGCTCGCGAAGGCCTTTCGGCTCTTCGTCTTCCGTCACTACCTGGACCGTCTGCGCCGGCTGCCCGCCATTGCGGGCGGCGCGAGCGAGCGAGTCAGAGTCGGGAACTCCCAGAACGGTTCCTACCACGCCGCCGCTCTGCCCCTCGATCCAGACCTCGATCTTCTCGAGAGCTTCGGGAAGCTTGATCCTGAGCTCGGCGCTCTGCTCCCGCACTGTCGGGCCCATCCACATGCCAAAGGCTCCGAGCAAGCCGAGGAATGCGAGAACGATCAGGGGGGCGCCGATCGCGCGCGGAACACGAAACTTCTTCAGCCGGTCGGCTCCGGCACTCACCGCGATCGCGAAGAGCACGCCCAGGAAGACCGTCAGAATGATGTTCCGGGTGCGCCAGAACAGTTGGAGGGCGAGGTATACCGCTGCCGCAATGACGACTATCCGGAGCGCGGTCCTGTCGCGCGTGATGCCGAGGCCGTTCATGTATGCCATTTTACATCACCGCAGGAGATTGTGACAGTTGCACACGCACGAGGTTAGATGGATCAAACAGCAGCTAGCGGGCTCGACCTGAAGGCCACGCCGCCGTTTGGCAACTCCGCGAGAGTCAGCCTTTCCGAGGTGCTGGCAGCTGAGGAACGCGCGGCGATCGAGAAGCACCCGTTGTTTACCTGGGAGATTCTCTCCCGCGTAACGGCATTCAGAGATTTCGCCTGGATGTCGGCTCTGCACCACGAAAAGCTCGACGGCAGCGGCTATCCGTGGAAGTTGACCGCCGAGAGTCTCGACACTCCCGCGCGCATTCTCGCCGTAGCCGACATCTACGACGCGCTGACGGCCGATCGACCGTATCGAGAAGGCATGAGCCGCGAAAAAGCGTTGCGCATTCTGGGCGAGGACAGGGATACCCGTCTTTTCGGCGAGGCGATCGATGCTCTCGCCGCCTGCACACAGGAATGACGGCGTCGGACGCTGAGCGCTTTGGTGACATGCCGGCCGAGGAGTTCCGCCGGTACGGCCATTTGGTCGTTGAGCGAATCGCCCGCTACATGGAGGAAGTCGAGCGCGCTCCCGTGCTGAGCCGCGCGCGACCGGGCGAGATCAGGGAATCGCTTCCGACTGCCCCACCGAGCCACGGCGAGGACATGTCGGCGATTCTCGAGGACTTCGAGAGAAAGATTCTGCCGGGGATAACCCATTGGAATCACCCGGGCTTCATGGCGTACTTCGCGATAACGGGGTCCGGCCCTGGAATCCTCGGCGAGATGCTGACCGCCGGGCTGAACGTGAACGGAATGCTGTGGCGCGGGAGCCCGGCGGCGACGGAGCTGGAAGAGGTGACGCTGGATTGGCTGCGCCAGCTCATGGGATTGCCCGAGCCACTGTTCGGCGAGATCACCGATACCGCTTCATCGAGCACGCTGTACGCGCTCTCAGCGGCCCGTGAATTCGCCGCTCCTGGCGCTGAGCCGGCCCATACGGATGGCTCCGCTCTCCGCGTCTACTGTTCAACCGAAGCGCATTCGAGCGTAGATAAAGCAGTGCTGACGCTGGGGCTCGGCCGGGACGGCCTGCGACACATTCCAACAGACGATCGGTTCAGGATGCGGGCCGACTTGCTGGCCGATGCCATTGCGGAGGACAGGGCGGCCGGGATCCGGCCGATCGCGGTCGTGGCTACAGTCGGGACTACCGGAACGACGGCAATCGATCCGGTCCCGGAGATCGCGGACGTCTGCGAGCGCGAAAAGTTGTGGCTCCACGTCGATGCATCCTACGCGGGAATCGCGGCAATCGTGCCCGAGAAGCGATATGTGCTCAAGGGTGTAGATCGCGCCCATTCGCTCGTCGTAAACCCGCACAAGTGGATGTTCGTCCCGATCGATTGTTCCGTGCTGTACACCCGCGAGCCAGAGGCACTCAAGGCCGCGTTCTCGCTGCCGTTCGAGATTCTTCGAACGCCTGAGCCCGGCGTGACTAACCTGATGGACTACGGTGTCTCGCTCGGCCGCCGGTTCCGCGCGTTGAAACTGTGGTTTGTTCTTCGGTACTTCGGCGCCGATGGACTGGCGGAGCGCCTTCGCGAGCACATGCGCCTGGCGCAGGTCGTGGCTCGGTGGGCCGAGGCGGCCGAGGGTTTTGAGCTGTGCGCGCCGGTCGAGTTCTCCACTGTGGTATTTCGCTACAATTCGCCGGGGTTGAGCGACGCACAGGCGGATGCCGCCAACACCGGCATTTTGAAGCTCGTCAACGAAAGCGGCGAGGTATTTCTATCAGGGACCAGGCTCCGTGGGCGACAGGTTCTTCGGCTGGCGATTGGAAACTTGCGGACTACCGAGCGACACGTGCTCAGCGCGCTCGATCTTCTCGAACGAACGTCAAAGGAAATATGAGAATCATTAGTTGCGTCGTCGTGCTATGCCTGGCTGCTCTGGATGCCCAGGCTCAGCAGCGGGACCGGAATCTTGAGCGGGCATCTCGCGTACTGCGGACCGCCCCGCTCGTGGACGGCCATAACGATCTTCCCTGGGCGATCCGCGAGCACTCGATGCGTCCGCGCGATGTCGAAGCCTACGACCTTCGAGCTCGAACGGACGGCCACACGGATCTCGATCGCCTGCGGCTGGGCATGGTCGGAGGACAGTTCTGGTCCGTGTACGTGCCAGGCGACATGCACGACTCGGGATACGCGCGCGTGCAGCTCGAGCAGATCGACATTGCGCGCCGCGTGATTGCGAAGTATCCGGATCGCTTCGCGCTTGCCTTGACAGCCGACGACATCCGCCGGGAGTTCAGGCGGGGGAGGATCGGGTCCGTGCTCGGCATGGAAGGGGGGCACGTGCTTGAGAACTCGCTGGGCGCGCTAAGGGCGTACTATGACCTCGGCGCGCGCTACCTGACCCTGACGCACAATGTCACGCTCGACTGGGCGGACGCGGCAATGGATTCCGCGCGCCACAGCGGGCTCACGGCGTTTGGCGAGGAAGTCGTGCGGGAGATGAACCGCCTGGGCATGCTGGTTGACCTGTCTCACGCGTCTCCGGGAACGATGAGCGACGCTCTCAATGTGAGCGAAGCTCCGGTGATATTCTCGCATTCGTCGGCGAGGGCTCTCGCAAACGTTCCGAGAAACGTGCCCGACTCGATTCTGCGGCGCCTGCCTGCGAATGGCGGCGTGGTGATGGTGACGTTCGTCCCCGGATTTATTTCGCAGGAGCTGGTGGATCACGAGACCGCGAGGCGCCGGTTCGGGAGCGATACAGCGGCGGCGGAGTACCAGGCGTGGCGCGCGGCGAATCCGCGTCCGAGGGCGACGCTGTCCCAGGTCGCCGATCACATCGAGCATATCAGCCGCGTGGCCGGGATGAATCACGTGGGAATAGGGGGCGACTTCGACGGAATCAGTGAAGTGATCGTGGGGCTGGAAGACGTTTCAAAGTATCCGCAGCTTTTTGCCGAGCTGGCGCGCAGGGGGTGGAGCGATGCGGACCTGGCGAAGCTGGCCGGCGGAAACATTCTCCGCGCCATGGCCGCCGCCGAGGGCGCGGCGGAGCGGATTCGCGGGAAGCGGGCCGCATCCACACGGACGATTCTGGATTTCTGACTTGCGCGCGCGGGCCATGCTCAGCGCCGCCGGCATGCTCCTGGTGGCCGGGTGCGCCGGACCCGATCGCCCGGTCAGGTGGGCCGCGTCGATCGAGGGGTCCCGAACCGTCTCCCCCGGTTCGGCCGTGGCTGTCCGCATCGAAGCGAGCATGGCCGACGGATGGTACTTCTATTCGATCACGCAGCCCGGCGGTGGACCGGTCGCCGCCAGGATATGGCTAGCAGACGGCGAAATATTTCTTCCGGGCGGAGAGGTAATCGACCCCCGCCCCACGAGCTCATTCGACAGCACCTTCGGGATAGCCGTCGAGAAGTATCTGAAGACAGCTTCGTTCACGTTGCCGGTCCGTGTTGCGCCAGAAGCTGGGGCTGGCCGGCACGCGGTTCAGATCAACGCGCTGTTCCAGGCGTGCAACAATACCATATGCCTGTCGCCCCGGACGGTGACGATGAGCGTTCCGGTCACGATAAGGTCCCGCTAAAGCTGCCGTTCGATCCTGGCGTCAGCTGTGTAATCGCCTGATGATGGAGTCCAGCTCTGGCGGCTGGATGGGGAACGTGAAAGACTGGGAATGGGATGGCGCTGCAGCCTTTTTCACATACTCAGCCTCCCGTGATGCGCTGAAGAGGATGAGTCGCGCTCCGACATCCTTTGCGTCCTGCATGAGATCCTCGTTGCAATCGGTGTGATCGCAATCCACGATGACCACCCCCCCCGGGCGGAGTCGGCGAACGGCATCCGTAGTCCCTTCACCGGGGTTGGCGAATAGCGGAGTGTGGCCCAGGGATTCAACGAACAGCCCGAGCAAAGCGGAGATCAGCTCTTCCCGAGCGAGTATGAGGACGGTGGTTTGGGATTCCGGCATCGGGAGCAGGCGAGGGCTAAAGCAGGAAATCTGTCAAAAACCGCAATACGCAGGCCGGGACTCTAAACATCGAAAGCTTGCGGATTGAATTCCGCTCCGTAGGTTGCCTCATTCGCGCGACAAACAGATGGACTCGACCACCGTTTGCTCTCTTTCTGCTTGAATTTTCTAGCCAATTTTTCCGATGAAGTGGGTGGCAGCGGAGGACACGCGGGAACGGGGCTCACCGGCCCGACGGTCGCCCGACTTCGTTCCGTCCTTGCGAAGCACATCGAGCATCCCGACGTCGCCGATCCCGAGCTTGCCCGGATCCTGAGGCAGGTCGTGACGGAGGCGCGCCATCGTCAGATAAGGGCGGAGCAACTGGTCGTGATTCTCAAGAATGTCTGGGATTCCCTCCCCGACGCCCGGTACGCCATTGACCGTGAGGCGCAAGTTCTCGTTCGGCAGCGGCTGATCACGCTCTGCATCGAGACTTATTACGCGGCATAACGGGGCTCTCGGTTGTTAGCGCCCTGCTGTTGGTGGTTAATTGTGATTGTGCGGTCTGGCCCTTGAGTCGTCCCGGCACGGCAATCGCCGATACCCGCGGGTAGCCAGCAGCCCCAAAGCGTTTCACCGAGGTTTTCTCCTGCCCACAGCACTTCCTGCCAAACTCCGACGCCGTCTCCTGGCGGAGCTGCTGGACCGCTTTCGCGGACAGCGGGCGGAAGAGCTCGTGGGTCCCATCCGGGGGGAAGTTCTCGGTGCGGATAGACTGGCCGAGCGCGCGCGGCATGTTGCCCGCGCGCACCGGCTCGCTCCGCCACAGAAGCGCCGCGGTCCCGAACCTCTGCTCAAGCGGCTCGACAGCACGAGGGTAATTCTCGCGCGGGTGTATTCGGCGCTCAACGACGGTGCGGAGCGCGAGGTAGACATCAGCCCGGCTGGCGAATGGTTTCTGGACAACTTCTACATCATCCAGGAGCACATCCGCGAGGTAAGAACGAGTCTTCCTCACGGCTATTACCACGAGCTGCCCAAGCTTTTGGGCGGGCCGTTAGCCGATCACCCCCGGGTGTACGAGGTCGCGACCGAGCTGATCGCCCACACCGAAGGGCACCTCGATCTAGAGAACATCACGCTGTTTGTTAACGAGTACCAGCGCGTCGCACCACTCAAGCTGGGCGAGCTCTGGGCGATACCAGCGATGCTTCGCCTCGGGCTCGTCGAGAATATCAGAAGAATGGCGTTGCGTCTGGAAGCTCGGCTGCAGGAAGTAGCCGTCGCGGATTTGTGGGCCATTCGTCTCCATACCGCGAATCAACAATCGGACCAGGCGCTGTCCACGGTGCTGAAGGAGTTCGTCGATCATCATCCCCGGCTGACGCCGACGTTCGTCGCGCGGTTCCTCCAGCAGTTGCGGGGATACCAGTCGAACTTTACTCCTCTGGTCTGGCTCGAGCAGTGGATTGCGGAAGACGGCCCGACGACAGAAGAAGCCGTCACGCGATCGAATCGCCGCGTGGCTCTGACGCAGATCACCGTCGTGAACTGCATCATGAGCCTGCGCACGATCGGGCGGCTGGATTGGAAGGCGTTCGTCGAGTCACAGAGCGCCATGGAGCATGTGCTCCGCGACGACCCGACTGGCGATTACGTCCAGATGGCCTTCGGCTCTCGCGATCAGTACCGGCACATAGTCGAATGGATCGCCAAGCGGTCGTTACAGGCAGAGGAGGATGTGGCGCGCCTGGCGATCCAGCTTGCGGGGGCGGGAAAGGGCCGGGAGAGGCACGTCGGGTTTTATCTCGTGGGAGAGGGGCGGGCGCGTCTGGAACAGGCTACTGCTTATGCCCCGCCCTGGCGCGAGAGGCTCCACCGGCTCGTTCTCCGGCATCCGAACGGGACATACTTCGGCGGAATCCTGTTTGCCACGCTCGCATTTCTGGCTCTGGCGTGGAAAGTGGCCGATCCGGCCGGCACCACGCAGCAGACGCTTTTGATCCTGCTCTCGGCGATAGCGGTGAACGACGTGGCGATCAATCTCGTCAATCAGCTCGTGACTTACCTGCTGCCGCCACGGACGATCCCGCGCATGGAGTATCGCGAAGACGGCATACCGGAAGAATGCCGGACGGTAGTCGTGGTGCCGACGCTATTCGGCAACATCTCTGCGGTGCGCGAGGCGCTCGAGCACGTGGAAGTTCAGTTTCTGGCGAACCGGGATCCGCAGCTCCACTTCGCGATACTCAGCGATTACACCGATGCGTCAACGCAGCGTCGCGACGAAGACGACGGAATCGTCGCCGTTGCAGTCGCGGGGATCGAGGCGCTGAACGCGAAGTACGCGACCAGCGTTCGCGCGGGCGACGCGTTTTATCTCTTCCATAGAGATCGGCTCTGGAACGAGAAGCAGAGCGTGTGGATGGGTTGGGAGCGAAAACGGGGGAAGCTCGCCCAGTTCAACAAGTTCCTGCGCGGTGGAGCAGAGGACGCGTTCTCGACTGTTGTCGGCGATACCGTGCCGCTGCAGACGGCCCGGTACGTGATCACGCTGGACAGCGATACGATTCTTCCGCGCGACGCAGCGCAGCTTCTCGTGGGAACGATGGCGCATCCGCTGAACCGTCCGGTATACGACGG
>Ga0136633_1002841_pt1 | contig 11678 bp, 10 predicted proteins | sample AntDrymeUQ832206_2_FD_105494 | JGI IMG/M metagenome (GOLD analysis project Ga0136633, IMG submission 105494) | Polar desert sand microbial communities from Dry Valleys, Antarctica - metaG UQ83 (22.06) | ecosystem: Environmental > Terrestrial > Soil > Desert | place: Antarctica: Dry Valley...
CATCCGCATCCGCATCCGCAGACGCCGCTCAGCGCTTGGCGTGCCCCAGCGGCGGCGCGCGCCCCGCCGGCTGCGCCGGCCGTGCCCGAACGCGAACGGGCTTCAGCGCGCACGAAACGACCTTGCCGACCTCCTCCAGCGCCACCGGATCGCCCTCGTGCTCCACGGTCAGCGGGTCGCCGTCGAGCAGCTCGTAGTGCGCGTTCGCGCCGGCCACGGTCACGCGGATGCGCCGGCCCCGGTAGACCAACCGGAAGCTCAGGCGCGTGAGGCGGGCGGGCAGCCGCGGCGCGAACGTCAGCGTGTCGCCGTGGTCGCGCATCCCGCCGAATCCCGCGACCGCCACGAGCCACGACCCCGCCAGCGCCGCGAGGTGCACGCCGTCCTTCGTGTTGAACGCGAGGTCGCGCAGGTCGATGAACGCCGTCTCGCCGAGGTAGTCGTAGGCGAGGTCGACGTGGCCGACCTCGGCGGCGACGATCGCCTGCACGCACGCCGACAGGGACGAGTCGCGCACGGTTATCGCCTCGTAGTACTCGAAGTCGCGCGCCTTCTGCTCGTCGCTGAAGCAGTCCCCGCAGGCGTACAGCGCGAACACGAGGTCCGCCTGCTTGATGACCTGGCTGGAGTACAGCAGGTAGTAGGGGAAGTGCAGCAGCAGCGGGTACTGCTCGGGCGGCGTGTCGGCGAAGTCCCAGTGGCGGTAACGCGTGAACTGCTCGCACTGCTGCGTCACGCCGAGCTCCTCGTCGTAGGGGATGACGATCGCGTGCGCCGCGTCGCGCCAGCTCGCGACCTCCTCCTCGTCGACACCGAGCGCGGCGGAGTGCTTGGGATGGCGTGTGGCGAGCGTCGCCGCGTTGCGCAGGTTCCGCGCCGCCATGACGTTCGTGTAGACGTTGTTGTCGCAGATCGACGTGTACTCGTCGGGCCCGGTCACGCCGTCGATTCGAAAGCCGCCGCCGGCGTCGTGGTGTCCGACCGAGCGCCACAGCCGCGCCGTCTCGACGAGCAGCTCCAGCGCGGCACCGCGCTCGAAGTCCTCGTCCTGGGCGGCCGACAGGTAGCGCCGCGCCGCGTCGGCGATGTCGGCGTTGATGTGAAAGGCGGCCAGCCCGGCGGGCCAGTAGCCCGAGCATTCGCTGCCGGAGATCGTGCGCCACGGGAACGTCGCGCCCTCCAGGCTGAGCTCCCGGGCGCGGGCCTGCGCGAGCCCGAGCGTCGAATGGCGCCACAGCAGCGCGTCGCGCGCGGCGTCCGGCGCGACATACGTGAGCACCGGCAGCGTGTAGGTCTCCATGTCCCAGAACGAATGGCCGTCGTAGCCGCGGCCGGTCAGGCCCTTCGCCGGGATCGCGCGGCCTTCGGCGCGCGCGGCGGACTGCAGCACCGAGAAGAGCGCGAAGCGCATCGCCTGCTGCAGCGCGGGGTCGCCGTCGAGCTCGATGTCGGCACCGGCCCAGAAGTCGTCGAGGTACGCCCGCTGGGAGTCCACGAGGCCGGTCCAGCCGGTGTGCAGGACGGCGGCCAGCGCGGCATCGACCTGGTCGCGCAGCGCCGGCAGCGAGCGCCGGCTCGACCAGCCGTAGGCGATGAACTTCACGATCCGCAGGGTCTGGCCGGGCTCCAGGTCGGTCGCGAACGTCACGCGCGCCATGTCCTTCTCGCTCTCGGCGCCGGTGACGATCTCGTTTGGCCCTTCGACGATGTGGTCCATTCCGGCGGCCACGCGCAGCTTCGAGGCGCGCGTGATGTGCACGAGGCCGGCCCGCAGCTTGTGGTGGCCGTGCCACTCGCCCTGCAGCGGCTTGCGCAGCGCGGCGGCGGCGCGCGGGTCGTTCGTCGTCTCGGGCACGGGCTCGTTGGCGATGAGCTCGGACTGCACGACGATCCGCGCAGGCCCGCCGTAGGTCTGCACCTCGTACTCGATCGCGGCGACCGCCCGCTGCACGAAGGACACCAGGCGCGTCGTGCGCAGGATCACGCCCTGCCCGGCCGGGGAGCGCCAGTGCACCTCGCGTCGCAGGACGCCGGCACGCAGGTCCAGCGTGCGCGTGTGGTGCTCGACGGTCCCGTAGCGCAGGTCGAACGGCTCGTCGTCGACGAGCAGCCGCAGAACCTTGCCGTTCGTGACGTTGATCATCGTCTCGCCGGACTCCGGGTCGCCGTAGCCCGCCTCGGCGTACGGCAGCGGCCGCGTCTCGTGGAAGCCGTTGAGGTACGTGCCCGAGCGCCCCGCCGGCTCCCCCTCGTCGAGGTTGCCGCGCAGGCCGAAGTGGCCGTTCGACAGCGCGAAGATCGACTCCGTCTGAGCGAGCAGGTCGAGGTCGAGCTTGCGCTCGGGGATCGTCCAGGGATCGACGCCGTAGACGTCGGCGCCGATCATCGGGCGGCCGGGCGCGTCATCGCGGGGGGCGGGCGTGGCGGCGCGGCATTGCCTGCAGTCTCCCCCGCGGGGGCCGGTCGGTAATCCGTCATGGGTTCGGGTGCTGCGCCGCTGTCAGGAGGAGGCCCGCGGCGCCGGACGGTGATGTTCAGCCCCATCCCGTGGGTGATGACCGAGACCGGATAGTTGGCCACCATCTGAGCGCCCGCGAGGTTCAGCGCAAACTGCGTGCCGGGGACGTTGGAGATGACGAGGTTCCACACCGGCCGGCCGGGGCCGGTGGCGATCCCGATCGCGCCGACGCCCGGTATCACCTTGAGTCGTCTCGGTCTGGCGGATCTCCGGCGGGCGAAACGAGCTAGCCGACGGGTACGAGCGGCGCGTGGCCGTTGCTCACCGCGGCCGTGCGCGTGCCGCTCGGCGGGGTCCGCGGCCGCGACCCGCGAGCCGGCGCCGGCGCCGGCGACGGCTGCCGTCCGGCCGCGGCGCCGAGGGCCTGGAGCTCGCCCTCCAGCAGACCCGGCAGGTCGTGGACCTCGGGCAGCATGTCCGGGTCGGCGTAGCAGCCGAAGAAGAGCTCCTGGCGGTAGCGGACCATCCCGATCGCGAGGCCGTGGCCCTGGGCGATCGGCACCACGGAGTAGACCTCTTCGAGCTCGCAGCCCAGCAGGAACAGCGAGCCGCGCGGCGCGGGCGACTGCGAGACCGTGATGTTGAACTGCCGTGGCGTGGCCAGCGCCCGCACGACCGGCGTGCGCAGCGCGGGCGGCACGAGCCCGCCCGCCGTCTCGATGAACGTCTGGGTGGCCTCGGGCCGATCGGTGTGCTTGAGTCGAGCGGTCTGCTCGCGCACGAACGCCAGCCGATCGCCGCACGAGCCGAGGTGCACCGGCAACGGCATGTAGACCATCGCGATCTGGTTGCCCGCGCCCTCCTCGCCGATGCGGCGCATGCTGACCGGCACCATGACCTTCAGCGGCGCCTTGGGCGGCTCGCCGTCGCGCAGGGCGAGCGTCCGCAGCGCGCCGGAGACCGCGGTCAGGCCGACATCGTTGAGCGTGCCGCCGCGGCCGCGCGCCGCGCGCAGCAGGTCGCGCGGCGCGTGGTAGCCGACCAGGGCGCGGCGCGCCCCGATCCGCCCGTTGAGCTGAGACTGCGGGGCGGGCGGCAGAACGTCCTCGGCGATCGCCGACGCGATGAGCTTGGCGGTGCGCCCGGCGGCGCCGGCGGCGCTGCGCGGGTGCGCGGCGGCGCTCGTGCCGGCGCGCAGCACCGAGACGCCGTCGCCGACGGTGCGCTGCGCCGCGTCCATCGCCCAGCCGATCGGGCCGCCGCGGCCCTGCGGGCGGAAGGTCACCGGCGGCTGGGACTGCATGTCGGGCTCGGGATCGACGACGAGGCGCACGATCTGCAGGGCGGCGATGCCGTCCACCAGCGCGTGGTGGATCTTGCCGATCATGCCGATGCGCCCGTCCTCGAGCCGCGGGACGAGGAAGATCTGCCACAGCGGCCGCGAGCGATCCAGCGGCGTCGACAGCACGGAGGAGCGCAACGCCTCGAAGGACGCCAGGCTGACCCGATCGTCGTCGGCGGTGAGCTGGACGAGGTGCGCCGACAGGTCGAAGCTCGCGTCGTCGATCCAGCGCGGCTCGGTCAGCGAAAGCGGTGCGCAGGCCAGCCGCCAGCGACACCACGGCACCTCGTGCACCCGGCCGGCGGCGCGCTCGCGCAGCGCCGCGATCGTCGGCCGCGGTCGGCCCGCGCCGGGAGCGCCGAACGCCGCGCTCCACCCGACGTGCATCGGCGACTGCGGGGTGTCCAGGCGCAGGAACGAGCCGTCGAGCGCCGACAGGCGGCGGGCGGACTGCGGGGCGGGGGTCATACGACTCCTCCTCGTCCGGCCGCGCTCAGCACGGCCGATCGGTTCTCGTAGGTTCCGAGCGGCCCCGCGGCGACGGGCGCGACGACCGGCAGCGGCGGTGGCGACGGGGGGAAGCCAGGCGGGGCGCTGCGCCTCAGGGCGCGCAGCTCCAGGTCGATGAGCTGCGCCAGGCGCGTCGCCTCGGGCAGCCCGTCGGGATCGGCGTACAGGCCGAAGTACAGGTGACCCTGGTAGGGCAGCATCCCGATCGAGAGCGTCTGGTCCTCGGCGATCGGGATCACGGGGTAGAGCTCGTCGAGGCGGGCGCCGTGCATGAACAGCGCGCTCGGCGGCCCCGGGACGCTGGAGATCGTCAGATTGAAGCGGCCGGGCTGCACCGCGCGCAGGACCGGCGCACGCAGCGCGCTGGGCAGCAGACCGAAGCCGGAGATCAGCGTCTGTGCCCCCTGCGGGCGGGCGCTGTCCTTGAAGCGGGCGGTCTGCGCGCCGACCTGCGCCAGCCGCGCCGCGGGCGAGGCGAGGTCCAGCGGGAGCCAGACGGACGTCATCGACACGCGGTTGCCGAGCGTGGCGGCGTCGCTGCGGCCGCGCATGTTGACGGGCACCATCGCCTTCAGCGGCTCCGCGGGCCGACCCTGCTCGAGCGCCAGCGCGCGCAGGGCGCCGGCGATCGCGGCGAGGCCGACGTCGTTGCGCGTGCCCGGCGCCCCGCGGCTGACCGCGCGGACCTCGTCGAGTGCGACGCGGTGCTGCACGAGCGTGCGGCGCGGGCCGAGCGGGCGGTTCAGGCCGGAGTCGGGCGCATGGGGGAGGAGGTCCTGCGAGAGCGCGTGAACGAGCCGGCCGGCGTCGCGCAGCGCGTCGCTGGCGGCGGCGCGCGGGCGCTTCACGGCGCGGACGACGTCGCGCGCGGCACGCGACGTCAGCTCGGCGCCGTGCACGATCGGGTCGAGCGCGCGCTGCATCGTCGTCGGCGCGGGCTCGGCCTGCCAGGGGGCAGACGCCCCGGCGTCGTTGTGGCCTTCGATGTCAATCGTCAGCAGCGCGATCTGCAGCGCCGCTGCGCCGTCGGCCATCGCGTGGTGCACACGGCCGACGACGGCGAGCTGTCCGTCGGCCAGGCGCGGGACGAAGGCGAGCTGCCAGAGCGGGCGGGCGCGATCCAGCGGCTGGGAGAGCAGCGCGTCGCGCAGCCGGGCGAAGCGCTCGGGGCCGACGGGGTCGGCGGGATCGGAGAGCTCGACGACGTGGGCGGCGATGTCGAAGTGCTCGTCGTCGACCCAGCGCGGCTCGCCGAGGCCCAGCGGCGCGGACAGCAGGCGCTGGCGACAGCGGGGCACCCAGCCCAGGCGCGCCGTGACACGGGCGCGAATCTCCTCGAGGCCCGGGGCACGAGTCACCTCGCCAGGCGGGGGCGAGAAGATCGCGCTCCAGGCGACGTGCATGTGCGCACACGTCGACTCGAGCTGGAGAAACGAGGCGTCGACCGGGGAGAGCCGCTCGCCGTGACCGTGGGCGGGCATGCTCGTCACCCTGGCGCCTCGCGCGTGTGATGTGAACGCGTTCCCCCTCAAGGGTGGGTGCAGACCCCCCGATCGGGGGGCTCCGCGGGCGAGACCTGCCCAGAACGCAGACGAGGCCGAGCGCTTGGGGCGCCCGGCCTCGTCGTGCTGGTCGACTAGGACCGCTTGTTAGTCCTTGGTGATGCCCATCCGCTTCAGCGCGGCCTGAGCGTGCGGCGACAGCTGGCCCGTCACGGGCACCTTGTTCGCAAAGCCCGAGGGCCAGGCGATCGGCGCGTACTGGCCGAGCGAGGCGTAGCCGCCCGTCGGGGCACCCGCAGGCGGAACCCGCTCGTCCGGTGCGAAGTACAGCTCAACCCCAAAAGACTGAGAAATCAATGGATCTCCTCCGTCGTGATAGCGGATGAATCCGCCGTGATTCATTGCCCGGACCCACCCTCTCTCCCCCTGAGCGGAGGGTGGACCATGTCCTGCTCCCCGGCCCGATCCGCCTGCCAGGACAGGCGTGGCGGGCTCAGGATGTACTGCTCCTTCTGCGGCGAAACATACACGCGGAGGGGCCAGTACGACAAGTGTCATCTGCGGGATCATTGCTTGTCCATCGGGCCAGTCCGCTCATGCGACCCGGCCGGCCTGCCGATAAGAAAGCCTGATGTCCGCTCGTAGCGAACGCGACCGGCTCGCGCGCGAGCTGGAAGGCGCCCGGAAGCGCATCGCCGATCTCGAGACGGCGCTGCTGCGCCGCGGCCGCGACACGCTGACGGCGGTGCTGCGCATCGAGGCCTTCCGCGAGCAGCTCGTCGACGAGCTGCTGCGCACGCGCCGCCGCGGCCTGCAGGGTGCGCTCGTCGTGCTGCAGGTCGACCGCCTCTCCGACATCCATCGCGACCACGGCTTCGGGATGGGCGACGCGGCCCTCGGCGCCCTCGTCGACGCGCTGCGCGCGGGGACCCGGGGGGAGGACGTGATCGGGCGCACCGGCGACGACCGCTTCGCGCTGCTGCTGCGGGAGTGCGGCGAGACCGCGACGAGCGCCTGCGTTGCGCGGCTGCTCGGCGATCTGCAGGCGCTCGAGGTCGGCGCGATCCGCGGTATCTCGGTGTCGGCGGGGGTGGCCCTGTTCGGCCCGGAGGACGACGATCCGGTCATGCTCTTCCAGACCGCGGGGCGGGCGCTCGCCAACGCCCAGGCGGCGGGCGGCGGACGCGCCGTGATCGCCTCCGGCGATGGTCACGACCTCGGCGTCACCGCCGAGCTGCACCGTCGCGACGCCGTCGAGGCGCTGGCGATCGCGCTGCTCGAGCGCGACCGTTACACCGGCGAGCACTCCGAGTCGGTCGTCGACATGGCGGTCGCCGTCGCCCAGGGCCTCGGCCTCTCGCCCGCCCAGGTGGAGGACATCCGTGCCGGCGCGCTGCTGCACGACATCGGCAAGGTCGGCATTCCCGACGCGATCCTCAACAAGGCGGGGCCGCTGACGCCCGACGAGCGCGCGGTCATGGCCGAGCACCCCGTCATCGGCGAGCGCATCCTGCGCGGCATCGGCGGCTTCGCGCCGGTCGCCGACATCGTGCGCCACGAGCACGAGTCCTACGACGGCTCGGGCTATCCCGACGGGCTCGTCGGCGACGCCATCCCGATCGGCAGCCGGATCATCCTCGCCTGCGACGCCTATCACGCGATGACGAGCGACCGGCCCTACCGGGCGCGCATGTCGCACGCCGACGCGTTCCGCGAGATACGCCGCTGCGCCGGGCGCCAGTTCGACCCCGAAGTCACGGCGGCGCTCGTCTCGCGCTTCTACCACGAACGCTCCGGCCGGGCCCTGTTGCGCGCCGTGTGACGCGGTGCATACAGCGCGACCGGGTGAATATCCGCGCCGCCGGGGTATGGCCGTAACGAAGGGGGGCCTTGGCGGATGAACTGTCATTCGAAGTACCGCGCAACGAGCGCGGGCCCGGTCTGGCGCGCGCTGCGGTACGAGACAGCTTCGGGGGTCGGATATCTGCGCGCGAGCTCGAGGATCTGCAGGTGATCGTGTCCGAGCTCACGACGAACGCGCTGCTGCACGGAGCGGGCGAGATCCACCTGCACGCGCTGCTGGAGGACGGGCTCGTCCACGGCGAGGTGGTCGACGAGGGGTACGGGTTCGAGCGATCGGTCCGCCGGCGTGGGATCGGCGTGGTCGGCGGCGACGGGCTGAACATCGTCGGCGCCCTCACGCGGCGTTGGGGCATCCACGAGGGCTCGAGCCACGTCTGGTTCGTGCTAGCGCCCGACGCGAAGCCGGAGCCGGCGGCGCCACGCCTGGGCGTCGAGCGGCGCCCGGACGTGCTCGACGACTGACCCCGGCCGCGGCCGATCGCCTAGCCGGTTCGCGCAGCAAAGCGCAGTAGTTGTGTGCCGCCCTGCGGACGGCTGACCCAGACCACCGCAGGCCGCCCGGACACCGGATCGACGGCGGCCCTCGGCAGCGTCGCCCGCTCGGCCGGGCCGAGCTCCTCCAGCGCCGTGAACGACGGTTCGCCCGCGGGACGGAGGCTGGCGAACACCTGGTCGGTGGTCTGGTTGCTGCCGATCTGGGGCAGCGTCGCCCACACGACGTACGTCGTCGCCGCGGCGTCGGTCGCGACGTCGCCCACGGCGGCGTTCGGCGCGAGCGTCTGTGCGCCGCCGAAGCGAAAGTTCCCGGCTGCCGCCATCGCCGCGCGCGCCGGGTAGAGGTGCGGAAAGCTCGCGCCGGTGATGCCCGACCACGCGACGGTGACGGCACCGTCGCCGCCGATCGCGGCAACGACCTGGCCGGCCGGGCGCTCGATCCCCTCGCTGGACTCGAGCTGCCGGGCGGAGTGAAAGACGTGCCGCCCGCCGTCGCGGACGGCGGCGCGCACGATCCACGGCGAGTTGGCCTCCTCGCCGCGGTCCTGCGTTCCCCACGCGACGACCATCCGCCCGTCGGCGGCCGCCGCCGCCGAGATGTCGCTGAAGCCGCTCGAGGCGCCCAGCCGCTGCGCCGCGCCCCAGCTGTGTCCGGCGCGACGCACGCGCGCCTCGACGCGCCGCTGCACCGGGCCGCCGCGGCCGGGGATCGAGCGCTGGTAGCTCACGAGCAGGTCGCCGTTGGCGGCGACGGCGACGGCGACGGCGGGGGAGCTGACGTAGCCGGTGCCAGCGAGGACGGCCGGGCGCCCGAAGCTGCCGCCGGCGCGGCGCACGGCGGCCATGAGGTGGTCACGCCCGCTGAGGTGCTCGACCCAGGCGGCGATCATGTCGCCGCGGCGGTTGGCCGCGATCGCGGCGCTGTCACGGTCGGCGCGGGTCGTGAGGCGGTGGTAGGCGCCGACCGCGACCTCCAGCGGGCCGCCGTTGCGGGCGTAGGAGTAGCCGAGGCTCGTCGCCGGCCGCTCGAGGTCGCCGATCGTCCTGTCGCCCTCTGCCAGCGGCAGGCGCAGCAGCGCGAGCCGGGTGCCGGCGTACGGCGCGGGCGGGGCGGCGAGGACGATCCGCGCGCGGCCGGCAAAGGTGCCGCCCGGCTGCTGACCGAACAGCCGGCTGAAGCCGCGGCTGGGCGCGCGCTGCGCCTGCGTCGTCAGGCGCGCCGAGAGCACCGCGCGGCCGCTCGCGCCGAAGCCGATCGCCGGCTCCCCGACCTGCGGGATGCCGGCCGTGACGGTCAGCGGCGCCGACCACGGCGGCGCGGCGGCCGCCGGGGTGGCGGGGAGCAGCGCGAGGGCGGCGAGGGCGGACGCGAAACGGAGGCGAGGCATGCTTCGTCAACGCGACGCCGGCCGGTGAAGTTGCGCATCGCCACCGCTCAGCCCGTGGGCTCGTAGACCACCGCAGGAGTGCCCGCCGGCTGCGCCCCCGGCCGCGTGCGCCAGGCGAGCACCGCGACGAGGAGCGCGATCGCGGCGATCACGCTGCCGAAGATCTCGAACGTCGGCTGCAGGCCGAGCGGCGTGACGAGCACGCCCGCGAGGATCGCCGGCAGCGACAACGAGGCGTAGGCGACGACGTAGAAGGCCGACATCACGGCGCCGCGGTGCTCGGGCGGGATCTCCGCCGACAGCGCGCGCAGCCCACCGAGGAACGCGACCCCGAAACCCGCGCCGCCGACCACCGACCCCGCGAGGAACAGCGAGGCCGAGCCGGCGGACGTGGCGACGACGATCGCGATCATCCCCGTCGCCAGCGCCACCGAGCCGGCCGCGGCGCCCGCCCAAGGCGCGCTGCGCCCGAACGCGAGCTGCGCGGCCGCTGCGGTGCCGGCGAGGGCGAAGACGCTGACGCCGGTCACGGGGTGGTTCGTCGACTGCAGGAGCTCGGCGGCGAGCTGCGGCCCGAGCGACAGAAACAGGCCGCCGATCGACCAGGAGGAGATCACGCCGAGCGCCGCGAGCAGGAACGCTGGGCGCACCGCGCGGGGGACGCTGGGGCGCTGCGGTGTCAGGCGCAGCGGCGAGCGCCGCGCCACGGGCTCGGGCATCCGCAGCGCGCCGGCGAAGGCGATCGCGAACAGCACGAGCAGCGCGACGTACGGCAGCACGCGCGGCGCGGGCGCGAGCTCGACCAGCGCCGCCGACACGAGCACGCCGAGGCCGAGGCCGCCGGCGCTCACGACGCCGTTGGTGAGCCCGACGCCGGCGGCGTGTCGCCGCGGGTGCAGGTCCAGCAGCGCCGCGCTCGCGGCGCCCAGCGCCAGGCCGGTCGCCAGACCCTGCACCGCGCGGGCGGCGAACAGCCACACGACCGAGTCGGCGATCATGAAGAGCACGGTCGAGCCCATCAGGGCCGCGAGCGCGACGAGCAGCACGGGGCGCCGGCCGACGTCGTCGGAGATGCGCCCGGCCAGCAGGAGCGCGACGAGCACGCCGATCGCGTACGTGCCGTACACGAGCGTGAGGACGAGCGGCGAGAAGCCCCACAGCTCGCGGTAGATCCCGTAGCACGCTCGCGGTGCGCGTCGGGCTGACCCGCCAGAAGGCGAACTACCACCTCCGGGCGCTGGAGCGCCACGGCCTCGTGGAGCTCGTCGAGGAGCGCCGCAAGGGCAACTGCACCGAGCGCGTGCTGCAGGCCACGGCCGCGTCCTACGTGATCTCGCCCACCGCCCTGTCGGCGGTCGCGCCCGATCCGTCACGTGCGCCCGACGGGCGCTCCGCGCGCTGGCTGCTCGCCGTCGCGGGCCGTCTGGTCCGCGAGGTCGGTGAGCTCATCAGCGGGGCCAGCGCGGCGGGCAGGCCGCTGGCCACGCTCGGGATCGACAGCGAGGTGCGGTTCGCGTCCGCCAAGGAGCGGGCCGCCTTCGCCGCCGAGCTGGCGGACACCGTCAACGGCCTCGTCTCCAAGTACCACGACGACGCGGCGCCCGGCGGCCGCTCGCACCGTTTCATCGTCGCGCTGCACCCCACCATCACGAAGCAGAGGGAGTCCCAGCCATGAGCCGCGAGTTCGAGGTCACCCGCGAGATCGATCTGCCCGCTGCGCCCGACGACGTCTGGACCGCGATCACCGCTGAACCCGCCGCCTGGCAGTTTCCGACGGGGATGGAGATTCCCGCCGGCTCGGCGCCGCCCGAAGACGCGCCGGTCACCACCTGGGATCCGCCCCACCGGCTCGTGATCCGCATGGAGGCGCCGGACGGAACCTTCAACGCCCTCGACTACGCGATCGAGGCCCGCGCGGGCGGGACCGCGCACCTGCGCTACGTCCACAGCGGGATCCTCGCCGACGGGTGGGAGGACCAGTACGACGCCATCGGCGCCCACACGGACTTCTACCTGCACACGCTGGGGCAGTACCTCGAGCACTTCAGCGGCCGCCCGGTCACGTACGTGGGCCAGCCGTCAGCCGGAATCGAGGGGCCCGAGGCCGCCGGAGCGCCGGA
>Ga0136633_1002842_pt1 | contig 11677 bp, 7 predicted proteins | sample AntDrymeUQ832206_2_FD_105494 | JGI IMG/M metagenome (GOLD analysis project Ga0136633, IMG submission 105494) | Polar desert sand microbial communities from Dry Valleys, Antarctica - metaG UQ83 (22.06) | ecosystem: Environmental > Terrestrial > Soil > Desert | place: Antarctica: Dry Valley...
CGAGGACATGCCGCGACGGCTCTTGTCGAGGAACTCGATCAAGTTGAACTGCGAGCCCACCGACACGATCAGCTGGGCGCCCTTCTCGTGGGCGATCAGCATCGCGATGTCCTGGCTGGTGCCCGGAGCCGGCAGGACCTTGTGCGGCAGGTCGAGCGCTTCCAGGCGCTCGCGGCCGGGCGCGCGGCCGTCGGCGTAGGCGTGAACGACCAGCTCGGCGCCCGAGCGCAGCGTCGCTTCGGTCGCCGAATCCATGTCTCCCACGACCATGTCGGGCTGGAAGCCCTCCTCGAGAATCGCGTTCGCGCCCCCGTCGACCCCGACCAGCACCGGCTTGACGTCGCGGATGTAGGGCTTCAGCGCGCGCAGGTCGCGCTGGTGGTCGACGCCGCGGACCACGATCAGGACCGGGCGGTCGCGGAAGTCCGTCTGGAAGCGCGGCAGCTCGAGCTTGCCCGAGAGGAGCTCCTCCTCGGCGACCATGTGCTCCACGGTGTTGTGGGCGAATGCGCGCAGCGCCTCGCCGATCTCGTCGCGCTGCAGCGCGTGAGCGGCCAGCACGGCCTCCGGGGCGCGCACGGTCCCCGTGGCGACGAGCTTGCCGTTGCGGAAGATCTCGCCGCCGCGGATCTCGATGGCGTCGCCGTCGCCCAGGACGTCGAACAGGTCCGCGTCGGGCTGGTCGACGAGGTGGACCCCGGCCTGCACGAGCAGGAGCGGACCCATGTTCGGATAGGCGCCCGTGCTGGACGCCGACTGGTTGACGACGACGGGCACACCGCAATTGACGAGATCCTCACCGGAGACACGGTCGAGGTCGGCGTGATCGATCACCGCGATGTCGCCGGGTCGCAGGTCCTTGACGAGATGCTTGGTCCGCTTGCCCAGCCGGGCGCAGCCGGAAATCGCCAGGACCCCGTCCGGGGTGCCGGTTCCCGGCCCAGGGGCAGACGCCTTGGCGCCCGCTTTGCGCAGGAGAGGCACGTTCGTGAGTCTATGTCCGTTCGTGACCCGCCAGAACGGACGCCGCGGTGCGTTGGTGCCTGCATGCCGCGCATCCTCACCGCCCTCGCCGCTGTCCTGACCCTCGCCCTCCCCGCCACTGCCGCCGCCTCCGAGGCCGCCTGGCGGACCGTGTCCTTCGACCGGACGATCGAGGCCTCCGACCGCGCGGCGCTCGACCGCGTCGGTGCGTCCGGGATCCAGCCCGCAGGCGCCCGCAGCTACCTGGCCTACATGGACCGCGACGCCGCGATCCGCCTCGCAGCGGCCGGCCACGTCCGGTCGGTGTCGCGGGTGCCCGTCGCCGACAAGGTGGATTCGCGCCTGCAGCCTGGCGCCGCCGTCGCTCAGGTCGTGCGCGCGATTCCCGGCGGCCGGCTGACCGAGACCGTCCGCCTGGGCGCGGCCCGTACCCCGTTCGGGCTCGCCCGCCGCGCCGACGTGCTGCTGGTGGCTTCCGCGCCGACCGGATTGCACCTCGAAGACGAGGGGACGTCACAGATCCTCGCCGGCAACCAGGCCGCGGGCAAGCCCAAGCCCGGCTACTTCGACTGGCTGGCCAACTCCGGCTTCGACGGCAAAGGCGTCCGCATCGCCGTCGTCGACACGGGCGTGGACCGTCAGCATCCCGACCTCGACGACCGCGTCGTCGAGGAAGTCAACTACGACCCGCCGAACCCCGCCGGCGACGTCGACGAGCTGGGACACGGCACGCACGTCGCGGGCATCGTCGCCGGCCGTCCCGACGTCGAGGGCGCGACGGCCTTCAAGGACGCCGAGGGCTTCCTCTACGGCGTCGGCGTGGCGCCCGGAGCCGAGATCGTCGCCATGAACGGCCTCGGGCTCTCCAGCACGGGCGGCGACGTCGCGGCCGACGGCACCTTCCGGGCCATGATCCCGACCTTCGCGCGTGACACCGTCCGCGCGGGCGCCGTGGCCTGGAACGCGTCGTGGCACACCGGCGAGGGCTCCGGCAGCGGCTACCTCGAGACGGTGCGCGTGACGGACGGACTCGTGCGCGACGCCGACAAGGAGACCCCCGGCGAGCAGCCCCTGATGATGGTCTTCTCGGCGGGCAATGCCGGTTCCGGCGAGCAGTCGATGACGGTCCCGCACGAGGCCAAGAACATCATCAGCGTGGCGTCCTCCAAGGGCCAGCGCGCGGGCGAGACCTCTGAGATCTCGTCCTTCTCCTCCCGCGGCCCGGCGGCCGACGGGCGGATCATGCCGATCATCACCGCGCCCGGCGAGACGATCTCCTCCGCGCGCTCCAAGCCGCTCGGCGGCCTGTGCTTCGAGCCGGCCGACGTGTCGCCGATCCACTCCACCTGCTCGGGCACCTCGATGGCCGCCCCGCACGTCGCCGGCTCGGTCGCGCTGCTCACCCAGTGGTGGAAGGGCTTCAACGGCGGCGCGGTCCCCTCGCCGCCGATGATGAAGGCGCTGCTCGTCAACACCGCCGAGGACATCGGCGAGCGCGACGTGCCGAACTCCAACGAGGGCTGGGGCCGGGTCGACAATGCCCGCCTGCTCTCGGCGCCCGCCGCCACGCGAATCTACTCCGACCAGCAGCAGGTGCTCTCGAACCCCGGTGACGAGCGCAAGCTCACCATCGCCGCGGTCGATCCGGCCAAGCCGCTGCGGGTGACGGTCGCCTGGACCGACGTCCCGGGCGCCGCTGCCGCCAACGAGGAGGCGGCCAAGAAGCCGTCGCTGGTCAACGACCTCGACCTCTCGGTCACCTCGGGCGGCGGGTTCATCTACCACGGCAACCGCTTCACGGCCGGCCGCTCGGTCGCCGGCGGCACGCCCGATCGCCTCAACAACATCGAGAACGTCTGGCTCGACGCCGCGCCCATCGGGCCGTACACGGTGTCCGTCAAGGCGGCCGCGCTGCCGGGTGACGGGGTCCCCGCATCCGGCGACACCACCGATCAGGACTACGCGCTGGTGATCTCCAACGGGCGCGTCGTCGAGACGCCGGCGCCGGTCGCGACTCCCGTCGCCCCGGTCGCCGCCACCCCGCGCCGGTTCGTGGTCGGCGCGAAGTGGTCCAAGGCCGGGAGAAAGACCCGCCTGCGCAAGCTGACCGTCTCGGGCATCCCGGCCGGAAGCCGGATCGCCCTGTCCTGCAAGGGCAAGGGCAAGGGATGCCCGCGGAAGGGCTTCAAGAAGGGGTATGCCGGCGCGGTGGCGCGCGTGAGCCTGCTCAAGGTGCTGCGGGCGTCCAAGCTCGGGCGCGGAGCAGTGGTGACGCTGAAGCTGACCGACGCGGCGGGGAAGGTCTCGACCGTGCGCTGGACGATGAGCAAGCCCGGCAAGCCTCGGATCAAGCGCTCGTAGCCGTCAAGCGGCCCGAAGCAGTTCCTTCGCATGCCGCCGAGCGGCGACGTCGGTCTCCTCCGCTCCGAGCATGCGGACGATCTCGCCGACGACGTCCTTGGCCGCCAGCGCCGTCACGGTGGTGAGGGCGGTCTCGGCGGTCGTGTCCTTCGCGATGCGGAAGTGGGCGTCGGCCAGCGACGCGATCTGGGGCAGATGGGTGATGCAGATGACCTGCCGGTCGGCGGCCAGCGCGCGCAGCTGCTCGCCGACGGCCCGGGCAGTGAGACCTCCGATGCCGGCGTCGACCTCGTCGAAGACGAGCGTGACCGGGCCCGACTCGGCCGCCGCGGCGCTCATCAGCGCGAGCATGATGCGCGAGAGCTCGCCGCCTGAGGCGGTGTCGCGCAGCGGTCCGGCGGGGACTCCGGGGTTCGGGGCGATCAGGAACTCGACCTCGTCTGCGCCCGTCGGGCCCCAGCCGTCGCGGTCGCTGAAGGCCACCTCGAACGTCGCGCCCTCCATGGCGAGCTCGGCCAGACGCTCGCGCACGACCACCGACAGCCCTTCTGCAGCCTCGACCCGGGCGGCCCGGAGCGCCTCAGACTGCGAGCGCAGATCCAGTCGCAGCTCCGCCAGACGCCCCTCGACGCCCTCGGCGGCCTCCTCGGCCCCGGCGAGCGCGTCGCGGCGCTCCCGGCAGTCCGCCGCGTGCGCCAGCACCGCCTCGATCGTCCCGCCGTGCTTGCGCTTCAGGCGGTCGAACGCGGCCAGTCGCTCCTCGACGAGCTGCAGCCGCCCGGGCTCGCCGTCGATGCCCTCGCCGTAGCGCCGGAGCTCGCCCGCGAGGTCGTCGGCTTCGACCGACAGGGACACGAACCGCGCCGCGAGCTCGTCCAGCGCCGGATCGACGCCCGTCACCGTCTCCAGCGATCGGGCACCGGAGGCGATCAGCGCCAGCGCGCCCGAGACACCCTCGCCGTCGCCGTCCAGCGCGCCCAGCCCGCCGCCCGCGGCGCCCGACAGCGCCTCGGCGTGACGCAGGCGGCCCCGCTCGCCGAGCAGGCCCGTCTCCTCCTCCTCGCTCGGTTCGGCCTCGTCGATCTCCGCCAGCTCCCACTCGAGCAGATCCAGCTCGCGCTCGCGCGCCCCGGCCCGATCACGCAACGACGCCAGCTCGGCGGCCAGCGACCGCTCGAGCCCGTACGCCGCGGCGAAGGACGCCCGGCGCGCGGCCTGAGGCGGGCCGCAGAAGCCGTCCAGGATCTCCAGCTGGGAGCCCGCGAGCATCAGCTTGCGGTGCTCGTGCTGGCCGTAGAAGGACAGCAGCGCGCTGCCGATCTCCACGAGGTCGGCCACCGTGGCCGCGCGCCCGGCGACGTAGGCGCGCGTCCGCCCCTCGGCGCTGACCCGGCGGGCCAGCACCACCTCGTCCGCGTCGGAGGGCAGGCGTTCCCCGAGCTCCCCCCGCAGCGCCTCCGGCAGCGCGAACACGCCCTCCACGTAGGCCTCGGCGGCGCCCGGCCGGACGATCCCCGGCCTCGCCTTGCCGCCCAGCAGCAGGTCCAGCGCATGAGCGAGCACGGTCTTGCCCGCGCCGGTCTCCCCCGTCAGGACGTTCAGTCCCGGGCCGAGCCGCAACTCGGCCCGCTCGATCAGCAGGAGGTTCTCGACGCGCAACTCGTGGAGCATCCCGTGGGTCTACCAGCCGGACCCGACGGATCCGCCCCGCGGGGCACTCTTGTCACATGCTCAGCGGGCCAGGCGCCCGAAGCGCTCGCGCAGCCGGTGGTAGAAGCTCGCCCCCGGCAACTGGGCCAGCAGCGCGCCCGTGCGGGCGAACTCGACCGCCAGCTCTTCGCCGGGAGGCAATTGGGTGACCGGCCGCCCGTCCACATGGACTTCAACGCCGTCTTCGGTCGAGCGGTTGCCGACCGTCAGCACGTCACCCGGCGCCACGACGAGCGCACGCGCCGACATCGAGTGCGGCGCGATGAACGAGACGGCGTAGCCCTCCACGCCCCACGCCAGCACGGGCCCGCCGTTGGCCAGGTTGTAGCCCGTGGAGCCGGCAGGAGTGCAGACGACCAGGCCGTCGCAGCGCACACGGCCGATCTCCTCGCCCCCGAGCGCGTAGGAGAGGTCCGCCACGCGGTCGCCCGGCCGCCGGTGGACCGAGATGTCGTTGAAGCCGACCGAGCGACCACTCGGCCGGCCGGCCGAGATCGAGGGCAGCCGCATCACGTCGTAATCGCCGAGGAAGGCCCGCTCGATGCCCTCCTCGACGTGCTCGGGGTCCATCGTGGCCAGGAAGCCGATTTCGCCGAAGTTGACGGCGAAGACCGGCACTCCGGTCCCGGCGTAGCGGCGCAGGGCGGTCAGGATCGTCCCGTCGCCGCCGAGGACCAGGCAGAGGTCGACGTCGTCGTCGGTTCCCGCGTCGAGTTCGAGGCGCTCGCCGGGGCGCAATCCGTGCTTGCGCGTCTCCTCGGCGTCGAAGCGCAGGGTCACCTCGTGGCGGTGGGCGAGGGCGACGAGCCGCCCGAGCGCCTCACCGGTGTCGCGCCCACGGCGGTGGGTGATGACGGTCGCCCTCATACGTCGACTCCGGCCAGCGCGGCGTCGAGGTCCTCGACCGCACCGGCACGGCCTGGCTCGCCGAGCCACAGGAACGTCTCCCGGTTCCCCGCCGGACCGGGCAGGCCCGACGGGGCGAACCCGAGGATCTCTGCGCCGGCCACCCGTCCCGCGGTGGCGACCGCCGCGACACACTCGCGCCGATCGCCGGCATCGCGCACCACTCCGCCCTTGCCGAGGCGCTCGCGGCCGATCTCGAACTGCGGCTTGACCATGGCCAGGCAGTCGAACCGGTCCGGGGCGGCACAGGCGAGCACGGCGGGAAGGACTTTCGCCAGCGAGATGAAGGAGACGTCGATGACGATCAGCGACGGCGCCCAGGGCAGCACGTCGCTCGAGAGCGAGCGGGCGTTGACCCGCTCGAGCACCGTCACCCGGTCGTCCTCACGCAGCGACCAGTGCAGTTCCCCGTAGGCCACGTCCACCGTCGTGACGGCCTCGGCGCCGCGTTGGAGCAGGCAATCCGTGAAGCCACCGGTGGACGCACCGACGTCCAGGCAGCGCCGGCCAGACAGCTCGATCGCCAGCGCGTCCAACGCGTTGGCGAGCTTGATGCCTCCCCGCGACACGAAACGCGGCGGCGCCGTGACGTCGACTTCCACGTCGGCGGCCACGAGCTGGCCTGGCTTGTCGGCCCGGCGGCGGCCCGGGCCGAGCATCACGTCGCCGGCGATCACCGCGGCAGCCGCCCGCGTGCGCGAATCGAAGATCCCGCGCTCGGCGAGAAGGGAGTCGAGCCGGACCCGGGGCATCAGCGCCCAACGGTATCTCCCACCGTGCTCTGTGCGCGACGTCACACAGGTCCGGCGAAAGAATGGCGATCCTTCGGCCTCGGGTTCGCCGGTGAGCGCGAAGCCGGTCTGGTCCTGCTGGCGGCCGGCGCGACCCTCGCCCTGCTGACCGTTGTGACGCGCTGGTCGCGTCCGGCGCCCACGCCCTCGCTCTGACGAGCGGGACTCCTGGCCGGCCCCGCTCCCCGGTGGCCGGCCGGGACTGGGCTTCCCCGCGTCAGACCTGGGACGGCGCCGGGGGCAGCGCGACATGCGCCTGCGTCCCCGCATCGCGAGCGCTCTCGAGCCACAGCCGGCCCGAGTGGTGCTTGACGATCTCGTTGGCCAGGAAGAGCCCGACGCCGATGCCCGGGATACGGGCTGCCTCGGCGTTGATCGCCCGCGTGAAGCAGTCGACCATCCGGGGCGCGTCCGCATTGTCGAACCCGATGCCCTGATCGACGACCGACACCCGGACCATGCCCTCGATCACCGAAGCGGAGACCTCGATACGCCCTCCCTCCTCGGAGAACTTGATCGCATTGTCGAGCAGCTGATCGAGCAGGATGTCCATCTGGTCGGGTACGGCCTTGACGATCATCGGCGTGTCTGGATCGTGGATCTCGATCACGACCTTCCGGGCTCGGGCCTTCTCGGCGACCGCGTCGCCGCAACGGCGCAGCCACGGCCCGACGGCGACGGATTCCAGCTCGCGCAGATGCGGCGGGCGCAGGTGGGCGATCGACATCAGATCGTCGAGCGTGCGCAACAGGCGACCGGTGTCGCCGCAGGCCGACTGCAGGTAGTGGGTCGCCTCGGAGGTGAGCACGCCCGCCTCGCCATCGGCCACCACCCGCACCAGGTTGTCCGCCGACGCCAGCGCGGAGCGCATCTCCTCGGTCACGCGATCGACGAAGTCCTGCGCGTCTCGGGAGAGCACGGTCCCCATCCTGAGCGCGGAGACGGCCTTGGCGACGTACTCGGACACCAGCTCGGCGAACGTCTCGTCCTCGGAAGTGAACTCCTCGGCACCCGCCATGCGCGTCAGGACGATCTCCCCGAACGTCGGGCCGCCCACACGCAGCTGGACCGAGATGTAGGGACCTGCCCCGAGCGCGGTCCCGAAGACGACCTGGCGCTGGGCGGGGACGCTGACCGTGAGCATCCCCGCGTCGGACGCCGTGCACGAGCAGGAAACGTCGATCACGTACTGAAGGGTCTCCTCGGCGTCGGGCGCCGAGCGCAGCTTGCGGGCGATCTTGCGCAGCGCGTCGAGCCGATCGGGGCGGTCGGTCAGAGGAACGATCGCCACCGGCGGCGACTGGACGGTGTCGAAGGAGTCGATGGAGTCGGCCACTACGGCCAGCGTAATCGGCTCAGGTCGCCAGCGGCAGCGTCACGTAGAGCCGGGCGCCCGCGCCGCGCGAGCTCTCGGCCCACGAACGGCCGTTGTGGAGCTTGACGACCTCGTCGACGATCGCCAGTCCGAGCCCGGCGCCGGGGATCCGGGCCTCTTCGGCGGTCGATGCGCGCACGAAGCGCCCGAAGACCTTCGCGGCATCCGAGCGATCGAAGCCGATGCCCTCGTCGACGACGGTGAAGCGCGCCGCGGACGCGTAGCGGTTGGCGGAGACCTGCACGTGGCCTCCGGGGCGGGAGAACTTGATCGCGTTGTCGAGCAGGTGCTCGAGCGCGCTCGTCAGCAGGTCGGTGACCGCGTGGACCATCACCGGCTCCTCGGCGATGTTGATGTCGAGCGTCACGCCGTGCTTCTCGGCCGTCGCGCGGAAGCGCTCGGTCGTCTGGCGGACCCACGGACCGAGCGCCAGCAGCTCGAGCTCGCGCGGGCGCGGCGTGCGCAGGCGGGCCAGCAGGAGCATGTCCTCGGCGAGGCCCTTCAGACGGGCGTTGTGCTCGGCGGCCTTGCGCAGGTGCTCGGCCTGGGCCTCGGGCACGGGGCCGGCGCCGCCGCGCAGCACGGCCTCGAGCAGGTTGCCGACGGAGGCGACCGGGGCAAAGAGCTCCTCGGTGACCGCCGTGACGAACTCCTTCGTGGCCGGGTCCAGCGCCGTGCCCTCGTGAACGGCCAACATCGCCCGCGCGGTGTAGTCGGCGACGAGTTCGACGAAGGACTCGTCCTCGACGTCGAACTCCTCGCTGTCGGAGAGCCGCGTGACCTCGATCTCACCCACGATGTTCCCGTCGACGCGCAGCGCCGAATGCAGTCGCGGCCCGGCGCCGAGCGTCGTCCCGAAGCGGAAGCGCTGCTCGCTCGGGACCTGCAGCCACAGGTACCCCGCGGTCGCGCCCGTGCAGGCACACGCCTGGTCGATGACGTACTGGAGCGTCTTCTCGTCGTCGGGCTGCGTGCGCAGCCGTCGCGCGATCTCGCGCAGGCCGGCGATACGGTCGACGCGGCCGCTGACCATCCGGCCGGGGAAGCCGGCGGGAAGCGAGCCGATGAAGGACGGCGGGCGGTGCGGGTCGTTCGCGTCGAGATTCGTCCGCGAACCCGTGGCGGCGGGCTCGTGCATCACGGTCCTATCGGCAGGCTGGGACATAGATGAATACCCAACGTCCGTCCAGGGGCAAAATGGCCGCCCCGGAACTCAATGGGGTGAGCACCCCAGTTCGCTGACGGACCTGGTGGTAGGAGCCGGTTTACGCGCCGGCGAGCGAGTACTCGGCCACGGCGGCCTCGATCCGCTCGGCGATCCGCTCGGCCGTGTAACCCACTTCTTCGTAGAGCAGCGCGGGAGCGCCGTGGGTCACGTAGGCGTCGGGGAGGCCGATGCGCAGGATGCGCGGGATCTGACCGCCCTCGGAGAGCGACTCCCAGACCGCGGTGCCGAAGCCGCCGCTCAACACGCCCTCCTCGACGGTCACCAGCAGGTCGTGCTCGGCCGCCAGGTGCGCCATCAGCCCGGCGTCGATCGGCTTCGCGAAGCGCGCGTCGGCCACGGTGACGTCCATCCCCCGCTCGGCCAGCAGGTCGGCGGCGCCGAGGGACTTCTCGACGCCGGAGCCGTAGCCGATCAGCGCGACCCGCTCGCCTTCGCGCAGGATCTCGCCCTTGCCGATCTCGAGCAGGCGCGGCTCGGCCGGGATCTCGACACCCGGGGCGTTGCCGCGCGGGTAGCGAATGCCGCTCGGGCCGTCGTGGGCCAGCGCGGTGTGGAGCATGTCCACGAGCATCGCGTCGTCGCGGGGGGCCATCAGCGTCATGTTCGGCAGACAGCGCAGGTAGGGGATGTCGAAGACGCCGTGATGGGTCGGGCCGTCGTCGCCGACCAGGCCGGCGCGGTCCATGCAGAAGACGACCGGCAGGTTCTGCAGGCAGACGTCGTGCACGATCTGGTCGAACGCTCGCTGCAGGAACGTCGAATAGATCGCGGCCACCGGGCGGGTGCCCTCGAGCGCGAGCCCGGATGCGAACAGGATCGCCTGCTGCTCGGCGATGCCAACGTCGAAATAGCGCTCGGGCATCGCCTTCTGGAGGATGTTCAGGCCGGTTCCGGAGTTCATCGCGGCGGTGATGCCGACGACCTTCTCGTTGCGCCGGCACTCGGCGACCATCGCGTTGCCGAAGATCTCCGTCCAGGTCGGTTTCCCGGGCTTCGATGGCGCGGGCACGTCTGAGGGCAGGCGATTGGCGATCGACTTCGGCTTGGCGGCGTGCCACTTCTCCATGCCCTCGAGGCCGCCCTCCTCGGCGGGCTGCCAACCCTTGCCCTTGACCGTCGCGGCGTGGATGACGACGGGCCGGTTGGCGTCCAGCGCTTCGCGCAACGCGGCGCGCATCGCCTTAACGTCATGGCCGTCGACGACGCCCATGTAGGCCCAGTCGAGCTCCTCCCACCACAGGCCGGGCGCCCACAGGGCCTTGATGGACTCCTTGAGCTGCGGGCCGAGACGCTCGAACTTCGAGCCGATGCCGGCCGGGAGCTTGGTCAGCTTGCCCTCGAGGGCCTCGCGGGCCTGCCACAGGCCCGGCTCCAGGCGGATCCGGTTCAGGTAGCGGCTGAGCGCGCCGACGTTCGGCGAGATCGACATGCCGTTGTCGTTGAGGATCACGACGATCGGGGTGCCGAGGCCACCGGCCTGGTGGACCGCCTCGAAGGCGACGCCACCGGTCATGGCGCCGTCGCCGATCACCGCGACGACCTTGCCGTCGGGCGAGTCGCCCCGGCGCATCGCCTCCTTGATGCCGACGGCGTAGCCGATCGACGTCGAGGCGTGGCCGGCGCCCATCGGGTCGTGCTCGGACTCGAACATCGCGCAGAAGGGCGCCAGGCCGCCGTACTGGCGGATCGTGGCGATGCGATCGCGGCGACCGGTGAGGACCTTGTGGGGGTAGGCCTGGTGACCGACGTCCCAGAGGACCTTGTCGCGCGGTGAATCGATCAGCGAGTGGACGGCGACCGCGATCTCGCAGCAGCCGAGGTTCGCGCCGAAGTGCCCGCCGATCTCACCGACCGTGTCGATCAGCAGGTCACGCACCTCCTGCGAGACCTGCTGGAGCTCGTCCTCGGAGAGCGAGTGCAGGTCCTGCGGGCGGTCGATGGAATCGAGGAGTCGGCTCATGTGGGTCTTCGGTAGATGAAGTCGGTGATCTGCTCGAGCTCGGGTGCGCCCTCGGGCGCGGCCTGCCCCAGGGCCGACCGGGCCTTCGCGTGCGACTCGGCGGCCAGATCCTGCGCCCCCTCCAATCCAAAGGAAGACACATAGGTCAGCTTGCCGTGGCGCTCGTCCGATCCCTGCGGCTTTCCCAGGTCGGCGTCGGTCCCCGTCACATCGAGGATGTCGTCGACGATCTGAAAGAGCACGCCCAGCTCGGCGGCGAACTCCCGGAAGTAGGGAAGTCTAGATGCTTCCCCCTCACCGGCCAACAGCAGTACGCACTCCACGCTGGCCCCGATCAGCCGGCCCGTCTTGAGCTCGTGCAG
>Ga0136633_1002843_pt1 | contig 11675 bp, 8 predicted proteins | sample AntDrymeUQ832206_2_FD_105494 | JGI IMG/M metagenome (GOLD analysis project Ga0136633, IMG submission 105494) | Polar desert sand microbial communities from Dry Valleys, Antarctica - metaG UQ83 (22.06) | ecosystem: Environmental > Terrestrial > Soil > Desert | place: Antarctica: Dry Valley...
GGACTGGTTGTGGCAGCTCACAGCGTCGGCGGCGCGCAGGACCTGCTCGAGCGTGTGGTGTCGGCACTGGCACGCCCGGCCCGCGACCTGGTTGCGCCCTCCCGGCCGGCTCTCGAGGCCATGTGCGAGGGCACGCCGTATCGCCCCGCCACCAACGAACAGACGCACGCGCTGGCTACTGACCCGTTCGCTCTGGCTCGCGCGCACACGCACGTCTACTATCCGGATCACGTGGTATTTCTCGGCGTCGGCGTGGCGACCGACCTGGCCGCCGGCGCGCCGCTGGTCGCGATCCACGGTCAGGGTGTGCTCGTCCGCGTCGATGCCAAGCCGGCCGTCGAGGCCATGGGCCGCTGCCTGGCCGACGTGATGCGGCGCGTCGACCCCGATGCCCCTCTCGTCGCGCTCACCGAGCAGGACATCGACCGCCTGGTCAACTGGGATGCGGAGAAGTACCGGCAGACGCTCGGCCCGTAGCGGTCTCTCTTTGCATCCTGCGTTCTGCGTTGGTCAGTCGCCCTTGGGCACCTTCGACAGATCGAAGCTCTCCGGGGCGACGTAGGGGGTCACCGGCGTGGCGTCGGCGCCAGCAGCCGGGATGTCCTTGCCGAGTGCCCACAGGATGCCGTTGACGACGAGGCGCCGCATCGACTCCTGAGAGAAATCCTCGGGGTGGCCGAGGGTGGTGAAGAACACGCGCCCTCCCTTGTGCTCGCGAGTCCAGGCGACGGGCTGGTGGGGCGGGTACTGATCGGCCTTCGCGGCCTGCTGAGAGTTCAGGCTGTCGCCCTCGAGCAGGATCGTCGCCGGGCCATGCAGGGGCAGCACGTGGTAGAGCCACGATCGCGCCGGGAACGGCGCCACGCCGCGCAGGATCGGATGCTCGCGCTGCTCCTGGTTCAGGGTGACCGAGGTGGTCGATTTGTTGCCGTGGTGCGTGATCCACTTCTGGCCGAAGACTTCGCGACCAAAGCCATCGTTGAGGGCCACATGCGGGCTGCCCTCCGGGTAGAGGAAGGCATGGGTGCTGGTGCGCAGGCCGACCACGGGCTTGCCGGCCGCAACGTACCTGGTGATGTGCGCCAGCTGATCGTCGGGCAGCGCACGGAAGCGAGTGAACAGCACCATCAGGTCGGCGGTGTCGAGTGCATCGAGGCCGGCGATGTTGTTCTTGGTCTGTGGGATCGGCGTGGACATGGCCACCGACGTGCGGATGCCGTGCCTCTTCTCCAGGATCGCCGCCAGCATCGGCAGGGTGATCTCGGAACGGTACTCATCGTCTCCGGCGACCAGCACCACGTGCGGAGACTGCGCGTGCATCAGCGGCGGTGTCGCCACTGCCATCAACGCCACCAGGCCGACCATCGCCACGACGGCTTGCATCTTCATGTTCCTCACTGTGGAGAGACCTGCACCGGCGAACGCACCACCGAGACGACGCCGTTCATCGTGCGCCAGTGCCCGGGGAACGTACACACGAACGGGTAACTTCCCGGCTGCGTCGGCGCAGTGAAGCGAGCCTGCAGCGTCTCGCCGGGCTGCAGCAACCTGATGGCAAACAGCACTTCCGGCGTCTTGGGAATGAAACTCTGGCCGAAGGCATCAGGTGACGAAACCATCGCTTCGGCAGCAAGCGCGACGGTTTCGAGCGCGCCCTCCTTGGTGATCAGAAGGTTGTGTGGCATCTCGTCGCGATTGACGAACTCGATGACCACTTCCTCGCCGGCCGCCACGGTGATGCGTGACAGATCGAACTTCATCTGCGAGGTCACGGCCTCGATCCGGATGATGCGGACCACCAGTGCGTCCAGCGCGCGGCTGAAGGCCTCGCGTTCGGCAGCGGGCAGCTTGAGCGCGAGCTCGTGCCCAAAACCGACCGCTTCGAGAAAGGCGGGGCCCGTGCGATCGGCCGGCGGAATCGACCGGACGTGCGACAGCACCGTGTCGGCCAGCGGCGCCACCTCGCTGGTCGGCCAGGCACTCGACGGCAGTCGCCGGATGGCGCCCATGGCCACCTGACGCTGCGCCGGGTCGCGCATGAAGGCCGAGAGGATGGAGACCGCGTCGGCCTCACGCCCTTCGAGCTGTGGCAGCAGTGCCATCCCGGCAGCGTTGACCGCGAGGGTCATGTCGCCGCCGAGGGTGACGGTCTCTGGCGCGCGCGTGATGCGCAGCGCGTCGCGGACGAAGACGACCCGACGGTTGGCGTCGAGCACCGCGACGTACAGGCCGGTACGTGCGTCCTGGGACGCCGGCCACAGGTTGATGAGGTCGATGGGCTGCTCTGCGCCGAGATCGACCTCCCACCAGGGGTCCTGCTCGGGGCTCGTGAACGTGTGGGTACCTGAAAGTGGATCTTTACCGGCACCGGCGGCCATGTCGACGCCGCCGTCGATGGCCCGTGGCGCATGCCCACCGGTCGCACCGCCGGCGACGATGCTCGACTGCGTCGCCGTGCCTTTGCGGGCGACGTTCTCGCCCCGGCTGATGACCTCGACCTCGGTCACGCTCAGGATCTGGGCACGTCCCGGGCGGACCAGGCGCACGTAGCGCCCCGCCACCGGTGCGGCGAGCTGATCTGCCGTGCGGGCGTTTGCCGCCGCGCGCAGGGCAGGCAGGGCCAGTGTCTGGAGGCTGGCAAGGGCCGATCCCGGCCCCAGTCGCTGCGCGCCGCGGAGCAGGTCGATGCGCAGGCGCGGCGAGGTCGCTGCCAGCTGCCAGGCGGCCTCGGCGGTGCCGTCGATCTGCATCAGCGCCAGGAAGGCGCCCTCGCGGATGCTGTCGTTTCTGGCCTGGCGGGCGAGCCGCTCGACGGCGGCGCGCTCCGGCGCCAACTGCGCAGGCGACAGCGTGCCGAGCACCTGCATCAGATCGGCGGATGCGGCGGCACTGCCGGGCGCGCCATCCGCCCGGTCCACGGCCGCGATGATCTCGTGCAGGAGCGTGCTGCCGTTCTGCGCAGCCAGTGCCGTCAGGGCCTCGCGCCTGACGGCGGGGTCCACGCCCTGGCGTGCCAGGAGGGCGTGGTACACGGGCGTGCTGCGCCTGACGCGCGCCAGGTCGAAGGGCGACAGTCGGTCGAGGACAAATGCCAGGCCGGCCGGATCATCGCCCGCGAAGGTCCCGCCGGTCGTGAGCAGGGGCTTCCACACCGGCTCCAGCGTGCTCAGCGTCGAGTCGAGCACGTAGTGCAGGTAGTAGTCCATCGGCTTTGCCAGGACCAGCAAGGCGGTATTGGCCGCTTCGGCCGTTGGCACGAAGCTCAGGGCGCGCACGGCCTCGAGGCGAACCCTGGGCTCGGGGTCCTTGACGGCCCGCGTCAGCAGGGCCATTGCCCCATCGACGCGATCGAACCAGTGCTGCAGCACGCGGACGGCCGCGGCGCGTGCCCGGAACTCCTTCGCCCCGAGCAGTTGTTCGAGCAGGGCCTGATGCACGTGGTCGTGATGCTCGTGCACCCACAGCGCCTCGAGCAGGTGGTGCTCGTACTCGGGGTCGGCCTTGTCGAGGCCGCCAATCCACTGCGACACGGCCGCCATCACCTGCGCCGTTGGCCACTCACGCAATGCGAGTCGCGCCTGGTACCGCGTGCGGTCCTCGTAGGACTTCAGCAGGTCGAGTTGCCGGGCGATCGTCACGCCCTCGATCGTGGGCGGCGTGAGCAGCGGCCGGCCCTTGGCGGTGATGCGCCACACGCGGCCGCGCGACTTGTCGCGCCGGGCATCGCGAATCGAGTACTGCATGTGTCCGATCAGCGGGTTGAACCAGTCGATCACATAGAGCGCGCCGTCGGGGCCGAACTGCATGCCGACCGGCCGGAAGTTCGGGTCGGTGGACTGCAGCAGCGGCTCCACCTCCACGCCCACGAAACCCGACCCTTCCTCGACGGTCTTGTACTGCTTGATGCCGAGGAAGCCGATGACGTTGTTGTAGAGGAAGTTGCCTTGCGCGGACTCCGGGAAGTGCCGGCTCTTGACAAACTCGCTGCCACTCGTCGGGCGGACGCGGGTGAGCGTCCACTCCTGCATCGACTTCTGCTTGTTCGGGTAGTTGACGTGCCCTGAAAATGCCGTGCCCCAGTAGTTGTAGCCGTTTGACGCATCGGAGACGAAGTTCTGGCCCCACGCGTCGATGACGTGGCCCCACGGATTGGCAAAGGGATACGACACGAAGACGTCGAGCTTCTCGGTCCGTGGCTCGTAGCGCCACACACCGGCGTAGGCCAGACGCCGAGGGCCGAAGGGCGTCTCGACCTGCGAGTGCAGGAACGTGCCCTCCTGGAAGTAGAGCGCGCCGTCGGGCCCCCACTGCCATGCGTGGATCGAGTGGTGGCTGTCCTCGGTGCCGAAGCCGTGCAGGAGAATGCGGCGCTGGTCGCCCTTGCCGTCGCCGTCGGTGTCCTTGATGAACATCAGGTTGGGCTGCTGCGCGATGTAGACACCGCCATCGCCGAGCGCGAAGCCGGTCGGGATGTAGAGCTGGTCGGCGAAGACCGAGCTCTTGTCGGCCCGTCCGTCCCCATTGGTGTCTTCAAGGACGATGAGCTTGTCGTTCGGCTTCTCGTCTGGCAGCGCGTGGGGGTACGTCGGTGAGGTCAGCACCCAGAGACGGCCCCTGGTGTCGAAGGTCATCTGCAGCGGCTTGGCCAGGTCGGGGAACTCGACCTCCGACGCAAACAGGTTGACCGCGTATCCCTCGGCCATCTTGATCCGCGAGAGCGCCACGCGGGGATCCTGCGACGCCAGGTCGAGCGCAGCACCGCGATTTGGCTCCTGCCCGTCAGCCACCTGCGCGGGTGCGACGGCCGCACCCAGCAACAACGCGGCGGTCGCGACGCAGCCGGCCAGCGGCAGCCGGTGACGTGCCAGTGCCGTCACTGCGCCCCCTGCCCGTCGTTGGACACCGCCGACCCCGTCGGCCGCCCCGGCCTGGACGGGCGCGGCATCACCATCCTGGACTGCTTCCAGATCTTCTTCTCCTGGGCCGCGACCAGCTCGTCGAGCCGGCGCATCTCCGGGGGGAAGTTGACGGAGCCGAACGGGTCGAGACGACGGCCAACGACGTACTCGGCGTTGAGCGGGCGGAAGCGCAGGAAGAAAAGGCGATTCTTCTCGTGCACCAGCGCGCGCAGCTCCGAGAAACTCTTCGAGCCGGATGGCAGTGACTCGGGCGCGAGCCCGAGCGCCGTGAGCAGCACCACGGCAAAGACCTTGTCGCCCTCCTCGTTCAGGTGCATCCCGTTGATGGTCAGTGGCGCCGGTGCGCTGGCCATCGCCTCCCGCATCGGCGTGAACACGTCGGCAAATGGCACACCCATCCGCGTCGTCACCCGACGCATGGCCGCCGTGTAGCGCTCCAGTTCGACGTTACGCCGGTCCACATCGACGTGGACGAGCCGCGTCAGCCGCTCGTGGGCAATCGGCGACACGAATGCGAGACGCGGGGGGTGCTCTCCGTTGTACCTGGCCGCCTGGTGACGCGTGATGTAGGCCTCGAGGTCCTTCTCGAACTGCGGCACACCGGCCTCTCCGTCGAACGACTCGTTGGCGCCGAAGAATGCCAGCATCACGTCGGTCTTCTGCGCCGTCAGGTGCGTGGTGTCGTCGCCGAAGTTGAGCGGCCGGGGCTGGAGCGTGAGTGTGTCGGCGCTCCTGGCGAGATTGCGCAGCGACAGTTCGAGCTGGGGATACAGCGCCAGCAATGTCGTCTCGAAATGGTTGAAGTACTGCTGACGGTCGGCCAGCGTGTTGCCGATCAGCACCACGCGGTCGTGGGGTCTCAGCTCGAGGCGCGACGCCCCGACCTCGGTCGGCTGGGCGGTGGCGGCCCCAGCCCCCAGTGCCACAGAGGCCGCCAGCGAAAGTACCCGGAAGACATGGATTCTGTTCATGGAGTCCCATCGCGCCGCCGGGGACATTCTGGCGGCCACTCACTCACGATATGCAGCGACTGTAGTCCCGTTCGGCTGCGTGAGCAAGACGCCCGGCGAGGCTGCTTACTCTTCCGTCTTCCAGTGAATCGACGCAAACGGAATGGTCTCGGTGCGCCGTCCGGCGAGGTGCTGCATGATCTGCCGCGCGTGGAAGCGGCCGTTCTCGATGAACCAGCGGTTGGTCTTCATGCCCCCGCACACCGTGCCGGCCACGTAGACGCCTGGGCGCTCGGACTCAAACGTCGTCTCGTCGAAGATCGGGGTGCTGTAGCCATCGTCGGCAAAGGTCAGGCCGAGCGAGGCCAGGAATGCGAAGTCGGGCTGGTAGCCGGTCATCGCCAGCACGAAATCGTTGCCAAGTTCGACGATGCCGGTCGGCGTCCGGATCACGACGGCGTCCTCGCGGATCTCCTCGACGGTGGACTCGAAGTAGGCACCGATCGAGCCCTCCCTGAGGCGGTTTTCGAGATCGGGCTTGATCCAGTACTTCACCGACTCCGACAGCGACGGCCCCCGTACGATCAGCGTCACCTGCGCGCCATGCCGGTAACAATCGAGCGCCGCCTTGGCGGCCGAGTTCCTGGCGCCGATGACGGCCACCCGCTGCTGCACGTACGGATACGGCTCGCGGTAGAAGTGGGTGACCTTGGCGAGTTGCTCACCGGGCACACCCAGGCGGTTCGGGATGTCGAAGAATCCCGTCGCGACGACCACATGGCGACACAGGTGCCGCCCACGCGAGGTCTCGACGCGAAACGCGCCGTGCTCGCCGTGCACGGCCTCCACGCGTTCGTAGAGGCGAACGTCGATCTGCTCGCGGGCGGCAACACCGCGGTAGTACTCGAGTCCCTCCTCGCGGGTCGGCTTGTAACCCTGCACGGGAAAAGGGTGACCGCCAATCTCGATGAGGTCAGGGGTCGAGAAGAACTCCATCCGGGCCGGGTACCCGACGATGGAGTTGACCAGCGCGCCCTTGTCCAGCACGCGAGCGGTCAGTCCCGCCAGGCGCGCCTCGATGGCACACGCCAGGCCGACGGGACCGGCGCCGATGACGACAACGTCCAGCACAGGCTCGGGAGCATCGCTGCGGTTCTGCACACACCCATTGTCGCCTGCCTGCGCCTGCGGCCCGGAGCCGCAGGCTCGACCGCATCGGGACCAGGGCCTGCCGCCTTCTGAATTCTGAATTCTTCATTCGTCAGTGATACCGTCCTGACGTGCATCCCATGCTCGAGCAGTTACACCGCCTGCAGGATCTGGAACGGCAGGCCGCGACCCTGCGCGCCGAGATCGACGCCGTCGACCAGCGTCGCCGCGAGATCGAGGCACCCGTGCACGCAGCCAAGGCGGCACTCGACGCCCTGAACGCGACGATCGAGCTGCGCCAGACCCAGCGGCGCGCCGGTGACCGCGACGTGGCCGCCTTCCAGCAGCGGTTGACCAAATTCAAGCAGCAGCTGATGGCGGTGACCAACGGCCGCGAGTACGAGGCCGTGCAGCATGAAATCGCCACGGTCGAGGGCGAGCTGAAAGCGCGCGAGGATCAGACGATCTCGTTGCTCTTCGAGCTGGACGACCTGGCGCCGCAGGCCGAAGCCGCCACACGCACACTGGCTGAACGCCAGGACGCCGCCGCCGCGGCGCTGGCCGGCGAGGCCGACGACACCCAACGCCGCCGGCTGGACGTCATCTCCGTCGAGGCCAGCGTCACCGCGCTGCGCCCGACCATCGAGGCAGGCGCGCTGGCGGTGTACGACCGGACGGCAAAGCGATATCCGCGCTACGCGGTGGCCGATCTCAAGGGCGAACTCTGCGTCGGCTGTAACGTCAACATCCGGCCGATGCTCGCCTACGCCATCAGGAAAGGCGAGAAGGTCATCCAGTGCGAGAACTGCACGCGGATCCTCTATCCGATCCTCCCGCCAGCTCCGGTGCAGGCTGCGCCTTGACGCCTCGCACGGGTTAGGATCTTTCCGATGATCACGGCGTATACCGATGGCGGCGCGCGCGGCAATCCGGGACCCGCCGGGTACGGAGTGCACGTCCTCGACGCGGAGGGCAATACGCTGGCTGAGCTGATCGGCCCGCTCGGGCACGCCACCAACAACGTGGCTGAGTACTCGGGGTTGATTGCGGCGCTGCAGTGGGCCGTCGATCACGGCCACGATCACGTGCGCGTGCGCATGGATTCCGAGCTGGTGATCAAGCAGATGCGCGGTGAGTACAAGGTCAAGCACGCGACGATGCAGGTGCTGCACGCCGACGCCAGACGGCTCATCACACAGCTGGATCGCGTGACGCTGGAGCACGTGCGGCGAGAGCAGAACAAGGTAGCCGACGGTCTGTCCAACCAGGCCATGGATCTCGTGGAAGGCAAGCCGCCAGCGCCAACGGCGCCCCCGCCGCCCGCGGCCGCCGAGCTCGCGCCGAGGGCAATCAGCATTCCGCGGCCTGCAAAGCCGGCACACGCACGCACGTCCCTGCCCTCATCGGCGCCGCGTTTCGATTTCGACGTGGACTGACGCCGGAGCCCAGTCAGACCCGAGCCCGCCGCCTGATTGCCGCGACCATCCGACCGGCCGACGCACCGTCCGCGCGATAGGACTGAAGCACGCGGCTATGGGTGGCCGTGCAGAGACCGGCGAGATGGAGATTGGCGGGGGCCACGCCCGCCGCAGCGAGTTGGTCGCGGGTGATCGTCCAGAGGTCGAGCAGGAACTTGCCCGGCGCACCGCGTGCCGCCCACCACGTGCCACGCGCCGTCTCGCTGGGCCAGCGGGCCGTGAACGCGTCCACCACCTCCTGGCCGACTTCATAGGCGGCCGGCCCGATACACGGGCCGATGGCCACGACCAGGTCGGCCGGACAGCTGCCAAATCGGTCGCCCAGCACTTGCACCATCCGCGCGGCCGCGCCGGCCACCGTGCCCCGCCATCCGGCGTGCACGGCGGCCACGGCGCCGGTCCGGACATCCACGTAGAGGATGGGCACGCAGTCCGCGGTGCGCACAGCCAGCGCCACGTCGGCCCGGTCCGTTGCGAGAAGGTCGCCTTCCGGCCACACGTCGTCGCATGGCGAGGCGAGGTCGGTGTGCGCGACGACCCCATGGACCTGTCGCATCCGCCAGAGATGCCTGGGGTCAACGCCCAGCCATTCCGCCAGTGGCGCCCAGCCACCTGCCGCGGCAGCATGCGGGAGGTCGAGGCCTCGCGCCGTGAAGACATGGGAGGCGTACGGCTCGAGGGCGGCGCAGCGTAGTGCGGGGCCCCACGGCGTGGTGAACCAGGCAAACGGCGCCATCGGCGCGGGCAATGTCACGGCTCGATGATGCAACGGCTGTTGGCAGGCGCCAACCGTGGTCTCCGGACCGCGGGCTGCGCGTTACCCGAGCACTTCGCACTCAGATTGGCTGCGGCGGCGATTGGGGCAGGGCCCCCGTGGCAACCCGGGTTCACGCGCGGCCCGGACCGCGGGTCACTCGACGCCACCTCGCGCGTCGGGCACTGAGACGTAAATTCCTGCCAGACAAAGACTTGCGCCAGTGATTGGACGCCGCGCAAGATTTGGCCCGTCTCTTGAAGACCAACAGGGCGGGCGGTGGACCTTCCTGTCATTGGCGTATGGCGTCAGCCCGGCCGAGTGCCGGCCCCCGGTCCCCGCCCTCCCTGCGACACCGGCCTTCGCCGCTGAAGGCCCGTGCCGCGCATGCTCGAGAGGACACGCACATGACAATCAAGATTGTCGCCGCCAACGAACAGGCCAGCCCTGCCGGCAAGCTGGCTGATGCCGAGCTGCATTTTGTCGAGGGGTCCCTTGCGGGGCTCAAGCTGATTGGCTTTGGCGTGTGGGAACGCCGGTCGCCTTCCGGGCGGCGGAACGTGACGTTCCCAGCGCGTACGTACTCGGTCAATGGCGAACGCCGGAGTTACGCGCTGCTGCGCCCGATTGCCGAACAGGATGCGCAGGATGGCCTGCGCGACGTCATCCTCTCGGCCTATACGGAGCACGAAGCGCAGAACGCACTCGCACGCTGAACGCTGTGCGGCTGCGGCGGAAAGGGCCGGCCTCAGCAGCGGCCTACCTGTCAGTGCGGGCGTTGGGTGATGCGCGTGGTCGGGATGATGTCGCCAGCGAGATAGGCGCCTCGATCGGCGGCGACCCAGATACGTGTGGCGACGGGCCGGCCGACCTCGGCCCGCGGCGGCCACGAGAGGGTCGCGATCTCGGCGTGGCCGAGGCGCCGGCGGAGGGTGCCCCACTCAGGTTCGTCGAGCACGAACGCGAGTGGCCGCCCGTTGCGGACCGCCCACGCCTCGAGTGCTGCCAAGCCAGCCGGCGTGAGCAGATCGGCGCGCACCACCGGACGTCCGCTGTAGTACGGCGCTGAGGCGCTGTGATGCCCGGCGACGATCACCGTGGTGGTGGGAAGCTGCGCGCCGACGAACCGACCGGCCGCCTCGTAGCGGTACTCGCGCGCGCGCACGCCGAAGACGCTCAACTGGCGTGCGAGGCCAAGATTTGGCAGGGCGACCGCCAACACGAGGGCGCTCGTCACCGGGAACACCCAACGCTGGTGCCGGCTCGCCTGCAGGGTCGCGAGCAGGCCGGCGGCGCCGGCAGGCGCCAGGGCCAGCGGCACCAGCACGAATCGCAGGTACGTCCAGGAGTCGAACGGGATGTACACCAGATACAGCGCGACCGTGAGGAGCGTCGCGGCCAGCGCCGGTCGCCAGCGGGCGCGGTGCGCGGCGTCCCATGCCATCCACGCCGCGCCGACAGCAAGGACGAGCCGGGCGGGCCAGGCCACACCCTCGCTGAGCCACGCTCCGTAGAGCCGCAGGTTGTCGGGCACATGGCGCCATGCGAAGAGTTCCGCGGCGCTCCCGTAACCCGACTGCAGCGGCGATCCGTAGAGGAACGCCTGCACGGCGGCCACGGCGATCACTGCCACGGTTGCGCCGGCGCCCACGAGGAGGCCGCGGCGGTAGCGCGGGAGTTGGCCGGCCTGCGGGAGTGCCGCCTGCCAGGCGACTGCGGCCGCCAGCGGAGCCAAATTCGGCCGTATCAGGATGGCCAGCAGCGTGGCGAATGCTGCGCCCAGGGCCGGGCCCGCTGTCCCCCGGGACGCCCCCCAGGAGGCCAGCGCGAGCGCCAGCAGCCAGGCCGCGAGCGCGGGCACGTCCGACATCGGTTGCAGCGCCTGGAAGAGGAAAGAGGGCAGCGAGGCCAGGCAGGTCACCATCACCGCCGCACCCGCGTAGCCGGCGCGCGCCACCGCGAGGTGCCAGAGGGCGAGCAGGGCGATGAGACCGGCAATCAGCGGCAGCGCGCGAATCGCCAGCGCCTCACCACCGACCCGCAGCGCGACCGCCTCGACCCATGGCAGTCCGGGCGGATAGGTGGGAACGGTGGCGCTGCCCGTGGGGTCAGGACGCATGCCGAGGCTGCTCTGCACCCACGGATCGGCCACCCCCGGAATCGAGAGGGGCAGCGGCACGTGCAGGTGACCCGTCGACCATCGCTGGGCCTGTGCGAGATAGCCTGCCGAGTCGCCCCCTCCCACGCTGACGGCTCCACGTGCCACGACGAGTGCCGTGAACCACACGATCACGAGGAGCAGGGTGGCGATATGTGGGGCGCGGGATCGCCCGAGATCGTCGAGCAGCGCGAGGGTGCCCCCGCGGCACCACACGGCGGCCACGGCCAGGATGCCCACCGCCACGAGCAGCCGGGAAGCACGTGA
>Ga0136633_1002844_pt1 | contig 11674 bp, 9 predicted proteins | sample AntDrymeUQ832206_2_FD_105494 | JGI IMG/M metagenome (GOLD analysis project Ga0136633, IMG submission 105494) | Polar desert sand microbial communities from Dry Valleys, Antarctica - metaG UQ83 (22.06) | ecosystem: Environmental > Terrestrial > Soil > Desert | place: Antarctica: Dry Valley...
CGCCGTTGAAGCCGGCACCCTGACGAAGCCTGGCGAAGCCGCCCGGCCGGTGATCCCGGCTGCGTCGGGTTCCAACACGACGCGCATGGAGCGCAAGGACAAGGTCAAGGCCGCCGCTGCCGCCGGTGAACTGACCAAGCCTGGCGAAGCCGCCCGCCCCGTGATCCCGGCTGCGTCGGGCTCCGACAAGACCCGCATGGAGCGCAAGGACAACACCAAGGCCGCCGCTGCCGCCGGTACGCTGAAGAAGCCGGGCGAGGCGGTGAACCCGGTTTCCGAGCCGCAGAAGAAGTAAGACCGCGACGGTCGCTGCGCGGCCCGCGACGAAAGCGGCCCCGAGGGGCCGCTTTTTTCATTGCGCCGGCCGCGGACGCCGGTCGCTCAGGCGTTGTCCGTCAAGCGCCAGGCCAGGGTCTCGCCGCCGCGCAGCGGCTTCAGTTCGGCTTCGCCGAAGCGCAGCGACTCGGGCAGCGTCCAGGCCTCCCTGCGCAGCGTGACGGTGCCGCGGTTGCGCGGCAGCCCGTAGAAGTCGGCGCCGTTGAAGCTGGCGAAGGCTTCGAGCCGGTCGAGTGCGCCGGCGGCCTCGAACGCCTCGGCGTACAGCTCGAGCGCGCTCAGCGCGGTGTAGCAGCCGGCGCAGCCGCTGGCGTGCTCCTTGAGCGCGGACGCGTGCGGCGCGCTGTCGGTGCCGAGGAAAAATCGTCCTCCGGTCGACGTGGCCGCGGTCACCAGCGCCTGCCGATGCGACTCGCGCTTCAGGACCGGCAGGCAGTAGTAGTGCGGCCGCATGCCGCCGCTGAACAGGGCATTGCGGTTGTAGAGCAGGTGGTGGGCGGTGATCGTCGCCGCGGTGCGGTCGCCGGCTTCGGCGACGTAGTGCGCGCCCTCCTTCGTCGTCACGTGCTCGAGCACGATCCTGAGGCCGGCGAAGTCGCGGCGAAGCGGCCCGAGGTGGCGCTCGATGAAGACCGCTTCGCGGTCGAAGATGTCGATCGCCGGATCGGTCACCTCGCCGTGCACGAGCAGGACCAGCCCTTCCCGCTCGGCGGCCTCGAGCGTCGCGTAGGTCTTTCTCAGGTCGGTCACGCCGGCGTCGCTGTTGGTGGTCGCGCCGGCCGGGTAGTACTTGAGCGCAACCACCCCGGCCTCCCGCGCCGCTCGCATCTCGGACGGCGGCGTCGCGTCGGTCAGGTAGAGCGTCATCAAGGGCTCGAAATCCGCACCGTCCGGCAGGGCGGCCAGGATGCGCTCCCGGTAGGCCACAGCCTGCTCGACCCGGACGACCGGCGGCCGCAGGTTCGGCATGATGATGGCGCGGCCGAACTGGCGGGCGCTGTGTCCGACCACCGACGCCATGGCGGCACCGTCGCGCAGGTGCAGGTGCCAGTCGTCGGGACGAGTGAGGGTGATCGTCTCGGCCATGACCGATTGTCGCGCGATCGGTCTGCCGGCCGCCTCAGCCGGCGACCGCCTCGCCGGCGGCGGCGGCGCTCTGCTGCAGCTGCCACATCTCGGCGTAGCGGCCGCGACGCGCGACGAGCTCGCCGTGCGTGCCACGCTCGACGATCCGGCCGGCCTCCATGACCAGGATCTGATGCGCGTCGACCACCGTCGACAGGCGATGGGCGATGACCAGCGCCGTCCGGTTCTTGGCCGCGTTCTGCAGCTCGGCCTGGATCGCCCGCTCGTTGGCCGAGTCGAGGGCCGACGTGGCCTCGTCGAAGATCATGATCGGCGGGTTCTTGAGCAGCGTGCGGGCGATCGCCACGCGCTGCTTCTCGCCGCCCGAGAGCTTGAGCCCCCGCTCGCCAACCATCGTGTCGTAGCCCTTCGGCGTCGAGGCGATGAAGGCATGGATGTGGGCGGCCCGGGCAGCGTTCTCCACCTCGGCGCGGCCGGCCGTCGTGCGGCCGTAGGCGATGTTGTATTCGACCGTGTCGTTGAAGAGCACGGTGTCCTGCGGGACGATGCCGATCGCCTCGCGCAGGCTCAGCTGCGTGACCGCGCGGATGTCCTGGCCGTCGATGGCGATCCGGCCGGCGTCGACGTCGTAGAAACGGAAGAGAAGGCGCGCCAGCGTGCTCTTGCCGGAGCCCGACGGGCCGACGACGGCGACGGTCCTGCCGGCCGGGATCTCGAAGCTGACGTCGTGCAGGATGATCCGGTCCGGGTCGTAGCCGAAGCGGACGCCCTCGAAGCGGATGGCGCCGCCGCGATCGACGAGCGGCGCCGCATCGACGGCGTCGGCGATCTCGCGGTTCTGCCCGAGCAGCGCGAACATCTTCTCCATGTCGATCATCGACTGCTTGATCTCGCGATAGATGACCCCGAGGAAATTGAGCGGAATGTAGAGCTGGATCATCAGCGCGTTGACCAGGACCAGGTCGCCGAGCGTCATCGTTCCGGCGACGACGCCGACGGTCGCCCGCCAGACCAGCAGCGTCACCGTCACCGCGATGATCAGGCTCTGGCCCAGGTTGAGCAGCGACAGCGAGGTCTGCGACTTGATCGACGCCTTCTCCAGGCGCAGCAGGTTGTCGTCGTAGCGGACCTGCTCGAAGCGCTCGTTGGAGAAGTACTTGACCGTCTCGTAGTTGAGCAGCGCGTCGAGTGCCTTGGTGTTGGCCTTCGAATCCTGCTCGTTCATGGCCCGCCGGAAGCCGGTCCGCCACTCGGTCACCTTCACCGTGTAGGTGATGTAGAGGACGAGCGCGCCGAAGGTGATGACAACGAACCAGGCGTCGAACTTCGCCGACAGCAGGACGATCACCATCACCACCTCGATCAGCGTCGGCAGGATGTTGTAGATCAGGTAGTTGAGCAGCGACTGGATCGAGCGCGAGCCGCGCTCGATGTCGCGCGAGACGCCGCCAGTCTGCCGTTCGAGATGAAAGCGCAGGCTGAGGCTCAGCAGGTGCTCGAAGGCCTCCAGCGAGACCCGGCGGGCGATGCGCGCCGCCACCGGATAGAAGAGAAATTCGAGGAGTTCGGTGAAGAGCGTGATCGACAGGCGGAGCAGGCCGTAGCCGATCAGCAGCGCGGCCGGTACGACCAGCACCGCCCGAGCATCGCCCGGTGCCAGCGTCAGCGAATCGACCAGCTGCTTAAGGACCAGCGGCACGCCGACGTTGGCGAGCTTGGCAGCGACCAGGAAGAAGAGCGCCACCAGCACCCGCCCGCGCCAAGCCCAGACGTAGGGAAGCAGCTTGCCGAGCGTCTTCCACTCCGACTTCGGGGGCGGCGACGTGGCGTCGCTCGGCGGCAGAGGGCTGGACAGGGAGGCGGGTCGCATCGGACGGTGGGAACAGGGCGGACGGGGCGGACGGGGCGGGAGTCGGGGCCGAAATCAAGCGGCGGAGGTGAAAGAATGTCGAACCGCGGCAACCCGAGTCGCGCGAGGTGACGCAATATGCCCGAGATTTCAAGCGACGTGACGGACAAGGTCGCGACGCTCCAGCTGCCGACCGACCGACAGCTCGTGCTGCGGGTGATGCCGATGCCGGCCGACGCGAACGGCAACGGCGACATCTTCGGCGGCTGGATCATGGCCCAGGTCGACCTCGCCGGCGCCGTGCTGCCGGCGCGTATCGCCAAGGGCCGCATCGCCACCGTCGCCGTCAACCAGTTCGTGTTCAAGCAGCCGGTGTCGATGGGCGACCTGCTCAGCTTCTACGCCAGGATCGAGCGGGTGGGCCGCACCTCCGTCACGGTGAATGTCGAGGTTTTCGCCGAGCGCAACCCGGCCGACCTGCGGGTGGTCAAGGTGACCGAGGCCAACCTGACCTACGTCGCCATCGACGACCAGGGCCGGCCGCGGCCCCTGCCGCCGGTCTAGCGGCCTCCATCCGCCGGTCCGCCGGCCGACCGGCCGCCCTCAGTCGACGAAGAAGTCCGGGACGAAGTCCCGGGTGCCCGGCGTGACGCTGTAGCGCTCGAGATCGCTGACGCCGCGCTCCCTGAGCAGGGTGTCGTCGATGAAGAAGTTGCCGCTCGTCGTGCGGGCGTCGCTGGTGAGGATCAGGTAGGCGGCGTCGGCGAGGATCTCCGGCGTGCGACAGGCGGCGAGGTCGACGCCGGGGATCATCTGCAGCGCCGCCGTCTTGATCGCGGTGCGCGGCCACAGGCTGTTGACGGCGATGCCGAGCGGCCGGAACTCGCCAGCATGGCCCAGCGTGCACATGCTCATGCCGTACTTGGCCATGGTGTAGGCGGTATGCGGCGCGAACCAGTGCTCGCGCATCGACAGCGGCGGCGACATGTTGAGGACGTGCGGATTGCGGCCGGCGGCGGCCGAAGCCGCCAGGTGCGGCAGGCAGGTCTGCGTGCACAGATAGGTGCCGCGGACATTGACGCCGAACATCAGGTCGAAGCGCTTGATCGGCGTCGCCGGGGTCGGCGTCAGGCTGATCGCGCTGGCGTTGTTGACGAGGATGTCGATGCCGCCGAAGCGTTCGACCGCCTGCTGCACCGCCGCGGCGACGCTCGCCTCGTCGCGGATGTCGCATTGCACCGCCAGCGCCTCTCCGCCCGCCGCCTCGATCTCCTCGGCGGCGCTGTGGATGGTTCCCGGCAGCTTGGGGTTGACCTCGGCGGTCTTGGCAGCGACGACGATGCGCGCACCGTCACGGGCCGCTCGCTTGGCGATCGCCAGGCCGATGCCGCGCGATGCGCCGGTGATGAAGAGGGTCTTGCCGGAGAGATGGGTCATCGCGTTTCCTCTGGCCATGCGGCCGATGTCGGGGGGCGGGTCAGAAGCGAGGGGTCAGAAGCGCGAGAAGTCGGGCTGGCGTTTCTGGAAGAAGGCACTGAAGGCTTCCTTCGCTTCCGGACTCTGCAGGCGGCTGGCGAAAGCCGCGCCTTCGACGCCGATCGTCTCGAGCAGCGCCGCCGAGCGGCCGCGGCGCAGGAGCCGCTTGGTCTCGCGGACCGCGCCGGGGGGCAGCGCGTTGAAGCGCTCGGCGATCCGGCGGGCGTGCTTGACGACCTCGGCCGCGGGCAGCACGGCATTGGCGATGCCCGCCTCGACCGCCTCGGCGCCGGTGAATGGATCGCCCAGCAGCAGCTTCTCGGCGGCGCGCACGTTGCCCATGAGCTGCGGCACGACGAGGCTGGAGGCGAACTCCGGCACCAGGCCGAGGCTCACGAACGGCATCGCCAGGCGCGACTCGTCGCTGACGTAGACGAAGTCGCAATGCAGCAGCATCGTCGTGCCGATGCCGATCGCGGCGCCGGTGACGGCAGCGACCACCGGCTTGTCGCAGTCCATCAGGGCCTTCATGAAGACGAAGGCAGGCGATTCGGTCGACGCCGGTGGCCGCTTCATGAAGTCCTCGATGTCGTTGCCGGAGGTGAAGATCCCGGGCTGCCCGGTGATCAGCACGGCCCGCACGGCGCTGTCGTCCTTGGCGGCCACGAGGGCGGCCGCCATGTCGGCGTACATCGCCATCGTCAGGGCATTCTTCTTCTCGGGGCGCGCGATCTCGATCGTCGCAACTCCGTTCAGCGTGGCGGTCCGGATGGTCATGGCATTTCCTTCGGGGTTCTCGGGGGGCGAGCAGCGGGCGAGAGCGGACGCCTCAGACGCGCTCGAAGATGCCGGCGGCGCCCTGGCCGGTGCCGACGCACATCGTCACCATGCCGTACTTCAGCCGGTGCCGCCGCAAGGCGTGGATGACGGTGGCCGAGCGTATGGCCCCGGTGGCGCCGAGCGGATGGCCGAGGGCGATCGCGCCGCCCATCGGATTGACCTTGGCCCGGTCGAGGCCGACGCTGTCGATCACCGCCAGCGACTGCGCGGCGAACGCCTCGTTCAGCTCGATCCAGTCCATGTCGTCGAGCTTCAGGCCGACGTAGCGCAGAACGGCGGGGATCGCCTCGATCGGTCCGATGCCCATGATCTCGGGCGGTACGCCGCGGCTGGCAAAGCCGACGAAGCGGGCCAGCGGCTGAAGGCCGAACTGCTTGACCGCCTTTTCGCTGGCGAGGATGAGCGCTCCGGCGCCGTCGCTGGTCTGCGAGCTGTTGCCGGCCGTCACGCTGCCCTTGACGGCGAAGACCGGGCGCAACTTGGCAAGCCCTTCCAGCGAGGTGTCCGGGCGGGGACCTTCGTCGAGCTCGACGGTCCGCCGGCGGGTGCCCTGCTCGCCGGCTTCGGGACGGGACAGGTCCGCGAATCGATCGACCACCTCGATCGGCGTCATCTCGTCCGTGAACTCGCCGGCCGCCTGCGCCTTCATCGCCCGCTGGTGCGACTCGAGCGCGAACGCGTCCTGCGCTTCGCGGCCGACCTTCCATTGTGTCGCCACCTTCTCGGCAGTCAGGCCCATGCCGTAGGCGATGCCGACGTTCTCGTCCTGCTCGAAGATGCGCGGATTGAACGACGGCTTGTTGCCGCCCATCGGCACCAGGCTCATCGACTCGGCGCCGCCGGCGATCATGACGTCGGCCTCGCCGACGCGGATGCGGTCGGCGGCCATCTGGATGGCGCTCAGGCCGGAGGCGCAGAAGCGGTTGACGGTGACGCCGCCGATCGGCTTGGGAAAGCCCGACAGCGCGACCGCCACGCGGGCCATGTTCATGCCCTGCTCGCCCTCGGGAAACGAGCAGCCGATGATGGCGTCCTCGATCGCCGCCGGGTCGAGCGACGGCACCTGCGTCATGGCGCTGCGGATGGCGGCGATAAGCAGGTCGTCGGGCCGGGTGTTGCGGAAGAAGCCGCGACCCGAGCGACCGATCGGCGTGCGCGTCGCCGCGACGATGTAGGCCTCTTGCACTTGCTTGCTCATTCGATTTGCCTCTGTAAGTAGCGAGCGTCAGTTGCGAACGGGCTTGCCCGTCTGCAGCATGCCCATGATCCGTTCCTGGCTCTTCGGGTGGTCGAGCAGCGCGCAGAAGTGCTTGCGCTCGAGCGCCATCAGGTACTCCTCGGTCACCGGCGAGCCGGCGTCGACGTCGCCGCCGCAGACGACGTCGGCGATCAGCATCGAGACATCGAAATCGTGCGCGCTGATGAAGCCGCCGTCGCGCATGTTGACGAGCTGGCCCTGGATGGTCGCGATGGCATTGCGGCCGGCCACCGGAAAGGTCCGGCGCATCGGCGGCCGCCAGGCGCTCTCGTGCATCGCCTTGACCTGGGCGGTGGCGACGTGCAGCAACTCGTCCTTGTGGGCAACGACGACGTCGCTGTCGAGGAGGTAGCCGAGCTTTCTCGATTCGATGGCGCTGGTGCCCACCTTGGCGGTGGCCGCGCTGGTGAAGGCGTCGCGCAGGAACGGGAAGATGTCGACGTTGGCGTTGCCGGCCGCGGCCATCTCGGCGGCGCGGCGGGCGACGTAGGCGAGGCCGCCGCCGCCGGGAATCAGGCCGACGCCGACCTCGACGAAGCCCATGTAGCTTTCCATCGCCGCGACCCGGCGGGCGCAATGGATCGCCAGCTCGCAGCCGCCGCCGAGCGCCAGGCCGCGCACCGCAGCGACGACGGGCACGCCGGCGTAGCGGATGCGCAGCATGACGTCCTGCAGCTTCTTCTCCTCGGGGGCGATCCCCTTCCCGCCGCTCTTCATGAAGATGGGCATCAGGGCTTCGAGGTTGGCCCCGGCCGAGAACACGTCGTCGGGCGACCAGATGACCAGGCCCTGGTACGACTCCTCGGCGAGTTCGACCGCCTTCAGCAGGCCCTCGGTCACCGCCGGACTGATGAGGTGCAGCTTGGCGGTGATGCTGGCGATCAGCACCTGGTCGTCGCGCGTCCAGACGCGGACCTCGTCGTTGCGGAACACTTCCGTGCCCGAATCGAGCGCCGACGGCGCTCCGCCGCCGAAGACGTTGTCGCGAAAGGCCTGTCGCTCGTAGACCGCCAGGGTGCTCGGCGCCACGAAGCGGGCGTTGGCCGCGCTCCACGAGCCGGTCGGCCGGTGCACGCCGCCGTTGGGCCCCAGGCCGCTGAACACCCACGAGGGCAAGGGCGCCTTGCTGAGTGCCTTGCCCGCCTCGATATCCTCCTTCACCCACTCGGCCACCTGTGCCCAGCCGGCCTGCTGCCACAGCTCGAACGGGCCCTGGCTGGCGCCGAACCCCCAGCGCATCGCGAAGTCGACGTCGCGGGCGCTGTCGGCGACCTCGCCGAGGTGCACGGCCGCATAGTGGAAGCTGTCGCGAAGGATCGCCCAGAGAAACTGCGCCTGCGGATTCTTCGAGTCGTGCAGCAGCTTCAGCCGTTCGGCGGGCGGCTTCTTGAGGATGCGCGCCACGATCTCGTCGGCCTTGCCGCCGCCCGCCACGTAGTCGCCGCTCGCCGGGTCGAAGCGCTGGATGTCCTTGCCGACCTTCTTGTAGAAGCCGGCGCCGCTCTTCTGGCCGAGGTGGCCGGCGGCGATCAGCTGATCGACCATCGGCGGCGTCGCGTAGCTCGCGAAGAACGGGTCGTCCTGCAGGTTGTCCTGCAGCGTCTTCATGACGTGGGCCATGGTGTCGAGGCCCACCACGTCGGCGGTGCGGAACGTTCCGGAGCTGGCCCGACCGAGCTTCTTGCCGGTGAGATCGTCGACGACGTCGTAGGTGAGACCGTAGGTCTCGGCCTCCTTCATCGTCGCCAGCATGCCGGCGATGCCGACCCGGTTGGCGACGAAATTCGGCGTGTCCTTGGCGCGCACGACCGACTTGCCAAGCGTCGTCGTCACGAAGGCCTCGAGGTCGTCGAGCACGTGCGGCTCGGTCGTCGGCGTCGCGATCAGCTCGACCAGCGCCATGTAACGCGGCGGGTTGAAGAAGTGGATGCCGCAGAAGCGCGGCCGGATCGCCTCGGGAAGCACCTCGGACAGCCGGGTGATGCTGAGGCCCGAGGTGTTGCTGGCGACGATGGCGTGCGGGGCGATGGCCGGGGCGATCCGGGTGTAGAGATCGAGCTTCCAGTCCATGCGCTCGGCGATGGCCTCGATGATCAGGTCGCAGTCCTTCAGCCGGTCGAGGTGTTCCTCGTAGTTCGCCTGCTCGATCATCGCGGCGTCCTCGGGCACGCCGAGCGGTGCCGGCTTGAGCTTCTTCAGGCCCTCGACCGCGCGCGCGACGATGCCGTTCTTGGCGCCCTCCTTGGCGGGCAGGTCGAAGAGGATGACCGGCACCCGGACATTGACGAGATGGGCGGCGATCTGCGCACCCATGACACCGGCGCCGAGGACGGCGACCTTGCGGACATTGAATCTGTTCATTGTTTCTCCGTGTTCAGGTCACTCGACCCGCTGCCAGGTCTGCGTCCGGCCGAGCAGCGGCATGCCGATGTAGCCCCGCACCTCGAGCCGGCTGCCGTTGTCGACCGGCTTGAGGCGGACCTTGTAGACCTTGCCGTTGTTGGGGTCGAGGATCTCACCGCCGTCGAAGACGGTCGGATCGTCGGCGCTCTGCCGGACGTTGCGCAGGATCGCCATGCCGGCGATCGGCTTGTCCTTGCGCTCGTCGGTGCAGGCCTTGCAGACCGCGTCGGCCGGGGTCGCCGGATCGAGCAGCTTGTCGACGCGGCCGCTGTAGACGCCGCCGCTCTCGACGACGCGGACCAGGGACTTCTCCTTCTTCGTGTCGTCGTCGATCGTCTTCCAGAGTCCGGTCGGCGTCGCCTGGGCCAGGGCCGCGGCCGAGGCGAAGGCCAGAAAAACGCCGATGGCGGTGCGGCAGGCTCGAGAGGTCATGGCAGCGGTGCTCCGTCAGAAGATGGGGGTCGGGCGATCGGGGCCGGGCTCGTCAGAACAGCGCCGCGTCGAGCGCCATCACCGGCGCGACGCCGGCGCGGGCGGTGCGGACGAGCGAGGCAGTCTCGGGCAGCAGCTTGGCGAAGTAGAAGCGCGCGACGCCCAGCTTCGCATCGTAGAACGGGTCGCCGCTGCCCGCCTTGGCGAGCGCGACCTTGGCCATGCGCGCCCACAGGTAGGCGAAGACCAGGTGACCGCAGACGCGCAGGTAGTCGACCGCCGCCGCCCCCACCTCGTCGGGGTTCTTCATCGCCTTCATGCCGATCTCGGTGGTCAGCTTCGTCACCTTGGTACCGAGGTCGGCGAGCGGATTGACGAACTCCTGCATCGCCTCGTCGACGCCCTCTTCCTCGACGAAGGCCTCGATGATCCTGCCGAACTTCTTCAGCTTGGCGCCGTTGTCGGAGAGCACCTTGCGGCCCAGGAGGTCGAGCGACTGGATGGTGTTCGTGCCCTCGTAGATCATGTTGATGCGCGAGTCGCGGACAAACTGCTCCATGCCCGATTCGCGGATGTAGCCGTGGCCGCCGAAGACCTGCAGGCAGTGCGAGGTCGCGATCCAGGCGTTGTCGGTGAAGAAGGCCTTAACGATCGGGGTCAGCAGTGCGACGAGGTCGGCGCAGTCGGCGCGAACGCTTTCGTCCTCGCTCGCGAGTTGCTGGTCGAGCAGCAGCGTCGTGTACATCGCCAGCGCCCGGCCGCCTTCGGCATAGGCGCGCGCCGTCAGCAGCATCTTGCGCACGTCGGGATGGACGATGATCGGATCGGCCGGCTTGTCGGGCGCCTTCGGCCCGGAGAGCGAGCGCATCTGCAGGCGATCCATGGCGTAGGCGACGGCGTTCTGGTACGCGACCTCGGTCAGGCCGAGCGACTGCATGCCGACGCCGAGCCGGGCCGCGTTCATCATCACGAACATCGCCGCCAGGCCCTTGTTCGGCTCGCCGACCAGCGAGCCCTCGGCGCCGTCGAGGACGATCTGCGCCGTCGCGTTGCCGTGAATGCCCATCTTCTCCTCGAGACCGCCGCACCAGATGGCGTTGCGCTCGCCGAGGGATCCGTCGGCATTCACCTTCCACTTGGGGACGAGGAAGAGCGAGATGCCCTTCGAGCCGGCCGGCGCGTCGGGCAGCCGGGCGAGCACGAGGTGGAGGATGTTCTCGGCCAGATCGTGCTCGCCGGCCGAGATGAAGATCTTGTTGCCGGTCAGCCGGTAGCTGCCGTCGCCTTGCGGTTCGGCCTTGGTGCGCAGCATGCCGAGGTCGGTGCCGCACTGCGGCTCGGTGAGGCACATCGTGCCGGTCCACTCGCCGCTGGTCAGCTTGCCGAGGTAGAGGCGCTTCTGCTCTCCGGACCCGTGCGCGTGCAGGCACTCGTAGGCGCCGTGCGACAGCCCCGGGTACATCGTCCAGGCCTGGTTCGCGGAATTGAGCATCTCGAACACGCACTGGCTGACGACGTGCGGAAGGCCTTGCCCGCCGAACGCCGGGTCGCAGCTGAGCGCCGGCCAGCCGCCCTCGACGTAGCGGGCGTAAGCCTCCTTGAAGCCGTCCGGCGCGCGGACCTCATGCGTTTCCTTGTCGAGCGTGCAGCCCTGCGCGTCGCCGACCGCGTTCAGCGGCGCCAGCACCTCGCTGGCGAACTTGCCGGCTTCCTCGAGCACGGCGTTGATCGTCTCGGCGTCGATCTCGGCATGCGCAGGGAGCGCCTTGAGCGCGTCGACGACGTCGAAAACCTCGTGCAGGACGAACTGCATGTCTCGCAACGGCGGGGTATAGGTAGGCATGCGTCTGATTCCTTGAGGAGAAGCGTTCGGAGCCTCAGGCGGACCGACCGGGGTCGGCGGGAGACCAGTGCTCGATCACCCGGCTGAAAGCCTTGCGCGCACGCTCTTCGGCGCCGGCGTGGCGGAGGAAGCGGGCGTCGTGGTGGATGGC
>Ga0136633_1002845_pt1 | contig 11673 bp, 12 predicted proteins | sample AntDrymeUQ832206_2_FD_105494 | JGI IMG/M metagenome (GOLD analysis project Ga0136633, IMG submission 105494) | Polar desert sand microbial communities from Dry Valleys, Antarctica - metaG UQ83 (22.06) | ecosystem: Environmental > Terrestrial > Soil > Desert | place: Antarctica: Dry Valley...
CAGGCACCGACACCGAGACGACCACCGAGTCTGACTCGGGTGGCGACGAAGATCCGCTCGCGATGTTCGGCGAGGGCGACGTAGCGATCGTTAACTACGCGCTGACGCTCGAATACCTCGAGGCCGGCTTCTACGACGCGGTCATCAAGAGCAACCTGTTCAAGGGCGATGAGCTAGCCCTGATCAAGGTCATCGGCCAGCACGAGCAGGAGCACGTTGACGCTCTGCTCGCGACGGTCAAGATGCTCGACGGTGAGCCCGCCCCGGAGCCCAAGGCCGAGTTCCCGCTCGACAGTGCCGAAGAAGTCGTGGCACTCGCAGCCACCGTCGAGAACCTGGGCGCTGCGGCGTACCTCGGTCAGGCGGCGGCGATCGAGAACCCGGACATCCTCGCGGCTGCGCTCTCGATCCATACGGTCGAGGCACGCCACGCGGCGGTCCTGAATGTCCTCAACGGCGATGCGCCGACCCCGGATGGAGCCTTCGCGGTTCCGGCCGATGCGGCGACCGTCCTCGAAGGTGTCCAGCCCTTCCTCGTCTAGACGAGGAAGAAACGGAAAGGAATAATCAGCATGACTGACAGAATCCAAACCGCTCCCGAGCTGGCATCGATTGAGGTCGAGAGCCTGAACCGGAGCACATTGCTAATGCGAGGAGCCCTCGCTGCCGGTGCCGCCTATGGCGCCATGGCAGTCGGGCCCCTGATCCAGAGCGCTTTCGCGCAGAAGGACAAGAGCTCGGAGGGGGATATCGAAATCCTCAACTTCGCGCTTACGCTCGAGTACCTGGAGGCGGCGTTCTACGATCAGGCCGCTTCTGACGTCAAGTCCAAGCCGAAGGTGGTCGCCGAGTACGTCGAGACCTTCGGCGCCGAGGAGCAGGAGCACGTTGATGCGCTCGCGGCGACGATCTCGGATCTCGGCGGCAAGCCCGTCAAGGCCCCTGGTGTCGACTTCGGGGACGCGTTCTCCAGCGTCGAGACGTTCCTGGCGACGGCGATCACGTTCGAGGATCTCGGTGTCAGCGCCTACAACGGCGCCGCCCCCGCGATCGAGTCGAAGGACCTGCTGGCAACGGCAGGCGGGATCGTCCAGATCGAGGCGCGCCACGCGGCAACGCTTCGTTTCGCAGCCGGTGAGTCGCCCGCACCGGACGCGTTCGAACCGACCCTGAGCACCGACGAGGTGCTCGAGGCGGTCGCGCCGTTCCTCGCCTAAAGCGGTAGCTGCGGCAGCGACCCTCGCTTTGCGGGGGTCGCTGCCCGCGGCGTCGTCTTACCCGTCTGGCCGCGCAGCCCGCCCTGCCGCCGTGCCATCACCCGCCGCGCACCGACGCCGCCCCGGTCTTCAGCCGTCACCCATCTTCGAAGTTTCAAGAAACCGAGCAATCAAAAGAAATGAGGACCTGAAATGCCGAACATCGGACCACTCGAAATCGCAATCGTCCTAATCATCGCCTTGGTCATCTTCGGCCCGGCCCGCCTTCCGGAACTGGGCCGCTCCGCCGGCGACGGCTTCCGCGAATTTAAGGACTCGATCACCGGCGGCTCCAAGGACGACGACAAGGATGAGTCGGCCGAGAAGAAGGCGGCCCCGGTCGAGGCGACCGTCAAGAGCTAACGCCGCTGAGCGGAGCCGGCTCGTGCAACTCCGCAGCGAGCTCGGCCCCGATCGCGGCCCAGGCGTACTGCACGCTGACCTCTTCGCGAGCAGCCTCGCCCCGGCAGTCCCGCTCCTCGGTGTCGTTGACCGCCTCGATCATCGAGGCGACCAGAGCGTCGCGATCGTCGGGCTCGATCAGCCAGCCGGTCTCACCGTCGGCGACTATCGTCGCCGGCCCGCCACGGTTGACGGCGAGCACCGGAGCTCCGCAAGCCATCGCCTCGATCAGAACCTGCCCAAACTGCTCGTGGACCGAAGGGTGGACGAGCAGATCGGCGGCAGAGAAGAAGTCGGGAAGCTCGTGACTGTGCCAACCGGCGAGGAAGACGTCTGAGAGGCCAAGCCGTTCGACCGTCTCGGCCGGATGCTCGCCCTCCCACTCGCCCGGATACCCACCCAGCAGCACCAGTGCCGTCGGGACGCCGAAGCGCTCTCGCGCTTCGGCGTAGGCCTCGATCAAGAGGGTCAGCCGCTTGACCTCCGTGAAGCGGCCGGCGGCAAGCAGGGTCGTCCCTTCCAGGGGGCGAAGCTGTTCCTCTCGGTAACCGACGCTCCCCGGCGGCTGCCCTGGACGCCAGCCTCGCGGCTGCTCGACGAGGTGGCGCCTCCAGTGCGCACGCCTGTCGATCTCTCGCGGCGCAAACTCGGGGTCGATCCCATTCGCGATCAAGAGCAGCCGCTCAGGGTCGATGTCGAGCAGACGAGCAGCTCGCTTGCGGCCCTCGGGGCTGTTGACGACGAGTCGCTCGCAGCTCGCCGCCCAGCGGCAGATCCGCTCCAGCCAGGCGTCGGCGTGCGCCCAGCTCACCGGTGGCCCCGAAGCGATCCGCTCCAGCATCAGCAGCTCGGAGCCGTGGATGTGACCGCAGATCGGGATCTCGGGGAAGCTGCGCGCGGCCGCCTCGTTGACCGGGCTGAGGTGGTGGAGATAGAGCAGATCGGCCTCGCCCGCGCCCGCGTCGTCGAGCGCCTGCGACCACGCCTCGACATGGCGTTCATAGGTCGCATCGTCGATGACCGCGAAGACCGGATCCTCGCTGCCCGGCCGATCCTCGTAGGAGCCGTGCATCGGCGCGGTCCCGGCCGGCCCCTCGTAGCGTTGGGGATCGGCGCTGAGCAAGGCCGGGGTGTAGTCGATGAGGTATGGGTCGAGGCCCGCGAAGAAGCTCTCGGCGTCGGCAAGATCGCCGAGGTCGGAGCGCGAACCCGAGAGCAGGTTGACGTCGAAGCCCTGGCTGTCGAGCTGGCGGGCGAGGGCGCGGGTAACGTGGGCCGAGCCGCCTCGGGGATAGAAGTACAGCGCCATCGAGAGGCGCTTTCGCTCAGCTAAGCGCATGAAGACCAGATGCCCATCCGCGCGGGGATGAAAACCCCGGAGCCGGGCCCGTCTAGCGGGCTTGGAAGCTGAGCGCGGTCGAGACCGGCCGACCGCCCTCGAGCGCGAGACCGTGCTCTTCGCGCGGCGAGTTGCGCAGGACGCCGTCGAGGACCAGCGAGGCGGACCCACCGCCGTCGAGGTTGATCGCCGTCTCGGCGCCGAGATCTCTGATCAGCTCGGCCAGCTCGGCCAAGCTCAATCCAGCGTCGTCGTTGCTGCGGCCGTCGCAGACAGCGGCGATCAACTCGCCGCGGCCGACACCGACCGCCGCTCGCGGGTAGCGACCGACCGTGATGTCGGAGTCGAACTGCGCAGAGGCGGCCGAGAAGCCCTCCGGATCGATCCCGTCGATGACCGCGGTGCGGCCATTGCGGAGTAGAAGCGGGCCCGCCTGCAAGAGATCCCCTGCGGGCAGAGCCGGGATCTCGTCGCGCGGTGCGATCGAAAGCCGGCCGGCGCTGATTTCCACGCAGGCTCTCTGAGCTCCGAAGGGAGCGCTGAAATCCTCGGAGGGGTGCTTGCTGCCGTCGATCCAGAGGTCGCCGAGCGGCATCCCGGCGGCGCGAATGAAGAAGCCGCCGACGATCGCATTGGCGACCCGCTGCTCGGCGCACCACTGTTCCAAAGGCAGCATCGGAATCGAGACGACCCGGGCGAGCGTCGAAGCGAGCTCGAAGCGAGCGACGTGGACTGTCGTCGCGGCGCCATCGGCCAACTCGCGGCGCAGCAATTCCGGGGCCTCCACGATCGCTCGTTGCGCTGGCATTGCGGTGAATCGAAGCAGGTCCGGGGGACGGCGCGAGAAACCTCAACAGTCGGCGAGCGTCCGGAGCATTACGCAACGTCCGCGGCGAGCGCGAACGGGCTGCCTTCGGAGTCGCGGCAGATCGCCCAGCGCTCACCGGGGTGGACGACCGAGCCGCCGAGATCGGCGACGCGCTGCAACGCTGCGGAGACATCGTCGACCGTGAAATAGGGGAGCGAGGCTGTGTCGCCGGGACCCTTGCCGCGCTCGTGGACGCCGAGCCGAAGTCCGTCGGCCTTCGCCTCCCAGCCCGAGCCCGCCTCGGCCGGGCGGCGCTCGAGGCTCGTCCCGAGCAGCCCGTTCCAGAAGGCGAGCGCGCGTTCGGCGTCGTCGGCGGGGAACTCGATCAGCGGAGCGGGCACCGAGCGAGTGTAGGCGCACGCCGCCCGGCGCCTCGGCTCCTCGCGCAGCCCGATCCCAATACGGTGCCGCGATGAGCAGCAACGAAAAGCCCAAAGTCGATGTCCCCGCCGAGCAGCCGCCCTCCTACCAACTGGAGCTCGAGGACCTGATCGAGGGTGAGGGCGAGGAAGCCGCCGCCGGCAAGCTCGTCGAGGTCCACTACGTCGGGGTCTCATGGTCGAGCGGCGAGCAGTTCGACGCCTCCTGGGATCGCGGCGAGACCTTCAAGTTCGGCCTCGGCAAAGGGGACGTGATCCAGGGCTGGGACCAAGGCGTCGTCGGCATGAAGACGGGTGGGCGGCGGCGAATCACGATCCCGCCGATGCTCGGCTACGGCAAGCGTGGCGCCGGAGGCGTGATCGGCCCCGACGAGACGCTGGTCTTCGTCGTCGACCTGATCAGCGTCCGCTGACGCTGCAGTTGACCCGGACCTGGCGGGTCGCGGTCAGAATCCCGCCGAGCAGGTGGCGGCGGTACCAGTCGAGCTCGTAGAGGTAGGCCTCATGGCCGAGCGCCGTGTAAAAGACGCGGCCACCGACGTTGCTGTGGCACCAGCTCATCGGGTGATCGCCCATCACCCCGCTGCTCGGCGTGTTGCCAGGCAGGTTGGTCGTGTTCGGATCCGGGGAGTAGGTGCCCTCGTCGATCGTCAGCAGCACCCGCACGTCTGGTCGGGGATTGGTCTTAAAGGAGTAGAACTCGTCGAGCGTCGTGAAGCGCTCGCCAAGGTGGGCGGTCGCCGGGTGGCCGCCACCCTCGTTGTCGAAGGCAGCAATCTGCTGCAGCGGGTGGCTCTCGAAGTAGGCGCCGACGAGCCGCCCATAAAACGGCCACTCGTGCTCGGTGTCCGCGGCCGAGTGGATGCCCATGTAGCCGCCGCCCTGGCGGACGTACTTGCGCAGGTCCCGCTGCTGCTCACCCTCCAGAACGTCTCCCGTGGTGTTCAAGAAGATCACCGCCGCATAGCGCTCGAGGTTCTCGAGCGTAAAGGCGGCCGGATCCTCGGTCGCATCGACTCCGAAGCCATGCTCGGCGCCGATGCTCTCCAGCGCCGCAACGCCGACCTCGATAGAGGAATGCCGGAAGGTCGTCGTCCGCGAGTAGACGAGGACATCGAACGGCTGCTCCGTCTCCGCGCCCGACGCGGCCGGCTCGGCCTGGGCGGGCGGCGAGATCAAAGCGACCGCCAAGACGGCGGCCGCGACGGCGATTGCGGGCAGGATTCTCATCGGCAAGCTCATTCTCCCCTCCTCGCCGTGGCCACGGGCCGGCCGGCGCCCTTGCCGCCGGCAATCCCGCGGCTGACCCGCAGGGCGTTGGCCATGATCGTGTTGGTCGGGTTGAAGCCGGGGAAGGTCGGGAAGGTGGAGGCGTCGGCGACGTAGACGTTGTCGAGCTCGTGCAGGCGGCCGGAGGCTTCGCAGACCGACTCGTCGGGGTCCTCGCCCATCCGCGCCGTGCCGGCGAGGTGCGCGGTTCCTTGCGCACCCGCATTGAGCAGCGGGAAGGGAACGATTGCCGCGGCGATCGCGCCGGGCGCGAGGGTGTGGAGCAGCTCGAGCCGGGCGCCGAGCAGCTCGGCCGCTGCCTGCTCGTGGTGGTGGGGGCTATAGGTGATTCGGGCGGAGGGGAAGCCGCGATAGTCGCGGACGCTCGGGTCGAGATCGATCCTGTTGTCGGCCTGCGGCAGATCCTCGTGGACGAGCTGGGAGCCCGCAATCTTCGAATGAAGCAGCCCCTGCTTCATCAGCAGCTTGTGCTCGAGGCCCGGCCCGGTGAAGCCCGCATAGAGCGCCGCCTCGGTCATCAGCGGCACGCCGCCGCCGACCTGGACCAGGCCACCCTTTATGTAGGGGAGCCCGAGCGCCTTGACCTCGGGGCCGCGGAACGGCCCGACAAGGTCGTCCATCTGCAGCGAGTTGCTTTGCGCCCGGTTCGGGTGGATGTCCTCGGGGAAGATCGCCGCCGCGAGCGTGAAGTTGTGGAACATCATGTTGCGGCCGAGCTGCCCGGAGCGATTACCCAGGCCGTCGGGGTGGGCGGCATTCGCCGACATCAGGAGCAGCCGCGCGGTGTTGATCGGCGAGCCGGCGAGCACAACCACGTCGGCGGAGATCTCGCGCTTGCGACCGCGCGCATCGATGTAGCGGACGTCCGTGGCGCGACGGCCGTTGCGAGTCGTCTCGATCCGATGCACGAAAGCACGGGCGATGACGCGGACGCGGCCGCTTCGAACCGCCGGGTTGAGCCAGGAGACGAGCGCGTCGCCGCGGGCGTTGATCGGGCAGCCGAATCCCGAGCAGAGCCCGCAGGAGTTGCAGGCAGGCCGGCCCTTGAAGCGCCGGGAGTTGACCGCGGCGGGCTGCGGGTAGGTCTCATAGCCGATCCGATCGGCAGCCTCCGCGAGCAGGGTCGAGGCATAGGTGATCGGGTTCGGCTCCATCGCGAACTGCCCGGAGCGAGGCGACTGCTCGAGCGTCCGCTCCGGCATCAAGTCGCGATCTCCCTGGACGCCGGTCTGGCGCTCGACCTGATCGTAGAAGGGGGCGAGGTCCTCGTAGTCGATCGGCCAGTCAGCCACCTGGGCGCCGCCGATCGGCCCGAGCGCGCTGAGCTGCTTGAAGTCCTGCTTCCAAAAGCGCGGGAACTTCGCGTTGTAGTGGAGCGAGGTCCCCCCCACCGCCGCCCCGAGCTGTCCGAGGCCTCCCTGGGCGGAGCGCTCGACGCCGGAGCCGGCCTCAGAGCGGGTGCGCGCGGTGTAGGGCTCAAGCAGCGGATCGGGAAAGCCAAACGAGCGCGCCGACTTGATCTCGTCGCTGCCATAGCGGGTATCGAGCTTGTGGGAAGGCTTGCGGCCGAAGCCGCCGCGCATGTGGCGGCCGCGCTCCAAGACGGTCACCGACCAGCCGTTTCGGGCCAGCTCCCAGGCGGCGACGCTCCCGGCCGCGCCCGAGCCGATCACGATCGCCTCACGAGCCATCGCGACCTCGTTGCTCGGCCCGTTCGATGATCGGCGCGAGCGCACTGCGAAGCGCGCTCAGGCTGCCTCCTGCCGGCGCGAGGATGCCGTGGGCGGCCTCGCCGAAGCCGAGTGGCGCCATCGCGACCAGGGTTTCCATAGGGGTCGACGGCTCGCGCTCGAGGGAAGGCTCGCGGGCGCCCGCCGGATCGAGCTGCTCGATCTGCTCGCGCGTGTAGCCGCGCGGCTGCACGTCGCCGTCGTAGTTCGTGTACTCCCAGCCGAGCAGGTCGCGATTGGCGCCGTACTCCGGCGCCCCGTACATCAGCTCGACCGTGTGCAGGAAGGCGACGTCGACCAGCTCGGCGATCCGCGGGTCGTCGGAGCTCCGCAGGATCAGGTCGCGGCCCAATCCCGGCACGTCGGCAAAGCTGCGGTTGCCGGCCGCCTCGTCGAGCGCAGCAAGGCCTTCCCGATAGACGGTCTGAAAGCCGGGGACCGGCCCGTTGAACTCGAGCTTTGCTTGCCCCTTGGAGCCCTCGATCCGCAGGCGCCAGGCCATCGCCTCGTAGGAGTCGAGGCGCAGGAAGTCTTCGAAGTGGTTGACCGTAGAGCCACCCCGATCCGAGAAGGGCGCTCCGGCATAGATCAGCGGCGGGTCGACCCCGAAGGCGCCGAGCAGCGCATCGATCGCCTCGGCGCAACCGGCGACGACGGCGCCGTCGTCCGTGTCCTCGGGCTTGCCCGGGATGAAGCGGTCGACCAGCCCGCGCAGCGTCTCAAGCTCGGGATCGGTCAGGAAGGCCGCCTCGCCGGGGGTGACCGCGATCGCGATGTCGCCGAGGGTCGAGGCGGGGCCTGCGAGCAGGACCGCCACAGTCAGCGCGGTGCCGTCACGGAGAACGACGCGGCGGGTCAGTCCCTGATCCATCACGCGACTATAGATCGGGCAGCCGCTCCCGGGCGCCGGTCGCGCGCCGCAACGCAACGCGCTCGCGGGGCAACTAGGTTCCCGGGCTGTGGCCGAGCAGGACGACACCACCGACAGCCCCGACGCAGCCGAGCACTGGGGAGAGAGCGCCAAGGCCTGGGCCTCGCGCGAGGAGCCGGAAGCCGGCGCTCAGGCGAAGGCCGCCGCGTGGATGCTCGAAGCGGCGGCGATAAAGCGGGGGGAGCACGTCCTCGAGCTCGCCTGCGGCGCCGGGACCGTCGGGCTTCAGGCTGCCGAGCTGGTCGGCTCCTCGGGCGTCGTCGTCTGCTCGGATTTCTCGGAGCCGATGGTCCAGGAGGTCCGCGAGCGGATCAAGGAGCTCGATCTCAAGAACGTCGAGGCGTGGATCCTCGACGCGACCAAGCTACGGCTCGACGGGGTCCGCTTTCACGCCGTGCTCTGCCGCTTCGGATACATGCTCCTCAACGATCCCCTTGCCGCTCTGCGCCAAGGCCACGATGCGCTGCGATCCGAAGGGCGCCTGGCCCTGGCCGTCTGGGGCACCCCCGAGAAGAACTTGTGGCTGTCGACGATCTTGAATGCCGTGATCGGGCATTTCGGCGCGGCCCCACCGGCCCCCGGCACGCCGGGCCCGTTCGCGCTCGGCGATCCGAAGCGAGTGGCCGCTTTGCTCGAAGAGGCCGGCTTCGTCGATCCCGAGGTCTCGCTGATCGACGGCGAGCAACGCTACGAGTCGCTCGACGCCTGGTGGGAAGAGATCCGCGAGATCAGCGGCCCGCTTTCCGTCGTCCTCGGCTCCCTCCCCGAAGCCGACGTCGCCGCGATTCGCAAGCAAGCGCAAGCCGATGCCGCCGAGTACGTGGACAAGGCCGGAGCCGTGGTCTTCCCCGCTCAGGTGGTGGGAGCGCGAGCGGTGCGCCCGCGGCCTGAGCCGGTGGCCGCCGAAGCGGACTGAGGCGGCCTGTAGACGGCGGTCCGCTGTCGCCGAAAGCCGGCTGGATGGCATCGCGGCGGCGGACGCTGAGCTGCCACGCTTCCCGCAGCCGTTTGCCGCTAAACGTCACCGGGTAGCCGAGCAGCTCAGATCCCAACTCCGGAGAACTCGACCATGACCCATAAAGCGAACCTCAGCGCCTCCCCACCAGGCGCAAGCCCAGACTGATGAGCACGATCGCCTTCATCCTCCTGGTGGCGCTGAACGGGCTCGTCGTTGGCGCCCTCGCCCGCCTGGCGCTTCCCGGCAAGGACCCGATGAGCATTCCGCAGACGATCCTGGTCGGGGTCGCGGGCTCGCTGGGCGGTGGTCTGATCGCCTATTACGCCTTCGGCGAGGAGGAAGGGCCCGGCTTCCTGCTCGCATTCATTTGCACGGTCGCGTTGGTGTTCGCGGTGCGGAAGTTCAGGGAGCGCGACGGGGCGACCGCAGGTTCACCGCGGCTGTAGGAGCTGACGGGCGCGGCGCCCTCGTCATGCAGCCGACCGCTGCTAGGCCCGCGTGCCCACCGCGATCAGGTACTCCTGCTCGAAGCGCGCGTCCTCGTGGCTGCCGAGATTCCACTCGTCGCAGAACTGATCGAGCGCTTCGTCGAGCTGGCCCTCGCGACCGTCCTTGGCCGCGTTGGCACGGGCGGCGATTGTCGGCCCGTACTTTGCCTTGAAGTGCTCGCCGTAGTCGCGAGGTTGCTCGAACGCCGTGATCTCCAGCATCTCGCGCTCCAGCGTCCGCCAATCGACCCGGTCTCCGAACAGCTCGCGGAGGTGGTCCTCCCCGCCCCAGAGCGGTGGCGACTGCGCGCCCGGAGGAGGCGGCGGGGCGAAAGGCCCCATCGTCCGGAAGAGCGCGCCGATCATGCCTTCCGGGGTCCAATTCAGCATCCCGATCGTGCCGCCCGGACGGCAGACGCGGACCAGCTCATCTGCGACCTCTTGGTGGTGGGGCGCGAACATCGCGCCGATCGATGACATGACGACGTCGAAGGACTCATCCTCGAACGGCAGGTTCTCGGCGTCGGCCTCGACCCATTCGAGCTCGAGTCCACTCGCCTTCGCCCGCTCTTTACCAGCCTCAAGCAGCTCAGGGGTGAGATCGCTCGCCGTCACATCGGCGCCGCGCTCCGCGGCGGGGATCGACGAGTTGCCGGTGCCCGCTGCGACATCGAGGACGCTCATCCCCGTTGCGATCCCGCAAGCCTCGACGAGCTGCGGGCCAAGCGGCAGCAGGAAAGTCTCGACCATCGATGGGTAATCGCCCAACGCCCACATCTTGCGATGGCGCGCTTTGAGATCGGAATCCGACACGGCTTCTGACACGGCAGTCTCCCTCTTTCCGGTTGCACTTGAAACCTATCGCCTCACCGTGGCGCTGTCCAGTCCTTTTCTACTCGGTGAGGAGTAAGCGCAGAACCGGCTGATCGTTGACCGCGTGATCGCGGCGGCCGATCATCGAGGAAACTCCCAGGATGAACGGGTCCCTCGCCTCCGCCCCATCGCCCGTCGAGCTGGAGCGGCTGCAGCGACGGACGCTGGCTGTGCTCGTACTCGCCCAGATGCTCAGCGGCGCCGGGCTCGCCGCGGGGGTGACGGTCGGCGCCCTGCTGGCCGAGGACATGCTCGACTCGACCGGCCTCTCCGGGCTGCCTGCGGCGCTGTTCACTCTCGGTGCCGCCGCGGCGGCGCTGCTCGTCGGCCGGCTCTCGCAGCGCTCGGGGCGCCGCGTCGGCCTCGCCGCCGGCTATCTCGCCGGGGCGCTTGGAGCGGCCGGCGTCGTCGTTGCTGCGGTGCTCGATCTGGTCCCGCTGCTGCTGATCTCGATGGTCGTTTACGGCGCCGGGCTGGCTACCAACCTCCAGGCTCGCTACGCCGGAGCCGACCTCGCCGACCCCGCTCACCGTGCGCGCGCGGTCAGCATCGTCCTCGTCGCGACAACCGTCGGCGCCGTCGCCGGGCCGAACCTCGTCGGAGCAACAGGCGACGTCGCGGCGGCGCTCGACATTCCCCGCCTCGCCGGGCCCTTCCTGCTCGCCGCGCTCGCCTACGTGCTCGCCGCCTTGACCCTGCAACTGGCGCTGCGGCCGGACCCTCTGCTCATCGCCCGCGCGATCGGCGAGCCCGCCGTCGCCCAAAGCGGGACAGCTGATCGGGTCGGCTCGCAGCTGAACCTGGCCGTCGCGGCGATGGTCCTGACTCAGATCGTCATGGTCGCGATCATGACCGTGACCCCGATCCACATGCGCGATCACGGCCACAGCCTCGGGGCGACCGGCGTCGTGATCGCCGCCCATATCGCCTTCATGTATCTGCCCTCGCCGCTGACGGGGATGCTCGCCGACCGCTTCGGTCGCCGGCCCGTAATCGCCGCGGGCGGCCTCGTCCTGCTCGCCGCCGGGGCGCTCGCAGCGATCGCCCCGGCCGACTCGGTGGTGCTCTTGACCGTCGCGCTGGCGCTGCTTGGCCTCGGCTGGAACCTGGGCCTGATCGGCGGCACCGCGCTGCTCACAGACAGCACGCCGCTGGCGA
>Ga0136633_1002846_pt1 | contig 11670 bp, 11 predicted proteins | sample AntDrymeUQ832206_2_FD_105494 | JGI IMG/M metagenome (GOLD analysis project Ga0136633, IMG submission 105494) | Polar desert sand microbial communities from Dry Valleys, Antarctica - metaG UQ83 (22.06) | ecosystem: Environmental > Terrestrial > Soil > Desert | place: Antarctica: Dry Valley...
CTAATGGGGACGGGCACGCGGGCCGACACGCCGATCGGCTGCCCGGCCACGGCCACCGTGGGCGGCCAGGGGTTCCAGAACTTCGAGGGAGGGTCGCTGGGAGGAACCACGTTTCGGTCGGCCTTCGCCCAGTCGTGCAATACCGCCTTCGTCTCCCTCGCCGCCGACCTCTCCGACGCCGCCCTTGCCGGCGCAGCCACCACCTTCGGGTTCGGCGCGAGCTACGACCTCGGCGTTCCGACCAAGGGAGCCAACTTCCCGTCGCCCAAGGACGCGGCAGACCGGGCGTCGCAGGCCATCGGCCAGGGGCGGGTGGAGGCCAGCCCCCTGCACATGGCGACGGTCGCCGGCGCAGTGGCTTCGGGCACGTGGCGGGCCCCCCGACTTCTCGCCGACGGCCCGCCGGGCCAGGCCACCGCCCTCGACCCGCAGACGGCCGCATCGCTGAAGGAGTTGACCGCCGAGGTGGTGCGGGCAGGGACGGGCACCGCCGCCGCGGTGGCCGGGCAGCAGGTGGCGGGCAAGACCGGCACGGCCGAGACCGCCGACCCCAACCGCACCCACGCCTGGTTCATCGGCTACCGGGGCCCCCTGGCGTTCTCCGTGCTGGTGGAGGGCGGGGGAGTGGGCGGCCGGGTGGCGGCGCCGCTCGCCGCCCGGTTCCTCGCTGCCGCCGCCCCCTAAGCTTCGCCGGTGCTGAACCTTCCCCCGGGCCAGGACGGAGTGCTGCCGAGCCAGTACCTGACGGCGGCGATCGACGCAGGTGTCATCTCCGCCGGCCGCTTCACCGTCCCCCGGGAGAACGTCCAGCCCGCCAGCCTCGACCTGCGCCTCGGCGAGGTGGCCTACCGCATCCGGTGCAGCTTCCTGCCCGGGCGCCACTCCGTCGAGCACCGGGTCAAGGACTACGTGATCGACGAGCTCGACCTCCATCGGGAGGGGGCGGTGCTCGAGACCAACCGTCCCTACCTCATCCCCCTCAAGGAGCGGCTCGCGCTCCCGCCCGACGTGGCGGGCAAGGCCAACCCCAAGAGCTCCACCGGCCGCCTCGACGTGTTCACCCGGGTCATCACCGACGGCAGCGACCGCTTCGACGAGATCGCCCCGGGCTACACGGGCAATCTGTACCTGGAGGTCGTCCCGCTGTCGTTCGCCATCCGGGTGCGCGAGGACCTCAGCCTCAACCAGCTGCGGCTCTCGGTCGGGCGCCCGGAGCTCTCCGACGAGGACCTACGCGACTATCACCGCCGCCAGCCGCTGCTGTTCCGCCACGGCGAGCCGGTCGACGCCGACGACCTGGCGATCGACGACGGGCTGTTCCTCAGCCTCGACCTGCGGGGCGACCGGGCCGGGCGGGTCGGGTACCGGGCCCGGGACAATGCGCCGCTGCTCGACATGACCCGAGTGGGGGGCCTCGATCCCGACGCCTACTGGGAGCACGTCAAGGGGGAGTTCGGCGACCGCATCGTGCTCACCCCCCAGCGCTTCTACCTGCTCATGTCCGACGAATCGGTCACCATTCCGCCCGACCTCGCCGCCGAGATGATGGCCTACGACCCCACCAGCGGCGAGCTACGCACCCACTACGCCGGCTTCTTCGACCCCGGCTTCGGCTACGACGACGCCGGCCTGTTCAAGGGGTCGCGGGCGGCCCTGGAGGTCCGGGCCCATGACGTGCCGTTCATGATCGAGCACGGCCAGCGGGTGTGCAAGCTCACCTTCGAACGCATGCTCGCAGAGCCGGCCACCCTGTACGGCCGCAGCATCGGCTCCTCCTACCAGCAGCAGCAGGAGACCCTGGGCAAGCACTTCCTGGCCCGGGGCGACGACCAGTTGGTCCTCGGCGGTCCCTGAGCACGGACGCAGGTGCGTTCCCGGTCGTGATTTCGGCGTTCTCGGCCCGGATCACAACCTCCGGTGCACCGAGAGGTCAGACGATGCACGGCCCGGTACTGACCGGGCCGGTCCGGGGCTGGGCCAGGACCGGCGCCAGGTCCTCGCTGGCCACCGCGTAGGCCGTGGACCGGCGCAGGTTGGCCACCGCAAAGGCCACGCCGACCACCTTGCCGGCGCTGTTGACGACGGGCGCCCCCGAGTCTCCGGGCTCGAGGTCGGAGTTCAGCACGAGGATCTGGCGGGGTCCGGACGGGCCGTCGTAGATGTCCCCGATGTCGACGGTCACCCGCCGGGCGACCTGGGCGGGGGAGACCTCGATGGCCGCCTGCCCGCGAGGATGGCCGAACACCGCATCCGTCTCGCCGACCACGGCCGACGCCAGGGCGAGGGAAGATTGGCCCAGGCCGGGGACCGAGAGGACGGCCAGGTCGCGGTCGGGATCGAACGCCTGGACCGTCGCCGGCAGCGTACGGCCGTCAGGCCGAAGGACCGTCGTGGTCCGGGTGCCCGCCACCACGTGGGCGTTGGTGACGACTGTGTCCGGTGCCGGCGAGAAGCCGCTGCCCGACACCCGCACGCCACAGGCCACCCCGTTCACCCGCACCGTGGACGCCGTCACCTGTTGGACGACGTTCGCCGGCGCGCCCGGCACGGCGACCGGAACCGGGAGCAGCCGGGCGAGCAGGTCACTCAGGGTGACGAGGACGTCGTTCGCCGGCGCCGCAGCCGGCCGGACCTGCCCGGCCTTGGGCGCCGCCTGAGCGGGGCCGGCGGTGGCCAGCACCGGCAAGGCAACGACCACGGCAAGGGCGATCGCCCCCCGCCGCCTGTTGCGCGATCCGAACGACAAAATGCGACCTCCAACGGCTCCGGTGTATCCCTGCCAAGGTACCGAACCGATGACTCCTATCGCGATCGCCCCGGTGAGGGATTCACACGCCCGGCTGCGGGCCACACTGGCCGGGCTGACCGATGCCGACGCCCGGGGGCCCAGCCTCCTGCCGGGATGGTCGGTGGGCCACGTCCTCACCCACCTGGCCCGGAACGCCGACAGCCTCGTCCGCATGCTGAAAGCTGCGGCCCGGGGCGACGTCAGCGGTGGCTGGTAGGGGCCGGGGACGGTGTGCCGGAGCGATCAGTCGCCGCCGAGCGCCGAGCGCCGGGTGCTGGTGGCGTGGCTGGTCGGGCGGGGCGAGCCCGGCGAACTCCCGATCTCGGGCCCTGGTGGACTGACCGCCCCGGTACGTTCGGGTGATGGCGCGCTTCAAGGTCGGGGTCCACTTCTACCAGCAGCACACCACCATCGCCGAGCTGCGTGCCCTCTGGCAGGAAGCCGACCGGATGGGCGTGGACAGCATCTGGCCGTGGGACCACTTCTTCCCCCTCTTCGGCGACCCCGGCGGCGCGTCGTTCGAGGGGTGGTCGCTGCTGGCGGCCATGGCGGTCGACACCGAGCACGCCATGCTCGGGATGCTGGTCACCGGCAACCCGTACCGCAACCCGGACCTCCTGGCCGACATGGCCCGCACCGTCGACCACCTCAGCGGCGGCCGGGCCATCCTTGGCATCGGGGCCGGATGGTCGGAGCGCGACTTCGCCGAGTACAGCTACCCCTACGGCACGCCGGCCAGCCGCCTGAAGGAGCTGGAGACGTCGCTGCTGCGTATCCGGGCCCGGCTCGACCGCCTCAGCCCGCCACCGCTCGGCGACCTGCCCATCCTGATCGGGGGTGCGGGGGAGAAGGTGACGCTGCGGCTCGTGGCCCAGCACGCCCAGATGTGGAACACGTTCGGGCCCGCCGATTCCTTTGCGGCCAAGAACCGGGTGCTCGACGACTGGTGCGCCCGGGTCGGTCGGGATCCGGCAGAGATCGAGCGGACCGTCATGCTCACGGACGGGCGGGAGGCCGCCCACGTCGACGCCTACCTGGCCGCCGGCGCCCAGCACCTCATCCTTGGCATGGGCCCGCCGTTCGACCTCGAGCCGGTGCGGAGGCTCCTGGAAGCGGCGGGCAGGTCGCGATGACGCTCCACCTCCACAGCCTCACCTTCACCGACCCCGAGGGAAACGAGTTCTGCATCGGGCTGCACCCCTCGCCGTAGGTATTCGCAGTGGCCGACTCAGCCCTTGCCGGACTTCGCGCTCTTGCCGCTGCTGTTCCCGTTCCCGCTGCTGCCGCTGTTGCCCCGGTTGCTGTTGGCGGCGGCGACGGTGGTGGACGACGTGGTCGAGCCGCCGGCGATGGTGGTGGACGTCGTCGAGGAGGGCGCCGGGTCGGTCTTGCCGCAGTCGCTGCGAGCCACGGAGGACACGGTCTTGCCGTGGGACCCCGATTCGGCCTTGTTCTTGGCGACCGTCGACACGCACGACCCGTGGTTCAGGGTCCGGGTGCCGCCTTCGTCGTCACCGGCCTCGTCGTCGTCCGTGACCGCGGGCTTGGCCTTCGCCTTGGAGTCGGCCTTGGACTTGGACTTCTCGGTGTCTCCACTGACGTCGAGCGTCACCGTCGCCGGGTCAGGCACGGCGAATGGGGTGGCGGCGCTGACGACGGACGCAACTGCGTGCTGCGCAGGGTCGGGAAGCACGCCGGCGGCCCCGGCTGCCGTCACGCTGGCTGCGGCCACACCCATGCCGAAGGCCACCTTGGCGGCCAGGCCTCCTACGAGAGTCTTTACGAGCATCCTTCTTCTCCCTGGCGACGTGGCGATTGGAACGGGCCCCTGACCCATGACCGCCACGAGCCCCGGGCGGGGCTCGGGCGCCGGACCGCCGGCGATGGTGCGGAGGTCCTCGGCGAACGCAGCCAACACCGGGTCACCGGCGGGCCACTCATCCTCGGAAGGCTGGTGTCGGGGCATCTCACTCTTGTAAACGTCGGCGTCGCTCACAGGGGTACGCCCTCCCTTTCCATCTGCCGGCGGAGGGCGGCCAGGCCCCGCCGCTGGAGGGCCTTGACCGCGCCTGGCGTCTTGCCCAGCGTCGAGGCGATGTCGTCCACCGTCAGGTCGGCCAGCATGCGGAGGAGCAGGACGTTGCGCTGGTCGGGGGCCAGGGCGTCGCATAGGCGGCGTACGCGCTCGGTGGCCAGCCGGCGGGCCGCCTCGTCCTCGACGTCGACGTGGGCTCGCACGGTGTCGGGAACTTCGCAATCGGCCGGCGCCGGCCGCCGGGCCGCCCTCCGCCGCTCGTCGGTCAGGCGGTGGTGGGCGATGGTGAACACCCACGAGCGGAACTGGGCCTCTCCGCCGGAGAACGTGCCGAGGGCCGAGAAGGCCCGCTCGAAGACCTCGCTGGTGAGGTCGTCGGGATCGGATGCGCCCCGGACCCGCAGGTAGCCCGCCACCGCCGGCGCCAGCGACCGGTACAGGCGTTCATAGGCCCACTGTCCGCCGGCCAGCGCTGCGGTCAGCAGCGAGGCGAACGACTCCTCCGGGCCGGAAGGTACGCGGCTCCGCACACTGAACCTATCGGCGAAAACCTGCTGCTCCTGAAGGCCCCGTGGTAGGTTCCGCGCCGGTCGGTGTCCCGACGCGCCCGGAGAACCACTGGATCGAATGCTGTCCAACCGACCTGCCCCCGCCCAAGTTCTTCCGCCGGGGGCCCCCGCTCCGACCCGGGCGCCGAATTCGTTGCAGGCCGCAGCGGTGTTCTTCGGCGTCGCCGCCGTGCTGTTCCTCGTCATGGGCGCCGTTGCGCCCCACCTGCCCGAAGCATCGGGGCCGCGCCTTGCCCCGCCGTTCACCGGGCCGGCGTGGCTGGCCGGGTGGGCCCAGTGGGACTCCGGCTGGTATCACGAGATCGCATCCGACGGGTACTCCTTCGTCGCCGGCCAGCAGTCCACCATCGCCTTCTTCCCGGCCTACCCGGTGGTCATGCGGGCCGCCGACCTGGTGGTGGGCGAGACCTACGTCGCCGGGATCGTCGTCACCCTGCTCGCCGGAGCGGCAGTGGCCGCCCTGTTCGCCACATGGCTCCGGTCGAGGCTGTCCCCGCCGGCGGCATGGGCCGCCCTGCTCGCCCTCCTCTTGTTCCCGTACGCGTTCTACCTGTACGGCGTGGTCTACGCCGACGCCCTGTTCATCGCCGCCCTCCTGGGCGCGTTTCTGCTGCTGGAGGCCGATCGGCCCTTCCTCGCCGGGCTCGCCGGGGCGGTGGCCACCGCCGCCCGTCCCGTCGGCGTGGTGCTGGTGATCGCCCTCGCGGTGCGGGCCCTGGAGCGACGGGGCGCGTTCGAGCGATCGGACACCCGGCGCTTCGACTGGCGGAAGGCTCGGTGGGCCGACGCCGGGGTGCTGGTGTCGGTGCTCGGGCTGGTGGCGTGGTGCCTGTACCTGTGGTCCCGCTTCGACGACCCCTTCGCCTTTGCCGGAGCCCAGGCGGCATGGGACCAGGGCGCAGGACCGGAGACCTGGCTCAAGGTCCAGTTCTTCCGTGACATCGCCGACCTGCGCAGTCCCCGGGCCTGGATCCTCTTCATGGCCCACCCCGTCCTCACCGTCGCCGGCGCCTGCCTGGTGCCACGGGTCTTCCGGCGGTTCGGCGTGGGCTACGGCGTGTACGTCGCCCTGCTCGTCGGGCTCTCCGCCCTGTCGACGAAGAACTTCTTCGGCATGGCCCGCTATCTTTTGGCCGCCTTCCCGATCTTCGCCGTGGCGGGCGAGCTGCTGGTCGAGCGCCCCGGCCTGCGGCGGGTGGCCGTTCCGGCCGGCGGCGTCGGCCTCGTCGTGCTGACCGCCATCTTCGGTACCGGGTACTACCTCTCATGACAACTGCATCATGAACAGAACGGACGGATCGCTGACCAAGCTGCTGATCGTCAACGCCGATGACTACGGGCTCACCGAGGGCATCTCCCGCGGCATCCTGCATGGGCACCGCGAGGGCATTGTGACCAGCACGTCTGCCATCGCCATCGGGCCGGCGTACCCCAAGGTGGCGTCCTGGCTGGCCGACGAGGACGAGCTCGGCGTCGGCGTCCATCTGGCCGCAGTAGGCGAGGATCCGCCCCTCCTCAGCGCCCGGGAGATCCCCTCCCTGGTCGGCAAGCGGGGCCATCTCTGCGAGAGCTACAACCAGTTCGTGGCGCGAGCCCTGCTCGGGCGTATCAACGCCGAGGAGCTGCGTCTGGAGTTCACCGCCCAGCTCCAGATGGTCCAGGAGCTGGGCGTGCCCATCACCCACCTCGACGCCCACCAGCACCTGCAGCTCTGGCCGTCGGTCTGCTCGGTGGTGATCGACCTGGCCACCACGTTCGGCATACCCGCCGTGCGGGTGCCCCGCTTCCGGGCCCGGAACCCGGTGGCGATCGGCGTCACCGTGCTGGGGGCGCGGCTGGCCCGCAAGGCCGAGCGGGCCGGGTTGCGCTTCCCCCTCGACGCAGTGGGCATCGAGTGCGCCGGCCGCCTCGACGAGAGCCTGCTGCCGACGGTGCTCGACCGGCTGGCCCGTCACGGCCACGACGCAGTGGAGCTCACCGTGCACCCGGGTGAGGGCGAGGACGTCGACCGCAGCCGGTACGAGTGGGGGTACCGCTGGGAGGACGAGCTGGCTGCCCTCGTCGGCCCCGTCGCCCGGCGGGCGGTGGCGACGGCCGGCTTCCGCCTGGCCACCTACGCCGACCTGCCGCCCTGCAGATCTTGACCGGCCCGGGAGGCCGGTCCGACGACACGTCACCGGGCGGAAGCCCGGTGACGTACGGGCGGTTCGTCGCCGACAGCCCCCGCCGGCGGGTGTTGCAGCTCTTCGGCGGCGCGCCGCTTCCGGACCGGGCCCATGTGGCGGTGCGGTGGGCCACGTGCCCGTTCCCTGCGGTTGCGGCCCAGCTGCCGCCGGCCGGCCGCATCCTGGAGGTCGGCTGCGGCCACGGCTTGCTGTCCCTGTACCTGGCCCTGGAGTCGGCGGACCGAGAGGTCGTGGGCATCGACGTCGACGAGGACAAGCTGGCCGCAGCCCGGGTTGCGGCGGAGGGCGCCGGCCTGGCCGTCACATTCGACCGGGCGGTGGGCGGTGACCTGCCGCCTGGACCGTGGCAGGGCATCGGCATCGTCGACGTGCTCTACCTCCTCACCGCCGACGAACAGCGCTCGCTGCTCACGGCGTGCGGCGAGGCGCTGGCCCCGGGTGGCGTCCTGGCCGTCAAGGAGATGGGGCTCGTCCCCCGCTGGAAGGCTCGGTGGAACACGCTCCAGGAGACCGCCTCGGTGAAGATCCTTGGCATCACCGAGGGCGAGGAGCTGACCTTCCTGTCGCCCGCCGACATGGCTGCGGCCATGGTCGCCGGCGGCTTGCATGTGCGCGATCGTCCAGTGCACCGCGGCTATCCGCACCCCCACCACCTGCTGATCGGTCACAAGCCCGGATGAGCGGCCCGGGCGTTCTGGGCCGGGGTCTGGTGGTGCAGTCGGGCGACGAGCCACCCGCCGCCTGGGACGGCGTACAGCGCATCCGGGTCGACGACGAGAGTGCGGCCGGTCCGTTACACGAGGCGTGGTCGCAGCGGCGGCCCGTGGTCGTCGAGCTGGGCATGGACGCCGGGGACCTGAAGGCGCCGGAGACCGACTCCCGCCCGCCGTACGAGCTGGGGCCCGGCTTCGAGTTCACCCGTGAGCGGCTGCACTTCCTGGTCTGGGCCAACACCTACGACGGCCGCTCGGGCGAGCCGGTGTGGTGGCACGGGGTGCGTGCCGGCCGGCTGGGCGCCGAGGTCAGGGGACCGGCCGACGTGGTCCTGCCCGACGGCACGCCGGTGTGGTGCGACGGCGGTCCCAGAGCTCCACTCGCTCTCACCGAGGCGGTCGTGCACCGGGACTCGATCGACGCCGGCCGCCTCACCGTCGCCCGCTTCGCTCCTCCGTCCGCCACCCTCGCCCCCGACCAGCTGGCAGCCGTGGCCCATCCCGGAGGACCGGCGCGGATCATCGCCCCCGCTGGTTCGGGCAAGACCCGGGTGCTCACCGAGCGCCTCCGTCACCTGCTGGCCGACCGCAACCACGAGCCCGACCTGCTCACCGCGGTGGCCTACAACGTGAAGGCCGCCGACGAGCTGCGGGAGCGCACCCAGGGCTTGAAGCCGACCATCCGCACCCTGAACTCCCTCGGACTGTTCATCTGCCAGATGGCGGGCCGGGTCAGCGTGATCGAGGAGCGGGAGACCAGGAACATCGTCCAGTCGCTGGTCAAAATCCCCCGCAAGGCCAACGCCGACCCCGTCGCGCCCTACCTGGAGGCCCTGTCGGCCATCCGCCTCGGCCTGCTCGACCCGGTGGCGGCCGAGACCCGCTTCCCCGACGCCGCCGGCGTCTCGGTGGCGTTCCCCGCCTACCGGGCCGCCCTCGCGTCCAGGGGCGCAGTGGACTTCGACGAGCAGATCTACCGGGCGGTGGAGCTGCTGCTCACCGACCCCGACATCCGCGCCCGGGCCCGGGCCGGCGCCCGCACGCTGTTGGTCGACGAGTTCCAGGACCTCACCCCGGCCCACGTGCTGCTCCTGCGGCTGCTCGCAGGCCCGGCGGCGTCGGTGTTCGGCGTGGGCGACGACGACCAGGTCATCTACGGCTACGCCGGCGCCGACCCCGGCTTCCTCATCGACTTCGACCGGTGGTTCCCGGGCGCCGCCACGTACGACCTCAAGGTCAACTACCGCTGCCCGCCGGCGATCGTCGCGGGCGCCCAGACCCTCTTGGGCTACAACCGCCGCCGCATCGTCAAGGACGTGTCGCCGGCGCCGGGCCGGGCCGACGAGGCCGGCGCCCTCGTGGTTCAGCCCGTGCCGGCCGACGATCTCACCCGGGCGGCCCGGGACCGGGTGGTGGCGTGGCTGGACCACGACGTCGAGCCCACCGACATCGCCGTGCTGGCCCGGGTCAACGCAGTCCTGCTGCCCATCCAGGTGCTGCTGGCCCAGACGGGCATCCCGTGCCACCGGGCGGTCGGCACCGAGCTGCTCGGTCGCACGGGGATAGCCGCCGCCCTGGCCTACCTCCGTATCGGCCTGTCCCCGGGGGACATCGCCCGGGAAGACGTGGCCGCCACCGTGCGCCGGCCGTCGCGCAAGATCGCCCGCAACGTGCTGGAGATGATGGGCCGCCGCCCCCGGACGTCGATCGCCGACCTGCGCAGCCTGGGCGACTGGCTCTCGGGTGACGACGCCGAGCGGGTGCACGTCTATGCCGGCGACCTTGAAGTGGTGGGGACCGCGGCCCGCCGGCCGGGCGCCACCACCGCCGGGGTTTTCGACGTCGTCCGCCGGAAGGTCGGCCTCGACAGCGCGATGAACGCCCTCGACAACTCGCGGGGAACCGCCGATCGCTCCGCCCACGGCGACGATCTGTGGGCCCTCGAGCAGCTGGCCACCCTCCATCCCGATCCGGCCGGGTTCGAGGCCTGGCTACGTGGGGCGCTCACCGCCCCACCCGACACCGGCCCGTGCGTCCACCTGTCCACCGTGCACAAGGTGAAGGGCAGGGAGTGGCCGAACGTCGTGGTCTTCGGCGCCTCGGCCGATCTCTTCCCCCACCGGCTGGCCGACGACGTGGAGGAGGAACGACGCGTCTTCCACGTCGCCATCACCCGCGCCGGCCGGTCAGTGGTGGTCCTCGGCGACGAGGCGGCCCCGTCGCCGTTCCTGGCCGAGCTGGCCGGCACCGCGCCCGTCGCCGCCGTGCGGGAGCCGCCGGCGCCGAAGGAGAGGCGGCCCAGGACCGAGACCCCCGCCGCGGGCGAGTCGCCGGCGTGGGACGCACTGAAGGAGTGGCGGACCTCCATCGCCAAGCGCGACAAGGTGCCGCCCTACGTGGTGATGAGCGACGCCCATCTGAAGGGGATCGCCGAACGGAAGCCCTCAACCCTGGGCGAGCTGGCCCGGTGCTCCGGCATCGGCCCGCTCAAGCTCGAGCGCTACGGGGAGGACATCCTTGGCATCCTCGAAGGGACGTGAACTGGTGACGATCCGACACGCTATGGCGTGCTCGATCGTCCCCAGTTCAGGGTGAAAGCCGTTCGATGACCCAGCCGGCGCCCTCTCGCCGATAGCGCAGGCGGTCGTGGAGGCGGTCGTCGCGGTGGTGCCAGAACTCGACGGTCTCGGGCACGATCCGGAAGCCGCCCCAGAACGGCGGCCGGGGCACTTCCTCGGGGAACCTGGCGGTCATCTCTTCCAGCCGGCGTTCCAGCGTGGGGCGGCCGTCGATCACCGCGCTCTGGTGCGACGCCCACGCCCCCAACTGGCTGCCCCGGGGCCGGCCGCGCCAATAGGCTTCAGACTCGTCGACGTCCACCATCGCCGCTGCGCCTTCCACTCTCACCTGGCGGTCCGGCGGCCAGAAGAACAGCAGGGCGGCCTGGTGGTTGGCGGCGAGGTTGCGCGCCTTGGCACTGCCGTAGTTGGTGAAGAAGGCGAAGCCCCGGTCGTCCGCCGCCTTGAGCAGGACCATGCGGACCGACGGCAGGCCGGCGGGCGAGGCGGTGGCCACGGCGACCTCCGGCGGTGAGCCCGCCTCCGCATGCCACGCGTGGAACTGCACGATCGGGTCGGGGTCGACGTCGTCCTCGTGGAGACCGTGCATCACCTGATCATGGCCCGGGAAAGAGCCGGGCCCCCCTGTAGAGGGGGGCCCGGACTGCTGCGGCTGACGCGCCGAGGAACGTGGGGGGGTTACTCGAGGGTGCAGCCGCAGGAGTTGATCTCCCGGGTGATGATGCCCTTGCCGGTGTCCATGTGGGTGGTGCAGGGCATGCAGGGGTCGAAGCTGCGGATGGCCCGCAGGACGTCGATGC
>Ga0136633_1002847_pt1 | contig 11666 bp, 9 predicted proteins | sample AntDrymeUQ832206_2_FD_105494 | JGI IMG/M metagenome (GOLD analysis project Ga0136633, IMG submission 105494) | Polar desert sand microbial communities from Dry Valleys, Antarctica - metaG UQ83 (22.06) | ecosystem: Environmental > Terrestrial > Soil > Desert | place: Antarctica: Dry Valley...
ATCCGTGATTCAAGCAGTCTTGGACCGCGTGCGCGCGGAGATCGCCGTCGTTAAGCCGCCGCTTTTCAACCGTTTTCAGCACGGATTCTCGCATATCTTCGCCGGGGGCTATGCGGCCGGTTATTACAGCTACAAATGGGCGGAGGTGCTGGCCGCGGACGCCTTCTCGAAATTTCAGGAAGGCGGGGTCTTCGATGCCGGGACCGGGGAAGGATTCATGCAGACATTCTTGGAGCAAGGCGGAACTCGCGAACCCATGGAAATGTTCGTCCAGTTTCGTGGGCGCGAACCTCGGATCGCGCCGCTCCTACGCCGCTGGGGCCTGGCGGCGTAAGCGGATTGAGCAGCAATGCGACGCCTGCGCGCAACCTCCCTAGCGATCTTGCTTACCCTGGAATCCCCGCATCTCCTTGCCGAGCAGGCCTATGTCATCGATCGGCTGCTCATCGGTATCCACAAAGACAAGGATCTCGAAAGCGAGATCATCAAGGTGTTGCCTACCGGAACCAGAGTGGAAGTGCTGAAGCGGGAGGCCGGCTTGGCGCAAATAAAGGGACCCGAAGGAATCACCGGATGGGTCGATGCCGTCTATTTGATGCCGGAGCGCCCTGCCCGCGTGGTGGCGGACGCGCTGGACAAACAAAACAAGCAATTGGACGCGGAGGTCAAGAAATTAAAAGAGCGTCTGAAGCGTCTGCGGACCGCAAACGCGGATCCGGCCACCCCCAACGCCTCGCGCGCGGAGGAGCCTGATCCGCAGGCATCCGAAACCGAAAAATTGCAGGAACAGAATGCGGCCCTCACCCGGTCGCTTGAGGCAGAACGCCTGCGGGCCGAGGAATTACAAACGCGATTGGCGGCACTCACCGCTCCGAGCAGCGGCGCCACCCCCCCAAGCGCCGTCCCCGCAAACGAACCCTTCATTGCGAAATTTAAGTTGCACTTGATCTTCGCGGCCTTGGCCTTGGTCCTGGGCGCCGGATGGGGGTTTTATCTCGCGGACTACCTGCAACGGCGGCGCCACGGGGGTTTCCGCATTTAGCGCGCCGGCGGCCAGCCCAAGCCTTTCGACCACGCGCCGGTCATTGCCGAGTTTCGGCCAGTTCGCCACCGGATCCCCGTGAGTGAAAGGCCGCGCCAACCGCTAGAACCCGTTGCGCTGATCACGCCTTAGTCGCTAAGATCGCATAGTTTTTTTTGATGTTGATACTGTCATGAAACCCGAAATACATCCGGCATACAGCGAGATAACGGTCACCTGCAGTTGTGGCAATAGCTTCGCCACGCGCTCGACGGTCGGTAAAGACATCCATATCGACGTATGCTCCGCCTGTCACCCGTTCTATACCGGCAAGCAGAGGCTCGTGGATACCGCGGGGCGTGTGGATCGATTCCGGCGCAAGTATAAGTTGCACTCCTAGTCTACGGTGCGGTGTCTACCTCTCAGGGCATCTGGCTACCTCTTCTAGCGTACGTCGCATCCTGGGGGATCGCTTGCCCGGCCCTGCAGGCCGCTCCGCTCCGGTGCGCGCCGGCTGGGATCGATGAGTATGCCGCAGTCCGTTACGTTATCGACGGCGACACCGTGGTGCTCGCGGACCGGCGCAAGGTCCGTCTCATCGGCATCAATGCGCCGGAGATCGGGCGCGAGGGCCGCCGATCTCAAGCGCTTGCAGAGCCTGCCCGCGGAGCGCTAAAACGTCTGCTCACGGGCCAATCCCGCGTTGGCCTACAGTACGATCGGCAGCAGCGCGATAGGTTTGGGCGGCAACTAAGCCACTTGTTGCTGCGCGATGGCACCAACGTCCAGGCATGGTTACTCGAACAGGGCTTTGCGACAGCGTTGATTTTTCCGCCCAACCTCGACTACGTGGAATGTTACCGCGACGCCGAAAGGGCGGCGCGGAGATCGAATCTCGGCCTGTGGAGGTTCGCGCGCTATAAACCTGTGGATGCCGGGCGCGCCGCGGGTTTGTCCCGGGGCTATCGAGTCGTCACGGGTCGTATCAGCGGAGTCCGCGCCACGCGCGCTTCGCAGTGGTTAAACTTCGGCCCGGCCTTCGCGGTTCGAATCCAGCGCACCGATCTCCATTATTTTAAGCGCTTAGATTTTCATCATTGGGTGGGCAAGCTCGTCAGCGTGCGCGGCTGGCTTTCGCGCCGCGACGGTAATACCTACATGCGTTTAAGACACCCCGCGCAATTGGATGCGCTGCCGGGATGAAGCGGACAGGGAGCTTGTGAAAAATCTGCTGCGCTCGGGATCTCGCCGCTTCAGCGGAAAAACTCGGTAAGCGTATCGGCCAAGCCTCCGTGCGGGCGTTGCGCCAGCGAGTTAAGCGCCAGCAGCGTGTCGTTTTCTGGAGCGAATTGCAATCCAATCGCGACGTATCCTTTGGCCCGGTCGTAGTTGTTGTTGGCCAGCTCGCGCTCGGCGAGAAACGCGTAGCGTTCTCCGATCGCCAATAATCCCTTGCGCGCCGGCACGTTGCCGGGGTCGATCTCGAGCAAGCGCGAGTAGTAATAATAAGCGTTGTCTTGGGGAGGGTGGGTAAGGCGGTAATCGTCCAGGCTTTTTTTCGCGAGCCATGCGAGCGCCTTGACCACTTCCCCGCTGCCGGGATCGACGCTGGCGCTCGTTGCGGGACTCGCGGCGCGGGCGTCCCCCAGAAACTTCCGATCGACATCGACCGCGAGGCTCTGTAGCTCGGGATCGCTGCGCGGACCCGCATCGCGCTCGATGCGGGCCTGGGCGTAAAAAAGACCCGCGTACCCTGCAAGAGACAGGGCCAGCAGCGCCCCCAGCAAGTGGACCGAACGCCGGGAGGCGGTCCGCACCGGTAGCTCGATGATTCGGGCCTTATCGAGGGACAGCGTATGCTCGCCGGAGACATCGATATCGGGGGTGAGCTTCGCCTGGGTCGATGTCTTGATGATCCCGCTCTGCATCATGTGCCGCAAATAATGCAACAGGCTGTCCGCGTCCCGAAACCGATCTTTGCGGTTCTTCGCCAGCATGAGGTTGATGAGGGGCTGGAATTGATCTAGACCGGAAGGTAAAAGCGGGATCGGCGCCCGCTTATGTTGCATGATCACATCTAGCACGGAGGCGGATTGGTACGGTTTCACGCCCGTCAGCATTTCATACAGGATCACGCCCAGGGCATAGATGTCGGCGCGGCCGTCGATGGAGCCAGGCTCCGCTTGTTCGGGAGCCATGTAGTTCGGGCTTCCGAGGAAGATGCCGGTTTGCGTCAGGTCAAGGTCGGTCGTAAGTTGTTTCGCGATGCCAAAGTCACTCAGCAAAGGCGTCCCATCCTTTCGGAATAGAATATTCGCCGGCTTGACATCGCGATGGACGATACCTTTTTTATGCGCAACGCTGAGCCCGCTTCCGACCGCAATCAAGATGTCGAGGGCTTCGAAGGGGGTCATGACCGCGTGCATGCGTTTGCGCAGGTCGCCGCCCTCGACGTACTCCATCGACATATAAGCGGCATCCTCGCAGGCGCCGATATCGTAAATCGTAATGACATGCGGGTGATTGAGCGAGGCGACGATGCGCGCTTCGTTGATAAAGCGCTCGAAATCCTGCGGGTTCTTGCGCCTATCGGTATGCAGCACCTTCAAGACGACTAATCGGCCCAACGAGTCCTGGCGCGCCAAATACGCGGTCGCCATTCCGCCCGCGCCTATTTTCTGCTGGACCGTGTACCCCGTAATCTCCATATGCTCTAATTATATCAATGCTACGTGCGACAACGTTGCTTCCGCTGCGCTAGCGCAATTTACGAGGAGCGGTTTTTGGAACAGTTTTCGCCTTAATTACGACGTAGATTAATCATCACTATCGTAAACAAACGGCTTCAGGGACCCTATGCTAGCGCAAACCAAGAAACATGCCATTCCCCGTCCCCAGACACGTTCGCTTATTACTAAGATTCTAGAGGAACGCAAGGACGTGTTGGTCCTACTCTGCAAGGTCTCGGGCTTGGCGTCGTTTCCAGCGAGTAAACCGTTGGGGGCCTTAATGCCCGAGTTTTGTGAGCTACTGGTCGACTACATAGCATCAGCGCATTTCGGTCTTTATCAGCGTCTCTCCGTAGGTCGGGAACGGCGGCGGGCGGTGGTTGATCTGGCGATGGAGATCTACCCGGGCATTGACCGCACCACCCAGATTGCACTTGCGTTCAATGATAAGTACGGGGGGGTGACGCTTTCCGGCGATCTCACCGCCCTGCACCGGGATCTCTCGCATCTCGGCGAAATCCTCGCCAGCCGGATCGATCTCGAGGACCGCTTGATCACCGCGATGCTGGGCGAGTCCATCGGGCCCGCCCGATCGGCCGCCTAGATCACTCGAAATCCCCTGGCTCGCCATGGGTGAGGGCAACACGGGCCTCGAGCAAAGGGACCTCGCCGTCTTATGGCACCCCTGCACCCAGATGAAGGATCACGAACGCCTCCCCGTGATCCCCATTCGGCGCGGGCGCGGCGTCTGGCTGGAGGACTTCGACGGCCGGCGCTATCTCGACGCCATCAGCTCCTGGTGGGTCAATCTCTTCGGCCATAGCCATCCGCGGATCAATGCCGCGGTGAAAGCGCAAGTAGAGGAGCTCGAGCAGGTGTTGTTGGCCGGGTTCACGCACGAAGCGGCCGTCAGCTTGGCCGAACGGCTGGTCGCAATCTCACCCGCGGGCTTGAGGAAATGTTTTTTCGCCGACAACGGCTCGTGCGCCGTCGAGGTGGCGCTCAAAATGAGCTTTCATTATTGGCGCAATCGCGGCGAGCTGCGCAAGACCCGCTTCATCTGCCTTGAGAATGCGTACCACGGCGAGACGCTCGGGGCGCTCTCCGTGTCCCAGATCCCCCTCTACCGTGACACCTATGCACCCTTGCTGAGGGATGCGATCGTGGCGCCCTCCCCGGATTGCTACCGGCGCGCGCCGGGCGAGACCTGGGCGGAATGTTCGCGGCGCGGATTTGAAGCGATGGCGGATCTCCTGGAACGCCACGCCGATGAGGTATGCGCGGTCATCGTCGAACCGCTGGTTCAATGCGCAGGCCAGATGCGCATGTATGATCCCGTATACTTGAGTTTAGTACGCGCGGCCTGCTCTCAGCATCGCGTGCATCTGATCGCCGATGAGATCGCGGTCGGTTTCGGTCGCACCGGAACTCTTTTCGCTTGCGAGCAAGCCGCGATCGCGCCCGACTTCCTGTGCCTGTCAAAAGGACTGACGGGAGGCTACCTCCCCCTTGGCGCCGTGTTAACCACCGATGAGATTTACCGGGCGTTTTACGCTGACTATGACACGCGTACCGCCTTCCTCCATTCGCACAGTTATACCGGCAATCCGCTTGCCTGCCGCGCCGCGCTCGCCACGCTGTCGCTGTTCGAGGAGCAACCGGTGCTGGCGGGCAACCGGCAGCTCGCGCAAGCCATGGCCGCCGCGACGGCGCATTTCACGGATCATCCTCACGTCGCGGAAGTGCGCCAGACGGGCATGATCCTGGCCGTCGAAATGGTCCAGGACAAAGCGACTAAAACCCCCTACCCTTGGCAAGAACGGCGCGGCCTTCGGATCTACCGGCAGGCGCTCGCGCGCGGCGTGCTGCTGCGTCCCTTGGGAAATGTCGTCTATTTTATGCCGCCCTACGTCATCACCGAAGACGAGATCCGTCATTTAGCCGAGGTGGCTTGGGAGGGCATCAACCTCGCGACCTCCGATTGAGCATGGTGTGGTAGACTAATGGCTACGTTGCGGGGGTTCATTTCACCCGCGCAGCTAAGCCACCGCGTGAAACCCGACTCAATCAAAGACAGCCTCTGGAGCTCGCGGTTTTCCGAACCGACCGACGCTTTCGTCCAGCGCTTCACGGCCTCCGTTCCGTTCGATAAACGCCTCTACTGGCACGATATCGAGGGGTCCAAAGCGCATGCCCGCATGCTGGCCCGGACCGGGGTGCTGAGCGCTGCCGAATGTGACGCCATCGTCACCGCTCTCGACGCGATCCGCGATGGCATCGAGCGCGGGGAGATCGAGTGGTCGATCGCGCTCGAAGACGTGCATATGAACATCGAGGCGCGGCTCACGGAACGCATCGGTGACGTGGGAAAGAAACTCCGTACGGGACGCTCGCGCAATGACCAAGTGGCCACCGATATCCGGCTCTACCTGCGCGCCGAGATCGACGCCATCATCGGCCAACTGCACCTGCTCATGGCCGCGCTCGTCGATCTCGCCGAACGTGAAGCCGCGACCATCCTGCCGGGCTACACGCACCTGCAAGCGGCGCAACCCGTGACCTTCGGCCACCACATGCTGGCGTGGTTCGAGATGTTTTGCCGTGATCGCGACCGGCTCCGCGACTGCCGCCAACGCGTCAATGTCCTTCCCTTGGGCGCGGCCGCGCTCGCCGGCACGAGCTTTCCCATCGACCGCGAGTTCACCGCCCGGGCGCTCGGGTTTGAGGGCATCGCCGAGAATTCTCTCGATGCCGTGAGTGATCGCGACTTCGCGATCGAGTTCGCGGCCTGCGCCGCGCTCATTCTCATGCACCTCTCCCGCTGTTCCGAGGAGCTCGTCCTGTGGTCATCGCAACCGTTCGACTTCATCGAGCTCGGCGACGCCTTCTGCACCGGTTCCTCCATCATGCCGCAGAAGAAAAACCCGGACGTGCCGGAGCTAGTGCGCGGGAAGAGTGGACGCGTCTACGGTCATCTGATGGGGCTCTTGACGCTGATGAAATCGCAGCCCTTGGCCTACAATAAAGACAACCAGGAAGATAAAGAGCCCTTGTTCGATATCATCGACACCGTCAAGGGCTGTCTACGCGCCTACACGGATCTCGTGCCCGCCATCGCGATCAAGCGCGAGCGGATGCGCGAAGCCGCGCGCCGCGGGTATATTACGGCCACCGATCTCGCGGACTACCTGGCGCGCAAAGGGGTGCCGTTCCGCGATGCGCACGCCGCCGCCGGCCACGCCGTCCGCTACGCTATGGTTCAGCGGAAAGACTTGGCCGAGCTGACACTCGCCGAATTGCGGCAATTTTCAACCGGCGTCGAGGACGATGTATTCACGGTATTGACCTTGGAAGGATCGGTAGCCGCGCGTAATCATTTCGGCGGCACGGCGCCCGAGCAAGTGCGCGCGGCCGTCCAACGGGCGCGCCGGCGTTTAACGGTTAGGGAAGAAAAGGCATGACTAAGCTTCTGAAGATCATCGTCGCGGTGTTCGGGTTCGCCGTTGTCTTGATGGTCGCGGCCGCGATCATGCTTCCCATGTTCGTAAACCCCAACGACTTTAAGGGCGAAATCATCGGGCAGGTAGAGAAAACGACGGGTAGAAAACTCGATCTGGCGGGTGACATCGGACTCACGGTGTTCCCTTGGCTGGGCCTGAAGCTGGGCGCGACCACGCTCGGCAATGCGCCCGGATTCGGCGAGCAGCCCTTTCTTAGATCCGAGCGCGTGCAGGTGCGAGTCAAGCTGCTGCCGTTGTTGCAAAAGCAGGTCGAGATGGACACCATCGCGCTCGAGGGTCTGGAGCTGAATCTGGCGCGCGATAAATCAGGAAAGTCCAACTGGGACGATTTGCTCCAGAAGGGCGCACCGGCGCAAGCATCGCCCCCCGCCAAAGCCCCCGCGGGCAAGCCGGACGCAACGGCCGAGGCCGCACCACAACCACAACCGTTCGCCGCCTTGGCCCTCGGCGGTGTCGATCTCAAAGGCGGCCACATTACCTGGGATGACCGGCAACAGGGCGAGCGCTACACGATTGAAGATCTGAACCTGGAAACCGGAGCGATCGCTCCGAGCGAGCCGATACCCCTTGATCTCTCCCTGGCTTTCGATGCCCCCCCCCAAGGCCTCACGGGCAATCTTGCCTTGGAAGGTACGGTCGACTATGACCTCGAAGGCCAGCGTTATAACCTTAAACACCTGGATTTCACGGCCAAGCTCAAGGGTAAATCGGTGCCGGGCGGTGCGCTCGACCTCAGGTTGACGGCTGATGACGTAAATGCCGATCTCAAGCACAATGCGGCCACGGTGTCCGGCCTGGCGCTCGATGCCGGCGGAGCAAGCCTGAGGGGCGATATCCAGGTGCAGAATCTCACGTCAGACAAACCGGCCGCCACCTACACGCTGCGCGCCAAGGGCCAAGAGATCTCGGGATTAATCAAGGCTGCGGGCGAGGCATTCAACATCGCGGGGATCCCCAAGTCACTCACGGCACTCAGCATCGATATGGGGATGAGCGGCACCGCGGCCAAGATCGCCGTCGAGCCACTCAAGCTCCAAGCCGCCCTGCGAGCGGCCGGCGCGAAGGGGCCGCTGAACCTCGATTTGCAGAGCGAGCGGGTGGACCTCGATCTCACCAGCAAAGCGGTTGCGGTCAAGGCTGGAGCGCTCAAGATCACCGGCGATGACGTCGTTCCGGTCTTAAAGGAGCTCGGTGTGAGCAACCCCGGCTTGGAGACCTTGGCGATCGGGCTCAACGTGGATACGGAATTCTCGGGCACGGGCACGAAGCTCACGCTCGCACCCTTTAATGTCAAGGCCGCGCTTGCGGGCGAGACCCTACCGAACAAATCCGCCGAGGTGACGCTCGCGACGCGTGCCGAGATCGATCTCGACAAGCAGACCGCGGCGCTCAACGATCTTGCCCTGCAGGGTCTCGGCCTCGATCTCCGTGGTGCGGCGCAGGCCGAGAACATTCAGAAGGATCCGAAGTTTGCCGGAACGCTTAAGCTCAAGCCTTTCGATGCGCGCAAGCTACTCACACAATTGGGTCAGGCCGTGCCCGAGACCACCGATCCGAAGGCACTAACGAACGTCGGCTTCGAGACCGCGCTCGCGGGATCGAAGAATAGCATTAGCTTGAACAATCTCGCGCTGCGGCTCGACGCCACGCGGATCAAAGGCGCTATAAGCGTCGCCGATTTTTCGCAACCCGCCATCGGCTTCAAGCTCGACGTGGACGGGATCGACGCCGATCGTTATTTACCGCCTGAGAAAGCGGAGAAGGCCGGGGGAGATGCCCCGAAGAGCGACAAATCCCGCGCTAAGAAAGACCGCGGCGTTCGTCACGCGGCGAGCGGCACGAATGACGGAGTCCCCGTCGGCAGCTCCGCGGTCGCGCCAAACCTCAAGGGCGTGCTCACCGTGGGCAAGCTCAAGATTGCGAACGCCACGCTGACCCAGCTTAGCGTGGTCGTTAACGCGAAGGATGGCGACATCAACCTGAACCCGATCGCGGCCGACCTCTACCAAGGCAAAATCGCGGGGAGTGTCAGCCTCGATACCCGGGCGGCGAAACCGAAGTTGAGCATGAATGAGTCTCTGACCGGCGTGCAGATCGAACCGCTGCTCAAGGACCTCTCGGGTGAGGCCAAGATCGCCGGGACGGCGAATCTCAAGGCAGAGCTCAGTGCGGCCGGGGCGAGTGCCGATGCGATCAAGCGCACGCTCTCGGGCAAGGCGGCTTTCCAGTTTCTGGATGGCGCCCTCATCGGCGTCAATCTCGGCCAATTGATGCGTAAGGCTCAAGCAGGCTTCGTCGGAAAAGTCGATGAAAACGCCAAAACGGATTTTAGCGAGATGGCGGGCACATTGGTTTTTGACCAGGGTGTCATCCGCAATCAGGACCTGGTGCTGAAGTCGCCGTTGCTTCGGATCGCCGGACAAGGCCAAGCAGATCTAGTGAGCGAACGCATCGACTATACGCTGAACACGACCCTGTCCGCGACCGCTGAGGGACGAGGCGGCAAGGAGCTCACCGATATCAAGGGTATCACCATCCCGATCAAGGTGAGCGGCACCTTCGACGATCCCAGCTATGCCCCGGACGTGGCCGGCATCGCCAAGGCCAAAGCGGAACAGGCATTGGAGAAAAACAAGGAAAAGATCACCGAAAAGCTCAAGGAGAAGTTGGGCGAGGATGCGGGTGGCGTGCTGGGTGAGACCTTGGGCGGTCTGCTCGGGGGCAAGAAGCCCCGGGCCGGCGATGCGGCCGAAGAGAGCGGCGAGACCGCACCGGCGCCCGCCGAGGCGGCCCCCGCGCAGGATTCGAGCAAAAAGGACGTACAAGAAAAGCTCAAGGATCTGCTCCGATTCTAAAAAAGCGGCAACACCCGGTACGGCCTGCGGCGAATATCGACTAGCTGTGGAGAATTTCAGCCGGCGGTTATTGCGTTGGTATCGCCTGCACGGACGGAAGGATCTCCCGTGGCAGCGCCTGATATCACCTTATCGCGTATGGGTTTCCGAAGTCATGCTGCAGCAGACTCGAGTCCCTACCGTTATCGCTTTTTTCGAGCGCTTTACTATGCGCTTCCCTACCGTGAAGGAGCTTGCCGAGGCGCCGATCGATGAGGTCCTGCATTACTGGTCTGGGCTCGGCTACTACGCGCGGGCGCGGAACCTCCATCAGGCCGCGGGTATCGTATTGGAACGCCATGCAGGCGAGGTTCCACGGGGTCTCGAAGATCTCATGCATTTACCCGGCGTCGGCCGCTCGACGGCGGGCGCCATACTGTCGCTGGCGTTCGGCAAACGACAGCCGATACTCGACGGCAACGTCAAACGCGTCCTCGCGCGTTACCACGCCATTGGCGGATGGCCGGGTTCTCCTTCCGTCGAACGGGAACTATGGGCCCGCTCGGAACAGCATACGCCGGCGGCGCAAGTGTCGGAATATACGCAGGCGATCATGGACCTCGGTGCGACCCTTTGCACGCGGAGCGTTCCGCGCTGCGGCGCGTGTCCCCTACGCACGGGGTGTCAAGCATACCGTCTGGGACGCACTTCAGATTATCCCGAACCGAAGCCCCGAAGGGTTTTGCCGAAACGCACGACTTGCTTTGTGATCGTGCAAAATCCCAATGCAGAGATTTTGCTGGAACAACGGCCTCCGGCCGGGATCTGGGGTGGCCTATGGAGCTTCCTCGAATGCCCGCCGAGTACCGACCCAATTGATTGGTGTTGGCGCCACCTCGGTGTCGAGCCAACACAGATCCAAAGCGGGCGACCGTTCCGGCACACTTTCAGCCATTTCGACCTCGAGATTCGTCCAGTCTATCTGCGGGTAGAGGATCTCCGGCCAGGGGTTAGCGATCGCGGCGCGACGCTCTGGTACAGCAAGCCGTCCTCGCGGCCTCTCGGCCTGGCGGCCCCCGCCATGAAACTTATGAAAACACTCAGTCAATAATCAGGTGTGCCTATGACACGCATCGTAACTTGCATTAAGCTCGGGAAGGAAGCCGAGGGATTGACCGCCGCACCGTATCCTGGGGATCTCGGCAGGCGCATCTTTGGGAACGTTTCAAAGGAGGCCTGGCAGATGTGGCTTAAGCACCAAACCATGCTCATCAACGAATACCGCTTGACGCCGCTCGACCCCAAGGCGCGCTCGTTTCTGGAACAAGAAATGGAAAGATTCTTCTTCGGTCAGGGCTCCGAAAAACCGGAAGGCTACGTGCCGCCTGCATAAGAGCAGAGGGATCATCGCATCACCGGCCGTCCCTTGACGCGCGCCATCCCGCCCGTTCTAATAGCGCGTCCGAAAACACCCGGGGCCAGGTAGCTCAGTCGGTAGAGCAGGGGACTGAAAATCCCTGTGTCGGCAGTTCGATTCTGTCCCTGGCCACCAAAAATCAAT
>Ga0136633_1002849_pt1 | contig 11663 bp, 13 predicted proteins | sample AntDrymeUQ832206_2_FD_105494 | JGI IMG/M metagenome (GOLD analysis project Ga0136633, IMG submission 105494) | Polar desert sand microbial communities from Dry Valleys, Antarctica - metaG UQ83 (22.06) | ecosystem: Environmental > Terrestrial > Soil > Desert | place: Antarctica: Dry Valley...
CTAGCGGGCACCGCGGAACCCGACGTCGGCGTTCGAGGCCGACGGCTGGGCGTCGCCGCTGACCGCGAACGGGCCCGCACCCAGGCCGCTGCCGAAGGCGCCGCCACGAAGCAGGGCACCGGGGGCGGTCGCGGTCGCCGAGGCGCCCGAGAGGCACATATCGTCGTTGCTGAACGCGCCCCAGCTCGGGCAGCCGGTCGAGACGGGCAGCCAGTCGCCAACCCACTCCCAGAGGTTGCCGACCATGTCGTTGGCGCCGTCGGTCGAGATGCAGGCGGCGTTCGCGCCCGTGCTCTGGACCGATCCGGAGCTGACGTTGCAGGACGCCCCGTCGGGGCTGCCGGCGACCGCCGATTGCCACTCGGCGTTGGTCAGAAGGCGCTTGCCCGAGTTGGCGAGAGCCCGCTGGGCCTGGAAGTAGGTGACCGAAGCCCTCGGGGTGACCCCGGCGACCGAGCGGGCATAGATGTTCGCCCGGCCAAGCAGGCCGGGCGAAACCCGCAGCCACCGCCCCGGACGGTGCGAGCGTTCACCCCGGCCGAGATCAAGGCCATCAGCGCCGAGCTGTCGCCGAGGTATCAACCGCTCCCGGCGTTCGCCGCCGCCACCGGGCTTCGATCCGAGGAATGGCAAGCCCTGGAGCGCCGCGACGTGGACCGTCCCGGCGGGTTCCTCAGCGTCCGGCAGACGGTGTCCAGCGGCGAAGTGGTCGAGCTGGGCAAGACCGGCGGCAGTCTCCGGCAGGTCTCGCTAACGCGGGCCGCGCTCGATGCTCTCGACGCGCTCCCGCCCCGGCTCGATACGCCGCTGCTATTCCCGGCGCCAAACGGCGGGCTGCTCAACCTCGACAACTTCCGACGCCGCGAGTGGGCACCCGCGATCGAGGCCGCCGGGATCGCTACCCCGGCGCGGATCTACGACCTGCGCTCGACGTTCGCCTCAGACGCGCTCGCCGCCAACGTGTCGGTGTTCAAGCTCGCCCGGATCATGGGCACGTCGGTCCAGATGATCGAGCGCCACTACGGGGCTACGCTCGACGGTTCCGGCGCCGAGATCGCCGGTCAGCTCGACGCATACGCCGCTCGACGGGCCGACGACGACCAAGCGCAAGCGGAGGGCGGCTGATGCGTTCGGGCCACTACCGGGCCACAAGCCAACCGGGCCTTAGCCCGCGTTTCGCTTGTTCATGGGAAGCGGCTGAAGGGACTCGAACCCTCGACCTTCTGCATGGCAAGCAGACGCTCTAGCCAACTGAGCTACAGCCGCACGGACGGGCCAGTATAGCCACGGGCTCTACGTCCCCTAGGCGCTCAGAGGACTTCGTTGACCGCCTGCTCGCCCTCGAGACGAAGCTCGTCTTCGACGGCGCCGATTCCCTCGATCCGGCCGGCGGCCTGGGTCAAGTCGAGCGCGTCTGCGCTCGAGCGCACCTCGCCGCGGAGGTAGGCGATCCCGTTTGCGACGCTGACGCCGATCCTCGCCGCCCCGGCTCGCGGATCTTGGAGTATCTCCCGCTCGAGCTTCATCGCCAGCGAGAGATCGTCTGCAGGAAGAGTCCGCATCATCAAATCGCCAAGCGGAGGCGATCCTCGACGACCGGGCCGACGACTCGCTCTGCGGCCCGTCGTAAATCGGCGGCTTCGGCGGATGAGCTCACTTCGCCGCGTAGATAGAAGCTGCCGTTCTCGGCGCTGACCTCGATCTTGTCGGTGTCGATCTCCGTGTCGGGGAAGAAGACTTCGTTCTCGACCAGGCGGGGAAGCGAGGGATCGTGGGGGAGGCCGTCAATCTGGGCGCCAGTTCCACGGCGCGGCTTAACGTTCTCCGGTGTGACGAGATAAAGCAGCGCCCCGGCCGCACCTGCGGCAAACCCGGCGCCGGCGACAGCTTCGATCTTCCTCTTGGCAGTGCTCATCTTTGAACCTCCGGATCGCAGGGGGCCTCCCTGCTGCCGGCATGACCCGGCTTTGATCATCTTGAAACGCTTAAGCCATTGGAGCTGAGAACGCTTGAACGCCCTAGCTACGAGCCGCATCGAGCGCCTCGTTGACAAGACGATCCGCCTCAGTGTTCTGCTCACGCCGGACGTGGCGGATCGACCAGCTCGGAAACTCGGCGAGCATGCGTCGAAGCTCCGCGTGCAGCGGCTTTAAACCGGCATCCTTGACGCGCCACTCGCCCTTCACCTGACGGACGATCAGCTCCGAATCGCCGACCAGGTCGAGATCGTCGCCACCGATGGCTTTCGCGCGCTCGACTCCGAGCATCATCGCCCGGTACTCGGCGACGTTATTGGTCGCGTGGCCGATCGTCTGCCCAGTCTCGTCGATCAGCGCTCCGTCCTCGTCATAGATCGCGACACCGACCGCCGCGGGGCCCGGGTTGCCGCGTGCGCCGCCGTCGACGTGAACGGTCAGTCTCATGCTGCCGGGGCCTTGCGCCGCAGCGTGCCGTCCTCGTCCGCATCGAGGTTCCAGTTCCGATCCGAGGCGCGAAGCTGATCGACCGACTCGCCGCGGCCGCTCTCCCGCAGCTCCCAGCCGCGGTCGCCGGCAGCAACCTCCCACTGATACCAGGCAAGCTCCCAGACCACGGTCAGCCGAACTCCGGCGCCGCCGCCGACCTTCGTCTTCACGGCGTGTCCGCTGGCGCGTGGGACCCCCAGCGAGCGACTCATCCCGCGGACCGTCTTGCGGTGATTGCTCGCGTTGAAGGCCGCCAGATGCTCGCCGAGATCGAGATTGCCGCTGTCGCGGTGGCTACCTGGAGTCGGCAGCGGACCCTCGAAGAGCTGCTCCTCGCCGTCTGCCGAGCGTGAGCGCGGCCGGCGTGCCGCGCGTTCGCGGGCCAGGCGTTCGCCGATCCCGCCGAGGATATGCCCGCGCTGGCGGCGGCGTTGAATCCCTTCCCCGGCGGCCCGCGCGGCCTCGGCTTCGCCGGGCTGCATCCACCCCGCCGCCTCCGCCCGCGACTTGCAGAGCTCGCAGACGGCGGCCTCGCGACCATCGCGGGTGACGTAGGTCAGCGATCGCTCGCCCGGCAGCAGGCGTCGCCCACAGACCTGGCAAGCGATATCGACCGGACCCTTTGGCTCATTCGCCTCGCTCATCGGAGCGGCGAGGTTACGGGAGCGGCTGGTCAGAGCGTCAGGCGGCGGGCTGCTCCCCTGGCTGACCGGCGGCCGAGATCACTTTGGCGGCGAGATGGGCGGGGATCTCGTCGTAGCGGTCGAACTCGATCGTGTACTCACCGCGACCGCCGGTGATCGCGCGCAGATCCGGCGCGTAGTCGAGCACCTCGGCCATCGGCACCTCGGCTTTGATCTCGGTCATTCCCTGCTTCGGCTCCATCCCAAGCGGGTGGCCGCGGCGCGAGTTGAGATCGCCGATCACGTCGCCGACGGCATCCTCGGGAGCGACGATCGACATCTTCACGATCGGCTCCAAGAGAACCGGATCGGCCTTTGCCATCGCCTTCTTGAAGGCCATCGAGCCGCAGATCTTGAAAGCCATCTCCGATGAGTCGACAGCGTGGTGCTGGCCGTCATAAAGCCTCACGCGCACGTCCTTGACCGGATACCCGGCGAGCGTCCCGTGCTCCATCGCCTCGACGATCCCCTTCTCGACGGCGGGGATGAAGCTGCCGGGGATCGAGCCCCCCTTGATCGCCTTCTCGAACTCCAGCCCGGCACCGGTCTCGGCGGGCGAGATCTCGATCTTGCAGTCGGCGAACTGGCCACGGCCGCCGGTCTGCTTCTTGTAGCGGGCGTGGGCATCGGCCGGCTCGCGAATCGTCTCGATGTAGGGAACCCGCGGCGGCTTCAGCGTGATCTCGGCCCCGAAACGGCGCTTCATCCGGTCGACGATCACCTCGACGTGAACCTGCGTCAGCCCGGCGATGATCTGCTCGCCGGTCTGGGCGTCGCGATGAACGTCGAGGGTCGGATCCTCTTCGCGGAGGCGCCGCAGCGCCTGAGCGGCCTTCTCCTCATCGCCCTTGCTCTTGGGCTCGTAGGCGAAGGCCATGACCGGGGCCGGCAGCTCGGGTCGCGGAAAGCTGAGCCGGCGAGTGTCGTCGGAGAGCACGTCGCCGGCGACCGTCTCCTTGAGCTTTGCGACGGTGCCGATGTCGCCCGCCCCGAGCTCGTCGACGGGATCGACGTCCTTGCCGTGAGGAGAGCCGAGCTGGCCGATCCGCTCCTTGGCCCCACGGGTGACGTTGGTCAGATGCGAATCCGAGCGCAGGGTTCCGGAGTGGACGCGAAGCAAATTGATCCGGCCGGTGTAGGGATCGGCGGTCGTCTTGAAGACCTCGGCGATCAGAGGTCCCTCCTGGTCGGGCTCGACGAGGACCTCATCGCCATCCTCATCGAGCGCGATATGGCCTCCGCGCATCGCCGGCGAGGGCAGATCCTCAACCAGGGCCTCGAGCAGGCGGTCGGCGCCAAGATCCCGGGTCGCGATCCCGCAGGTGACCGGGAACAGGGTCCCGGCCGTGACCCCCTTCTTGAGCGCGGCGACGATCTCCTCGTGGGAGATCTCGGCCCCTTCGAGGTAGTGCTCCATGAGCTCGTCTGAGTTCTCGGCGACCTCGTCCATAAGCCGCTCGCGGTACTCCTCCGCCCGGGCCTGGAGATCGGCGGGGATCTCCACCTCGCGACCGCCTTTGCCATCGCCGTCGTAGATGAAGGCCTTCATGTCGATCAGATCGATCAGGCCACTGACCTCCTGTTCGCTGCCGATCGGGATCTCGGTCGCAACGACGTGAGGGCCGAACGCAGCCTTGAGCGACTCGAGAGCCTTGTAGAAGTCGGCCCGCTCGCGGTCGAGCATGTTCACGAAGACGAGCCGGGGCAGGTTCTCCTCGGTGGCCCGGAGCCAAAGTCGCTCGGTGTTGACCTCGACCCCGTCGACTGCGCTGACGACGACCACGGCCGAGTCGACGACGCGGAGCGCGTTCAGCGCCTCGGCGACGAAGCTAGGCTCACCGGGGGTGTCGATCATGTTGAGCTTGCGGCCGGCGTGCTCGAAGGTCGAGACGGCGGCGCCGATTGACATGCCGCGCTCCTGCTCGTCGGGCTCGAAGTCGGCGACTGTGTTGCCGTCCTCGACGCGGCCGAGACGATTGATGATCCCGGCTTCGAACAGAAGCGCCTCGTTGAGGGACGTCTTGCCGGAGCCGCGGTGCCCGATCAGGGCGACGTTTCGAATGCGGTCAGCCGGCTTGTGCGACATGGCGTCTGACTCTATACCGCGCGTCACCACGGTCTAGGCGGACTGAAGATGGGAGCGGAGCCCGATCACGGATTTGGTGTGCAGCTGAGAGACCCGCGACTCGGTGACGCCGAGGACCTCGCCGATCTCTCGCAGGTTCAAGCCTTCGTAGTAATAGAGCGCGATCACGAGGCGCTCGCGGTCGGGCAGCGACTCGATCGCGTCGGCGAGGCGATCCTTGAGCTCGAGCGCGTCGATCTCGCGCTCGGGGTCGGCGGCGTGCGGATCGCGGATCGTGTCGAGCAAGGAGACCTGGCCGCCCTCGCCGTCGGCGACCGTCCAGAGGTCGTCGAGCGCGAGCACCGAGCTGTTGGCGATGTCGAGCAGGCTGGCCCGAAACTCCGCTACGCCGACCTCGAGTCGATCGGCCATCTCCTCCTCGCTCGGCCCTCGTCCGAGCTCGTGCTCGAGCTCGGAATGGACCCGCTCGACCTCGCGGGCCTTGGCGCGGACCGAGCGCGGAACCCAGTCGAGCGAGCGCAGCTCGTCGATGATCGCGCCGCGGATCCGCGAGACGGCATAGGTCTCGAACTTGATCTCGCGGTCGGGGTCGAAGCGCTCGATCGCGCCGATCAGCCCGAACAGCCCGTAGGAGATCAGGTCGCCTTCATCGACGTGTGCCGGCAGCCCGGCGGCCATCCTCCCGGCGACGAACTTGACCATCGGCGAATAGGCGACGACGAGGCGCTCGCGCGCGCGCTCATCCCCGTCTTCTTTGCATGCCCGCCAGAGCTCTCTGAGCTCGGCGGCCTTGACGTTGCTCTCCATCAGCCTCTCCCTCCCTGACCGTACGTGATCAGGCACGTGGGTGGGCTGCGGCATGTGCGCTCAGCAACCGGGATGGCTCGACACGGGTGTAGATCTGGGTTGTCGAAAGGCCGGCGTGGCCGAGCAGCTCCTGGATCGTGCGCAGATCGGCGCCGCCTTCAAGCATGTGCGTCGCGAAGGAATGGCGCAAGGCATGCGGGGAGACGCGACCGGCGATCGCCGCCTCGTGAACCCAGCGTTCAAGACGCCGGCGGATGTCGGAGGGAGAGAGCCGCCTGCCGCTTTTCGAGAGCAGCAGAGCCGGCTCGCGGGGATCGGCGGAAAGGGCGTGGCGAGCGCGGTCGAGATAGCGGGCGATCGCCCGGGCTGCCGGCTCTCCGAGCGGGACGAGCCGCTGCTTGCGGCCCTTGCCAAGCACTCGCAGGAGCTCGCTTTCGAAATCGATGTCGGCAACGTCGAGCGCGATCAGCTCCGAGCAGCGAAGCCCCGCTCCGTAGGCGAGCTCGAGCATCGCTCGGTCGCGCAGCTCCAAAGGGGTCCGGGCGGGAATCCGCTCGAGCAAGCGCTGCGCCTCCTCGGGGCCGAGCACCCGCGGTAGCTTCGACTCCCGCTTCGGGTTGGCGAGCAGCTCCGCCGGGTTCTGGCTGACCCTGCCCTCGCGGAGCAGCTGCTCATAGAGGCCGCGAACCGCCGCCAGCTTGCGCCCGACCGTCGCCTTGGATAGCCGCCGCTGCCCGAGCGCCACGGCGAAGCCACGGATCTGTCGGTAGCTGAGGGCCTCCGGGTCGATCCCGTTCTCCACCGCCCACTCAGCAAGCTCGCGAAGGTCGGATCCGTAGGCGCGCAACGTATGCGCGGAGAGCCGGCGTCGCTCCAGCTCGCGCGCGTAGGCGTCAATCGCCTCAGCCCAGTTTCCGCCAGGATCATCCACACCGAGAGCTTCGGCCCAGAGCGCACGCCCCCTCCAGCGGGCGCGCACTGTCAGCGCTAGGAGATGTAGATCGGGGTGCCGACGGATACCCGGTCATAGAGCTCGATCACATCGGAGACCGCCATCCGCACGCAGCCGTGGGAAGCGGCGCTGCCGAGCGAGCCGGTGTCATCGGTGCCGTGAATCCCGGCGCCGTTGTAGATCCCCATCCAGCGAGCCTTGAGCGGATTCTTGGGGCCCGGCGGAATCACCTGGCCGGCGAGATCCCCGGCCCAGTCGGAGTCGGGCACGTTCCACGTCGGATCGACCGCCATGTTCTCGATGTTGTAAAGACCGGTCGGCGTGGCGAAGCCCGCGGCGCCGATCGCGACCGTGTACTCGGTCGCCAACTCGAGGTTCTCGTAGTGGCGGAGGGTGAAGCTCGAGCGATCGACGACGATGTAGTCGGCGTACTGCTCGGCGAGCTGATCGGTGCCGACTTCCGGCTCGACCCGATCGACCTCCGGCTTGAGCTTATGGGCGTCGGGATCGGGTTCTTGCAGCGCTCCCTCGACAGCGTCGACGAGCTTGCTCTCGGCGAGGTCGAGACCGTCCTGGGAGGCGATCGGATCGAGGCTGGTCGCGGTCGGCTCGATCGAGGCATTGACCGCGTCGCGGTTGAGATCGGCGGCGATCGTCTCGACGAACTCTTCGATCGCGCTCTGCGAGTAGGAGATCTTCGGCTCGATCGACTCCTCGACCTCGGCGCCGCTGATCCGTCGCCAGGTCCGGCCCGCGATACCACCCTTTTCGCTCGCCTCGAGCGCTTGGTCGACCATCCCCTCGACATCGGCTCGAATCTTCAGCTTCTCGGCGCTGAGCTCGTAGCGGGCGCCCTCGTAGCTGACCTTGACGGGCTGCTCGAGGGGCCGCACGATGCTCGATCGGACCTGGCTCTCAGCGCCGGCCGCGTCGAGGCCGCCGACGTCGATTCCGCCGATCGTGATCCCCTCGGCGATCGTCCCCTTCTGAGCGTCGTCCCAGAGGTAGATCGCGACGGCGCCGATGGCGGCGAACGCGATGAAGAGGGAGAGAAGTACCTGGATTCTGCGGGTCATGAAGGTCCTGCCGGGGTTGCTGGTCAAGGGGCTACGGGCCTGCAAAGTGTAGGCAGAATCAAGTCTCGACTCAGAGGCAACCGGCGCCTGCAAGCCGTGTTGCGACGCCGCCCAGCTTCAGCTTGCTCGGATCTTCATGGCGCGAATCTAGCGGCGGTGCCGAAGCGCTGCCAAGTGGGTCAGATCTCGAATGGCTCGGATTCACCGGCGCTCTCGGCGTCGGGGCGGTCGCGCTGGACAAGGGGGCTGCGGCGCAGGAATTCCTCGACCTCCGCCTCGTAGGTGTAGCCGCGGTCGGCGCCGCGCAGGACCGGGTGCAGGCGCTGATGCTCGGCGAGCTTCAGCACGGCCTCGCGGGTCGTGTACTTGTACTCGAAGCCTTCGGCCTTGAAGAGGCGATTGTCCAGGCCACGGCCGAAGCGCAGCTGGTTCCACATCTCATCCGGGACCCGGACGCCGAGCGAGCGCAGCGGGCCGGCCATCAACGAGGTCCCGATCGGCGGCAGCAGCGGCGCCGGGCGCTTGCCGAGCAAGGAGATGATCTCGCTCAGTGCCAGGACCCCGTCGGCGGCGAGGTTGTAGACGCCGGGAGCCTCATAGAGCGCGGCGTGCTCGAGCGCGTGGACGATGTCGTCCTCGTGGACGAACTGGTAGCGCGGGTCGAAGCCGAGCACCATCGGGACCAGCGGCAGGGCGAACATCTTCGTGTGCGCGGTGTCGACGTCGGGTCCGAGGACGTTGGCGCAGCGGAGGATCGTGACGGTCACAGCCGGGTGCTTGTCGGCGTAGTCGGTCACGGTCGCCTCGGCCTCGACGATGTCGCGCTCGATCCGCGTCCGCGGCGGGTGCGGGCGACGCATCTGCTCGGTGAAGAAGCCGGGGTCGTCCTGCTCGCAGCCGTAGTAGAGGCCCGAAGACTTGAAGACGAAACGGCGCACCGGCGAGTCGGAGCCGGCACAGGCGGCGAGGATGTTCATCGTCCCGATCACGTTGTTCTCATGGGCCTCACGCGGGCTGGTCGTCAGCGAGTTGACGACGAGACGGGCATCGACCACCGTGTCGATCGCGGCAGCCCGAACGATCCGCTGCAAGAGCGCGTGGTTGTTGGAGACCTTGACGAACTCGGTCCGCTCGAGCTCACGGCTGGGGTCCTCGGAGTCGACCCCGACGATCGCCTCGATCTCGGGAAAGCGCTCGAGCGCCTGCGCGAGCCGGCCGCCCCAGTAGGTCGAGAGGCCCGTGATCAGGACCCGGCGGGCGCCGCTGCGCTCCCGCTCGCTGCGCTGCTTGGCGGTTATCCCAGCCATACGGACTTGCGCTTGCCGAGCATCTCGTGGAGGTTCTCCTGAATCCGGGCTCTGACCTCCTGGGAGACGGACTGGACCAATGCTTTGTCGGATGCGGGGTCGGCGCCCATCTCGGCGGTGTCGATCGGCTTCAAGAAGCGGATCTTGAACTTGGCCGGCAGGTAGGCGAGCATTCCTGCCGGGCCGAGCCAGGGGAAGGTCGGGGTGATCGGGAAGTAGAGCAAGCCGGTCATCCGCTGCAGCAGCTTCGACTGCGCAAAGACCGGCGCTGCCTCCTCGGCGCCGATCACGCAGACGGGCACGATCTTCGCTTCGGCGCGCATCGCCGCCTCGACGAAGCCGCCGCGGCCGAAGCGGCGTAGCCGGTAGCGGTCCTTGACCAGCTTCTCGGTCCCCTTGCGTCCCTCCGGAAAGACGAGCACCAGCTCGCCTTCGTCGTAGAGCAGCCGGTGGACGTTGGCCGGATGGGCGGCGACGCAGCCGATCTTCGGGACGAGCATCGAGAACCCCGGGTAGCCCTTGAAGAAATGCTCGACCGTGAGGTAGAGCGGCCGGCTGCGCGGATGCTCCTCGCGGATCGCGCGGGCGATCATCGCCCCGTCGGGCGGCAGCGCGCCGGCGTGGTTAGAGACGAGCAGGGCACCGCCCTGATCGGGGATGTTTTCGATCCCCTCGACCTCGGTCCGGAACCAGTAGCGGTAGAAAAACTCGACCACGGTCGCGTCGAAGACGCCCTCGACCCGCTCCGAACGGCCCCAGTCGTTGACCGTGCGCTCCGGCTCGATCGCGGGCATCATCTCGGCCTCGCGGCGAACCAGCTCCCCGCCCGAGGCGAGCTCGTCGTCCCCGGCCGTCGCGGCCGGGGTTCCGGGCGCAAGCGAGGTGCGGCGGTCTCCCATCCCGCCAATAGTATTCGCCGCCGTGAGCCCTCCGCCGACCGGCAAGCTGAGAAGCAAGGATGAGGTCCGCAAAGCGGTCTGGGCGGCGATGGATCGCGAGGGCGTCTCCCGCTTTCCTGGAGCCGAAGGACGGATCCCCAACTTCGCGGGCGCAAAGCTCGCCGCGGAGAAGCTGGTCGGGCACCGGCTCTGGAAGCGCGCCCAGGTAGTCAAGGCGAATCCGGACGCTCCGCAGACTCATGCCCGCCGGCTGGCGCTCGAGGAAGGCAAGCAGCTGATCATGGCCGTGCCGCGCCTTCGCGACGCCCATCCATTTCGCCTGCTCGACCCCAAGAAGCTGACCAAGGCCGACCTCCGCGAGGCAGCGACGATCAAGGGCGCGCTCAAGCACGGCAAGATCGTCGCGGTCGAAGAGCTGCCGGAGATCGATTTCATCTTGACCGGCTCGGTCGCGGTGAACCTGAACGGCGCCCGGCTCGGCAAAGGCGGCGGATTCAACGACCTCGAGTTCGGAATCCTGATGAGCGAGGGCAAGATCGACGAGCACACGACGATCGCGACCACTGTCCATCCGATCCAGATCCTCCGCGAGAACCTCCCGGTCACCTCGCACGACACGCCCGTCGACGTCGTCGCCACCCCGCGAGCCGTGATCGACCTCGAGCGTCTCTACGACCGGCCGCGGGGGATCCTCTGGGATCACCTGCAGCCGCCGCAGATCCGCGAGATTCCCGTACTCGAGCGGATGGGCTATGCGTGAAAACGACGGCGAACCGGAAGGCTGGGCAGAGCCCGGCCCTCCTCCAGTGCGGCTCCGGCTGAACGACGCCTCCGCCGCGAACCGTCGCAAAGTCAAGCGGATGTCCGTCTACCCGTTCTCGCGGCTTGGGGAGTTGCCGGAGGTGACTCCGGCACTTGACGACGACCCTTACGGCAATCCGGATCCGAGCCCGGCCTGGATGGCGGTGGACTGGCGCCGGCAGCTGAGCTGGGTCGAGCTCGACGGAGCGCTGATCAACTATGCCGAGATCGGCACGGGCGCGCCGATCGTGTTCGTCCACGGCCTCGGCGGCTCCTGGCAGAACTGGCTCGAGAACCTGCCCCATTTCGCGGCGGCAGGTTATCGCGCAATCGCGCTCGATCTACCCGGCTTCGGCTACAGCCCGATGCCCCCTGAAGATGTGACGATCCCCGGCTACGGTGAAGTGCTCGATCAGTTCTGCCGCCGCCTCGGCCTCGAGGGGGTGACCCTGGTCGGCAACTCGATGGGCGGCTTCGTCGCAGCCGACACTGCGACCCGAGCGCCGGCCTGGCTGGCTCGGCTGGTCCTGGTCTCGGCGGCGGGTATCAGCCACGCGGAGATGGGCGCGCGGCCGCAACGGGTGATC
>Ga0136633_1002850_pt1 | contig 11657 bp, 9 predicted proteins | sample AntDrymeUQ832206_2_FD_105494 | JGI IMG/M metagenome (GOLD analysis project Ga0136633, IMG submission 105494) | Polar desert sand microbial communities from Dry Valleys, Antarctica - metaG UQ83 (22.06) | ecosystem: Environmental > Terrestrial > Soil > Desert | place: Antarctica: Dry Valley...
ACCCTGGTCCCCACAACACCCACGGTGCCCTCAGAACCACCGACCCTGGTCCCCACAACACCGACGGTGCCCTCCAGCGTGTCGACCCTGGTCCCCACAACACCCACGGTGCCCTCCAGCGTGTCGACCCTGGTCCCCACAACACCCACGGTGCCCTCCACATCACCGACGGTGCCCCTTACGCCGCCGAGCATCGAGACGACCAGCACCACCAAGGTAATAATTCCCCCGAAACCGGAGCTTCCGCCTGTAAGCCCCGGCGACACCCCTGAGCGAAACGACATATTGCCCTGCAACAACTTTCAGGGCACGTGCCGTGCCGTGCCGGTGGTGACGCCGCTGCCTCCCCGGCCCGGGGGACCGGGCGGCGAGGCGGGCGGTGTGTTCGTGAGCGGGCGGACCAGCCCCAAAGACACAGTGAGCCCGGGGGACTTCCCAAGCGCCCCGGCCTTCAACCCTGTGGGCGCCCGGACTTTCATCCGCCAGTCCGTTGCCTATGTGACCGCCAGCGCTCGTGCTCCGAAGATCCTGCTCGTCCAGGGAACTGTGCGCTACACGGATTTCATTGGCGCTGAACGGTCCAACGAGATGGGCATGCGCCAGGCGGGTTTTTCCTACAACTGCTCGGCGCCGGTCACCGGTCCGACCGGGTGCTTCGACGTCGCTACCTACGATGGGAAGTTCTACGGCGTGCTCGAACTCGACGCCTTCCGTACGGTGGCCGACTTCGCAGCCTATGACGCTGTCGTCGTCGGGGCATACCCGGACAAGAGAGAGATGGACATCTTCGAGGAGCGCCGGCAGGTGTTGTGGGACTACGTGAACCAGGGAGGCGGGCTTGTCGCCTTCGCCATGGGCGGTGGCGACTTTCACTGCGGGGCGTCGTGCGACCGCAACGCCTACCCCCGGGCCTATCCGCAGGGCGCCCCCGAGGGCCAGCGGGACTTGTGGTGGGAGTACCTGCGCTTCCTGCCCTTCCTCGACGACCGGCATTACCAAACCGACTCCCGGTACAGCCACCCATCGGAAGTGGGCGGCAACTTGGTTAACGACGATCTGTTCTTCGGCAACCGGCTGACCGATGCCGGGCGGGCCATGGGCCTCACCGAGGTCGACGTGAACCCGGGTTACGCTGCGAAGTTTTTCGCCAACCAGTGCGGGTTCGACGTGATCGAGTACGACCGCTACGACAACCCGCTCAGCCTGGCCACCAAGAAGCAGATCCCGCCTAGCGACGCCGGACCGGGCACCTGCGAACCGGAATCGGGCGGGCCGCCAGGCAAGGACGACCCGCCCAACTCGCTGAGCCTGCCCAAGACCGAAGACCAGCTCCGCGACGTGCTGCCCAACCCCAAGCCCGATGCCGGCAAAGCGCTGCCCCAGCCCAATCAGCCGCAGGTACCAGAACTGAACCCGCAGCTCCCGCAGGTGAACCCCCAGCCAACCCCCCAAGTCACCCCCCAGCCCACGCCCCAACTCACCCCACAGGTGACGCCGCAGCTCGGAGCCCAGCTCACGTTCACCCCGCAGCTGACCGCCCAAGCCACACCTCAGGCCACGCCGCAGGCGACACCTCAGGCCACACCTCAGGCCACGCCGCAGGCGACACCTCAGGCCACACCACAGGCCACACCTCAGGCCACGCCACAGGCAACACCTCAGGCCACGCCACAGGCAACACCGCAGGCCACACCTCAAGCCACACCTCAAGCCACGCCACAGGCAACACCGCAGGCCACGCCACAGGCAACACCGCAGGCCACGCCACAGGCAACACCGCAGGCGACACCGCAGGCCACGCCACAGGCGACACCGCAAGCCACGCCACAGGCGACACCTCAGGCCACGCCACAGGCCACGCCACAAGCCACGCCACAGGCGGCACCTCAGGCCACACCGCAGGAACAGGCTGCTCTTCAGGGCCAGGCACAGCTGGGGGCGATCCTCGACCGCGAGACGGAGCGGTCCCGGGATGTGAACCTGGATCTGGCCTACGACGACGAGATCGGCTCGGGCGAGCTGCTGGCCAGCGAGCGGCCCCCGAGCCCGTTGCCCACGGTGGGCGTCGGTGCGCTGTCTCTGCTCCTGGCGGCAGGTCTCGGCCTGCTGACCCGGCGCCGTCGCCCCGGGTCGGCGTTCCACCCACAGCTCGTGCGGGAGCCCGCTACAAGTGAGCACTCGAACCGCCGATCCCGGTCCCTGGGCGCCCGCCGGCGCCGAGGCGACCTCGACGACCCAGATCTCGGCTGATGGGCAGGAGCGCCCGGAGGACCTTTCCTCGAATTCAAGGGGCGGTTCAGCGCGTGGGGCCACGAGGACAACGCCTGCCATCGCTGTGCATCGCTATTGCGGTAGCGGCGGCCGGCTGCAGCCGGCCGTCACCGGCCGACGACGGCTCCGGCGCCGCCAGGGCTTTCGTGCGTCAACCGTGCACGCTGTTGAATGAGGGTGAGATTCTGAGCACCCTGAACCTTCCGCCGGGCGACGACGAGGTGACTTTCAGCTCCAACCTCATCCGCACCCCGATCGACATCGCCGGCATGGCCTTTTGCGGCTTGCAGCACAAGCGGCGTGTCGTCGCTGTCTACATCGGAATACTGGCGACGGGAGGCGCGACCTTCGCGAAGGCATCGTTCGCGCAGTGGACCGAATCTCAGCCCGATGGTGGCACCGCGGTGCGCGGCATCGGGACAAGCGCCACGTGGTCGGACAAGGCCGGAACCTTGGTCGTGCTGGCCGACGACAAGGTCCTGGGGACCAAGGTAGACATGGGTCAGGGTGAGGACAGCCGGCGAGGGCGGGCCGAACGTCTGGCAGTCAAGGCGCTGGCGAAGCTTTGACCTCCAGGCATGAGGGCAGCGACGAAAGGCATCAGACGGGACCCGAGACGGAGGACCGATTTTGACGAAGATGTTGATGAAGAGGAAGAGGCCAGGCATGGCAGAGGCGCCTCTCGACGACGTTGGGAACGAGAAGGGGCCGGACAAGGACGCTTCGAAGAAGCCGAGCAGCCGAGAAGGCGAACCGTCTGGCACATCTTGGGGCATCAAGCGGGTGTTGAGCATCACGCTGGCGGCACTGCTGGTGGGCGTCGTCGCTCTAATCTGGGTCGGCTACTCGCCCCCCTCCCCAGGTGAGGACGTCAGCTTTGACCGCTTCTATGAGTTGGCCGAGGCCAACAAGCTGCAGTCGGTGCGGTTCCTTGATGAAGATGCGGTGATCGTCGGCCGGGCCTGTCAGTCGCCACCCGAGGAGACACCGGCCCCGGCTGCTCGCCCGGCTCGCTGCTACGACCGCCTCACCGAGAGCTTCCACGCTGCGTATCCGTCCAGCCAGGTGTCAACTCAGCAGCTCATTGACGTGATCCGCAGCTCCTCGGGCGCCAAGATTTCCATCGATAAGCAGACACACATTGCTGTGGCTCGCCTGTTGTCGACTGTGATTTTTCCGTTGCTGATGCTAGCGAACCTGTTTGGTCTAATCTTTTTGTCCCGAGCTGGTGGGGACAGTTCGATGGATGACATCGCGAACTTCGGCCGCATAGGCAATAAGGGCAAGGGCCAGGCGGGGCAAGCGGCTCCGATCACCTTCGCCAACGTTGCCGGCGCCGAGGAAGCGGTCGTCGAGCTGCGTGAAGTCATCGACTACCTGGCCGACCCTTCCCGTTTTGCGGCGTACGGCGCCTCCCCGCCGAAAGGCGTCCTGCTCTTCGGACCGCCCGGCTGCGGGAAGACGCTCCTGGCGCGGGCTACAGCGGGCGAGAGCGGGGTGGCGTTCATCTCTGCTGCCGGCACCGAGTTCGTCGAGTCTTTGGTGGGTGTCGGCGCCGCCCGGGTACGGGACCTGTTCCGCCAGGTGCGGGAGATGGCGCCGGCCATCTTGTTCGTCGACGAGATCGATGCCGTCGGCCGCCGCCGCAGCGGCGAGGGCTCCTCTGGGGGTGAACGAGAGCAGACCTTGAACCAGCTGCTCGTCGAGTTGGACGGCTTCGAGGTCAGCTCGGGGGTCGTCATCATGGGCGCCACCAACCGCCCGGACATCCTGGACCCGGCCCTCATGCGGCCGGGGCGCTTCGACCGCCACATCACGCTCTCGCCCCCGAACATCGCAGGGCGCACCGCCATCCTGCAGCTTCATGCGAGGGGCCGCCCGCTCGGTGCCGACGTTGACCTTGGATCACTGGCCCACCGAACTGCCGGGTTCTCCGGCGCCGATCTGTCCAACGTCCTCAACGAGGGAGCCCTGCTGGCCATCCGTCAGGGCCCGGGTACGCCTATCTCCGCCGCCATCTTGTCCGAGGCCGTTCTGCGTGTGGTGCATGGAACCCAGCGTCGCGGTCGGATCCTCAGCGACGACGAGCGCCATCGTCTGGCTGTTCACGAGGCAGGTCACGCCCTTGTTGCCACCGCCCTCGGCCAGAGCGAGGAGGTGCAGCGGGTCTCCATCCTGGCCCGAGGCCGGGCGCTGGCCCAGTCGACCGTTTCAAGCGGTGACGAGCGGGCGCTGCTGACCTACACCGAGATGCAGGCCCAGCTGGCAATGGCCATGTCGGGCACCGCGGCGGAGGTCCTTGTACTCGGCGAGTCCTCCACCACCGCCCACGATGACATCGCCAAGGCCACAGCCTTGGCCCGAGACATGGCCGGCCTGTACGGGATGTCGCCAAAGCTGGGCCGGATGCTCTTGATCAGCCGGGCGGACAGCTATTTGGGCTCCGAGGATGCCACCTTGGAGATGGTTTCCGGACCGACGATGGCCGCCTTTGACGATGAGGTCCGCCGCCTGCTCTGCGATGCCGAGGCGCACGCCTCGGCGGTGTTGAAGGCGAATCAAGACCGCTTCGTCGCCTTTGTTGAGGCGCTGGAGAGAACCGAGACGCTGGAAGGAAGCGTGCTGGCCGGACTTCTCTCGGGTCTCGACGGCTCGACCGCCTTTCGACCCGCAAGCCCCGTAGGCCGCGCCAACGGATCCCGGACCGCCGCTCCCCCGGCTTGGGCGGCACCTGGCCCGGACACCCGCCGTGGCTGAACGACTGTGCGTCGGCTGATGGGCGGCATCGACCGGAGGATGTTCCTCCAAACCACCGCCGGGTTGGTGGGAGCGGTGGCCCTAGGCGCCTGCTCCAAGAGCACACCACAGGCGCCCGTCGCGCTGCGACTCACGGACAACCCCGCCCGGGGGGCCGGGGAGCTGCCTCCCACAGCCCGGGTCGTCTTGCGGGCTGCCGGCGAGGATGCGGGGCTGCCCTCGCCCTTCGGGTACGCCTTCCCGCCCGGCTACTTCACCATGATGTACATCTACGACAGCTTGTTGTGGACCGACTCGACCGGCAGGCTCGTGCCCTGGCTGGCGTCTGATTTCAAGCGTTCCGCCGACGGCTTGACGTTCACCTTTGTCCTGCGGGACAACCTGCGCTGGCACGACGGCAAGCTACTGACGCCCGACGACGTGGTGTTCACCTTCGAGTACTTCGCCGCTCAGCGGGCTACCCTTCCGCCGGTCCTGCTCTTCAAGCCCGAACATGTGGCGAATGTTCGAGCCACCGGGCCAACGACGGTGGAGTTCCGCCTCGACAAGCCGGCAGCCACCTTCCCCGAGCAGGTCGCCGGACGTGTGCCGATCATCCCCCGCCACATCTGGTCGACCATCAAGGATCCCTCCGCAGTGCAAGACCTCAAGCTGCTGGTCGGTTCCGGACCGTACCGGTTGGACAACTACGCCGCCGGTGCTGGCGCCTACCTTTTCGTCGCCAACGACGACTTCTTCCTGGGCCGCCCCTACTTCAAGCGCCTGGAGTTCTTCCCGGTAGGCGACGACCTGGCGGCGCTGCGAGCGGACAAGATCGACGTGACCGAGGTAAGCACCGGTGCGTTTGCCGGCGAGCTGGCACCGTTCACCCAGGACCAGAAGTTCGCCATCATCTCCGGCCCGCCAAACCTGTTGTTCGCGCTGTATTGGAACCTGGGCCGGGGCGGGGCGCTGGGCGATGTCCGATTTCGCCAGGCTTGCGCCCACGCCATAAACCGCGCCGACATGGTCGAACGCATCCTCGGCGGCAACGGCGAGGTGGGGAACCCCGGCTTCTTGCCCGAAGGCCATCCCTTCCGAGTCCCGGTCGAGCAGTACCCGTTCGACCCGGCACGCGCCGAGGAAATGCTCGACGCCGCCGGCTACAGACGCAGTGGTGGGTCCAAAAGCACCCGCCAAGCACCGGACGGTTCGCCACTGCGGTTCGACCTCCTGGCCGATCCAGTCACCGCCGACGCAGCCAGCGCGGTGTCCAACCAGCTTGCCGCCGTCGGTGTGCGTCTCGACGTGCAACCGAGCGACTTCATCTTCCCGAAGCTGGCCAAGGGCGAGTTCCAGACGGCACTGCTGTTGTTCGGCGGCCAGGCCGGCGATCCCGATCTTATGCGCCTGGTGTACTCCTCGAGGGTGGACAAGGGTTTCGAGGCCGTGCGGGGCTATGTCAACGCCGAGCTGGACGACCTGGCCGACCAGCAGCTCGTGACCCTCGACGAGACCGAACGCAAGCGCCTCGTCGGCCGGATGCAGGAGATCGTCGCCTCGGACCTTCCCGCCCTGCACCTCTACTACCCCACCGACTTCTTGATCTACCGCAAGGCCGCGTTCGACCAGTGGTCGCTGGGACGGGCCCATCTCGGCCCGTTCAACAAGCAGGTCCTTTTAACCGGCGTGGCCGGGGGCGGCGTCGCGATCCGACCCGTCACCGACTGAATTCAACGTGCGGCGCACCAGCCGAAGTATCTCCGCATGGCCCCGCCTGGCCGCCTACGCGCTGACGGTCTTGGCCTTGATCAGCATCAACTTCCTGCTGCCCCGGGCGATGCCGGGAAACCCCCTCGATGCGTTGCTCGCATCGTCGGGTACCAGTGGCAGCGGAACCGAACTGGCGACCAGGGCCAACCTTGCCTCGTACTACGGACTCGATCGACCATTGCCCGAGCAGTACGGGAGCTATCTGTCGAGCACAGCCAGAGGCGACCTGGGCACATCGATCCGCTATCGGGCGCCCGTCCGTGACGTGATTCTGGCTCGCCTCCCCTGGACGGTGCTGCTCGTGTCGACCGGCGCCGTTCTGGCTACCGTGGTGGGCCTGAGCGCCGGCGTGCACTCTGGTTGGCGGCGGGGACGCCGAGCCGATCAGGGGCTTCTAGCCCTGTCGATCGGGATCGGCAACGTCCCCTCGTATGTCGTGGCTTCCCTGGCCGTTCTGGTGTTCGGCGTCAGCTTGGGCTGGCTGCCCCTGGGTGGGGCCACGACGGCATTCGTGTCGATGGCGCCACTGAGCCGGCTGATCGACATCGCTCGCCACCTGATCCTCCCGGCGACCGTCTTGTGCCTCCCCTTTGCCGCCGAGCAGTACCTGGTCATGCGGGCGGGCATGGTCAGCGAGCTCGGTGCCGATTACCTCATCCTCGGCCGGGCCAAGGGGCTACCTGACCGCTGGCTGGAGTACCGCTATTCCGCCCGTAACGCGCTGGTGCCCGTGGTGAACGTGGCCGCTGTCCAGATCGGATCGGCGTTCGCCGTGACCGTCTTTGTGGAGACCGTCTTCGACTACCCCGGCATCGGTCGCCTCATGTTCGACGCGGTGGCCGTCCGGGACTATCCGGTGCTACAGGGATGCTTTTTGATCATCTCCGTGACTGTCGTCACCCTCAACGCGGTAGCCGAGGTCGTCCACCGGCGCCTCGATCCTAGGATCTCCGGATGAGCAGGCCGCCAGGCTCCCTTTTGGCCGTCATCGGCGGCGGCATCATCACCGCGCTGGTGCTCGTGGCCATCTTCGCTCCCCTTCTTGCGCCCTACGACCCTCGCGCTTATTCCGGCCGCTCCTTGGAGCCACCGTCGGCATCGCACCTCTTGGGCACCGATGGCCTCGGGCGAGACATCTTCTCCCAGGTGGTGTGGGGAGCCCGGGCGTCGCTGGTCGTGACCATCGCCGCCGCCGCCCTCTCGGTGGCCGTAGGGGCGCTGGTGGGCGTGGCCGCGGCACTGGCCGGCGGACCGGTCGACTTCGTCACCATGCGCCTAGTCGACGTGTGCCTGGCCCTACCCGGTCTGCCCTTCGTCATCGTGGTGGCAGCATTGGCCGGCCCGAGTCGCACCGTGGTCGTCGCGGTGATCGCCATGGCCTTGTGGCCCGCCCAGGCGCGAGTTCTGCGAGGTCAAGCGCTCAGCCTGCGCGAACGCGGGTTCATCCGAGCCGCAGCCGGCTTCGGGGAGGGACGGCTCCAGGTCATGCGCCGCCATGTCCTGCCGGCCATGGGCCCGCTGCTGGTCACGGGCTTCGTCGGTGGCGCCTCGGTGGCCGTCGGCTTGGAGGCGGGGTTGTCGTTCCTTGGGCTGGCCGATCCGGATACACCCAGCTGGGGCGGGGTGCTCAATCGGGCGCTGGCCTATCGCGGCCTGTACTTCAGCACCATCTGGGCATGGTGGCTGTTGCCGGCCGGCCTGGCCGTCACCCTGGCCATCCTGGGGTTCAGCTTCCTCGGCGTCGGCATCGAACCTCGGCTGAACCCCCGGTGGCGCGCCGCGCATGCCGCTGCCGCGGCGCCAAGACCACGCCATCTGGGTGACCGGTGACGACGCTGGTCGAGGTGGATGACCTGTCCGTGTGCTTCGACGGCGGCGCTCAGGCCCTGGCGGGGGTGAACCTCAGGCTCGGCCGGGGCGAGTCGCTGGCGGTGGTGGGCGAGAGCGGATCAGGCAAGTCCACCCTGGCGATGTGCCTGGCCGGGCTGGTGCAGGCGCCCCACGCCGCTGGCAGCATCCGCCTGAACGGGAAGGAGCTGCTCGGCGCCACGGAGGCAACGTTGCGCTCCCTGCGATGGACAACGGTGGCCCTGGCCCTGCAGGGATCACCGTTCAACCCGGTTGCCACCATTGGATCCCAGGTGGCCGAACCGCTGCGCGAGCGCCTGCGGCTCGGCCGCAAGGACGCGGCGCTCCGGGCCCGCGACTTGGCCGTGGAGGTCCTACTCGACCCAGCCCTTCTCGATCGTTACCCCCATCAGGTATCGGGCGGCGAACGACGCCGGGCCACCCTCGCCATGGTGCTAGCGCTCGATCCGACCCTGGTGGTCCTCGATGAACCCACCGCCGGGCTGGACCCCGCCACGTCGCAAGCACTGGTCCGACGGGTGATGACCCTGGCAAGGGATCGGGGATTCGCCCTCGTGGTCTGCACCCACGACCTCACCCACGCCGTGGGCCTGGCCACCAGAACCATGGTCCTCTACGGCGGCCACGTCGTCGAACACGGTCCCACACCGGCGGTGTTGAAGACGCCCGTACACCCCTACTCATGGGCGCTGATCAACGCCTACCCCTCGATGACCACAACCAAGGACCTCCGGCCGATCCGAGGACTGCCGCCCGACTCTCGAAATCTGCCGTCAGGCTGCGTCTTCCATCCCCGATGCACCCAGGCTGAAGACCAGTGCGCGCAACGCCGCCCCGCGCTGGAGCCAGCGTCCGCCGACTCCGATGCTGCCGGCCAGACCGCACGAGACCACGAGCTGGCGTGCCACCTCGGCGGCCTGCGGGTTCTCCTGTCTGCCCACGGCCTGCACAAATGGTTCGACGCCGGGAAGCAGCGGACGCAGGCACTGAGCGACGTGTCGTTCAGCCTCCGCCAAGGTGAATCGGTAGGCGTCGTTGGTCCCTCCGGCAGCGGGAAGTCGACGTTGGCCGCCGTTCTGAGCGGCCACCTGCGGCCCGACTCCGGGCAGGTGGAGTTTCAAGGCATCGTGCAGTCCCGTCCCGGCCAGAGCGCACCGCGTTCGGGCCGTCGACGCATTCAGCTCGTTATGCAAGACCCCATCGACGCCCTCTCGCCACGCCTCAGCATCGAACGGCTGGTCGCTGAACCTTTGGAGGCGGAGGGCGCTTTCGACGCCGAGCAGCGACGCGGGCTGGTGCTCGACGCGTTGGAGAGTGTCGGACTGCCCCGATCGGGAACATTTCTCACGTCCTATGCCCACCAGCTGTCCGGTGGGCAGCTCCAGCGAGTGGCACTGGCCCGGGCCCTGGTATGCCAACCACTCGTGCTGGTGGCCGACGAACCAACCTCGCAGCTCGATCCGTCCGAGCAGGCCCGACTGCTCGGGTTGCTGCGTGAGCGCCAGGTGGAGCTGGGTCTCGGCCTTGTTCTCGTCTCACATGACTTGGCCATGGTTCGCAAAGTGACCGACAGAATCGTGGTGCTCGATGGCGGGCGGGTCGTAGAGGTCGGGCCGTCCGAGGTCGTATCCGTTGCTCCTGCCAGCTCGACAGCGCAACGGCTAGTGCACGCCGCCTCTCCCCTCGCCCTGGATCACCCTGGTTTGACCGATGTCGGGTTCGACCCGCGGGCCGCGGCGTCGCCGAGCGCGTAGCGTCCCCCCAACCTCGCAGCTGGGCCGGCTTCCGGGGGGGTACGGCCGGCCCGGCGCGGCGAACAGACCGGCCCGGCACGTGGGGTCGGCAACTGCGTCCAGCATCTGCTGCTTTAGCGATGGTGCTCCTGCCGGGCTCTCCGCTGGTGGGCCGTGCTCCTCCGGCACCTACCGGCCGACCAACGTCTCGACGGGGGAGTGCACCCCGTGGCACAACCCGGATTACTTCCCGCCGCCCGCGCCGCCGGGATCGACCAGCATTTCTTTGTCCGACTTCCGGGGCGTTGACCCCAACGGCACCTGGCGTCTGTACGTGGTGGACGATTGCCCCGACGACGCCAACCCCACGAGCGAAGCCGGACGCATCGAGGGGGGTTGGACGTTGCGGGTCACCACCACCGACGCCCAGGTCAACGTGGCCGAGCTGGCCTCACCGCCGAGCGTGCCGAAGCCGGTGGTGCGCACCCCTGAGACCAGGTGCGCCGGATGCTGGCGACCACGGCCAAGGTGGACCCCGAGTTCGCCGTCTACCTTCGCCACCAGGCGGCCACCGTGATGATCGACGCCGGGATCGACGCCAAGACCGTCTCCGAGCGGCTGGGCAACTCGGTGGCCACCGTTCTCACCACCTACACGCGGGCTAGGACCGCTGCCGACCGGGCCGCCGCCGACCTGATGGGCTCTATCTACGACGCGTGACCGGCTCTTGTTGTCAACACCGCTGGTCAGCGCAGAAGCGTGCCGTAGCCCCGGCCCAACGCCATGCAGCACCGTCGTATCCCGGGCCCGTCGTCGCGGGCAGACACGAGAAGGCGGCCGTCAAGCTCGACTGCCGCAGCGACGGCTTCAGCGCCAAGCATCGAGAGGCCGTTGTAGTCGGCGATCAGCTCGCCCATCTTCCATGCGAGCTGCCGCATCGGGACGACGAGAACCTCATCAGGCAGAGCGACGAGACCGGCGATCAATCGCCGTCCGTCCTCGACGCTCCAGCCACCGAGAAGGGCGCCGTCACCGACCGACGCGGCGCTCTTGCACAGGCGCGCATACCAGAATGTACAAGCCGGGGTGGGAGCATCCTGCATCGTTTCAGTTATTGTTTCCGGCGTGTTACGATCGGACGCCAGCGCCTCCAGCCTGCCTGCTACATCAGCGCTTCGAGAGTTCGACGAGGTCGTTGTCGGATGGCAAAGTCGTGCAGCGCATGTGCTGTTCCTGCCAGCGTCTGAGCGACAATCGCTGTCACAACCATGCGTA
>Ga0136633_1002852_pt1 | contig 11656 bp, 12 predicted proteins | sample AntDrymeUQ832206_2_FD_105494 | JGI IMG/M metagenome (GOLD analysis project Ga0136633, IMG submission 105494) | Polar desert sand microbial communities from Dry Valleys, Antarctica - metaG UQ83 (22.06) | ecosystem: Environmental > Terrestrial > Soil > Desert | place: Antarctica: Dry Valley...
ACCAAAGGATCCGGAAGGTCTGTGGTAGCCGAGGCAGTGGTGCTGGCGGCTGACAGGGTGATCCCAGCGGCGACGCTCGTGACCCACCAGAGACGGTGCAACCACGGCGTACCTAGTGGTATCCTCTGCTTTCGCGTCATTGCTCTTTATCATATCATTATCCGTCGCTCTCGCAACCGGGGTCTTGTACGGACCCGACCTACTCCAGCCCACATGCCAAACAGCCCCTCCCCTCCTCGACGTACGATCACCTCGTGATCGGTGACGCCAACGCCGCCACCCTGCCGCCAGACCACTGGACAGCACTGAAGGCCTCCGTCGACATGCTCATCGACGAGTTCAGCGACGACATCGCCGGGCTCCTACACGACGAAGTTGCCTTCGATCACACGTTCATGAATAGCTACCTGCCGCCCCAGTTCACGTCCCGGTACACGGCTCTGTTCGCCAAGAAGCTGCTCGTCTGCGTGGTCACCGTGGGATGGAAGCTCGAGCAGCCCGGTCAGTGGCCCCTCGCGTGCACCGGAGAGCAGCTCGCGCTGCGAGCCCTCATCGAGCGGGCCGAATCGAAGATGGAGCTAGACGGCCAAAGCTTCGACTTTGGCGATTTCGTGGAGCTGGCCTTCCAGGACACGGACCTCGACATGCTCTTTGATCCGGCATGGGACGGCGTCGAAGGCTCGGACATCGCCGAGCACCTCGGCGCCCGCCATCTGCATCCCGACCGGTGGTTCGAACCCTTCTACGAGGACATCGCCGAGCACCTCTACGTGTCCTAAGAGACCTGATCGCTGATACCACCTGGCACCGATCCGACCGCCAATCGCGTAGGCAGTTCAGCAGTATCTCAAGTCCGTGCAGATTGCCGGTTAGCGCGCGGGTGAATCGGCGAGATTTCCAGGTGGCCTCCGCGCGTTATGCGCTGGCTTCCGGATTCACACAATGGGAACCCTCCCACGCAACGGGGTCTCTCCCTGCGGGCAAGGGGGCTGCTTGACGTCCATATACCCAGTATGTATATTCCATGCATACCCGGTATGTCTGCCGGTGAAACCAGTGGAGAAAGGGCGTTCTACATGGGGCTAAGAGAGGGGCTGCTCTGCCTCCTCGTGAGGGGCGATGCTCACGGCTATCGCCTGAAATCGGAGCTCGAGTCTGCGACAGGCGATACGTGGCAGGTCAACATCGGCCAGGTCTACACGACGTTGCAGCGACTGGAGCGGGATGGTCTCGTCGTGAGTGCCGAATCGAACGCTGATGGCCAAATCGTCTACACCGTCACCGATCTTGGACGCGAAGAGGTGAGACATTGGCTGGCCACCCCGGTGGATTTGGCCGCATTCGGACGGGACGAGATATCGCTCAAGGTGCTGATGGCGATGGTCTCGGGAGCGAGCGATCCGAGGCGGGTCGTCGAGAAACAGCGAGGCTCCACCATGACCCTCCTTCAGGACTACACGACGCTGAAGGCCGAGGCTTCAGATGACCTCGCCTGGCAGCTTTATCTCGACCGTCTGATCCTCAGCGCGGAGGCTGAGCTGCGGTGGTTGGAAAGGGTCGAGGCCCGCCTAGACGGAATGCCGCATTTCGAAGTCACCGAACCGACGGAGTCCAAAGTGACCGAGCCTGTGGAGGTGAACCGATGATTGAGCCGATCCTGTCGATGCGACGGGTGGGAAAGACTCATGGCTCGGGTGCGCAACGAGTCGACGCGTTGGTGAACATCGATCTCGATCTCATGGCTGGCGAACTGGTCGCTGTGACCGGACGGTCCGGATCGGGTAAGACCACCCTCCTTAACATGGCGGGCGCTCTCGACGAGCCGACCACGGGGGAAGTGATCGTGGCCGGAGAGAATCTGGCCACTCTCTCCAAGAACGAGTTGGCACGGATCCGCAGGGTCGCCGTCGGCTACGTGTTCCAGCAGTTCAACTTGCTCCCATCCCTAACGGCGGCGGAGAACATCTCCCTCCCTCTGGAGCTCGACGGGATGAAGCCTGAACAGGCGAGGAAGCTCGCCGAGAAGTCGCTTGAGGAGGTCGAGATGGCGGGTATGGCCGACCGATACCCCGACCAGCTCTCAGGTGGTGAGCAGCAGCGGGTCGCAATCGCTCGTGGTCTGGTCGGGCCCCGCTCGGTTCTCCTCGCCGACGAGCCCACGGGCGCTCTCGACGAGGCGACCAGTGAGTCCATCCTGAAGCTTCTCCGGAGCCGGTGTACCGCCGGAGCGGCGGCTCTGATGGTCACTCACGAGCCCGCCTACGCGGCATGGGCCGATCGGGTGGTGCGTCTTCGTGACGGACGCATCGAGGGGATCTCGGAACGGACCAAGACTCCCTTGACGACAGCCGACCTGTCGTGAACGGACGCGGCGCTGCCTACAGGGTGGCGATGAAGAACGCCCGGCGCAATCGGAAGCGCACGATCTTCCTCGTGCTGTTGGTGGCGGTCCCGGTGGCCTTCGGGATCGTGGCTGCCGGGATCGTCCGTGCTAGCAGCCTCACTCGGGAGGAGCAGGCACAGAGCTACTTTGGTAATGCCGATGCCCGAGTACAGGTGGCCGCGGCTGATCCCGATGTGACTGAATGGGTGACCGACAGAGTCAGCGAGATCTCACCCGAGACGACGATCACCGAGATCAGAAGTGCCGGGATCCGAGTCGAAGACATGGGCTACGTCCAGGTCTGGGACCTCGACATGTCCGACCCATCCACCGAAGGGTTCCTGGTCCAGGTCGATGGTGCCTCGCCCGATTCTGACGGGGAGGTGGCGATCTCCCCGGCCCTAGCCGAGGAGATAGAAATCGGGATCGGGGATACCGTCGATTTTGAGTACCTGGCGCTCGGGGAGTTGAAGGTTGTTGGCCTCGTCAGCGAGCCCTTCTTCTCTGAGAGCACAGTCGTCCTCCTCAGCCCAGGCGCGCTGGTGCCGTTCCAGGGGGACCCTGTGCTCGGAGCGGAGCCGGGCCTGCTCATGAGCGGCCCGGACGCCGAGAACGTCGCCCTTCAGGTCAACGATCTCTGGTACAAGGAGGGCCAGCAGCTCTTCTGGCCCGAACCGGCCGTCGATCCGATACCGACAGAGCTCGAGTTCCTCGACCCACAGACCTATGTCCTCCTCGACGAGTCGGAGATCGAGGAGCTGGTCGAGTTGGTCCGCAGCTCCAATGGGACTGAACAGGAGGTCATGGACGAGGTGTGGATCCGGTCGAACGACTTGATCTACGGGAACGGCGAGTACCGGCCCCTTCCCGATATCTACGTTGAGACACGGACGCAGTGGCTGAGCTACGGCGGCGTCGAGAACACCCCCGGCGTGATGTCGACCGGATCAGCGGCCTTACTACTCGTCGAGGTCGCCTTCATCACCGGCGCGGCCTTCGCCGCGGGAACCAGACGACGCCTCCGTGAAATCGGGCTCATGGGCGCTAACGGCGCATCGGCTAAACACGTCCGCTCCACCGTTGTGGGTGAAGGGCTAACGATCGGCACCATCGGTTCCGGCGCTGGAATCCTTCTCGGCTTGGCGGTTCTGATCCTGGGCCAGCCGATCATCCAGCGATTCGTGAGCCGGGTGATCACCGGCCTCGGTGTCGGCTTGCTCGATCTGCTTGGCCCGGTCCTGGTCGCTCTGATCTCTGTCCTTCTCGCGGTTCTGATCCCGGCCCGCACCGCTTCGAAAGTGCCGACCACGACAGCACTCCAAGGACGGATGCCCGCCCTCTCACCCCGTAAGTTGGTGGCACCGGTGGGAATCGGTATGGCGGCGGTGGGGTTCCTCCTCATCTCGGTCTCGCTGGTCTCGCAGAGCAACTACTCCGGATTCCTCGTGGGCGTCGGCGCCACTGCAGTTGTCGGCGGGGTGGCCATGCTCTCCAGTCCAATACTCGCCGGCGTCGCCAGGCTGTCCGACAAGGTCCCGGCGACGAGCCGGCTGGTGCTCCGCGACTCGGGCCGGAACCGGACCCGCTCGGCCGTGGCCGTCGCGGCGATCATGGTGATCCTCCTCGCCCCGGTGACGGCGATGATCCTCGCTGCCTCGACCGCCGAGAAGGAGCTCGTCTACGGCCTCCCCGATCCCGGCGACCATCTCGTGCTCAGCGGGGCTTACGACGACGTCAACTTCGGCTCGGTCAACCCGATCAGCGAATCAGACGTCGCCGCCCTGGCAGCGATTATCCCCGACGAGGATGTCGCGACCTTTGAGACACTGGATCTGAGGGTCGTCACAGACCAGCTGCTGCGAGCCCGCGAGAATGGTCAGGGAGAGTACGCCGGCGAGGACTACATCGATGGGAACCCCGTAGCGGTGGCAAACGCAGACCTGGTCCGGGTGATCGACGATCCAGGGGTAGCCGGGACCATCGCCGCTGGCGAGATCGCCATACTCGGCGTCGACCATCGGACAACGAGAGTCGAAATCGACGGAGTCGAGTACCCGGCGTACGAGTTCCCCGTACCGGTCGTGCAGTGGAGGATGCCCCGAGTGCTGATCCCGGAAACGATGGCAGCAGAGTTCGCGGACGCCGAGACGAAGCCTCTGGCACTCTTCACCTTGGAGCGGCCGATGACCAACGACGAACAGCAGAAGATGTGGAATGCCGAACTCGAGGTGAACGGGGGCCACAGAGGTCTCGATCCCACGACCGTCTACCTGCTCGTCGCAGGAGCGACTCTGATCGTCGTGCTCATAGTCGTCGCCTTGGTCACTGCAGTATCTGCGGCTGAAGTCGACGAGGAGGTCCGGACCATCGTCGCGGTCGGGGCCCCCGGCACGATCCGCCGACGATTCCTCGGGCTACTAACCGGATATCAGACCCTGGTGGCCATGGTGCTCGCGGTCCCACTCGGTCTAGGGCTGGTCTGGGTGTTCAGTTCGGGGGCGAACTACACACAAGCGGGCCCCTTCGGCGTGGTCGCAGGTTCAGCGGTCACCGTGCCGTGGGCGTGGCTCATACCTTTCGCCCTGATCCTTCCCATCGTCATCGGATTCCTGACCATGGTGTCGGTTCGATCGGCTCCGGTAACACCACCTCATCGAGCCGCATAGCGAGACGGTTTACGAGAGGGTCTCGCCACCGTTGAGAGTGTGTCGAGAGGTGATAGGCGATAAGCGGCCGCGTGCTCGATCGAGAGCCTCCCCTGATCAATGACCAACATCATCGACATCTTCTGTCACAACTCATCAGGTGCCGAGGTAGCACCGGCGAGGATGCAGAGGCCGGCCGGCGGGCTTTTGGCAGCTCGGCACGGAACCCCGCGCTCGCCGGTTGCTAGCGCGTGCTTTGGCAACGGAAATCACCCCAGATCAACAGATTCTGAGCGATACCGCCCTTTTCTGTGACCGCTCCCGATCGGCACGTATCGCCCGGAGTCAACAGCGATACGCATTGTTGCCTGGCGCCGAAGATTGATGTAACCCAGAATGTGGCTGTCAAACGAGTAATTGGTATGGAAGAGAGAGCCTCCGCTGACGCCGATGTGGAGTTCCGAACAGGCGACCCGGTCATTTGGCCCCTTCCCGACTTCGATGCGTTCTACGAGCGGGAGTTCGACTCGGTGGCGGCCCTGGCGTTTGTCCTGTCTGGGAGTCGCCTAGCCTCGGATGACCTGGCGCAGGAGGCGTTCCTCGCCGCCTATCGACGTTGGGGAGAGATCGGCCGTTATGACGACCCGGGTGCATGGGTCAGGAGGGTCGTGGCCAACCGTTCCGTTTCACTTGTGCGACGCACACTCTCTCGTACAAAGGCTCTGAGCCGACTGGGGGAACGTCCCGAGCCCGCTCCTGAGATGAGTCCGGACACTGTGGACGTATGGCGGGCGATCCGCCGCCTGCCAAAAAGGCAGGCGCAGGCCACGGCTCTGTACTACCTCGACGATCTCAGTCTCGACGATGTCGCGGCGGTCTTGGACTGTTCGGTCGAAACAGTTCGAACTCACCTACGGCGAGCACGCAAGGCCCTTGCTCGCTCTCTTGATGCATAGGAGACACCAATGACGATTGATCAGAAAGTCAGAACCGCGGCATCTGAAACCCGGTCCGCGTTTGCGGGACGACCTCGCCCGCCAATTGCTCGGCTCGCCAGCCGAGCTGCCGTCCGCCAATTCACCGCAGTCGCCGCCAGCGTCCTCCTGGTCTTCGCCACGATCGGAGTTGCAGCCTGGGTGGGGTCGGGTGATGGGGCCGAGACTGCCGACACACCCCCTGTGACTCCCCCCGCGACAGAACCTGTCACCGAACCCACTGCCAACACAGTTCCGCCTACCACGGCACCGCCCTCGACGGTGCTCGCCGACGACGGGCTGTCGGATACGTCCGCGATTCCCGAGGGCTGGCGCAACGACTTCCCCGAGGACGGCCAGTTTCTGCTGTTGGACAGTGGCATCGCGCTCGCTGCGTTCCCAATACCCGAATCGGAGAACGAATGGTGGATGTCGATTGCACACGCTCCGCATTTCGACGGTATCCACGAGTTCGGGCCGGACGACCAAGGAGTCGCCTTGGCCGGAATGCCCGAGGTTCTGATCCTCCTCGCCTTCGACGACGAAAAAGCCGAACTCGTGATCGCTGGCATTGCACCCCCGAATGCAGACAGGGTCGAGATCACGTTCGGTGACGCCACGCCGGTGACTGTTGACCGTGTCTTCCAAAGGGGTGAAGTTGGCCGAACGGTCTTCGTCGGGTCATTCCCCTACGGGTTGTTGCTCGACCAACGGTCGCCACTACCCGTCGAGATGTCAGCTACCGGCGTCGACGGCCAGGAGATCCCAACGCCTGCGGTGGAGTATCAAGGCTGGTCGGTGAACGATCAATACACCGGACCGATCACATCCGACCTATTCCTTATCCCGCCACCCTTGATCGCCGACTCGATCACAGCCGACAGCCTGCCCGAAGTAGTCAGCTGCCAGGGATGGTCAGGAGTAGGGAATCCACCAGCCAACCGAGGCGGCGAGATCACCGACGGTGAGGTCCTACCTAGCCCCGAGACTGCCCTCGAAGCACTAGTCGCAGGAGAACTCAGTGACCGTTGGTATCCCCAAGGCGGCTACATCGAAATAGCCCTTCCCGATGGCACAACCGCCTACGCCGTTCCTTTCAACGGTGATCTGAATGACGGAGCAGTGATGCTGATCGAAGTGGAACAGACAGCAAACGGCTGGACAGCCACATCATGGGAAGGCAGCGGATGCTGAGCCACCACAAAAGAAACGCTCGCTCTACCAACCCCGGAGCCGAACCAATGCGAATGTCGCCCTCAGGGATCTTTAGATGACGACGCCATTCTTTTCTTTGGGCGCACCTTCGCGGCGAGCATGACTGGTCCGCTCCGACTGAAGTGTTCGGCGGGACGTTGAGTTCGTTGGGGGTGATTTGGTCATGCGTCGTCGGCTAGTGCTGGCGGTCCTGGTTGTTGCTGTTGTCGCTTCGAGTTGCGGCGGCTCGGTGGGTTCCAATGATTGGACGATGATTGGGATGACACCTGACGAGCGACATCTGCTGATCACGACTCTGTTTGGCGGTGTCGCAAGTGGTTGTACTCGGTGGGAGGGGTGGGAAGTCGAAGAGTCGGAGGAGCGTGTTGATGTCAGGGCGGTGGTGTGGCGGAAGCGGTTCCCATCTGGGTGCACCGATGAAGGGATCACAGAGACGATCGAAGTCGATCTGAATGAACCACTTGGCAGCCGGGATCTGGTTGGCTGCGGAAACGACGACTGTCGTAGCTTCGAATCTCAGTCTTGGGTTGGTTCCTGGGAGCTCGATGCGGTCACTTCGCAGGACGGTGTCGTGGTCGCCAACGCTGGAGCGTTGTGGAGCTTCGGTAGCGATGGGACGGTCCTCTGGAACCATGACCCTGGGACCGTAGGACTGCTCCTGGCGGCATTTGATGCTGTTGTCGCATACGACGGTCAGGCGACAACGGCCTACGACCCGCTGACCGGGGCCGAAATCTGGCAAGCCGACGGGTTCATTGCGGCTGCCGATGAACAGACGGTTTACGTGTGCCGTGGCGACGATGCCGACATCCTGGCGGCGGTCGACTCTGAAACCGGCGCCGAACGATGGCAAGCGAATCTGCCGTGTGGCTATTTGGTGGTTCACGACGATGTCATAACGATCGTGGCCGTTGACCGAGAGGTCGACGGTGGATACGAGCTGTTGCTGGTGGACTCCTCTACTGGAGACGTGACTCTCCGCAAGACGTTGGATGACGGAACCGAAGACCGGGTGAATGGCTTCGAAGGAGTCGCTCTGGCCGGGGAACGCGTTGTGGTCGCCGGGCAGCAAGCCGACTTTGTCGTGCTCGGATCAGACGCCGAAGAGCTCATACGCCGCCCTGGAGGCCTTGGCACGCCCATCGGCGTCGTGGATGACCTCGTAATCGTGGCCGGCCACGATCACGTTGCCGCGATAGACCTAACGACCGGCGAAACGGTGTGGGAATCCCAAGAAATCAACCGCGAATCTCTGGTGGTCTCAGAAGACACCTTGTGGTCTCTCGATGCGCCCAAAAGCAGCGTGTCGCGACTCGATCCTCAAACAGGCGACAGATTATGGACCACGCCAGTCGGGCTCACGAGTGGATTCGATGTCGCAGCCGATTCCTCCACGACGTACGTCGCGACCTCTCTAGCAACAATCGCTCTCGACTTATCGACGGGGGAAGTCGAATGGTGGCAACACCTGCCGTTCGAGCAGCCATAGAGACACTCGAAGCCCTCTCGACCACCCGCACAGATCAACCGATCCCGAGCTCTTCCGCCCATATCTGAGGCCGTCCGGCATCAGCACCCCGGTCTTGGTTATCTGGTCGGCGGCTATCACAGTGAGTGACCCGACGCGATGCCATAGAGTTAGCTCCGGCGATGAAGAGCTTCTATCTGCGCTTCTCTGCGGCTTGGGGTCGACTAGTAGCTTCTACTTGGTGATATGTGCTGATCGTGCCAGGCGATCGGAACGGGTGTGACGGCGATCGACGTTCGTGGCTAATGGGTCGCTGGGGGGCCGTTTCGGTGTTCATTGTCGTTGTGATCCTCGCCGCCTGTGGTGGGGAGGATGTGGCAGATCGGGCATCGATCAGCGACCTCGACCTGCCCACCCGGTCGGGCGACCCGGAGTACCTGATCGCCATCGTCCATGAGTTCGACGGGGTTACCTTCATTCCCTCCGAGGGTCACGCGGTGACGGCAACCCTGCCGACTCCGATCGCCACCATATACGGGGGCAGTTTCGGCTTTCCCCGCTGGGTCGACGATGACACCGTCGAATACACAGCCCGGGTCGGCTCCGACATCGTGCAATTCGTCCACGCCTCGATGGATGGGTCGGTGACGGTCGCCGGGCCGGTGGAGGGTTCTTTGCCGTGGATGCTGAGCCCTGAGGGGTCAGGGCTGTATCGAAGCGATGCAGGATGGCAGATAGGCACCGCCGGGTCATTGACCGACGTCTCGGTCGTGGCGGACGATCTGTGGCCGCTTTACCCTCGCCCGACGGTTGGTTCCTCGCCAGGCTTGCGGGGGAGCTGATTCGAATCGAAACATCTGGAGCAGTCGAAAAGTACCCTCTGCCAGACTTCGGCTTGGCCCAGATAGACGGGGAGCTACGACCGGTATTGCCCACCGCGGCAGCGTTCGGGCCCGGAGACATGCTCGCCCTCGGCCTCGAGGACCATCGGCTAGTGATCGTGACAGACGGAGCCGTTATCGAAGTCGCCGTTCTCCCGCGGCCAGCTAAGGCACTCGCCTGGGACCAAACCGGAACCGCACTGTTAACAGCCGTTAGCGGCGAACCACCCGACCCCGAGGCGGGCTGGCTGCTCTGCGACCTCCTAGGCGACAGCGTCTGCCAGCGGATCGGTCCGACCCTTTGGAAGAAGGACCTCACAATCATTAAAGCGTTCACAGGCTGACTCAACCAGCAGGCAGCATGCACCGATCACCCGATATCGGCCCGTACGCACCTTCAGCCGAATATCCAAGAACGGCACCTCGTGCTCGGTAGGCATTTGTTGCCTGGTCTACCCACAGGTTCAGTCATGCGAAATTTCGTGAATCCGAGCTACATACTCTGACCGGCGGCGTTGTTGGGATACGTGGCACTAGCTCACTTCGCATCCTGAAACGCGAACGAAGGCGATATTCCTTAGGGGTATACCGTCGTCAGGCCCACAACACCGATAACGCTGCGGGCGTCGCCCACGATGGGGACCAGAACATCGAGATAGTTGCCGGTGAGGCCGGTGGTGAAGAGAGCTCCGACGCTGCTGGCGCAGTCTTGCCAGCCGTAAATCGTCATCTGCTCGCCGACGATGTCGACCAATTCCATGCCCGCGGCGCCTATCGATGCCGGCACCGATATTGGCATGCGCAGACCTGTGCCATCTGGCTGGAGAGTGGCAACTTGTGACGCCCCACAGTCTCCAGTCCATTGGAGAAAGGTATCGGTCTCCGTGGGCCAGGCGTCGTTGTACCCGAAGTCGACGACGATGGGAGTTTCGGGTGGAGACTCGGTGAGAGCGGCGCCTGCGGAACCATCCGTTTCGAGCAGCCACAACTGCCCGTAGTAGGTATGGGGTTCGCCAACCTCATTCGTCGGAGCGGACGTCAATTCCTGTCCGTAGCACGCAGCGAGAAAGGTGTCCGCATCCCACCAACGCACGGGATCGCAGCGCATATCGATCGGCACATCGACCCTCCCGAGGAGCGCGCCCTCGTTCGACACGTGGGCAACACCCTCGTGTTGGGTGACGAGAAGGGAGGTTCCGTCATGCCCGTACATCGACCGAAGCGACCCCTGGGCGTCGATGTACAGCTGCTCAAAGAGTTTGGCGAGAACTGAGCCGTCGGGTGCCCGGCGCTCCAACCACTCGGTCTCCCCGTCCGATCGGTATACCACCACGTTGACACCCGTTGGCCGGGTCAACGACACCTGCCATCCCGTGGTGTAGGAGCTTTCGGGAAAAGAAATCGTTGTACCGCAGTTCTGGTGCCCGTGACCAGGTCGACGAGCTCGTAGTTGGCATCATCGACCGTGGGCCCGACGCCGACGACGAGCGCCGAGTTGCCGACGGCATCGACCAGCGAGCCTGTTCGGTCACTCGCTGGCCAGGCGTGGACCTCGTAGCGGTTTCCTTCGATGTCGACCAGATAGAGCACTACCGGTCCCTCACGAAGGTCTCTCGCACTTGTGGGGTTGGCTTTGGAGGAGTCGAACAAGACGACGTACCAGCCAGTGCCCACCTTCTCCCAAGGAATGTCATCACGGGGTAGCGCAGAAGGCAGGTAGGGGTCAACCGTTACGGAGGCTGCGTTTGTACTGGTAGTCGTCGTCGGTGGCGCGGTCTCTACCGACGACGTAGGCGTCACCGTTGCCGTAACCAAGGTGCTCGCACCAGAACCCGGCGAGCGAGAAACGCAACCCGAGAGAAGCACTGCAATTCCTGCTGCTGCAAGTGCACGTCGTAGCGAACTCACTCTGGACATTCTCACCCGTCTGACACGCGGTGCAACGACGTCGTGGTCTTTGGCGGGACCCTTTCCGCGCGCGCAGACACTTGATCCGGATTGATAACGAGCACGATTCGAAGCAGACCATATCGGCACCTCGGCGTGCGGGCTAGCTGGGTGGTGAGGATCGCCAGGCCCTGACGGTGAAC
>Ga0136633_1002853_pt1 | contig 11654 bp, 13 predicted proteins | sample AntDrymeUQ832206_2_FD_105494 | JGI IMG/M metagenome (GOLD analysis project Ga0136633, IMG submission 105494) | Polar desert sand microbial communities from Dry Valleys, Antarctica - metaG UQ83 (22.06) | ecosystem: Environmental > Terrestrial > Soil > Desert | place: Antarctica: Dry Valley...
GCTGGCAGCTCGACGCCGAAGCCGAGGCGATGCTGCGCTTCGCCGAGCCCGACGCAAGGGCTGGGACGTCCAGCTCGCGCAGGGCCCGGCGCGCATAGGTCTCCTACGGCAGGCGGTCGAACAGCGCGAGCACCGCGGGCGGGCAGCTCACGATGAATCCCGAAGCCGCCGCGAAGATCTCCGACGGCTTCTTGCCCTCGTCGAACGCGGTCGGGAACGGCGAGTCGCCGTTGATCAGGTTCAGGTATGCGGCGTGACGCGCCTCGACGGTCGCGATCTGCGCGCCGGCCTGCAGGTTGGCGCCTGCGTCGACGTAGCGGATCGCCCCGTCGTACGCCATGACACCCGTGTTCTCAAGCAGCTGCGCCGTCTCGAGGAAGGCGCCGACGCTGCCGAGCGCCGACGAGAAGTCGAACTTGCACGGCCCGACGGCCGCGCCGCCCAGAGCGCCGGCGAGGAACTCGACGTGCGTGATCTCGTGGTCGCGGATGGCGGTCAGCTCGCCGTACGCGCCGCTGCGAATCCGTCCGCCGAAGCCGGCGAACTGCTTGGCGCCGGTGATCTGGCCGCGGCTGAACTCAGCCGAGCTGCCCGGCACGCCGGTCGTGCCCGCGCCGCCGAGCGCCTGGACGTAGAACGTCGCCTCGAGGTACTCGAGGGTCAGCGCGAAGTTGAGGATGTCGGTATCCGGGATGCTGTCGCCGTGGCCGGCGACGGCCGCGCCCGGAGTGGCGAGCAGGGCGCCGCCGGCGACGAGCGCGGCGCTGCCGAGTCCAGCCTTGCGCAGAAAGCCGGCGCGCGTCTGGCCGGCCTCGGAAATGTCGATGGACGGTGGGAGTTCGTTCATGGGCCTCGTCTCTTCGGTCGGTGTAAATGGATGGACCATTTTTCGGTGGAAAAGCGATCGCGACGCGTGTACCCGCTACGCGGCCCAGACCACGAGAGTTGGCGCCCCGCCGTCCCAACCACCAGCGTGTATGCGCCAAACTCGCGGCCCGGCGCCTAAATCGCGCGCTACTGCGGCTCGTTCTGCGCGGCGCTGCGGGCGACCACGAGGCGCCGCAGGCGGTCGCTGTCGGGCTTGGAGGGCTCCGTCGTCGCGACGAAGTCGCAGATCAGCTCGGTGAAGCCGAGCGGGTCGTCGTGGTGGGGGAAGTGGCCCGCGCCCGCGAAGACCTGCAGGCGGCTGCCGGGCCAGTTCTCGTGCGCGCGGATCCCGTGGCGGGCGGGGATCACCGGGTCCCTGTCGCCCCAGACGAGCAGGGTCGGGACGTCGTGGGCGAGGTAGAGCTTGTCCGTCGCGTCGATCCGCTGGCCGCCGCTGTCGATCACCGAGCGGGCCGTGTGGACGAACGCCCGCCGGCTCTGCGCCTCCTGCAGCGACGCGAAGCCGGATGCCATCTCGGCGATGCCCGTGCCGATGCGCAGCCCGATCCTGCCCAGCCCGCGGCCGACGGTCGCGCCGGCGGTGACCAGCGGCTTTGAGACGAGCAGCGGCAGCACGAGCTCGGCGCCGGGGAGCGCGATCGCCCGCAGCACCGGGCTGACCTGGCGCCCGAGACCGCCGCTGGAGACGAGCACGAGCCGCTCGATGCGTTCGGGGAACTGGTAGGCGAACTGCATCGCGATGCCGCCGCCGAGCGAGTGGCCGACGATCGTCGCGCTCTCGTGGCCGAGCGCGACGAGCAGGTCGCGCAGCAGCGACGCGTTGGCGCCCAGCGAGTAGTCCGCGCGCGGCTTGTCGGAGTCGCCGTGCCCGAGCAGGTCGGGCGCGATGATCGTGAAGTGGCGGCCGAGCTGGGCGAGCACGGGCTCCCAGCTCGCCGACGAGTTCGTGATCCCGTGGACGAGCACGAGCAGCGGCCCGGAGCCGCAGGTGCGGTAGCTCAGCCGGTGGCCGTGGACCGTGATCTGGCTCGGGCGGACTATGCGATCTTCATTCCGGAGATCGCCCGCGCGATCACGAGCCGCTGGATCTCCGAGGTGCCCTCGAAGATCGTGTAGATCTTCGCGTCTCGGTGCCAGCGCTCGACGGGGAACTCGCGGGCGTAGCCGTTGCCGCCGAGGATCTGGATCGCCTTGTCGGTGACCGCGACGGCGACCTCGCCGGCCTTGAGCTTGCTCATCGAGCCCTCGGCCGCGGTGAACTTCTGGCCCGTGCGGCCCATCCACGACGCCCGCCAGACGAGCAGCCGCGCGCAGTCGATCTCCGTCTTCATGTCGGCGAGGGCGAACGCGATTGACTGGTTCTCGATGATCGCGCGGCCGAACTGCCTGCGCTCGCGGGCGTAATCGAGGGCGTATTCGTAGGCGGCGCGCGCGATGCCGATCGCCTGCGCGCCGACGATCGGCCGCGTCGCCTCGAAGGTCTGCATCGCCGCCTGCGACTTCGAGCGCGTGCCCTCGCGGGCGCGGGCGAGCCTGGCGTCGAGCTTCTCCTTGCCGCCGAGCAGGCAGCGCCCCGGGATGCGGCAGTCGTCGAGGAACACGTCGGCGGTATGCGAGGCGCGGATGCCGTGCTTCTTGACCTTCGTCCCCTGGCTCAGTCCCTTCGTGCCGGGCGGCACGACGAATGCCGCGTGGCCGCGCGATCCGAGCTCGCGGGCGACGCTCGCGACGATGACGTGGACCTCGGCGATGCCGCCATTGGTCGCCCACGCCTTCTGGCCGTTGAGCACCCACTCGTCTGAGGCCTCGTCGTAGCGGGCGGTCGTGCGAAGAGCCGAGACGTCGGAGCCCGCGTCGGGCTCGGAGACGCAGAACGAGGCGACCTTGACGTCGTCGGGCGTGCCGAAGCACTGCGGGACCCACTCGCCCATCTGCTCGGGGGTGCCGGAGCCGAAGATGCTCGCGACGGCCAGCGCCGTGCCCATGATCGACAGCCCGATGCCGGCGTCGCCCCAGAACAGCTCCTCGTTGACGATCGGCATCGTCAGGCCGGTCGGGTCGGCCCAGAACTGGCCGAAGCCCTCGAAGCTGTAAAGGCCGATCTTCGCGGCCTCCTGGATGATCGGCCACGGCGTCTGCTCGCGCTCGTCCCATTCGGAGGCGGCCGGCCGCACGACGCCGGCGGCGAACCCGTGGACCCACTCGCGCACGTCGCGCTGGTCCTCGTCGAGCTCCAGCGAGAAGGCGGCCCGGGCGCTGTCGGCCGGTGCGTCGTCGGCGGTGGTCGACATGCCGTTGAGGCTACGCAACCGATGGCGCGGCAGTCGCAGCCGGCGCCGCCAGCTCGCGTAGGCAGGCCGGGCACAGGCAGGCCTCGTAGCGCTCGGCGAGCGCGCTTCGCAGCTCCGGTGCGAGCGTCATTCCGTTGCACCAGCAGCCGCCGGTGGTGGCCCCGCAGCCGACCGCCGCGTCACACCGCGGGCAGCGGTCGGTCGGTGCGAGCCGTTCGCGGCGCGCCATGGGCCTCAGCCCTGGACCCTGCGGCGCAGATCGTCCTTCGCGCCCTCGTATGCGGCCGCGCCGTCGCCGTCGATCGCCGGGATCCGGACCACGGGCGGGTACCCCATGACCCAGGCGGCGATGTCGCGCACGGCGTCCCGGTAGGCGCGCTCCTTCTGCAGCCCGTGCCAGCCGAAGCACTTCGAGGCCAGGCCATAGCGCCACCTGTCGGTCTGCGCGGCGTGCTCGCGGCACAGCTCCTTGAAGCGCTCGATGTCGAAGGCGACCACGACCTCGGCCGGGTACAGCTCGAGCGACTGCGCGCGCGGCGTCGTGAAGTGCAGGACGTCGTCGACCGCGACGATCGTGAGCGTCTCCTCGTGCACGAGCACCGCCGCGAACGGCAGGTTGACGCGGCAGGACTCCAGCACGGGGTTGAGGCCGTTGAGGCGGTCGAAGATCTGCGCCATCGCGGCGACGCCGATCTCGGCGCGCCGCATGACGCCGGGGTCGCCGGTCGCGTCGGCGAGCCCCTCGACCGCGAGGTGCCCGGGCTCGCTCGCCCACTCGAACGTCTGCGGCTCGAGCGCGAGTCCGTCGCGGGCGGCGGCCTCGGCGAACGCCGAGTCGCAGTCCTGGACTACCGCCACGTCCCGTTCCCCCGACCGACCCTCCGGCGCAGTCCCCCGCGCCCCGTTGCTCGCATGCGGTAAACGTAGCGGTCATGCGCCGCGCATCACGGGCGCCGGCGGCGACGTCGGCGCAGCCAGGCGGCGACGGCAAGGCCGAGTGCGCCGAGCCCGCCGCCGCCGAGGGTGTTCTCGCGCCAGTCGCATTCGCCGAGCGCGTCACAGTCGCTGCGACAGCTGCGAGCGTCGCGCGCCCACCCGTCGGGGTCGCTCCAGCGGCCTTGACCCTGGAAGGCCGGACCGACGGGCGAGTCCTGCTCGTAGGGGTTCCACCAGTGCGCCTGCGCGCCGCCCCACCGGCCGGTCCAGCGCATCCAGCGGGGCGAGGTCTCGCTGATCGTGACGAGCCGCGGCGTGATCGCGCGGCCACGACCGTCGGCCTCGTCGTTGGGGTCGGGCCACGTGCGGTCGCGGACGCCGGGCCGCAGGTAGGCGGCGTGGGAGTCGTTGGCGACGTAGACCACGGGACGGAGCGGGCCGCGCCGCCGCACCTGGCCCCAGCCGCAGCGCTCGGCGCCGGAGTGCTGCGCGTATACGACCTGATCGGGGCGCCCACGCGCGCCGATCCGCACCTGCACCATCTCCCAATCGCCGGCGTGGCGTCCGCTGCGCACGATGCCGCGGTCCTGGTCGTTGGCGGCGAAGAACATCCAATACTGCAACCACGTCCCGCCGCCGGCTGCGGGGGTGGCGCGACCGTAGACGGCCGCGCGCCGGTTGCGATCCAGGCCGGGCACGGCCGTCGGCGCCGCGGCGACGGAGGTCAGCGGGGAACGCTCGCGTGAGTCGTGCGCGACGACGGGGGTGTGGGCCGCCAGCGCGAGGGCGACGGCGGCTGAGGAGAGCACCTCTCCATCATGGCCGGGGGCCGTCGCGGCCGCACGTCTGCGTCCCGCGTCAGCGGAGAGAGAGGGATTCGAACCCTCGGTGGACCGTAAAGCCCACACACGATTTCCAGTCGTGCCCGTTCAGCCGCTCCGGCACCTCTCCAGGGGCGCTCAGCGTAGCGGGAGCGCGCTCCCCGCGGATCGCCCGCTCGGGCGAGCGGAAGGTCAGATCTGCCAGGCGCCGCCGCGCAGCACCGGCACGCGCTCGCCGTCGCTCGTCAGGCCGGTGACGTCGATCTCCGGCGAGCCGATCATGAAGTCGATGTGGATCTGCGAGCGGTTCAGGCGCGGGTGGTCCTCCTCGCCGGCCGTGAACTCGTACGCCGCTCCCAGCGCGACGTGCGACGCCGCGTTCTCGTCGATCAGCGTGTCGTAGAAGACGGTGTCCAATGGGCCGATGCGACCCTCCCTGTCCACCAGCGCGACCTCGCCGAGGCGGCATGCGCCGTCGTCGCGCTGGGCGTACCGGGTCAGCAGCTCGGCGCCCTCGTCGGCCTCGAAGGAGACCGCGCGGCCGCCTTCGAAGCGCACGCGCAGCCCGCGCACGATCGTGCCGCCGACGACCAGCGGCTTCGTCGCGCGCACGTGACCTTCGACGCGCTCGGGGTCCGGCGCGGTGAACGTCTCCTCCGACGGCAGGTTCGGCATGTGCTCGATCCCCTCGAGCGTCGAGAAGCGCGCCGACAGCCAGCGCGACGTCGGCAGCAGGCCGACCGTCAGATCGGTGCCCGGGCCCTCGAAGCGCAGCGCGTCGAAGCGCCGCTCGGTCAGGCGCTCGCTGACACCGACGAGCACGTCCTGGCGCGCGCGCCATGCGGCGACGGGATCGGGCTCGTCGAGCCGGCACATGTGCAGCACCTGCTGCCACAGGCGCGAGAGCGCCGCTTCGGGCGAGAGCTGCGGGTAGACGAGCTCGGCCCATGCCTGCGTCGGGCACGGCACCGCCGTCCAGTTCGTCGTGCGCGCGTTGACGACCTCGGCGTTCTCGCGCAGGAACGGCAGCTGGTCGCGGCCGGCGCGCTGCGGATCGAGGTCGCCGAGCAGGCCGGGCGCGACCGGACCCGTCAGGCCGATGCGGGCGGCGCGGTGCTCGCCGAGTGCGAGGATCCGCTCTCCGAGCCACGGCGGCACATAGTCCAGCGTGTCCTCATCCGCGTGCAGAATCCGCGCACGCTTGACGTGCAGGTCGAACTGCGTCACGTCGACGTACTTCGCGCCTGCGCGGTAGGCGGCCGCGGCGACGGCGCGCGTCAGCTCGAGCTTGCCGGGCTCGGTGCCGATCGCGACGATCTGCCCGCGCTGCACGTTGGCGGCGAAGTTCACGATCAGCTCGGCGAAGCGCTCGAGCGTCGCGGCGTCGATGAAGCCGGCGTCGCCGGCGGTCGAGGCGGGTGATGGCTCAGCCTGCATCGAACGCCAGCGTACACACGGTAGATTCGCGGCCATGGCCGTTCAGGCGCCCGCTGCCTCGCTGACCGAACGCTCCGTCGTCGACCTCGCCCGCGCGATCCGCACCGACGAGACGAGCTCACGCGACGTGGTCGAGGCCCACATCGAGCTGCTCGAGCGCGCGTTCGGCGGCTGGGTCCCGCCGACGCCGCCGACCGGTCTGGAGCGCCGGTGAGCGACCCTGTCCTGCACCACGTCCTGTTCTACGACTACGTCGAGAACGTGCTCGAGCGCCGCGCACCGTTTCGCGAGGCGCATCTCGCGGTCGCGCGCGAGTGGAAGGACGACGGCCGGATCGTGATGGCGGGCGCGCTCGGCAAGCCGCCGACCGGGGCGCTGTTCGTCTTCCTCGTCGGCGATCCCGCCGAGATCGAGGCCTTTGTCGCGGCCGATCCGTACGTCGTCAACGGCATCGTGACGGGCCACCGCGTCGAGCCGTGGACGGTCGTCGTCTGAGCCTTCTCGCCGCTACAGCCCGACCGCGTCGAAGTCGTAGCTCGCCGGGACGTCCTCGGGCATCTGCGCCGCGGTCCCCTAGGCGATCACGATCTGCTGGTGCTCGTCGAGCACGAGGCGCGTCGGTCGCGCTCCAGCGGCTCGCCGACCGTAAAGAACTGGCCGAGCGTGAACCGGTCGGCGATTCGACGTGCATGATCCCGTCGGGCGGGTCACCCGGCTGCGGCTCGTGCGTGTGCAGGGGGGAGATGAACGTGCGGTCGGCGGCGATCCCGATGCCGAGCTGCGGCTTCTGCCGCGACGGTCGTCCCGGTCGCCGCGATCGCCGGCGTGGTGAGCGGCGTCGTGCTCGCCGACTCCGGGCCGGAGGCGCCGCAGGCGGCGATTGCCGGCGACGCGGTGATCGCGAGCAGCCGCGCACCGATGCGCGGGTCGCCGGTCATGCGCGAGATCACATCACACCGGCAGGCGGCGTCCACCCACGCGCGCCAATAGTGTCCACGAGATGGCCGACGACGACGCTCTCGACAACCTCTCCGCCGCCGAGCTGCACGACCTCGCCGTGCATCGCGCGCTGCGCCATCTCGACGTCGCGTTCTTCGTCAGGCTGATCAAGCGCCTGCCGGTCGCCGAGGCGGCGGTCGGGCAGGTCGACGAGGCCGAGGCCGACGTGCTGACGCTGCGCGCGCATCTCGACGACGTCACCGACGCGGGTCGCGGCGAGGTCGCGGAGATGTTGCGGCCGTTCTACCTCGAGTACCTGCGCAGCCACGGCGTCACGGCGCCCTGAGGGTCCACGATGGAGCAACGTGTCCGCCGCGGGCCCTGAGCGCCGGCGCGCTGTCGGTGTGGCTCGGCGAGCATCGTCACGGGTCTCGCCTCCAGGGCGACCCCGATTGCCGGCGCACCGAGCATCCCGGCGGTAACAAGCCTGCTCGGCCAGGTGCAGGCGCTGCTCGGCGGCGGGCTGCCAACGGTGGCCGGCACCGAGGGACTGCTGGCGACGGTCGACTCGCTGCTCGGCACCGCGGGCGTCGACACGTCGACGCTGCAGGGCCTGCTCGCGGCGGCGAGGATCGCCGCCGGCTCGGCGGCACCGGGCCCCGGCGCCACGGCGCTGCAGACGGTCATCGGGACGATCGGCGGCCTGCTCGGCGCGACGACGAGCCCCGTCGGCGGGACGACGACGCCGAGCACCACGCCGCCGAGCACGACGCCGCCGAAGCCCGGCGCGACCATCCCGAGGCCGGGCGGCACGACCGCCAAGCCGGGCGCCGGGTTCACCGCGTACCGCGCCTCGATCGGCTCGGTCAAGGTCGCCAAGAACCGCAAGAGGGCGAAGATCCGCATCTCCTGCCCAGCGATCGCGCCGAGGGGCTGCCTCGTGACGCTCAGGGGCGTCGTCGCCGGCAAGAAGGCGTTCAAGCTCAAGCCGTTCATCCTGGTGCGCAACGTCTCCAGGACGTTCACGGTCAAGCTCGGCAGGACGACGACGTCGCGCCTGAGGAAGAAGGGCGGCTCGATGAAGGTCACCGCGGCGACCTCGTTCTCGACGCTGAGGGCCGTCTCGAAGTCCGTCAAGGTCGCGCGCAGCGCCAAGCACTGACGCGTCCCACATCCCCACGCGGCGAGCGGGGTCCATGGCGGACGGCCATGGACCCCGTCGTCGTTCTCGTGACCCGGCCGCAGGTGCGCGTCAGTGGAATCCCGGGCGAGCCCGAAGGCCCGCCCGGTTCCGCCCGGTCATAGATCGCCGCTGAACTACTACGTCCCCGGAGTGTGTGTCACCGGGGTATTCGTGACACTCCCAGCCCTGGGACTGGCCGCGAGCACGAGGCCCGCGCGTGGCCCAGTCGAGCGTCGAGCGCTCTGGCCGAGTAGGCGATCCGCCGGACGCCGGAGAGTAGTGAACCCGAGCCGGGGCGCAAAGTCACGCTGTCCATCGCACCGCGCACACCGGGGGTCGGGGCGGGGATTACACTTCGCGGCCGATGGACGCCGCACCGCCCGAAGCCGGCGACCCCGGCGACGACCCGCCGCCGGCCGGTGCGCGGAAGGCTTCGCAGAACGTTCCGGCGCCGGGCGCCGGCGCGCGAGCCGCGGGCGACCCGCCCGTCGCGGACGACGCGCCGCAGGATCCGCCCGCCGCCGCCGCCGCCGGCGACGCCGCCCAGACCGAGGCGATCCCCGGCACGGTCGCCGCTGCGCCATCCGTGCTGTTCGTCGACGATGACCCGGTCCCCCGCTGGCTGCGCTCCGGGTCGGCGATCGCCGGCCGGCTGCTCGTGCTCGTCGCCGCCGTGGCGGTCACGGCATACGCACTGGCGTACGTGCGCGTCGTGGTGCTGCCGGTGATCGTCGCGCTGCTGCTCAGCACGGTGCTCGTCCCGCCGACGCGCTGGCTCGTCCGCCACCGCTTTCCCGACGGCGCCGCCGCCGGGGTCGTCCTCCTGAGCGCCGTGGTCGTGCTCGCCGGGCTCGTCGCGATGGCGGGCGCGGCCGTCGGGCGGCAGTTCTCCGACCTCGCCGACAGCGTCCAGGACGGCGTGCGCGAGGCCGGTGACTTCCTCGCCGAGCCGCCGTTCAACCTCAGCAGCGCCGACATCCAGCAGCGCATCGACGACGCCATCGCGCAGCTGTCGGACTCCAGCGGCGTCCTGACCGGCGGCGCGCTGCACGGCGCGGTGCTCATCGGCGAGGTCCTGACGGGGCTGATCATCACGCTGCTGCTGCTGTTCTTCTTCCTCAAGGACGGAACCCTGCTGTGGCGCTGGGTCGTCGAGACGTTCGGTGGTCGCCGCCGCATGCAGCTCAACGAGCTCGGCCGGCGCTCATACCACGCACTGTCGGGCTACGTGCGCGGAGTGGCGCTCGTCGGCGTCGCCGATGCGGCCCTGATCGGCACGGGCCTGGCGATCATCGGCGTGCCGCTCATCGGGCCGCTGATGCTGCTCACGTTCCTGGGCGCGTTCGTGCCACTGATCGGCGCCTTCCTGGCGGGCCTTGCGGCGGTCTTGATCGCGCTCGTCAGCGGCGGCGTCGTCGAGGCGCTGATCGTCCTTGCGCTCGTCGTCGCGGTCCAGCAGGTCGAGGGCCACGTCCTGTACCCGCTGATCATGGGCCGCACCATCAGCGTCCATCCGATCGCGATCGTCATCGGCCTGGCGACGGGCGGCATCCTCGCGGGCATCATCGGCATCTTCATCTCCGTCCCGGTCGTGACCGTTGCGGCCACAGCGCTGGCATACGTGAAGGAGACGCGCGCCCGCCCGGCGCTCGAGCCGGGCGTGAGCTGATCGAGTCTGCGGGCAAGCTGGATGGCGTCAAAGTCGCGTATGGCGAGACTTTGGCGCCAGCGACCAGCCCCGCGCCGGTCGCTCGAGGACGATCGCACCAGCGCCGGGACGTCGAGGCGACCACGGCGAATCTCGGCCCGCCGGTCCATGGCCCGGACGTTCGCCGCGCTTTAAGCTCGGTGACGCCGCCGCCGGGACGCTCGTGCCGATGGTCTCTTCGTCGAGTCTGCGCGGGGAGCAGTGTGGCAGGCGCGCCGCCACGACGACCAACGTCACACAAGGACTCGATCCAGCAGCGCATCCTGTGCATCCAGCCGACAAAGCGAACGCGACATGAAGCCATCCGAACCTGACAGGCGCATCGGCAAGCTGACGATCGAGCAGTACCTCGGTCTCGTCGACGGCATGAATCACAAGGTCGCCGGTCGCATGCTCACGCTCGCGGGCGACTACACCAACGACGTGATCGCCCTGCACGAGGACGCCGGCGATCCGCAGCTGGATCGCGTGGCGCTGCTCGGCCTCGCGCGCGCCGCGACCCGCGCCGAGATGCATCTCGCGCGGCTGCTCGTGCTCGCCGCCGAGAGCTGCGACGGCGAGCTCGTCGAGGTCCCGCTGGCGATTCGGTCGAACATCAAGACGACCAGTCGCTGCCGCAGCGCGATCTGCAAGCGCGCGCTGATCGCCGAGCAGCAGGGCGATAGCGGGCAGCTCGCCGCCTAGCTCGCCTCACGTCGGTTCGCAGCCCCCAACGATGGCCGCTGCCGATGCTCCGGCGCCTGCGGCGCGTCATCGGGATGGCCGGCCAGGGCGCGACGGCCTATCATCGGTTGCGCTCCGTCGAGGGGTCACACCGACCTCTCCAGGCCCCACGTGGATCACCCATCCCGCCAGACGCTCGTCTCGCCCATCCCCGCGGCATGCATCGCCGCGGGCGCCATGCTCGGTGAGCGCGACGGCCACACGATCGTCGCGAACTACGGCTCGATCCCGGGTGAGATCTCCGTCTGCATGAAGAGCGTCGGGCTCGCCGATCGCTCCGATCTCGGAACGCTGGAGCTGCGCGCCGAGCAGACGCTGCTCGATCGCGTGCTGACCGCGCGCCTCGGCGACCCTGCCGTCGCGCCGGGCTCCGCACGGCGCCTGCGCAACGTCTGGTATGCGCGGCTCGACTCGCGCCGCACGCTGCTCGTCGGCACGCACGCGTCGCTTGCGACGGGGCCGATGCTCGGCACGCAGGCCGAGCGCGCCGACCTCACGATCCGCGACATCGATTCGAACGTCGCGATCGTCAGCCTCATCGGGCCGCGCGCCTGCCGCCTGCTGGGCGCCGCCGGGCTGCCCGACGACCTGGCGATCGGCGCCGTCGGCCGCGACCCGGCCGACGCCGGCGTGCTGGCGATCGTGCGCGAGAGCCAGCGCCGCGTGCTCGTGATCGTCACGTCGTCGGGCGTCGACGCGATCTGGACGCGCCTGCTGGTCGCGGGCGA
>Ga0136633_1002854_pt1 | contig 11653 bp, 13 predicted proteins | sample AntDrymeUQ832206_2_FD_105494 | JGI IMG/M metagenome (GOLD analysis project Ga0136633, IMG submission 105494) | Polar desert sand microbial communities from Dry Valleys, Antarctica - metaG UQ83 (22.06) | ecosystem: Environmental > Terrestrial > Soil > Desert | place: Antarctica: Dry Valley...
CGGCGACGACCGTCGCGCGCCGGATCGCAGCCGTCCGCTCGTTCTTCCGCCAGCAAATGCTCCTCGGCGAGCGCAAGGACAATCCCGCCGCGTCGCTCGAGCTGCCGCGGCGCACCCGCAAGCTGCCGCGCACGCTCTCGCCCGCCGAGGCGGAGCGTCTGATCGAAGCGGCGAGCGGAACGACGCCGCGCGCGCTGCGCGATCGCGCGCTCGTCGAGCTGATGTACGGCGCCGGCCTCCGCGTCAGCGAGGCGCTCGGCCTCGACCGGCGCGGCGTCGACCTCGACGAGCGGATCGTCCGCGCGCTCGGCAAGGGGCAGAAGGAGCGGCTCGTGCCGCTGGGACGGCCTGCCGTCGAGTCGCTGCGGCGCTACATCGCGATGGGGCGGCCGCACCTCGACCGGCGCAACCGCCCGGAGCTCTTCCTCAACGCCCGCGGCGGCCCGCTCACCCGCGCCGGCGCGTTCTTCGTCCTGCGGAAGCTCGCCGCGAAGGCCGGCCTGGAGCCGGAGCGCGTCCATCCGCACCTGCTCCGCCACTCCTTCGCGACGCACCTGCTCGAGGGCGGCGCCGACCTGCGCAGCGTGCAGGAGATGCTCGGCCACGCCGACCTCTCGACGACCGAGCTCTACACGCACGTATCCGATCGGCGCCGCCGGGAGTTGTTCTTCCAGGCGCATCCCCATGCGCATCGGAACGACGACTCAGAGGAAGCCCGATGACGTTCGACCCTCAGATCGCGACCTTCGTCGCCCTGGCCATGGCAGTCGGCTGGACGATGACCTTCTCCGGCGTCAAGAAGCACATGCTCGAACAGAAGGCGCGCCGGCGCAGGTGTCCCTCCTGCGGCCGCTCGATCACCGGCCGCGTCTGCAACGCGCACTAGAGCAGCGCCTGCAGCTCCCGTAGCTCGTCGTCGCTCGCGTCGAGGAGCGTGATGTGCCCGAGCTTGCGGCCGGGGCGCGGCGCCTTGTCGTAGAGATGGACGTGCGCGCCCGCGCGCAGCAGGCCGTCGAGCGCCGGCACCGACCCGATCAGGTTCAGCATCGTCGCGGCGCCGCGCGCCGCTGTGTTGCCGAGCGGAAGGCCGAGGATCGCGCGCAGGTGGTTCTCGAACTGGCTCGTCTCGGCGCCCTCGATCGTCCAGTGGCCGGTGTTGTGGACGCGCGGGGCAAGCTCGTTCGCGACGAGGTCGCCGCCGACGTCGAAGAGCTCGAGCGCGAGGACGCCGACGTAGCCGAGCTCGTCCAGCAGGCGCGTGGCGTACTCCTCGGCCTGCGCCTGGGGCGCCGCCGCAGCGGGCGCTCGCGTGGTGCGGAGGATGCCACCCTCGTGGACGTTCTCGGCCAGCGGGTAGAAGCGCGTCTCGCCGCCGCCGCCGCGGACGGCGATCAGCGACAGTTCCCGGTCGAACGGGACGAGCCCTTCGAGGACGTGGCCGGGGGCTGGCCCCGGACGTGTCTCCACCAGACGCTGGCCCTTACCGTCGTAGCCGAGGCGGCGGGTCTTGAGGAGGGCCGGGAACGTCAGAACCTCGTCGTCGATCGGCGCCGTCGGGATGCCGAGGCGACGGAAGAGCTGCTTCTCGACGAGCCGGTCCTGCGATGCCTCGAGCGCGGCGGCGGCCGGCAGCGCACCGACACGGCGCGCAGCGTCGACCGGCACGTTCTCGAACTCGTACGTCACGACCTCGGCGCCGGCGGCGAGCCGGTCGAGGGCGGCGTGGTCGTCGTAGGCACCGACGATCAGCTCGCCGAGCGCGGCCGCCGGGGCGTCGGGTGCAGGGTCGAGAAAGCGGAACGAGAGCCCGAGCGGGAGCCCGGCGAGGGCGAGCATCCGCGCGAGCTGCCCTCCACCGATGACGCCGACGATCACGGCGCAGGGTCGGGCGCGTCGAGCACGGCCTGCGTCTGCTCGGCGCGCCAACGGGCGAGCCGCTCGCGCACGCCCTCGTCGCCGCGCGCGACGATCGCCGCCGCGAGCAGCGCGGCGTTGACCGCGCCGGGGCGCCCGATCGCGAGCGTCCCCACCGGGATGCCGGCCGGCATCTGCACGATCGAAAGCAGCGAGTCAATGCCCTTCAGCGCCTGCGACTCCACCGGCACGCCGAGAACCGGCAGCGCCGTCTTCGCGGCCGCCATGCCGGGTAGATGCGCCGCGCCGCCCGCGCCGGCGATCAGCACCTGCAGGCCGCGCTCCTCCGCCGACGCCGCGTACTCGAACAGAAGGTCGGGCGTCCGGTGCGCGGAGACGACCTTCTGCTCGTACGGCACCGCGAGCGCGTCGAGCGTCTCGCAGGTGTGGCGCATCGTCTCCCAGTCGGAACGCGAACCCATGATCACGCCGACGACCGCCACGGCTCAGCGCGTGTTCGTGTCGGCGCGCTTCTTCAGCATCGCCGCGACCGCCTTGGCGGACTTGCGCAGCTCGGCCTCCTGCTCGTCGTCCTCGGCGAGACCGTTCAGGAGCAGGATCGTCTCGCGCTGCGGCGAGCCGTTCTTGAGGCAGACGATCGCGAGCCGGCGCACGGCCGCGTTGTCGTCGTGCGATGCGAGGTCGTGCAGGAGCGGGCGCATGCCGTTGACGTCGCCCGGATGGTTGCGGGAGAGCCCTTCGAGCGCGATCAGCGCCGAACCGCGAGCCGCGGGGCTCTCGTCCTCGAGACCGCGCCGGAGCAGCTGGATCTTCTGGCGGAAGCGGAACTGCGCGATCGCGCGGTACGACTGGGCGCGGATGCGGTAGTCGCCGTTGCGGGCGCCGTGCTCGACCTCCTCGTCCCACTCGGCGCGCAGGTTCGCGAGCCCGCGCTCATCGCCGGCCGTCGCGAGCTCGTCGGCCCGCGCGGCCGCCTCAGCGAGGTTCACGAACCGGGTACGGGCGCGGCGGCTCGCCGATGTAGTCGGCGCTCGGGCGGATGATCTTGCCGCCCGCATGCTGCTCGAGCACGTGCGCCGCCTGACCGGCGACGCGGCTCATCTCGAAGAGCGGGATGAAGAGGTCGGTCGGAATGCCGAGATACCGGTAGAGCACGCCGGAGTAGAGGTCGACGTTCGGCCAGAGGCCCTTCTGCTCGTGAGCCTCCCGTTCGGCCTCTGCGGCGATCTCGAAGTAGTTCGGCTCGCTGTCGTCGACGAACTGCTCGGAGAGGCGGCGCAGGATCGGCGCCCGCGGGTCCATCGCCCGGTAGAGCGGATGGCCGAAGCCGTAGAGCGGCTTCTTCGCCTCGAGGCGCGCGGCGACGCCCTCGGCGATGCTTCCGCCGGCGGCGAACTCGTCGAACATCTTCATCGCCGCCAGGTTGGCGCCGCCGTGCAGCGGCCCCTTGAGCGCGCAGATCGCGCCGACGATCGCCGAGTGCATGTCGGAGTTCGTGCCGGCGACCACGCGCGCCGTGAAGGTCGATGCGTTCATCTCGTGCTCGGCGTGGAGGATCATCGCGATGTCGAAGGCGCGCGCCTCCTCGGCGGTCGGCGCCTCGCCCCGCAGCATCGTCAGGAAGTTCTCGGCATAGCCGAGCGACGGGTCGGGGTCGATCACGCTCTGGCCGCGCCGGCGTCGCTCGTAGCGTGCGACGATCGTCGGCAGCTGCGCGATCAGGCAGAGCGCCTTGCGCCGCTCGTTCTCGCGGTCGATCGCGTCCTCGGCCGGGTCGGAGAAAGACAGGGCGGAGACGGCGGTGCGCATCGTCTCCATCGGCGAAGCGTCCATCGCGTTGCCGTCGACGATCGTGCTGACCGCCGGCGGCAGCGACCGGGAGCCGAGCTCGGCGTGGAACGACTTGAGCTCGCCGTCGCTCGGCAGGTCGCCCTCGAGCAGGAGATAGGCGACCTCCTCGTACGTCGAGTGCTCCGCGAGATCCGTGATGTCGTAGCCGCGGTACATGAGGATGCCGCGGTCGGGATCGATCGAGCAGACGCTCGTCTCGGCCACCGAGATGCCGGACAGCGCGACGGATTTCTTGGGAGCGGACATGCGCTGGAACCTTACCCACAACGACCCCCGGCAATCCGTCGCTAGAGTCAGCCGCCGAATGGCGTCCATCGCCGTCGCGACGAGTCAGGTCGCCGACGCGATCATCCAAGAGCTGGAGGTCCACGCGTGAGGCAGAAGGTCACCGTCGTCGGCGCCGGGAACGTTGGCGCCACCTGTGCGCAGGAGCTCGCGCGCCGCGACTACGCGGACGTCGTGCTCGTCGACATCAAGGAAGGCGTGCCGCAGGGCAAGGCGCTGGACATCGACCAGGCCGCCGCCGTGCTCGGCTACGAGGCGAGCGTCGTCGGCTCGAACGGCTACGAGGAGTCGGCCGGCTCCCAGGTCGTGGTCATCACCGCAGGCCTGCCGCGCCAGCCGGGCATGAGCCGCGACGACCTCGTCACGACGAACGAGAAGATCGTCGGCTCCGTCACCGAGCAGGTCGTCGCCGCAAGCCCCGACGCGATCGTGATCGTCGTCTCGAACCCGCTCGACGCGATGTGCCACGTGGCGAAGAGCATCTCGGGCTGGCCCAAGGAGCGCGTCTTCGGCATGGCCGGCATCCTCGACACGGCGCGCTTCTCCGCCTTCATCGCGTGGGAGACGGGCATGTCGATCAAGGACGTCACCGCGATGGTGCTCGGCGGCCATGGCGACCAGATGGTGCCGGTCGTCTCGGCGACGACGGTCGGCGGCGTGCCGCTGCGCAAGCTCGTTTCAGAGGATCGGATCCAGGCGATGGTCGAGCGCACGGCGAAGGGCGGCGGCGAGCTCGTCAATCTCCTCGGCACCTCGGCCTGGTACGCGCCCGGCGCGGCCGCAGCGCAGATGGTGGACGCGATCGTCCTCGACGAGAAGCGGGTGCTGCCCGTCACCGCGTACCTCGAGGGCGAGTACGGCATCGACGGCCTCTACATGGGCGTCCCCGTCGTCCTCGGCGCGAGCGGGATCGAGCGGATCGTCGAGCTCGACCTGGACGACGACGAGCAGACGGCGCTCGCGGCCTCTGCGGACGCGGTGCGCGAGGTCGTCGCCGTTCTCTCGACCTAGTGGAGCTCGACCTCCGGGGACGGACGGCGATCGTCTGCGGGGCGTCGTCGGGAATCGGCCTCGCCTGCGCGGAGTCGCTGGCCGGCGAGGGCGCGAACGTCGTGATGCTGGCGCGGCGCGGCGACGTGCTCGAGCGCGAGGCGCAGCGCCTCGGCGCGCTCGCGGTGACGGGCGACGTGACGAGCCCGGCCGACCTCGAGCGCCTCGTCGCGGCCGCTGTCGGGGCGCACGGCCGCGTCGACGTACTCGTCCTGAACAGCGGTGGGCCGCCCCGCGGCGCCGCCCTCGACGTCACGGACGACGAGGTGGAGGCAGCCGTCGCGCTGCTCTTGCTCTCGGCGGTGCGCCTCGTACGACTCTGCCGCCCGCACCTCGAGGCAAGCGGTCGCGGCCGGGTGATCGCGATCACCTCCAGCGCGGTGAAGGAGCCGATCGACGGCCTCGCGCTGTCGAACGCCGTGCGGCCCGGCCTCACCGGCTGGCTGAAGACGGCGGCCCGCGAGCTCGGCCCTGCCGGCGTGACGGTCAACACCGTCGCGCCGGGCCGTGTCGACACGGCCCGGCTGCGGGAGGTCTACCCCGAAGGTGCGACCGACGCCGACCTCGCCGCCATCCCGCTGCGCCGGCTCGGTGCCCCCCGCGAGCTCGGCGACGTCGTCTGCTTCCTCGCCTCCGACCGCGCCGCGTACGTCACCGGCGCGACGATCCCGGTCGACGGCGGGCTGACGCGAGGCCTCCTGTGAGACCCGGGCGCTTCATCGGCGCCGGGCTCCTGCTGCTCGCCGTCGTCCTCGGGATCGCCTGGCTCGCGCCGTCGGACAGCTACCTGATCCTCCCCGACCGCGGGAAGCCGTTGGCGGACCTCGTGACGGTCGAGGGCGAGGGCGAGAGCGAGACCGAGGACGACGGCGGTGGCATCTACTACGTCGACGTCGTCGTGCGCAAGGCGTCGTTGCTCGAGGAGCTCGTGCCAGCGTTCCGCCCGGACGGCTCGGATGCCGTACCCGCGCACGCGATCGTGCCGCCGGGATCGAGCTTCCAGGAGCGCCGGCAGCAGAACCTCCTTTCGATGGACCGGTCGCAGGAGATCGCCGCCGCCGTGGCGCTGCGGGAGCTCGGGTTCGACGTCGGCTCGGATCCAGAGGGCGCGCAGGTCGTCGCCGTCGCCTCGGATGCGCCCGCTGCGGAGAAGCTCGAGGCGGGCGACGTCATCGTCGCCGTGGACGGCTCGACCGTCGCCACTCCCGACGACCTCCGTCGCCTGATCGGCCGTCGCGAGGTCGGCGCGTCCGTGAGGCTGCGCCTGCGTGACGGCGACGAGACGCGCATCGTCTCGGTCGCGACGATCGCGAGCCCCGACGACGGCCATCCGATCGTGGGGATCCAGGTCGAGCAGTTCGCCGATCTCGACGTGCCGATCGACGTCGAGATCGACCTCGGCAACGTCGGCGGTCCCTCCGCGGGCCTCGCCTTCGCTCTCGACCTCGTCGAGGAGCTGCGAGGAGGCGTCGACGGCGGGCTCCGCGTCGCGGCGACGGGCGAGATCCAGCTCGACGGGACAGTGTCGCCGGTCGGGGGGCTCAAGCAGAAGACGATCGGCGCGAAGCTGGCCGGCGCCGATGTCTTCCTCGTGCCGGCTGGGGATAACGCAGCCGAAGCGCGGCAGAACGCGGACGGGCTGCGGATCGTGGCGGTGGAGAACTTTCAACAGGCGTTGCGGGAGCTGGCAACCCTGACGAGAAAGCGTTAGATACCAGCATTTTTGGGGCGGCTCGTTTCACCCGGAAATTGCGTCCATTTCGTGAAGAGAGGGGTTGCCGCGGCCCGAGGCCATGACCAGAATGGCCGTTGTCCACCGCCGTTCACATCCCGAGCAAAGGTAACCATGGGCAAGCGCACCGAAGCACGTTGCACTGATTGCTACTTCCGCCGCGCGGGCCTCTGCGCCCTTCCCGGCGACGCGCCCTGCCCCACGTTTCGCCTCGCCACCGCCGGTGTGCTGACGCCGCCGCGCCAACCACGGCTCGTGCCGCTTCCCGCGGTGGCCTTCGCCCCTGCCGCCGCGTAGGATCGCCGCATGGACACGCCCGAACGACGCTTCGAGCGGACCTGGCAGCCGCGGCTGTGGCTGTCGCTCGGGCTGCTGATCCTCATCGTCGCCTACGTGATCGCCTTCGTGATCGCGAACGACGACGAGGCGCGGATCAGCTTCGTCTTCGCCGACGCGCGCACCTCGCTGATCTGGGTGATCCTGCTCTCGGTGCTCGCGGGGCTGATCGCCGGCGTGCTGCTCTCGCAGCTCCACCGGCGACGCCAGGCGCCGCTGCGCGAGGGCTACACGAGCGAGGCGAGCAGCGAGACGCCCTCGTCGATCGCAGACGGCGACTCGTAGCTGAAGGCGAGCCGGGCCGCGCGCTCGCCACCGGGGCCGGGGAAGAAGTCGCTGCCCTTGACGAAGCTGACCCCTGCGGCTTCGGCACGGGCGAGCAACGGCCCCGTCTCGGTCGGTAGCTCGGCCCAGACGAAGTAGCCGCCGTCGGGCCGGCTCCACGTCGCCCGGCCGCCGAGCTCCCGCTCGAGCGCGGCGAGCATGGCGTCGCGGCGCTCGCGCAGCAGGCCGATGATCCGCTCGAGGTTCGGCTCGAACGCGCCGCGGTCGACGAGCTCGAAGACGGCCGCCTGCGTCAGGAACGGCGGCGAGATGTACGTCTCCACGGCCCGCGCCTCGATCGCAGCGGCGAGGTCGGCGGGCAGGACGAACCAGCCGATCCGCAGACCCGGCGCGACGGTCTTCGAGAACGACGACGCGTAGAGGACCTGCTCGCCGCCGAGCTCGTGCAGCGACGGTGGCGCCTCGCCCTCGTAGCGCACGAGGCCGTACGGATCGTCCTCGAGCACGGGGACGCCGTGGGCGGCCGCGAGCTCGACGACGCGGCGGCGGCGCTCCGTCGACAGCGTCCGGCCGCTCGGGTTCTGGAAGGTCGGGATCGTGTAGAGGAAGCTCGCGCCGGCGGCGAGCTCGCGCTCGAGCGCGTCGGGGTCGAGCCCCTCGTCGTCCATCGGCAGCGTCGCCACCTCGGCGCCGGCGCGGGCCAGGAGCTTCAACGGCCGGTCGTACGTCGGCCCCTCCACGAGCACGCGCCCCGGTCGCCGCGCGAGCAGCTCGTCGAAGACGAACGAGATGCCCTGCAGGCCGCCGTTCGTGACGATGATCCGCGCCGGTTCGACGCCGTGGCGCGCGGCGAGCCACTCCCGCAGCGGGCCGTAGCCGCCGCCGGGGCCGTACGCGAGCACCGACGGGTCGCGCTCGACCGCCGCGCGGGCGCAGTCGGCCAACAGCTCGACGGCGAGGCACTCGGGCGCCGGCGCGCCTCGGGCGAAGGAGATCATCGCGTGAGCCTACCGAGGCGGGAGGCCGCCGAGGCCTCTGCTACCGTGTCCTCTACGGACGGCACCGTGCCGCCCCGTGAGATCTCTCTCCTTCGGTTCCTCCCTCGTTCGCTCGAGGTAGTCGAGGCAGTTTGATCTCGACCACCAGAACGTAAGGAGTCGAACCAAATATGCAGTCTTTCCACGAGCTGGGCGTGTCGTCCCGCGTCGCGCAGGCACTCGCCGAGCGCGACATCCACGCACCGTTCCGCATCCAGACCCTCGTCCTCCCCGACCTGCTCGACGGTCGCGACGTGCTCGCGAAGTCGCCGACCGGATCGGGGAAGACACTCGCCTTCGCGATCCCGATCGTCGAAGCTCTCGAGGCGACCGACCCGCGCCCGTCGGCGCTGATCCTCGTCCCCACCCGCGAGCTCGCCTCGCAGGTCGCCGCCGAGATCGAGACGATCGCACCCGCCAACGACCTCCATGTCGCCGCGGTGTACGGCGGCGTCACGATCCCCGCGCAGGCCAAGAAGGCACGTGAGGCGCACATCCTCGTCGCCACGCCGGGCCGCCTCCAGGACCTGATGGAGCGCAAGGCCGTCTCGCTCGACGGCGTCCGCATGCTCGTCCTCGACGAGGCCGACCGGATGCTCGACATGGGCTTCCAGCCGCAGGTCGACCGGATCGTGCGGCGGCTGCCGAGCGATCGCCAGACGATGTTCTTCTCGGCGACGCTCGACGGCGCCGTCGGCGAGCTCGCCCACCAGTACACGACGAACGCGTCTCGCCACGAGGGTGAGCTGCCGCTCGAGCTGCGACAGGGCACGGTCGTGCACAAGTTCGTCCCGGTCACCGCCGACAACAAGGTCGACATGCTCGCGCAGCTGCTGGCGGAGGAGCGCGGCCTCGCGCTCGTCTTCGTCCGGACGAAGCGCGGCGCCGAGCGCCTGGTGCAGAAGCTGACCCGCGCGAACGTGCAGGCGATCGCCATGCACGGCGACATGACGCAGGGCGCCCGCGAGCGCGCACTCTCCCACTTCGAGTCCGGCAAGGTCTCGACGCTCGTGGCCACCGACGTCGCCGCCCGCGGCCTCGACCTCGACGACATCACCCACGTGATCAACTTCGACCCGCCCGAGGACAACAAGGGCTACACGCACCGCGTCGGCCGCACGGCCCGCGCCGGGCGCAGCGGCACCGGCATCACGCTCGTGCTGCCGGAGCAGCAGGCCGAGGTGAGCCACGTCGCCCGGATGCTCGGCCACACCGAGCAGTTCGCGAACGAGGGCATGAAGGTCGCCCCGCCGCGCCTCGTCTACCAGTCGAAGCGCCGCAACTCCAAGTGGGGCGCCTCGCGGCCCCGCCGCAAGATCTAGCGTCCCCGCCGATAGATTTCGGCGCATGGATGTCGCCGCGCGCTCACGCATCTCTGACCCGTCGCTCGCCCCTGCCGGCGAGCAGCGGATCGCGTGGGTCGCGCGGCACTCGCCCGTTCTGAACCGTCTCGCGCGGGAGCGCCTCGCCGACGGGGCGCTGCGTGGCCGCCGCGTCGCCGTCGTCGTCCATCTCGAGGCGAAGACGGCCTACCTCGCGACGCTCCTTGCCGACGCAGGCGCGCACGTCGTCGCGTCCGGCTCGAATCCCGGCTCGACGCAGGATGCGATCTGCGCCGCGCTCGTCGCCCGTGGCATCGAAGTCCATGCGCACCACGACGCCCCGCGGGAGCAGTTCGACGCAGATCTGCTCGCGGTCGCGGACACCGAGCCCGAGCTCGTCGTGGACGACGGCGCCGAGCTGACGGCCCGCATCGTCGAGCACCGCCCCGACCTCGCGGCAAAGCTCGCAGGCGTCACCGAGGAGACGACGACCGGTGTCGCCCGGCTGCGCGCGCTCGACGCCGCCGGCCGCCTCACCTTCCCAGCGGTGCTCGCGAACGACGCGCGCTGCAAGCACCTGTTCGACAACCGCTACGGCACGGGCCAGTCGACGCTCGCCGCGATCGACCGCCTGACGAACCTCAACTTCGCCGGCCGCGAGTTCTGCATCGTCGGCTACGGCTGGGTCGGCAAGGGCCTCGCCCGCTACGCCCGCGGCCAGGGCGGCCGCGTCACCGTCGTCGAGATCGAGCCGGTCGCGGCGCTCGAGGCGCACATGGACGGCAACCGCGTCGCCGCGCTCGAGGACGCGCTGCCGGACGCCGACGTCGTCATCGCCGCAACGGGCGCGATCGACGCGGTGCCGGCCGAGGCGATCCCGCTGCTGAAGGACGGCGTGCTGCTCGCGAACGGCGGCCACCACGAGCGCGAGATCGCGATCGACGCTCTCGGCCCGGGCGAGGAGACGCGCCCCGGCGTCTTCGCCCACGGGATCCCCGGCGGCGGCACGGCGTACGTCCTCGTCGACGGCCGGCAGACGAACGTCGCCGGCGGCGACGGCCACCCCGTCGAGATCATGGATCTCTCGTTCTCCGTCCAGGCGCTCGCCGTGCACCTGCTCGCGGGCGGCGGGCTCGCGCCCGGCCTGCATTCGTTCCCGGCGGAGCTCGATGCCGAGATCGCGCGCACGAAGCTCGCGACGCTCGGGATCGAGCTGGGCGAGGCGACAGCGAAGCAACGCGCGTTCGTCGACCGCTGGTCGGTCTAGCCGCGCGCGACTTCGGCGGCGAACTGCGCTGCCTCGGTCGGGGAGGTGCCGACGCGGATGCCCTTGGCCTCCAGCGCCTCCTTCTTGCCCTGCGCGGTGCCGGACGAGCCGGAGATGATCGCGCCGGCATGGCCCATCGTCTTGCCGGGCGGCGCCGTGAAGCCGGCGATGTAGGCGACGACGGGCTTCGTCATCGAGCTCTCGATGAACGCCGCCGCCTTCTCCTCCTCGTCGCCGCCGATCTCACCGACCATGACGACGTACTCGGTCTCGGGATCGGCCTCGAACTTGGCGAGCACGTCGATGAAGGACGAGCCGACGATCGGGTCGCCGCCGATGCCGACGATCGTCGAGTTGCCGAGCCCCATCTGCGTCAGCTCGTGGCCGATCTGGTACGTCAGCGTGCCCGAGCGCGAGACGAGGCCGATGTTCCCCTCGGTGAAGATCTCGGCCGGGATGATCCCCACGTTCGCCTTGCCCGGCGAGAGCGCGCCCGGGCAGTTCGGCCCGAGCATGGTCACGCCGCGCGAGGCGATGTAGGTGTGGATGCGGAGCATCTCGTGCGCCGGCAGCCCCTCGGCGATGCAGATGACGGTGCCGATGCCGGCGTCGA
>Ga0136633_1002855_pt1 | contig 11651 bp, 10 predicted proteins | sample AntDrymeUQ832206_2_FD_105494 | JGI IMG/M metagenome (GOLD analysis project Ga0136633, IMG submission 105494) | Polar desert sand microbial communities from Dry Valleys, Antarctica - metaG UQ83 (22.06) | ecosystem: Environmental > Terrestrial > Soil > Desert | place: Antarctica: Dry Valley...
CCCCAACCTTCTGATCCGTAGTCAGATGCTCTATCCGTTGAGCTACCAGCGCAGGGGCACCGTGCAGTGTACCGGTCTCAGTCCCCTCGGTCGGCGCGAATGCTACGTTTCATGCCATCGTGTACGTAATCGACCACGGTCGACAGGGCGCTTGTTGCGCTGATCGAACAGCTCGAAGGCGAGCATGAGCGGGCGGTCCTGACCACCCTCCCATACGAAGCGGACGAGGACGTCGGCCGGGAGGCACCGCCCGGGCCCAACCTTCCCTACGCCGGTCGCGTACCGGCCGATATCCGCGAGCAGGCGGAGCGCCGCCGGCGGGCGGAACCGGCCAGGAAGTGAACGGCCTTGGCTCATGGCCAGGTCTGGTGGGCCGACCTCGACACCGTCCGGCCAGTCGTGAGCCTTACCGGATCGCGCGTCGCTCCTCTCCTGGCCCGGGTCCTCGTGGCCGATCACCACGACGGTCCGAGGCCTGGCCACCGAAGTCCGCCTCGGCCCGTCGGAAGGCCTCGATGAAGACTGCGTGGCCGGCCTCGACAACGCCCAGCTCGTCCCCCATCTCCCGCCTGTTGCGGCCGGCGGGCAAGGTGAGCGGCGAGCGGTGGCCGGAATTCTGCGCCGCTATGAGCAAGTTTCTCGGCTGCTGAGGGACCCTCCGCCACCCGCCGCGCTCACGCCGGTAACCTCATCGCCCGAGCCGGATACGAGGAGGTGCGAGGAGCCTGATGGGCGACGAATCGCAGGATCGTCTGAGGCATCTCTTTCCCCGTGCCGATGTCCTGAGCCCCGCTATCCGCGTCCGCCTTTCCGAGCTCCTCGGCTTGCCTGGCTCGATGCCCGCGGTGCTGGCCGAGGAGCTGCGCGACCTGCCGCTACCCACCGAGGACCGAGGCCGCCGGGAGTTGCGGGCGGTCATCGAGAAGGGGCTGGGGCGTGAGGCGCTGGCCGCACTGCGCACACTGCCGCTGTCCGATGTCGTCCCGCCGATCAGCACCTGCCAGGGCGGGCCAACGGCCGAAAGTTGTCCGGCCCGCACCATCGAACTGCTTGCACGGCAGAAGGCGACGACCTGGGCTGACTTGAGCGCTCGGACACTGGGTGAGATTGCCCGGTGGTCCGGCATGGGCCCTCAGACCCTGGCCGGCATCGTCGGCGCCGCCCTCGTTGCCGCCATGCCGGCGTCGACCAGTGAGACGGGCCACGACGGGACCGCGGCCCCCGGACCCGAATCGGACGCTTCGGCCCTGGCCCTGCTCCTCCATCACGATACGGCAACCGGCGGCGACCTGCGGCGGGCCATCGAGACCCACGCCGCGGGCGTCGGACCGGCCGACGTCCGCGGCGCGGCGACGCGCCTCCTGGTCGCGGCCGACCGTGCCGGCAGCCCCCGCCTCGCGCTGCTCGACCGGGTCTGGCACGCCGCCGGCGACCACGCCTACCGGGCCATGTTCGCCCACCGCGCCCTGCGCCTCGACCTCCGGCCGGCGGCCAAGGACCTGGGGGCGGCCCTCGGCCTCCGGACGAACCGGATCGGCCCGACGCAAGCTCACGCCGAGCGCCGGGCCCGCAGCGCCGCCACACCGGACCTCGATCCCCTGGCCAGCGACCTGCGGGCCCGGCTAGGGCCCGCCTGCCTCCTCAGGGAGGTCGACGATGCCCTCCTCGACCTCGGCCTCCCGCCGCGGACCGACCCCCGCTCGGCCCTGCTGGTGTGGCTGGCCGGCCCCTACCGGCGAGTCGGCGGCCGGGAGGGCTGGATCGCCACCGATCCCGCCACCCTCCTGGCCGAGACCCGCCGGCTCCTTCAGGAAGACGGCGGTGTCCGCCAGCTCGACCACGTGACCACCGACCTCGACGCCGCCGGCATCGCCGTACGCGACGTCGCCGAGTGGCTGGCGGCCCAGCCGGCGGTCATCGTCGACGGGCTCGTCGTCGCCGTGTCCAGAGACCCTGCCGACGTGGCCGAGCGCCTCCTCTCGGCCACCGGGCGGGCCATGACCGCCCGCGAGCTGGCCGCCCTGCTGCCCCAGCCCCACTCCGCGACGGGGCTCGGCACCCGTCTCTGTCGCGACCGACGCTTCGTCCGGGTCGACCGGGACCACTTCGAGCTCACCGAATGGGGCAGCGATGCCTTCACCGAGCCCGAGCCGGCGCTGCGCCCGCCCACCGAACTGTTCCCACGAACCGGTCGGTCCGAGCTGCGCGTCGAAGTCGACGCCGCCGTGCTGCGGGGCGCAAGCGAGCCGGTCCCGCTGCACGTCGTGGAAGCGCTCGGGCTGCCGTGCGGTGGGCGCCGCACCTTCACCACCCGGTTCGGACCAGTGGCTCTGAGCCACAAGGCCCCCCAACCCATCCGAGGCTCGATGCGCCCGGTAGCGTTGGCCGCGGGGGCGACCGAGGGCGACACGCTGTTGCTCGAGTTCGACGCCGCCACGGGTGACGCATCGGTGGAGCTGGTGCTGGCGCCCAGCTCGGCCGCCAGCTAGATCGGAGGACCAACCGTGACCGAAGCCAACAGCCTCGAGCAGGCGCTCGCCGACCTGGAGCGCGACGCCGACAGCGCCGTCCGCAGCCTGACCTCGGCCCTCAAGGAGGCCAAGAAGGTCAAGGCCGCGGCCACGACGGGCCAGCTTCGCGAGCTGCGCCAGGCACTGGACGGGTCGGTCCGCCTGGCCGATGCGGCCGCGGCCACCACCCGCGACGTCCGCGACGCCTGGACCTTCGACGAGCAGGCCTACGTCACCGGCGGCGGCTACGCCAAGGAGGTGCTCGCGCTGGCCGCGGAGGAGGGCGTGCAGGCCTTCGAGTCGGACGACCGCATCCTCTGCTATCCGGTCATCGTGCAGGTCGCGCCCGACGCCACCGTGGTGATCGACAAGAAGAAGGACCGCCGCACCCGCCCCTCGGTGCTGGTGTCCACCCTCAAGGCCCTCCAGTCCAAGCCGCCCAAGTTCAAGGCCGACGCCTTCCTCGAGTCTCTGGCTGCGGCCTACGACCTGGCCCGGGCCCGACAGGGCGGCCGACCCGGCTCGACGGTGATGCTGGCCGACCTCTATTCCGTCTTCACCCTGCTCCCCGGCACGGGCCGGGACTACACCAAGCCGGAGTTCGCCCGCGACCTGTACCTCCTCGACCTGGACGGCAAGACACGCACCAAGGACGGCCGAACCATGCAGCTGCCGGCCAGTGCCCTGACCCGGGGAGGCGTCAAGTTCACCACCGTCACCCGATCGGGCCAGACCAAGCTCTACGCCGGCATCAGCTTCGAGGGCGGACCGTCGTGATCGACGTCGGCACGTACGCCGGGTTCCTCGACCGCGAGTACCTGGGGTCGTATGTGCGCGACGGCGGGGCGGCGGTGAAGTTCGTCGTCGCCCGCGACGCCGAGACCGCCGGCGCGTTCAGCGCGGCCGTGCGGGCCGGTGCGGAGGCGGCCGACTACGTGCCGGCCAGGGTTGACGCGGCGGCGACGAGGGTCCACATGATGGACCAGGTGTTCTTCGACGTTGCCCGCCAGGTCGACTGGGACGGCCTGGCCACCGTCGCCGTCCGCCGGGCGCTGGCCGCCACGGCCCACCCCGTCCCCGAGGGCAGCGACGACGTGTCGATCGAGGCGGTGGCCGCGGCCCACGGGGTCGCCGCCGGCGAGCTGAGCCGCGACGTCAACCGTCAACTGCAACTGGACGTGCACCGCGACTACGCCATGATCGGCGAGTTCCGCACCGCCATGCTCCGCCTGTGCCAGGCCCAGCTCCGCACCGGGCAGGTCACCGAGGCCGAGCACGCCGCGGTGCTGGAGTGGCTCACGGGCGAGCTCCGCCAGATATCGGTGCTCCGCTCGGCCATGATCTTCCGGCGCATCGGGCGGCACAACGCGCGCCAGATGCTCTTCTCGCTGGCGCACTGGTTGTCGGTCAACGGCGCCGCCGGCCTGGTCCTCGAGCTCGACATCCGCCGCCTGGCCTTCGCTCGCCGGCCCCGCGCCGAGGAGCGCAGCGGGGTGTATTACACCCGGGCCGCGCTGATCGACGCCTACGAGCTTCTGCGCCAGCTCGTCGACAACACCGACGAGCTGTCCAACTGCTGCATCGTTGTCGTCGCCGCCCCCGAGCTGATCACCGACACCCACCGGGGCCTCGACGCCTACGAGGCATTGAAGCTGCGCATTCACGACGAGGTCCGCGACCGTAACCGTGACAACCCCTACTCGTCGCTCGTCCGCCTGGGGGGCGATGCGGCATGAGCGAGTACCGAAGCGAAGCGGCGGAGCGCAGCTCCAGGAACCTCTCATCGCTGCACCATCCATGGATGGTGCAGCGATGAGCGAGCACCGAAGCGACGAGACCATGAGCGAGGCCATGCGGAGCCGACGGGCCCTCGAAGCGCTGCGGGCCGGGGTGCCGAACCGCGACGCCGTCTCGGCCCTCGGGTCGCTCCAGACCGCGGTCGAGGACCGCTTCACCGAACTGCTCGGTGCCGTCCGCGACCGGTCCCAGGGTGGCGACCCGCCCGGCGGGATGCTCATCGGGGGCGGGTTCGGTTCGGGGAAGAGCCACGTCCTCGAGCACCTGGCCCATCAGGCCCTCGAGGCCGGCTTCGTCGTGTCCAAGGTCGTCATCTCCAAGGAGACGGCCCTGCACGACCCGGCCAAGGTGTTCCGGGCCGCCATCGAGGACGCCCGGGTCCCGGGCCGCACCGGCGCCGCCATCGACGAGATCGTGGCCGCGCTTCAGCCCGACTCCCCGGACTACGCCGGCCTCTACCGGTGGCTCCACCGCGAGGACGCCCCCGTCGACAGCCGGTTCGCGGCCAGCCTGTTCCTGTACGAGTACGCCAAGGGCGACGCCGAGTTCGCCGACCGGATCGTGCAGTTCTGGGGCGGCGAGCGCCTGCCGGTGGCCGACATGCGCCGGCGCTTGAAGGAGGCCGGCGCGGCGTCGACCTACCCGCTGGCCAAGACCACCGAGCGCGACCTGGCGTTGGAGCGCTTCCGGTTCGTGCCCCGGCTGATGCAGGCCGCCGGCTACCACGGCTGGGTCGTGCTGCTCGACGAGGTCGAGCTGATCGGCCGCTACCCGCTGCTGCAGCGGGCCAAGTCCTACGTCGAGGTGGCCCGGTGGGTGAAGGGCGACCGCGAGGACCCCGCCGCACCGCTGTGCGCCGTCCTCACGACGGTCGACGACTTCGAGGCCCAGGTGCTGGTGAACAAGAACGACACGGAGCTGATCCCCAAGCGCCTGCGCATGAAGGGCACGGCGGAGTTCGACCTGCTGGCCGGCCAGGCCGAGACGGGCATGCGGGTCATGGGCCGGGACCAGATCCGCCTGCAGCCTCCCGACCGTGACGCCCTCGACCGCACCTACACCAAGCTCAAGGCCATCCACGCCGGCGCCTTCGGCTGGGACCCGCCTGACGTCGAGGGCCTCGAGCGCCTGCCGTCGAACAGGATGCGCCAGTACGTGCGGGCGTGGATCAACGAGTGGGACCTGCGCCGACTCGACCCGGCGTACGTGCCCGACATCGCGGTGACAGAGGTGGTCCTCGACCTCACCGAGGACGCTGATCTCGAAGGCGCCGATCAGGGCGAGGGCCAGCCCGCGGGAGATTGATCGAGGGGCGCGAGGCGGCCGCGACGTGAGCGCGCTCGATGAGGTGGCCGCAATCGTTGCCGGCGGAGCAGGGCTGACGGTCGTCGAGCTGCGGGACGTGCTGCGGGCGCAGGGCCGGGTGTCGATCACCGCCGCCGACGTAGCCACGGTGCTGCGGGCCTACCCCGGCCGCTTCCGGGCCGACGGATCGGAGCCGGAGCGTTGGTGGCCGTCGAACGGTGACCGGACCCGGCACACCCCGTCCGATCGGCTGCCGCCCCTCTATGCCTGGCAGGCCGAGGCCCTCGAAGCCTGGCACCGCCGAGGCCGGCGGGGCGTCATCGAGGCCGTCACCGGCACCGGGAAGACCATGGTGGGCATCGCCGCCGCCGGCCGGGAGCTGGCCGCCGGCGGGCAGGTGTGCGTGCTCGTCCCCACCGCCGAACTGCTCCGGCAGTGGGCGGAGGCGCTTGGCCGGCATCTCCGGCCCGGCGCCGGCATCGGCCTGCTCGGCGCTGGCCACCACGACCGCATGGGCGACCACGACGTGCTCGTGGCCGTGGTCAACTCGGCCCGACATGCCGATCTGCGCCCTCGCCGGCCCGGCGGGCTGCTCGTCGGCGACGAGTGCCACCGCTACGGGACCGACGTCAACAGCGCAGCCCTCGAACCGGGTTTCCCCAGGCGGCTCGGGCTCAGCGCCACCTTCGCCCGCACTGACGACGGTCACCTGGCTTGGCTGCGGCCCTACTTCGGCCGCACCTGCTTCCGCATGGGCTACCGCCGGGCGATCGAGGATGGCGTCGCCGCCCACTTCGTCGTGGCCCTCGTCGGGGTCGAGTTCGACCCGGACGAGCAGGCCAAGTACGACGAGCTGTCGTTCCAGCTCACCCAGGGCCGGGCCGTCCTCGTCGCCCGGTTCGGCGTGCCGGCCGAGCCCATCGGGGTGTTCCTCCGGACGGTCGCCAACCTGGCCCGCCTCGACGGCGACAGTCCTGCCGGGATTGCCGCACGCGCCTACCTCAGCGCCATGGCTGACCGCCGGCGGCTCCTGGCCGAGACGCCGGCGAAGGCCGCGGCCCTGTCCCGCCTGGTACCGGCGGTGCGGGCTGCCGAGCGGTCGATCGTGTTCACCCAGACCATCCAGTCGGCCGAGCGAGCTGCGTCGGCCCTGCGCGAGGGCGGGCTGGGAGCCGCGGCCATCCACTCGGGGCTCGACGCCGGCGCCCGCCTCTCGGTGCTGGCCGACTTTCGCGACGGCCACCTGCGCGTCGTCACCGCCCCCCAGGTGCTCGACGAGGGAGTCGACGTGCCGGCGGCGGACCTGGCCGTGATCCTGGCCTGCAGCCGGAGCCGCCGGCAGATGGTCCAGCGCATGGGCCGGGTGCTTCGGCCCAAGCCCGACAGGCGGCGGGCCCGGTTCATCGTCGTCCACGTCGAGGGCACGGTCGAGGACCCTGCGTACGGCGCCCACGAGGGGTTCCTCGAGGAGGTGACGAGCGTGGCCGACGGCGTGCGCCGGTTCCGTTCCGAGCCGGACGCCGAAGCAGTACGCGCATTCCTATCTGATAGCATCACCTGATAGCGTCACCGTATGGCGTCGACCCGAACAACCTTCACCCTCGACGACGATTTGGCCGAACGCGCCCGCCGGCTCGGCATCAACGTCTCTGCCGCGGCACGCGACGGGGTGGCGGCGGCCGTGCAGGCGGCGTTGGCGACGTCCGACCGCGCCGCGTACGAACGGTACCCGGAACGGGCGGATCCGTTCTGGACCGAGGCCGAGTCCTGGAGCGACGAGTGAGGCGAGGGGAGATCTGGATGGCTCAGGTCGGCCGCAAGCGGCGGCCGGTCCTGGTCGTGACGCGATCCGAGGTCCTCGATGTCCGCCAGCTCGTCACGGTCGTCGAGGTGACGACCTCAGTTCGAGGGCTGGCCGCCGAGGTTGGCCTAGAACAGGGCGATTTCGGGCTCGACGAGCAATCCGTCGTCAACTGCGACGGCCTGCACACCGTCCCCCAGTCATTGCTGACCAGCTACGTCGGGGAAGTCCCGGCCGGGGTCATGGCCAGGGTCTGCTCGGCAGTGACCTACGCCATCGGCTGCTGACTGACGGGCTGCTGGCTGACCGGATGGCCTACGCCGGCACCTCGGTCCGCCCCGACAGCGACGCCAGGTCGGCGGCGGCCGATCCCGCGGCCCAGCCGGCGGCGTTGCTGACGCTGACCGAACGGCTGACGGCGCCGGGGAAGGCGGCGGCCTCGGCCGCCTTGACCGCGGCCGAGCGGTCGGCCAGGACCGGCAGCAGGGCGGCGCCGTACTCCTCGGCGGCTGCGGCCCGGCCGGCCGCCTCCGCCGCCCGTAGGCGCTGACCGATCCGGGTGGCGTAGGCGAGCAGGAACGCCTGGCGGAACGAGCGGGTGCGAGAGCGGCCGCTGCGGTCGAACTGCGAGCCGGCAGCCACCATGGCCGACGTGGCCTGGACGAGCAGCGAGGTGTAGAGGACGTCGACGAACTCCAGGTCGGACTCGAAGCCGACCACGGTGCTGAACCCGTAGCCCTTCGACCACACGGCCCGGCACCGGTTGGCCGACGCCACCTCGGACAGCAGGATCGACTTGGCCCCCGCGTAGGGATCGTCGACCGGCACACGCACGCCGGTGGGCCCGTCGTCGACCCCGGCGCCGGCGCCGGCGTCGACCATGGCCTCGTCGATGGCGTGGCGGGCCATCAGCTCCTGGGCCTTGGCCGACAGGGCCTCCGCCTCCTCGGGGAAGGTGGTGGACTCGGCCTTGGCCAGCAGGGCCCGCACCTTCTCGAGCATGCGGGTGTTCTCCGCCGACCGCGGTGGGCGCCGGACCGTGCCCGGCCCCGCCCCGAGCCGGGGCAGCGTCGGCAGGCTCAGGAGGAGGCCGAGCACCTCGATGGCACAGGCGAGGGCGTCGATCAGCGCCAGCCCCTCCCGCGCCGCCCATGGGCCCAGGTGTGAAGAGTGTGCGCCCTGACCGCCGGCCCACCCGATCCGGTCGGTCACGTACCCGGCGTGGCGGGCGCCCATCCGGCGCTCGATCTGGCGGGCGGCCTCGGACCCGGTCCAGTTCCGCCGCCGCGCCTCCTGGATGGCCTCGCCGATCACCGCGTCAACCTCGACCGTCACTCGAGGCGGGCCTTCGGCCAGCATGGCCAGGAGGTCACGGTACCGCCGGGCATCGACGACCGGCTCCCGCAGCAGCCCGACCGCGGCGTAGACCAGCTCCCGCACCGGAAGGGCGCCGGACCGGGCGCCGGACCTCGGTTCGCTCCTCGAGGCCGATGCCTGCTGGCGCCGGCGACGCTTGTCCGCCTTCCGTTGGCGGGCCTGCTTTCCCATGGCGGCTCACCCTATGCGGAGGGTGGGACAGATCTACGGAACCCGCGTGGTCGTGGTCGTACGGGGCACGGCTGACGTGGTGGTCGTCGGGCGGGAAACCGTGGTCGTGGGTCGGGCGGTCGTTGTCGGTACGGGCCGGTTGCCGGTCGGCAGCGTGGTGGCCGTGGTGGTGGGGAAGGGGGTGACGTCGTCGAACGTGGTGACGGAAGTGGTCGTGTCCAACGAAGGAGGCGGAGCGACGAACGAGGGCGGCGGGGACACCGGGGTCCTGAGGTTGAGCTCGTCGACCGACGCCGTGTACAGCTCCTGCACCGGCACGCCGGCCAGCGCAGCCCGCATGTACTGGCCGAAGATGCGGGCCGGGAAGCTGCCGCCCGTGACGTTGATCCCACGGACGTTGCGCATTGGAACGTCGCCCTCGGGCCGGCCGACCCAGACCGCGGTGGACAGCTGCGGCGTGTAGCCCACGAACCAGGCGTTCCCGTAGTTCTCGCTGGTCCCGGTCTTACCGGCCACCGGCCGCCCGATGCCGGCGGCGGTCCCGGTACCGCCCTCCACCACCCGCTTCAGCGCCGCGTTCAGTACACCGACCTCCTTGTCCCGGAAGGCCTGCGTGGTCTTCGCCTTGTGCTCGTAGACGACCTGACCCCGGCGGTCCTTGATCCGCACGATGGCATAGGGCTCAGCGGCCAGCCCCTTCGCGGCGAAGGTGGCGAAGCCGGACGCCTGCTCGAGGGGACTGACGCCCTGGCGCAGCCCGCCCAAGGCGATGGCGCACTCCGGCGGAGTGAGCTGCTCCTTGCTGATCCCGGCCTTCTCGGCCACGTCCCGCACGGCCCCAGGGCCCACCTTGACCATGAGCTGGGCGAAGACGACGTTGACCGACCGGGTCATGGCGTCGTCGACGTTGATCATTCCCCGCCCCTCACCCTCGAAGTTGTTGACCGCCCAGGGCGCATTGGCGCACCGCAGGTTCTGGGGCGACCCGGAGTCGAACTCCGTGCGGGGGTCGATGCCGGCCTTGAGCATGGCCAGGTAGACGTACGGCTTGAACGAGGAGCCCGGCTGGCGAAGGCCCTGACTGGCCGGGTCGAACTCGAGGCTGGGGTCAAGTCCGCCGAAGAGAACCCGGATGGCCCCGTCGCCGGGCTGGACGGAGACAATGGCAGTGGTCGGGTCGTTCGGAGCGCCGAGAACCGCCTTGGCCGACTCGACTGCGGCATCGGTGGCCTTGAGGTCGACCGTGGTTTCGATGGTGTACCCGCCGGTGAACGCCTGCGTCCGACGGGCCTCGGCGGTGGACCCCAACGCCGGGATGCCTGCGGCCTCCCGGCTGACGTAGGCGACGAAGTCGGGAGCTTTGCTGGCTGCGCCGACGCCCCTGCCAGTGATGCGGCGGGGAGCCACGCCGAGCGGCGCCGACAGCGCCGACTCCAACTCGGCGGAACCGAGCCAACCGCGGCGGGACATGTTGCGCAGCACCTGGTCGCGTCGGGACTGGACCGTTGTCGGGTCCTTGTACGGGTCGAGGCCGTTCGGCGACCGGATCTTGCCGGCCAGCATCGCCGCCTGCGGAGGCGTGAGCTGGGCCGGCGGCAAGCCGAAGAACGCCTGCGACGCCAGGGAGATGCCGTAGGCGCCTTCGCCGAAGTAGACCTGGTTCAGGTACCGCTCGAGGAGCTGATCCTTGCTGTACTTCCCCTCGAGCTTGCTGGCGTAGAGGACCTCCTTGAACTTCCGCAGGAAGGTCCGGTCCGACCCGACGTAGTTGAGCTTGGCCAGCTGCTGGGTGATCGTGCTGCCACCCTGGCTCTGGCCGCGGGCGTTGTTGATCATGGCCCGGAACACTGCGCTGGGATCGACGCCTGAGTGGGAGTAGAAGTCGGCGTCTTCGGCGGCGAGGACCGCTTGGGTGACATGGGGCGGCATCTGGTCGAGACGGACCGGGTCGCGCTGCTCGGTGCCGAGAAGTCCGACCTCGGCCCCGTCCTTGGCCACCACCCGGCTGGCGTCGGGGAGGTCTTCGAAGCCCTTGATCCCCGGGGCGAACGGTGACGCCACCACCAGGATCACCTTACTGGTCAGATTCGCCACTGCGCGACGCAATGGTGCGACTGCGGCGATCAGGACGAGGCAGACGGCGACCCCTCCACCGATTGGCAACCAGGGCAGGCTCTTGATGCGGTTCCACACGGAGGGTGATCGATCCATCTCTTTGGGTGTTGAGCATTCTTCCCAGGGTCAAACATCCGGCGTGTCCGTATACCCGCCCCTAAAGTCCTATCCATGCCCAGGAACTACCGCTACATGGAAACGGGAGTCTGTGCGATGTGCGGGGCGGCCGTCCGCCTCGACGACAAGGAGGGGCGGGTGGTCTGCGAGGGCTGCGACCGACCCACCGACAACTGCACCTGCATCAAGGACGACCTCGACACCCGCCACGAGTCGTCCATGAAGATCGGCGCTATGCGCCCCGGCACGTCCGGCCAGTGGATCGCCGACCCCCAGCCCGACGACGACGAGCCGGACGAGGACGGCGACGAGGACTGAAGCTGATCACTGACAAGCTGGGCGGAGAGGGAGGGATTTGAACCCTCGAAGAGGCTTGACACCCCTTAATCGCTTAGCAGGCGATCACCTTCGGCCACTCGGTCACCTCTCCAAGGCCTGACGAGTCTGGCACGCCTCCG
>Ga0136633_1002856_pt1 | contig 11650 bp, 12 predicted proteins | sample AntDrymeUQ832206_2_FD_105494 | JGI IMG/M metagenome (GOLD analysis project Ga0136633, IMG submission 105494) | Polar desert sand microbial communities from Dry Valleys, Antarctica - metaG UQ83 (22.06) | ecosystem: Environmental > Terrestrial > Soil > Desert | place: Antarctica: Dry Valley...
GTCGGGATTTTCGGCGCGGTATTCCTCGGTGTGCCTCACGAGAATGCGGTCGCTGGCGAACCGCTCTCCGCTCCAATGACCCTCGAGGACGACAGGGATGCCCGGCTGGAACAGCTGAGGAGGGTCACCGCGGTGGGTGACGTCGACCGTCGCCCCGCCTTCGCGAATGCGGAAGGACACCCCGTCCTGCGTCTGTTTGACGGAGCCGTCCACGACTAAACCTTCGATCCTGAAGCGCCTCTCGCCGAGTGTGGCGCGCTGGGCAAGGGCCTCGTCCGCGGTCAGGAAGTACACAGCTGCGTCACCGAGGCCGCGAAACACCAGGAACCCAAGTGCGGCAACGATGACTCCGAATCCGATCCATGCCCTGCGCCGGCCGGTCCCGGACGGTGCTCGGAACTCTGAGGTTTCCCCGGACCTTTCGGTCTGCGGCTCAGCCCCCTCGGTCTGAAGCTCAGTCACCGCGTTCCGTTTCGTCGCGACTGAGCGACCGCTCGCGGGCCATCACCCGCAGCGAATAGACGGCCAGAGTGAGAAGGGTTATCGCGTAACCCGCAAGCACGTAGTTCATGTCAGCGCGAAGCCACCGCGAGCTCGAGCGCCCGACTCTCGTCCAAGTGAACCAGTGCTTCCAACCGCGCCCGTCTCCCGGTCAGCCACACGTAGAGAAGCGTGAGCGAAGCGAATCCCAGGAGCAGAGTCCACGCCTGAATGCCCGCAATCTGCGGGTCAGGACGGAGCAGCGTCGGTTGCTGATGCAACGTCCGCCAGAGCTTCACGGAGAAATGCACGAGCGGGATGTCGGCCACCGCCACCAGGGCCAGGACCGCTGACCGCTTCGCCCGAGCGACGGGGTCGACAACGACGCGCCGAAGCGCGAGGTAGCCGGCGAACAGGGCGAGCAGGAGCGCAGTTGTCGTGAGCCGGGCATCCCAGGTCCACCAGACACCCCAAGTGGGACGGCCCCACAGCGAACCGGTGACGAGCGTCAACGTGCACAACACCACGCCGACCTCCGCGGACGACGCCGCGATCTGATCGGAACGCGGCTGGCGCTTCCACAGATATAGAGCGCTGAACAATCCGGTTACGGCGAACGCCAGGTAGGCGGTCCACGCGAGGGGCGGGTGGATGTAGATCATCCGCACCAGCTCTCCCTGGACCTGATCGGGGGGCGTCGTTCCCAGCCCGAGAGCCACTGTTCCAACTAAGCCGCCAAGGCCCAGAACGCCAACCGCGTTCAGCATCAGGCGTCTTCCAGGAGAGGGCCGAAGGCCATGACGCCCGCCGCAGCGAAGACCACCATGAAAGCCACCAGGAGGCGGAGCCACGGCCACCCGTCTGACACCGCGAGGCCCACGCCCGCCTCCCAGGCGCGCGTCGCGCCCAACAGCACCGGCGCGACCACGGGAAGGACGAGCAGTGGAACGAGCGTCTCGCGCACGCGCAACCCGGCGGCCACCGCGCCGTAAAGGGTGCCCGCCAACGCAAGTCCGGCCGTCGCAACCAGCGCGGAGGCGATGAGGAGCAACGGAGAGGCCAAGACCGCGCCATAGAGAACGACCACCCCCACCGCCAACGCGGTGACCACGACCAGCAACTGCACCGAGAGCGCCGCGGCTTTACCCAGGAACACCGCTGCGGGGTCGATTCCCGAGACCCGAAGTTGATCGACCGCCCGGTCAGCCGACTCCAGAGCGAGTGAACGCTGAGTGGCGAGCAACGCGGTCAACAACACGGTGACCCAGAGCAGACCGGGGGCAGCGCGAGTCAGCAGACCCCGGTCCGGATCGAGGGCGAGTCCGAAGAGCACCACGACGACCAAGGCAAAGGGCACGACCTGGGTTCGACCCACGTGGGAGCGGGCCTCGATGCGCAGGTCCTTCGCCGCGACCACGAACGCCTCACGCAGCATTGTCTGTCTCCCGCACCGCGGTCCCGGCGAGGCGCCCGCGCTCGATGTGAACCGAACGCGAGACGATCCGCCCCACATGCTCGACCTCGTGGGAGGCCAGGAGCACGGCCGCACCTTCGTGGGCGGCTTCCTCGAGCACCGAGTCGAGTTGGGAGCGCGCCTCAGCATCCAGGCCGGCGTGAGGCTCATCGAGCAGCCACAGCCGGGGACGCACCGCGACGAGCGCGGCTAGTCCCACCCGGCGCCGCTGCCCGGCGGAGAGCTTGGCGACAGCCACGGTGCGGATCGGCCCCTCCAGACCAACCCGCTCCAAGGCCGCGGCCGCGCCCGATGGCGGGACCCCCCAAAGACGGGCCCGGAACTCCACGTTCTCCAGGGCGCTCAAGTCGTCATACAGACCAGCAGCGTGTCCCAGAAATCCCACTCCGTGGGGTCGGCCTCGCTTCGACAGGTCCGCGCCGAGCACCACTCCCGCCCCGGCGCTGAGCGGCAGCAGGGCCGCGCAGACTCGGAGCAAGCTGGTCTTGCCGGCGCCGTTGGGTCCCTCGACCAGTACCGACTCGCCCATCGCCACGTCCAGATCGACTGCGGCAAGCGCGGGGAACCGACCGAGGAGCGCCACGGCCGAACGAAGGCGGATCGCGGAACCCATGACGGCGCGGCAAGGTTAGGTGTAATGGACCTATCGGCGGCGCGGCTTGCTCTGGGGACCCTCGGTCGCATCCTGATCGCGGCCGGGATGCTCATCCTGGCTTTCGTCGGCTACCAGCTGTGGGGCACCGCCTTCGCGGAGGCGCGCTCCCAGGAGCGGCTGGTGGAGGAGTTCGGCCGGGGTGAGGCCAAGCCCCTGGAAGCGATTCGGGCCGTGCCGGGAGGCGCGGTCGGGTTGATCGAGATACCGAAGATCGGCGTGGACAAGGCGATCGTCGAAGGGGTGGGCGTCGCAGAGCTGAAGACCGGGCCGGGCCACTACCCGGCCACACCGCTACCGGGCCAACCGGGAAACGCGGCCATCGCCGGGCACCGGACCACCTATGGCGCCCCTTTCAACCGGCTGGATGAGCTTGTCGCAGGTGACGCCATCCTCGTGACCACCGCGCAAGGTGAGTTTCGCTATGAGGTCGAGTCGGCTCAGGTGGTGAGTCCCCGGCAATCCGAGGTGCTCGACCCGACCAGCGACTCACGTCTCACCTTGACGACCTGCCATCCGAAACTCAGCGCGGCCCAACGGCTCATCATCACCGCCAAACTGACCACCGCGGCCGCTCCGGCGACCGAGCCGGCAGGCGGCCCACCAGCCCAAACAGACACGCTCGACGCGGGGTTGTCCGGCGACCCGACGGCCCGCTGGCCCGCGTTCGCCTGGGGATTGGCCGCCGCCACCGCAGCCGCCTGCACCCAGGTGGCGGCGCGCTACTGGCGCCGTCTGCCCTCCTACCTCCTCGGCGCTCCCGTGTTCCTGGTCACCTTGTTCGTCTTCTTCGAGAACTTCGCCCGGTTGCTCCCCGCGAACGTGTGAGGCACTAGATCGCGGTCAGGCGGTCCAGGCCGATCGTGTTCATGAAGTCGACGAGCCGGCCCGAGAGCCAGCCCACGCGATCGAGCACGAGGACTACTCCGAAGGCGACCAGCACCGAACCCGAAGCGACGTTGACGGCGCGCGCGTGGCGCCGGAACCAGCCGAAGACCCCGGTCAACCGACCAAACCCGACCCCGGCGGCGACGAACGGCACCGCGAGCCCGGCCGAATAGGCGAGCAGCATCAGCATCCCCTGGCCGACAGTGCTCTTCGCGGCGGCCAGCGAGAGTGTGGCGGCGAGCACGGGTCCGATGCACGGCGTCCAGCCGAAGGCGAAGGCCATCCCCATCACCGGCGCGGCGAAGACGCCGAGCCGGGCGGGAGACACCCGCAGCCTCTTCTCCGCACCGAAAACCCGGGGCATCACCCCGAAGGCGATCACCAGTCCCATGACGATTATCAGGACTCCTGCCACTCGATTCAGGCTGCGCTGGTTCTCCAACAGAACGCGGCCAAGACTGGTGGCTGCCGCACCGAGGGCGACGAACACCACCGTGAATCCGGCGGCGAAAAGGAGGGTCGATCGCAGAATCCTCAGGGTGTCTGCACGCGTGTCGGCCCCCCTGGGCCCAACGACGGTCGGAGCGCTCACGCCCGACATGAGTGAGAGATAGCCCGGAACGAGGGGCAGCACACAAGGCGACAGGAACGAGACCATCCCGGCGCCGAAAGCGACTACCAGCCCGGGATCAGCCACCGTCCCAGGCCGGCGGGCGCTTCTCGGTGAACGCCGCGATCCCCTCCGTCGCCTCCTCACCGGATGCCACGACCGACAGCAACGGATGCAGCATGGCCAGCGCCTCGCGGGCCGGAAGGTCGAGCGCGGCGTAGAACGAGTCGCGTCCGAGCTTCAACGCTCGTGGCGCTTTGGCCGCCAGTTGCGCCGCGAGCTCAGCGACCTCCGCGGAGAGGGCCTCGGATGGAACCGTGCGGGTCGTGAACCCGATGCGAGACGCCTCCGCCGAATCCACGCGCCGGCCGGTGAGCATCAGCTCGAGCGCGACCTTCGGCGGCATCGAGCGCACGAACGGCACCGTGGCCATGAACGGCCACAGTCCGACCTCGATCTCGGGGGCCCCGAATACCGCGTCTTCCGAAGCGACCACCATGTCGCACGCCAGGGCCAGGGCGAACCCACCGGCCAGCGCGTATCCCCTGACTTCCGCGATCGTGGGCTTGCCGAGAGCCCATAGATCTTCGAACAGACCCGCCAGCTGACCTCGCTCGGCGTGGAGACCCAGCGCGTCCTCCCCGCTCATGGAACCGAGGTCCGCGCCGGCGCAGAAAGCCTTTTCCCCCGCTCCCGTCAAGACCATGACCCGCACCTCGGGATCGCCCTTCGCCACCGCCAGCCCTTCACGCAGCGCCCGCACGACCTCCCAACTCAACGCGTTCCGACGCTCCGGTCGGTTGATGGTCAGCCGCGCCACGCGGCTCGGACCCCCTGCGTCGTAGAGGACCTGACCCCCGGCTAACTCAAACTCCCCGGCTAACTCGGGCCCCCCGGCTGACTCCATGGGCGAACAGCCTAAGAGGCCGACCCCATATATCGGGCCGGGCCGAAGGTGAATACGGCACCGTCCGCGCCGAGCAACCGGTACCCGCCCTCGGTCGCGGTCGCCAACCCGGTCACTGGGTGCCGCAGTTGCCCACTCATCGACCCGAAATATGGCGCGTCGCCGTATCCGAAGACACTCCCGTCGGCGGTCGCGATCAGATAGCCGGCCCCGGAGGGCGTGCGGTCCATCGCGGTTACACCGGCCCGTACGCCCTGGTCACGAGGAGATCCGTAATAACGGCCGGCGGCGTCGCCGAAGCCGAACAGGCTGCCGTCGGATCCCGCGACCCAGTAACCGGCCCCGGACAACGTGGGAACCAGCTTCACTGCCCTGCCAGCGAAGCCGGAATCCAGCGGGGAGCCGAAGTAGGGCGCGGCGCCGAATCCGAAGACGCTGCCATCCGCGTTGAGCGCCCAGTAACCCTCGTTCGCGCCGGCCCGCGCGAGATCGACGATCCCAGAATTGACCCCCACCTCCGCCGGCGAGCCGAAGTAACGAGCTGCGGCATCTCCGAACCCGAAGACACTCCCGCTCGACGTGGCGACCCAGTACCCCTTGCCGGTCGAAGTCGGCACGATCGCGTTGGCGGCTCCGGAAACCAGACCGTGGGCCGAACCGAAATATTGGACCGCGCCGTAGCCGAACACCGAGCCCTCACCTCGGAGGATCCAATAGCCGTTGCCGCCGGGATCGGTGGCCAGGGCGCGGAAGGAATCGCGCATCGGGATCCCGGTGCGGACCGTAACGCCATGACGCGCCGCGACAGCCCGTCGCTCCCAATCCAGTGGCCAAGGGTTCGCCGCACAGCCGTCGAGCCCCTTGCTCTGTTGTTGCATCACCGGCGCGGGCTGCCCCCGGCCGCCACACGAAGCGTGGCCCAGGCCGAGCCAGTGACCGACCTCGTGGTTGGTCACCATGTCGCGGTAATCCCGGAGGCTCCCACCCGCGGAGTCCCAGACGGGCGTGGCCCCCCGCCACCGCGCTTCGTTGATCACGACATTGCGTCCGACCCGGCAGCTGTAATACCGGGTGCACGGGCTGCCGAAGGAAGGCAGGGCCGCGTCGGCCGCGAGCCAGACGGTGAAGTCGCCCCCGGAAGCGACCCGGTCGAACCCGAGCGAGCCACCCAGGTTCCAGCCGCGCTGGTCGGCCAGCGTCTCGGCCACCTGCCGGGCGAAGTCCTCCAGGTCCCCCGCCTGCTGCCGCCCCGAGATCACGTACCGGTAGGAGCGGTCAGGTGAGTTGGCTCGCCCTGGCGGCGCGTCGACGAGCGCCAGCGAGGCGATCAACAATCCGACGCTCAAGCCCCTGGCGAGCAGTCGTCGCGTCAGAGGCCCCACGAGGTCATCTTGGCGGCCGTTTAGCCTGGTGGGGTGCGCTTCACGGCGGTTGCGGTAGCTGCAGGCCTCTTCATCGGCCTCATCACCGGCGGTCGGTTCTCGAACATCAGTCGCCGTGCGCTGCGCGGCTGGGTGTTGCTCGCGGCCGGTATCGCCACCCAGGCCGCGGCCGGCCGGGTCGGTGGTCCTGAGTGGACCACCCCGCTGGTTCTGGTGTCCTACGCCCTGCTCTTGGCCTTCGCGGCCCGAAATCTCCACCTCGCGGGAGTAGGAGTGGTCATGGTTGGAATGGTGGCGAACGCGGCAGTAATCGGACTCAACGACGGGATGCCGATTCGCCCGTCTGCGGTGGTGGCCGCCGGCTTGGCCACACCAGAACAGGCGGAGCGGATGAGGGCGGACGTCAAGCGGAGACCGGAGCGACCCGGCGACCGATTCGTGGTGGCCTCCGACATCGTCCCGGTCCCCCCATTACGCGAGGTCGTGAGCTTCGGCGACCTCGCCATCGGGGTGGGAGTGGCCGACGTGATCGTGCACCTCATGCGCCCCAGATCCCGGTCCCGCTCGAAGAGCACGCCTCCCGCCACGACCGTCGCCGCCTGAGGAAGGGGTGCAGGTCGCGTTCTGCTCGTTCCGCCTCGGCGGGCGAGACGGGGTCTCAATCGAGGTCGTCAAATGGCAACGGGCTTTCGTCGATCTCGGTTGGACCGTCTTCACGGTCGCCGGGTCGGGGACCGCGGATCGGATCATTCCGGGCCTCGCGCTGGATGCCAAGGAGTCGCCGAGCGAGCCTGACTTGCGGCAGGCACTCGGGTCGGCCGACTTGGTGGTGGTCGACAACTTGTGCTCTATCCCGCTCAATCCCGCGGCCACGGCAGCGGTCGCTCGCGTCATCCGAGGGCGCCCCGCCATTCTCCGGCACCACGACCTCGTTTGGCAGCACCCCCGCTGGGACCTGGCCGGCTGGCGGGTGCCGAACGACCCTGCGTGGGTCCATGTCGTAATCAACGATCTCAGCCGGCGTGAGATGGCCGACCGCGGGTTGGATGCGACAACCGCCTACAACACCTTCGCCCCGGCCGCGTCCGGCCGGCGCGACGACACCCGGAGATTCCTCGGGGTCGGGGATAACGAGACACTCCTGCTTCATCCCTCCCGCGCCCTGGCGCGTAAGAACGTGCCGGCGGCTATCGCGCTCGCGACCGCGTTAGGCGCGACGTATTGGCTGACCGGCGACGCGGAGATGGGCTTCGGACCGGAGCTCGACCGACTGATCGCCGCGGCGCAATGTCGCGTCATCCGTCACCCGGCCGACCACATGGCCGATGCCTACGCGGCCTGCGACGCGGTGGTGTTCCCCTCGACTTGGGAAGGGTTCGGAAACCCCCCGGTCGAAGCGGCCATCCACTGCCGGATGGCGGCAGTCGGCGTGTACCCGGTCGCATCGGAGCTCGTCGAGCGCTTTGGGTTTCGCTGGCTCCCAAGCGACGACCCGGAACCCCTGGGCGCGTGGCTCGACCACCCGGATGGCGCGGTGCTGGAGCACAACCGCAACATCGCGATGACTCACTTCTCGTGCGGTTCGTTGCAGCAAACCCTCACCGGCCTGTTAACGAGGTGGACCTGGTGAGTCCTCCTGATGGCAGCACTTCAAATAACCGACGCCGCGCCGCGGCCGTGGGCGGGTGGCTGAGACGACTGGGTTGGTTGGGCTACGCCGTCGCGGTCGGGGGATTCGTCGTGGGGGCCGCCGGGCGATTCACTCCCGTCGGCGTAACCGTCGTAGTGGTCGCCCTCCTGGCCGGCTCGGCCCTGCTGCTCCCCGGGATCGTGATCGGCTTGGGCGTTTCCGCAGCCGAGCGCGACGAACGCAAGTTATGACAGCATCACCGCCATGAAGGCAGCCGTTCTCCCCGCAGTGGGACAACCACTCGAGATCCGTGACGACGTCGAAGTAGAGGCCCCCCGCGCCGGGGAGGTGAAAGTCCGTATGGCCGCGTCGGGTGTGTGCCATTCGGACATGTCCGTGCAGAACGGCACCATCTACTCCCCCGCCCCGGTAGTTCTCGGGCACGAAGGTGCCGGCGTGGTCGAGGAGGTCGGCGAAGGCGTCACTGATCTGTCCCCCGGCGACCATGTCGTCATCTCCTGGGTTCCGCAATGCGGCGAGTGCTTCTTCTGCAAGCGAGGACAGGGCCAGCTCTGCGAAAAGGCGGGGGTCGCTCTGGCCTCCGGCGGTCTGCTCGACGGCACCACTCGCTTCACCTCGCAGGGCGCCCCGCTGTACCAGATGGCCGCAGCCGGCACCTTCGCGGAGAGCACGATCGTGCCGCGGATCGGCGCGGTGAAGATCCCCGAGGATTTCGACCTGACGATCGCGGCACTTATCGGTTGTGGAGTTCTGACCGGAGTGGGCGCCGCGCTGAACACAGCGCGCATCGCCCCGGGTGACACGGTGGCCGTTCTGGGATGTGGAGGCGTCGGCCTGAACGTCATCCAGGGGGCGAAGCTCGCCGGAGCGGGAGAGATCATCGCCATCGACCAGAACGAGACGAAGCTGGCGCTCGCCAAGAACTTCGGCGCAACCACCACGGTGAACGCCTCTCAGGGCGACGCGGTCAGCCAGGTAATGGCCATGACCGAACAGCGCGGGGCCGACGTTGCGTTCGAGGTGATCGGCCTCGGGGCGACGATCGACCAGACGATCACAATGACCCGCCGCGGTGGGCAGGCCATTCTCGTCGGGGTGCCGAAGATGGACGTCAACATCACGCTGCCTGCCTTCTTCGGCGTTGTCCTGATGGAGAAGACCATCAAGGGGTGCTGGTACGGCTCCTCCAATGTTCACACCGATGTTCCGAAACTGGTCGATCTGTACCGGGCCGGCGACCTGAAGCTCGACGAGCTGGTCAGCCGGACGATCAACCTCGAGGACGTCAACGAAGCCTTCACCGCGATGGAGACCGGCGAGCTGGCCCGATCCGTCATCACTTACTGATTTGCGGGTCCCCGACCGCGCGGAGATAGCGCCGCTCTTCGAGGAGTTCTCCGCGGACGGGCCCGGCTGCTGTCTCGGCATCTACCTGGACGGAGAGCTCGTCCTGGAAACGGGCTTCGGCCTGGCCAGCCTCGAGCACCGAGTCCCGATCACCGGCGAGACCGTCTTCGACCTGGCGTCCACTTCGAAGCAGTTCACCGCCGCTTGCATATTGCTGCTGGCCGAGGACGGATCACTGGGGTTGGACGACCACGTGCAAAAGCACTTTCCGGAGTTCGCTCTCGAACAGGACATCACCATCCGCCAGCTCATCAACCACACCTCCGGACTGCGCGATGTCTATTCGCTGTTCGGAATGGTGGGCTGGACCTGGCCCGAGCTGATGGTGGACGACCAGATCGTCGAAATCCTGTCCCGGCAGCGCTCCCTCAACTTCGACCCGGGAACCGCCCACTCCTACAGCAACTCCGGATACGTATTGCTGTCCGCCCTGATCCACCGGGTGAGCGGCAAGACGCTCGCCGCGTTCGCCAAGGAGCGGATCTTCGAGCCTCTGGGAATGGACAACTCGGCCTACCGGGACGACATCACCTCCGTGATCCCGAACCGCGCCAACGGCTACAGCCAGACCCCTGACGGTGGCTTCAAGCTCGACGAGAGCCCGTCGGCAGTCACCGGCGACGGGGCGCTCAACACGACTGTCCGGGACATGGCGCGCTGGGAGTCGAACTTCATCCGGCCGTTCGTGGGCAACGAGTCGTTCCGCGGGGCGCAACTGGAGACCGCGAAGCTGGCCGACGGCACCGACACCGGTTATGCGGCCGGCTTGTTCCTGGCGCCATACAAGGGACTACCCAGTGTCAGCCACGGAGGAGCCTGGGCGGGGTTCCGGTCCGACTACATCCGGTTCCCGGACCACGGCCTGGCGGTCGCCGTCTTCGCCAACCTCGCCGGAGCCAACCCGAGCGCGTTGGTGCGCAAGGTCGCCGAGCTGTGCCTCGCCGACGAGATGGCCGCCGAAGAGCTGGCGGAGGTTGGGGCCGCCGCGTCTCCGCCCCACGAGGGCGAATCCGCGCCGGAAGTCGATGGTCCTGCGAACCAGGCCGCGGAGGAGCTGGCGGAGGTTGGGGCCGCCGCCTGCGCCGGTCTGTACGGGGACGGCACCACCTTCCTGCGCCTTTCGGCCGACGAGCGCGACGGGCTCGAAGTCGGTGTGTCGGGCACTGAACTGAGCGCGTCGCGGACGGACCCAGGGACCTTTTCCACTTCGTCGCCCAAGCTGACGTTGTCGTTCACCGGCGGCGCGGACGAACCTGCCGCGGTCGTGGTGCGGCACGGCGAGCAGGTCATCTGGACGCTCCCGCGCGTTGCTCCGGCACAGATCTCCGAAGAAGAGGCCGGCGCGCTGAGCGGGCAATACCGGTGCGACGAGGTCGACTCCAGTTGGACGCTGCGGGCGACCGAAGAGGGCGTCGAGATCGACCGGGCGCCCCGTGAGCCGGTGAAGGTCGGTTACGGGCCGGCCGACGTATTGATCGGCCCCGGGTTCAACGTCACCATCGAACGGGCGAAGGACGGCTCCCCCGCCGCTCTGTTGGCCGGCGACAGCCGCGCCAAGGGGTTGCGCTTCGAGCGCGTCCGGACAAGCTGATCGGCGTGCCCCTCCAGCGCGCCCTGGTAGCGGACGCAGTCGCCTACGCGGGTGAGTGGCTCGCCTACATGCAGCGATCGCTGCGCATCCCTGGTCTGACGGTCGCGGTCCGCCACGAGGACGACGTCCTGCTCAGTCGGGCCTACGGCGAAGCGGACATCGAGCGCGGTCAGGAAATGCGCACCGACCACATCTTCCGGATCGCATCACACTCCAAGACCTTCACTGCGACGGCGGTGATGCTTCTGATGGAGCGAGGCGTGCTGTCGCTCGACGATCGGCTGTGCCGCTGGATCGACTGGCTCGACGACCAGCCCGGCACGACGGGTTCCCTGCGGATCCGGCACTTGCTGTCGCACAGCTCGGGAGTGATCCGCGACGGGATGGACGCGGGTTGGTGGGACCTGCGAATGCCGTTTCACGACGCGGACTCCCTGCGGGCCGCAGTCCTTGCCGATCCCCCCTTGTACTCCGCCTCTGAAAGGTTCAAGTACTCCAACATCGGATACTCACTTCTGGGCGCCGTGGTCGAAGCCGCCTCGGGCCAGTCCTACAACGGGTTCGTCCGCGCCGAGATCGTGGACCGCCTCGGATTGAGCTCCACCGGA
>Ga0136633_1002857_pt1 | contig 11647 bp, 10 predicted proteins | sample AntDrymeUQ832206_2_FD_105494 | JGI IMG/M metagenome (GOLD analysis project Ga0136633, IMG submission 105494) | Polar desert sand microbial communities from Dry Valleys, Antarctica - metaG UQ83 (22.06) | ecosystem: Environmental > Terrestrial > Soil > Desert | place: Antarctica: Dry Valley...
CCCGGGTCGATCGCGGCCCTCGTCCACCGGCTCGGCACCGAGCCCGACCTCGGCATCGTCGGCCCCCGCCTTCACAACACCGACGGGTCGGTCTACGTCAGTGGACGACCATTTCCCTCGATGGCCGACGCCTTCGGCCACGCCTTCCTGGGGCTGGTCTGGAAGTCGAACCCGTGGTCGAGGCGCTATCTGCTCACGGGTTGGGACCGCGAGGAGTCCGCCGACGTCGACTGGATCTCGGGCGCGTGCATGCTGGTCCGGGCCGAGGCGTGGGAGGCCCTCGGCGGCTTTGACGAGCGCTTCTTCATGTTCATGGAGGACGTGGACCTGTGCTGGCGGGCGCACCACCTGGGATGGCGGGTCGCCATCGAGTCCAAGGCCGAGGTCGTGCACGTGATCGGAGCAGCCCGAGCCCAGCGCCCCTACAGGATGGTCGCGGCCCACCACCGCTCGATGTGGCGGTGGTCCCGCCTCCGCTTCGCGGGCTGGCGCACGTGGCTCCTCGGACCGGTGGCCGTGGCTCTCGTGGTCCGTGCCCTCCTCGTCATGGGGGGGATCAGGAGCGGCCGGTTGCCCGAGCACCCGGAGGCCGCAGGAGCGGCCGGTAGAGCGCCGGCCAGTCCACCGGGATCGGCGGGAGCAACGACGGCCGAGCCCGTCGCAGGCTCGTCGACGTCGGACGCGACAAGAGGTCCATGAGAGCCTCGGCCGCGGGACCCACTTCGTCGGGGGTCACCCGGCGGCCCGCCCGCGCCCCGGCCAGGTCGAGGATCTCAGGGGCCCCTCCGTGGTCGCTGACCAGGGCCGGACAGCCTGCAGCCAGCGCCTCTGCCACAGAGAGGCCCCAGGGCTCGGGGTCGGTCGAGAGTGCCACGAGCACGTCGAGGTCGGCGATGAGCGGTGACACGTCGGCCACGCCGCCCAGCCAGTGCACGCCCGCGCTCTCGGCCCGGCGCCGGAGCTCGGCCGCCCAGGCGTCCTTGCCGGCTACCGGAAGGCCCGCGATCACCATCTCCGCGGCGGGCACCTTGCGTCGAACCACCACGAACGCGTCGATGGCGACCTCGATCCCCTTCCACGTGTCCAGGCGGCACGCCACGCCGGCCAGGGGGACGTCGTCGGGGATCCCGATCGTGGAGCGGAAGGACCCCGCCGCAGAGGGCCGGAACCTCGATCGGTCGACGTCGTCGTGCACGACGAGCACGTTGGATGACGGCAGCTGCTCCGCGACCGCTCTCGAGATGGCGGGGACAAGAGCAGCGAACCTCGACGTGAGCAGGTGCTCGAGGCGCAGGGCAGCGCCCGACTGGACCGTGATCTCGCGGGCGTGCCACACGTGCGGGCACCGGAGGAGCAGGGCCGCAGCCCACCCGTACCAGCTGTGCAGGGAGTTCGTGTGCAGCAGGTCAACGCGGAGGCGCCGGCCCAGGAGCACCAGTCGGACGACGGCAACGGGCCACCCGGCGGCGTACCGGACCCACCAGCCGAGGCCGCCCGAGGTGGTGATGCGGCGCATGGGCACGACGTGGGTGGTGGCACCGGCCTCAGCCAGCTCATGCGCCAGGGGCGAAGGGCCGGGCATGGCGATGTGGACCTCCACCTCCGCGCTCGGCATCGTCCGCACCAGCTCGAGCAGCGCCCGATCCGAACCCCCGGCCTCGGCCACCGGCTGTACGTAGAGGACGCGGATGCCTGCCACCCCCCGAGAACCTAACGGCTCCGCCCCGGGCGTCGCCCTCGACGCCACGCCCATGCTCTTCCCGCCGACGGGCATCCCCAGGTCGGTCATCGAGACCGTGCGGGCGCTCGAGGCCCTTGACGCTGGGCCACGACTGGTGCCATTCGCCCTCGGGCTGCGGAGTCCTCGCCATCGCGACCGCACTCCGGAGGGCACCCGGTTCGTCCCGCTGCCGACACAGCTCCTGCTCCGGTTGTGGGGTCGGTCAGAGCACCCGACCCTGGACCGGCTCCTAGGCGGGGCTGACATCCTCCATGCCACGAACTTCATCACCCCGCCGTCGCACCTGCCGACCCTGGTGACCGTGCACGACTGCGCGTTCGCACTCCACCCCGAGACCGTCACCCCGGTGGTGCGGAGCTTCGGCGCCATCCTGCGCCGGGCTGCGGACCGGGGCGCCTGGTTCCACACGCCCACCGACGCCGTCGGCGAGGAGGTGGAGGAAATCCTCGGCCCCGGTCTGCGGACGGCCGGGCGCCTGGTCACGATCCCATGGGGCCTGTCCCCCGTTGCCACCTCAGGACCCCTCAGCCCGGGGCTGGCGTCGATGGTCGCTGGTGCTCCATACGTGCTGTTCATCGGGACGATCGACCCGCGTAAGAACGTCGACGTGCTCGTTCGGGCGTTCGGTCAAATGGCCCGCGACGAACCCGACGTGCGTCTCGTGCTCGCGGGGGCGCAAGGCATGGGATCCGACTCGGTCGCCGCCCAGATCCTCGCCCTGGAACCGCACGCGGCCCGTCGGGTCCTGCGCACCGGACCTGTCTCGGAGGACGACCGTCTCGCTCTCCTGGCGGGGGCCACGGCGCTGGCCTACCCGTCCCGCTACGAGGGCTTCGGGATCCCGGTGCTCGAGGCCATGGCGCACGGCGTGCCGGTGGTGGCGGGTTCGGCCCGGGCCTTGGCCGAGGTGGCCGGGGGAGCGGCCCTCCTCGTGGATCCGGCCGATGACGCGGCTATGGCGACTCAGCTCCGCATCGCCGTGGGTGACTCCGCGGAACGGGCCAGACTGGGTGAGATGGGCCTGGCCCGGGCCGCGCGCTTCACCTGGCCGGCCACTGCGGAGCGGCTGACGGCGACCTATCTGAGCCTGGCCGCCACCTCGTCGTAGATCGCGGCGTAGGCCTGGGCCACGCGGTCGGCATCGAACCGGTGGACGTTGGCGAGGCCGGCGGCCACGAGGCCATCTCTGACGGGGGCGTCGAACAGGGCGGTGGCGATGCCGTCCCTGATCGACTCGGGGTCGGTGGGGTCTACCTTGACGGCTCCGCCCGGCCCGGCCACCCAGGGCAACGGCTCGCGGTCGGCCACCACGACGGGGCGAGCACAGGCCTGGGCCTCGACCACGTGCATCCCGAACCCCTCTCGCGACGAGGCCACCACGAGAACGTCAGAACCGGCGTAGGCCTCCGCCACCTGGGCCTGGGTCAGGTCACGGAGGCCCTCGTGGGGAACGTCGGAATCGGCCAGGAGGGCCCGCTGCCCGTCGTCCAGCACACCCACGGTGCGCAGCCGCCACCCGGTGCCCTCGACCGCCCGAACCACGGCCGGCAAGCCCTTGTTGGGCCGAGTGCCGATCTGCAGCACGACCGGCGGGTCGTTCTGTGGCGCCGGGCTGGCCTCGAACCCGTCGGGCAGGGGGTCGGGCACGATGCGGAGATCCTTCGGCGCCACCCATATCGAACGGATCAGGTGGTCTGCCGTCGCCGGGCTGACGACCGTGACCACCGTGGCCCGCAGGCAGGGCAGCTGGAGCCAGAGCACTCGGTAGACGAGGCCCTTCAGCCAGCTGGCGCGGTCGAGGAACTCGCAGTCGTGAACGGTGAGCACGGTCTGGCGCCGTGGGAGGAGGAGTCCCATGAAGGTCGTGTCGCCGGTGACGTGGTGCACATCCCCGCGGGCGCGCCGGGCCGCAAGCGTGCTGCGCACGCGTGGGATCACGCCCTTCGACATCTCCGGAGCGACGGACACGACGGTCGCCACGTGCTCCGGCAGGTGGGCGCGCACGGCCTCGAACACCCGCTCGATGCTCCGGTGGTCGGGAAAGGCAAGGCGCTGGTGGTGCACAACGGTGGTGCGTGCGGGGCTGATCCAGGGATCCTGCCACCCCCGAGTGGGGGAGGGCGCCGTCGCCGACTACCCTTGCCCTCCTGCATGGGCAAGGCATCGTCTTCAAAGAAGGTCGCGCGGGCAGCAGGGGCTAGCGGCGGGAGGACCTCACGGGGTCGCGCGCCCGTCCTCTGGTACTCCGCCCTCCTGGCCATAGTCGTCGCCGGCGCGGGTCTCACGGCCTTCAGCCGCCAGGAACGCCAGGATGCGCTGGGTGACCCCAAGAGCCAGACGCAGCCGCGGTCCAACCAGGACCACTGGCACGTGGCCTACGGGGTCTACGTGTGCGATAAGTGGCTCGACCCTGTCACCGACCAGTCCGACGCCGCAGGCATCCACACACACGGCGACGGCGTCATCCACGCGCACCCCTTCCAGTCCAAGGTGGCGGGCACCAAGGCCACGTTCGACAAGTTCACCACCCAGATCAAGGCCAAGGTCGACAACAAGTCCATCAGCTGGCCTGCTCCGGGAGGGAAGGTGTCAAAGTCGAACGGGGACAAGTGCGGCGACGCCACGGGCCAGGTGAAGGTCTTCTACGACGGCAAGCCCATCGAGGGCACGCCCAACGGCGTGCGTTTCACCGACCGGGGGAAGCTCGTTGTCGCGTTCGTCGGGGCCGACGTCACGGCGGAGACGATCGGCGATCCTCCCTCGGTGCCCAACCTCGACAACCTGAACGACCTGGCTCCGAGCGAGCCTCAGGGGTCGGCACCGTCCGATCCCGCGCCGGGTGCACCCCCAAGCGAGACCCCGCCCGGTGGGGTGCCCTCCGACTCGACCGTGCCCACCACCCCGCCGACGACGGCGCCTCCCGCGTCGGCGGCGCCGTAGCGGTGCGGGCCATCGTCCTGGTCGGGGGCTTCGGCACCCGGCTCCGGCCGCTCACCCTCACCGTCCCGAAGAACCTCGTGCCGGTGGCAGGCATCCCCATGATCGAGCGTGTCGTGGCCTGGCTCGGCTCACACGGAGTGGACGACGTCGTCCTCTCCCTCGGATACCGGCCCGACGCCTTCTTCTCGGCCTTTCCCAAGGGCATCGCCGCGGGCGTTCCGTTGACCTACGTCGTGGAGCCAGAGCCGCTCGACACCGCAGGTGCGGTCGGTTTCGCGGCGCGTGAGGCGGGAATCCGCGAACGGTTCGTGGTCGCGAACGGCGACGTGCTCACCGACATCGACCTTTCCGAGGTGATCGCCCGCCATGGGTCCACTGGGGCGGAGGCCACGATCACCCTCACTCCCGTAAAGGACCCGTCCCGCTTCGGGGTCGTGCCCACCGACGACTCGGGCCGGGTCACCGCCTTCATCGAGAAGCCGCCTGCGGGAACGGCGCCGACGAACCTGATCAACGCCGGGACCTACGTGCTCGAGCCCTCGGTCCTCGATCGGATCCCCGCCTCAGGACCCCTGTCGATCGAGCGCGTGGTCTTCCCCGAGCTCGTGGCCGCCGGCACCCTGTACGCCGTGGCGTCCGACCGGTACTGGCTCGACGTCGGCCTTCCCGACAGCTACCTGCAGGCTACGTACGACCTTCTTGATGGCACCACCCGTCCAGGCCCGCCGGCCCCCGGCGCCGTGCGGCGCCCTGGTGGCGGATGGCAGATGGGCGCGCCCATCGTCGAGGGCGACGCCGACGTCGACGAGTGCAGCCTCCTGTGCGACGGGGCCATCGTCGGGCCCGGCACCACAGTGGTGGCATCGGTCGTGGGTCCCGCCTCCCGAGTGGCTGAGCGGGTCAGGCTCGACGGCTGCGTCCTTCTGGCTGGTGCCATCATCGGAGAGGGCGCGGTGATCGAGGGCTCCATCGTGGGCCCCGGCGCGGTCGTAGGCGCGGGAGCCAAGATCACCGGTGGCTCCGTCCTGGGCGAAGGGGCCGTGATCTCCCCCAACGACGACGTCTACGCCCGCAAGGTCCCCGACCAGTCCTAGCGGGCTCCGCCCAGGCTTCGCTGCGCTCGCCCCACTGCGTGGTGCCGCCTCCGGCGGCCGTGCTTGTTGTTCCGCCGGGCTAATCCTCGCTGCGCTCGGGCCCGACGGGCCGTGCCTGGCTCTCGGCCGCAACTCGCCTCGCTGGCCCAGGTCTCGAGACCGAAGCACGGCGACAGGGGCGTTCCGGCCAGCTGCTGGCGGGCAACGATGCCGGGGACGACCCCGACCTCGTTGCAGGGGGCCATCACGGAGGCAACTAGTCACCTCGGAGGGAGCCACGCGTTGCCCCGCTGGCCGCAGGCCGGCAATGCCCGTCCGCCACGGCAGCTCGGGGTTGCCAACCGATGCTTCAAAGTCCCTGACCCTCCCCACAGCCAGCTGTTGGGCGCGGGAAGGACGGCCCGCGCGTCGCCGGCGAGACCCACCGTCGGCACCAGCACACGACGCCCCGGGCGGCGGCGGGGATGTGTGCTCGTGCATGCGATGTTGGGCTCGGAGCTCCACGAGATTGTCGGCACCAGCACACACCAAGTCGACCAGCCACACCCTTGTGTGCTCGTTCTTGCAGGTGAGCCCGGATCAGCCCCGATCGGCGGCGCTGTCGCTCGGCGAGCCGAAATCAACGTTTCAAGGGAGAAAATAGCCTTGAAACGTGCATTTCGGCTCAGTCAACAGTCCTGACCCCACAGGTAGGGGCCGGCTGCCCCAGCGTCTGGTCGTCCTGAGCATCGGTAAAGAACCTGGGCAGCACCGACCTCAACCCACCGGGCGCCCGAATATCCGAGTGGTCAGGTGTCCAGGTGGCGGCGCGACCGTGTGAGCTCCTGGCCAGTCGGTGGCCCAGGTCCTCGAGAGGCAAGCACAGCTACCTGAAGAGGTCCTCGGCGTAGGGGCGGACGATCTCGGTCCGCACGGAAGCCTCCCGGAGCCAGGAGGGGTCGAGGCCCCGGACGATGGCCACTGGACAACCGCTCGCCTTGCCCATCACGAGCTCGGCTGCGGCTGCGATCTCATCCGCGACACAGACCTCGGTCACGGCGAGCTCGCGACCGCCGGAGTCCTTCGTGCCGCGGAGGTCGACGACCCCGGCGATTCCGGCCACGCCGATGGCCACGTCGGTGACACCGCGGCGCCACGCCCGGCCGAACGTGTCGGAGACGAGCACGCCGAGGGACAGACCGGTACGGCCCCGGACCCCGTCGCGGATGCGGCGGGCCGAGCGGTCGGGGTCGAGCGGCAGGAGTGCGGCGAACCCGTGATCGACGTTCGAGAGGTCCACCCCCGAGTTGGCGCACACGAAGCCGTGCCTCGTCTCCGTCATCACGAGGTCGCCCCGTCGGCGCAGGACACGGACGGCCTCCGCCTCTACCAGGGGCTTGTGGCTGAGCGGGTCGTCGGGGTTGACGGCCACGAGCCTGCCCTCGGCCTTGCTCACGATCTTCTGCGTGACGACGAGGACGTCGCCGGGCTCGAGCCGGCCCTCCGAGGCGGCGACGATGAGCTCGGCCAGAACGTCACCGGGGCGGACCTCGGGGATCCCCTCGAGCGCGAGCAACAGCACCTGGCGCGTCACGCGAGTGTGACGAGGGCGAGAGCGGTGGCCGCCTCTTCGTCTGACATCACCGACCTTGCGACCACACAGCGCATTCCCTCATCCTCGACCGCGCCTGCGAGGCCGGCGTCCACCTCGTCGACGACGAGGGTCCCGGCGAACCGGGCCAGGAGACGGGCCACCCCGACCGGGCTCACCTCGTGGCCGAGGTCCGCCATCATGGTGGCCGCCGGTCCCTTCAGCGCCGCTCCGCCGACGATGGGCGACACCGCCACCGCGTCGTCCCGCCGCGCCGCCACGGCGGCGCCGACAGCCGGCACGGCCAGGATGGGGCTCAAGCTCACGAGGGGGTTGGACGGGCACAACAGCAGTCGCTCGGCGCTGACGAGCGCCTCGAGAACACCGGGTGCCGGGCGGGCCCCGTTGGCGCCGTCGAAGGAGACGCCCGAGACCGTGCCCTCATGGCGCCGGCCGACGAACCAGGTCTGGAAGTCGAGGTCGTCGCCGTCGACCACCACCCGGGTGCGCAACGGGTCGTCGGTGACGGGAAGGAGGGTGAAGCCGAGGTGGAAAGCCCGGGCGATCTCCGCCGTCACCTCGCTCAGCGCAGCACCCTCGTGGCGGCGGCCTGTGCGGTAGAGGTGGGTCGCGAGGTCGCGGTCGCCCAGCCCGAACCATGTCGCACCCGCCCCGGACCCGGGCGGCGCCACGTCAGAGAAGCGCTTCAGGGCGTCCATGGCCGCCCACGACTCGCCCGCAAGCCCCCAACCCGTCGCTGGGTTCACCGAGCCGCTCACTGTGTACGTGATGGTGTCCAGGTCCGGCGAGATGGACAGACCGTGGAGGTCGCAATCGTCACCTACGTTCACGATCGCGGTGACCTGTGCGGGGTCGGTAGCCCGGACGAGCCCGCGGAGAAGCCGGGCTGCGCCCACACCGCCACACAGGGCGGTGACCTTCAACGGAGCTGAGCGGCGACCATGGCCAGGTCGGACTCGACCATGCGCTCCACGAGCTGCTCGATCGGGGTCGCAGGCTCCCAGCCGAGCTCGGTCCGGGCCTTCGAAGGGTCCCCGATGAGCAGATCGACCTCGGCCGGGCGCATGAAGCGCGGGTCCTGGAAGACGTGCTCCTCCCAGTCGAGGCCGGCCGCGCCGAACGCCAGCTCGCAGAACCGCCGCACGCTCGTGGTCCGGCCCGTGGCCACGACGAAGTCGCCTGGCTCGTCCTGTTGCAACATGAGCCACATGGCCTTGACGTAGTCGCCAGCAAAGCCCCAGTCCCGTTCCGGGTGGAGGTCGCCGAGGGGCAGCTTCTCTTGCAAGCCGTGCTTGATGCGGGCCACGCCGTGGGTGATCTTTCGGGTCACGAACTCGAGGCCGCGCCTCGGGCTCTCATGGTTGAACAGGATGCCGCTGGACGCGTGCATGTCGTACGACTCGCGGTAGTTCACCGTTATCCAGTGGCCGTAGACCTTGGCCACCCCGTACGGGCTGCGGGGGTAGAACGGCGTCGCCTCGGTCTGGGGGACCTCCATGACCTTGCCGAACATCTCCGACGACGACGCCTGGTAGAACCGGGCCTCAGGAGCCACGGCTCTCATGGCATCGAGTAGACGGGTGACGCCTAGCGCCGTGGTCTCGCCGGTGAGGACGGGCTGACCCCACGAGGTCTGGACGAAGGACTGGGCGGCCAGGTTGTAGATCTCGGTCGGCTGGTACTCCCGTAGGACGTTCAGAAGGGACCCCTCGTCGAGCAGGTCGCCCTGCACGATGGTGATCCGGTCCTGGATGCCAGCGATCCTCTCGAAGTTCAGGGTGCTCGAGCGCCGCACCATGCCCACGACGTCGTATCCCTGTTCGAGCAACAGCTCGGCCAAGTACGAGCCGTCTTGGCCCGTGATGCCGGTGATGAACGCCCTGCGTGCAGCCATGGGGGGAGGTTAGTGCGGGCGGCTCGGCGGCCCCTCAGGCTCGCTCGTCCGGGCGGGGTCCGCTACGCTCGCTCCTCCGTGCCTGAGGACAGCCGCGACATAGTGGTCGCACGCTTGAAGGAGAGGCTCGAAGAGCGCAAGCAGAGCGGCCTGTACCCGCAGGAGATGCTTGAGCAGCTCGATGCCTACGGCCGTGAGATCGCTCCTGCCCTCGCCCCGCCGCCCGACTACGTCGCTCCGTTGCGCTCCATGTCGGACGGTGTCGCCAGCCAGCACTTCGACGCCCACTACGAGACCGCGTCGCGGGTGCCGGGCGGATCGCGCTTCCACGACACCATCGCCAAGCTGCAGTCCCGGCTGGCGGACCGCCTGGTGGCGCAGCTGAGCGCGTTCGCCACCTCGGTCGCGGTCACGCTCGACGGTGTCGTCACCGCCCTCGAGCACCCGGCGGCCCATGAGCACCACGACGTCGAGAACCACCTGGCCGCGCTGCGTACCCGTGTCAGCGCGGTCGACAACGCGGCTCGGCTCGGCACGAGCACCGACATCATCGCCAGGCTGGAGAGGCTCGAGGCCGCAGAGCGGGCCCGGGACTTCCGGCCGTTCTTCTCCAACTCGGCGTTCGAGGACGCCTTCCGTGGGAGCCAGGACGAGCTCCAGGCCCACTACGCGCCCCTGGCCGAGCGCCTGGAAGGGCCCGTGCTGGACATCGGGTGCGGCCAGGGCTTCTTCCTCCACCTCCTGCACGAGCGGGGAGTCGAGGCCTCAGGGGTCGAGCTCGACGCGGAGCTCGCCTCCATTGCGGTCGCCGAAGGCCTGAACGTGAAGCACGGTGACGGTCTGGCCGCCCTCGAGGCCGTCGAGGACGGATCGCTAGGCGCCATCGTGCTGCTACAGGTGATCGAGCACCTGAGCGCGCAACAGCTGTGCGACCTGGTCCTTCTGGCCTCCACGAAGCTACGACCGGGTGGGGTGCTCGCCGCCGAGACCGTGAACCCGCAGTCGCTCTACGTCTACACCCACGCCTTCTTCCTCGACCCGACCCACACCACCCCCGTGCACCCTCTCTACCTGCACTTCCTGTGCGTCCAGGGGGGGTTCACGAACGCCGACATCGAGTTCGCGAGCCCGGTGCCGGAGGAAGAGGTGCTGCCTGCCGAGGGCGGCGAGCTCGCGGCCCGCGCCAACGCCCTGCTGTTCGCCCCTCAGGACTACCTGTTGTTCGCCCGGCGGTGACAGGGATCCATCAGCTTCTCGTGTCGGCGAGCCGGGGCGACGCTGTCACGGACGCCGCGTTCGCAGCCCGCCAGGTGCTCGAGCTCGTCGGCCCTTCCAAGATCGGTGCGCGCTACTGGGACCGCGCCCTGGACGGTGAGGTACTGGGGCTCGACGAGCTGTGTGCTGTGGCGGACGCCGGGGATGCGCTGATCTACCACGCGTCCATCGGCGAGCCCGGATTCGTCGAGTTCGTCCAGAGCTGGGACGGTCCGGTCATCCTGCAGTACCACAACATGACGCCCGCGGCCTTCTTCCAGGAGGTAGACCAGACCTTCGCGGTGCGTCTCACCGAGGGCCGACTCGAGCTGGCTCAGCTTCTCGGTCGTGTGGACGCATCAATAGCGCCCTCCAGCTTCAACGCTGAAGAGCTGGCGCGGCTCGGATATCAGGACGTTCGCGTCGTGCCCCTCATACTCGACGTCCAGGGACTCGTCGACACTGAGCCGACCCCGTCGACGATGCACCACCTCGCCGTCAGCGAAGGCCCCGTTCTCTTCTTCCTCGGGCAGACCTTGCCTCACAAGCGACCGGACCTCCTCATCAGGGCGTACCACCTGCTGGTCACCTACCACCGTCCAGATGCGCGGCTTGTCATGGCAGGTCCTCCGCGCGTCCCGGCCTACGCCGAGCACCTCGGCCGCATGATCTTCGAGCTGAACCTCCCCGGCTGCTGGCTGGCGGGCCAGGTGACTCGCTCCGACGTCGTGGCCTTCTACCGGAGTGCCACTGCCTTCGTGACCGCAAGTGAGCACGAGGGGGTGTGCCTTCCTCTGATAGAGGCGATGGGGTTTGGTGTCCCGGTGATAGCGCGGGCCTGCACTGCGATCCCCGAGACCCTCGGCGGCGCTGGGCTCCTACTTCCAGACGACGCCGGCCCAGCCCTCATGTGCGAGGCGATGCTCGCCGTGATCGAGGACCACGACCTCCACCAGGACCTGGTCCGGGCGGGACGCGAGCGACTTGCTCAGCTGCGTCCTGAAGTCGCCGGAGCCGGGCTGCTCGCAGCATTGGCGGATGTCCTGTGAGGGCGCTCAACCTGCTGGTGGTGGTGCAGCGGTACGGCGCCGACTTCGCGGGAGGTGCCGAGTCCCTGGCCCGCGGGGTGGCGG
>Ga0136633_1002858_pt1 | contig 11643 bp, 8 predicted proteins | sample AntDrymeUQ832206_2_FD_105494 | JGI IMG/M metagenome (GOLD analysis project Ga0136633, IMG submission 105494) | Polar desert sand microbial communities from Dry Valleys, Antarctica - metaG UQ83 (22.06) | ecosystem: Environmental > Terrestrial > Soil > Desert | place: Antarctica: Dry Valley...
CTCCTTGGCGATGGAGACGCCGTCGTTGGTGATCGTGGGGGCGCCCCACTTCTTCTCCAGGACGACGTTGCGGCCCTTCGGGCCGAGGGTGACCTTGACGGCGTCGGCGAGCTGGTTCATGCCGCGCTCAAGGCCGCGGCGGGCCTCCTCGTCGAAGGCAATGATCTTGGCCATGCTGTGGATTCCTCCCGGTCGGGGAACTGCGGTCGATCTCCTCGCGGCGCCCGCGACGGACGACCGGGTTTCCGGTCTCGCCGGGAGATCTGGCACTCGAGGGGTCCGAGTGCTACCTCCATGTTGGCACTCTCACCTCGAGAGTGCAAGCGCCCTTGGTCAGCGCAGGAGGTCGTCCGGGCGGAACACCATCGGAAAGGGCGCGGACACCGTCACGAGGTCCGCGCCGCTGGCCTGGGCCACCTCGACGTACGCGCTGCCCACGAGCTCGAGGACCGTGACCGAGGGCACCCGAGGGTCGACGATCCAGTACGACGGCACTACGCCGCGCTCGTAGGCCCGCCGCTTGAGCACCAGGTCGTGCCGGTCCCGCGGCGGTCCGACGACGACGGCGTCCGGGCCGGCCTCAGCCGCCACCCGGTCCGACAGCCGCACGTCCAGCGGGGCGCCGTAGACCCGCAGTCCTTCAGGGGCGGCTGACCGCAGCCTGGCGACCTTCTCCGCCACCGCCCGCTGGTGGCGCTCGGTGGGGGCGGGGCTCACGAGCAGCAAACCGTCCACGAGCTCGTACCGGTTGCCGTCATCGGGCAACTCGACGAGGTCGTCGGCCATGAAGTCGTCCTCGACCGGGATGGTCGTCATACCGCTCATGGTGCTCCCGTTCGTCGCGTGGGCAAACTTGCTCCTGTGGTGAGGCGGACGGAGACGGCGGAGGCGGGCCTGCTGCGGTGGGCACCCGCGGTGGGCGTGGGTCTCGCCGTCCTGTCGGCCACCCTGGCCGTCGGCGGCCTGGTCCTGCAGTTGCTCGCGGACGCCGACGGCCGCTCTGTCGAACGCAGTGCGTTGTCGGACCTGGTGGTCGCGGTGGTCTTCCCGGCCGTGGGCGCCATCGTGATCCGCCGCGACCCGCGCAACCTGTGCGGCTGGGTGCTGCTGTCCGCGACGCTCATCGGTGTCTCGACGCTGGCGCACCAATGGGCCTATGACGCCGAGGTCACCCGACCAGGGGTGCTGCCGTGGGGCGAGCTTGCGGTCTGGCTCTCGGCCTGGACGTACTGGCCCTACTGGCTTCAACCCACCCTGCTGCCGGTGCTCTTCCCGACCGGCCGAATGCCGACCGGGCGGTGGCGCGCCTACGTTCGTGCGGTCCTTGTCGTCGCGACGGTCGGAGTCCTGACCTCGGCGTTCAAACCGGACCCCGACGTCGAGGGGATGGGGCTGGCCAACCCGCTGGGTCTGGGTCCTGCGGGCTGGGTGCCGGTCTGGATCGTGGGGCAGGCAGGCAGCGTCGCGGTGCTCGGGTTGCTCGCCTCACCGATCGCGCTGGTGAGCCTCGCGCGCCGCCAGAAAGCAGCGACCGGCACGGAGCGCGCCCAGTTGCAGTGGCTACTGCTCGGCTTCGCCACCTGCCTCGTTCTCGGGGCGACGAGCACCGTCGTTCCGACCCCCTCGGATGCGCTCTTCGCGCTCGCCTTCAGCGCCATCCCGGTCTCCATCGCGGTCGCCGTCATCAGACACGGGATGCTCGACGTCGAGCTTGTCGCCAACCGCACGATCGTCTACGGGCTGCTGACCGGCGCCGGACTGCTGACCTACGTCGGCCTCGTCGCGTTCGCCGGGCAGTACGTCAGCGGCGACGGGTCGGGGCCGCTCGTCGCGGCCGTGGTCGTCGCGGTCGCCGCCAGCGCACGGACGCGGTTGCAGCGCCTCGTCGACCGGCGGCTCTTCGGAGCGCGGCGCGATCCCTACGCCGTCGTCCAGCAGGTCGGTGCCGGGTCGAGCGCCTCCGGCATACCCGGTCTGGTCGAGGCGGTGCGTGACGCGCTGCGGCTGCCCTTCGTGCAGCTGCTCGACGCCGAGGGCGAGGTCGTCGCCGAGGCCGGGGCACCGGTCGCCGGGACCCACGTGCTTCCGGTCGTCGACCGAGGCAGGCGGCTCGGCGTGCTCGTCGTCGGGCGGCGGTCCAGGGGCGAGCGGCTCCGACCCGAAGAGGAGTCGGCGCTGCGCGACGTGGCGGGCCGGGCAGGTGCGCTCCTGCTCGCCGGCGAGCTGCAGGCCGACCTGCAGCGAAGCGTCGAGCGAACGGTCACCGCACGCGAGGAGGAGCGGCGACGCTTGCGCCGCGACTTGCATGACGGGGTCGGGCCGGCGCTCGCGGGGATGGCGCTGCAGTTGGACTCCCTGGCCGGTCGCCTCGGGGACGACCCGGCGCTGGCACAGCGCGCCGAGATCCTGCGCGACCGCCTGCGCGGCACCGTCGGCGAGGTACGTCGCATCGTCGACGGGCTGCGCCCGGCGGTCGTCGATGAGCTCGGGCTCGCCCAGGCTCTGGGGCAACTCGCGACCGACGACGACACCGCGGTGTCGGTAGTCGTAACGACCGACCTGCCTGCTGAGTTGCCCGCGGCGGTGGAGGTGGCGGCCTACCGGATCGCGGGCGAGGCGGTCACCAACGCGCTGCGTCACGCGAACCCCGGCCGCGTTGTCGTGGAGGCATACGTCACCAGCGGCTCCCTGCGTCTCCGGGTGACCGACGACGGCACCGGCTTCGGCACCAACACAACGGCCGGCGTCGGGCTCGCCTCACTCCACGACCGGGCGGCCGAGGTCGGCGGGACCCTCGTGGTGGACTCGCGTCCTGGAGCCGGCACTCGGGTCGTCGCCGTACTGCCCATGGAGGCGCCGTGAGCTGTCGGGTCGTGGTCGCAGACGACCATCCGGTCTTCCGCGACGGCCTGGTCGCCGTCCTGGTGGACCGCGGCCTGGACGTCGTGGCCGAGGCAGCGAGCGGCGAGGAGGCCCTGGCCGCCGTCGCCGCGCACGACCCCGACGTGGTGCTCATGGACCTCGCGATGCCGGGCCTCGGCGGCGTCGAGGCCACTCGACGGCTGACGGCCGAGCACCCGCGCACCGCCGTACTTGTCGTGACGATGAACGGCGACGACGAGTCGGTGTTCGCGGCACTGAAGGCCGGTGCGCGCGGCTACCTCGTCAAGGAGGCCGCGGCAGACGACATCGCCCGGGCGGTCGAAACCGTGGCGCGCGGCGAAGTGGTGCTCGGTGCGCGGGTAAGCGCTCAGGTGCTGGCCGCGGCCGTGGGCGCGGGCCGGTCGCCGGAGCAGGTGTTCCCCCAGCTCACCGCGCGCGAACGGGAGGTCCTCGAGCTGATCGCCCGTGGCTACGACAACACCCGCATCAGCCGGCACCTCGGCCTGTCCGACAAGACGGTCCGCAACAACGTCTCCGTCGTGCTCGCCAAGTTGCCCGCCGCGACCCGCGCCGAGGCCGTCGCCCTTGCCCGCGACGCCGGCCTCGGCACCTGACTGCACCCCCAGCCCGAGGATCAGGAACGCTGGCGGGACAGGCCGATCCCGGCGATCAGCAGGAAGACGGGCGCGACGACGCCCGAGAAGCCGGTGAACCCGAAGACGAGCAGGAACAACGTGGCTGCCAGGACCGCCAGCGCGCCGAGCGCGCCGACCCAGCGCACCACGAGCCGCTCGCGCAGAGCCAGCCACGCGAGACACCCTGCGGTCACGGTGACGCCGAACCAGCCGAAGTAGCCGGCGAGGTCATCAAGCAGGAACATGCTGAATTGCGACTCCACGGTGTGGACATTGCCGTTGAAGCCCCCGTCGAGGTAGGCCGCCAACTGGCCCTTCACGCCGTACGCCGCAATCAGGGCCCCGGCCGAGGCGAGCAGTCCCATCGGTGCGACGCGCAAAGCGAGCGAGTCCGACGCTTGAGCCCGGCCCCACCGCGACAAGCCGGCCGCGAAGAAGAGCAGGCACACGACGGCGGCAAAGCCGGTGATCGCGCCGAGGTGGTAAGTGGTGCGCGAGAGTTCGGCGACGATCGCCGTCGCGTCACCCTTCTTGGTCAACGCCTCACCGACGGGCTGCGTGAGGACGAAGTTGGTGAGCACGCCGCACAGTCCGGCGGCGCTGCCCCACAGCGCCCAACTGTTCCGGCGGCCCGTCGTCGTCGGTGCGGTGGATGTGAGCGTGGCGGTCATCTGTCCCCCTCGTGTAGGCCGGGTCGATCCCGGCGCACGACAGGACTGTCGCCCGGACGCGTCCCGGGTGGCAGAGGGCACCGTCCCGACATCGCGGGATTCTTGCCCGACCAGGAAGGGGAGGTCTTCAGCGATGACGCTTCCGCGGAAGCGCGTTATCCACAGACCTGCAGCGCAGGCTCAGGCAGCCGTGGCCTTGGCCGGATAGCGGGTGAGCAGGCTCAACGCACCGTGCGTGACGCCCAGCAACACGAAGAAGGTGGTCGCCGCCGTGTCGTCGACGAAGCCGCCGACGAAGGGCGCGAGCACCAGGACGAGCGCGAGCACGTAGTCCAGCGTCGCGTGCGCCGAGGTGGCCAGGCTGTCGGTGAAGGACACCGGACTGCGGCTGATGACGGCGACGAGCAGCACAATCACGCCGATCGCGATCGACGCCCACCTCGCGGTGTCGGAGTCGAAGCCGAACAAGAACGGTGCGAGCAGGAACAGCACCCCTGCGGCGTACTCGACGACGGAGTGCACGATCCACGGGACCAGGCGTACGAGGCTCATTTTTCAATCATGCCCATGATCGGCGTCGCTGACGCGCAGCATGGCCCGCGCCTGTCCAAGATCGGAGCGGGTCAGGGACGGCGGAGCACCAGGACGGGGACCTCGGGGGTGACCGAGCGCAGCGGGACGAGCGACGAGCCCACCCCGGCGGTGATGAACAGCCGCTGGTCGGCGTACCAGCCCGACGTCCAGCGATTGGCCGATCGCTCGCTCAGCCGATGCAGCGGCCGTCCGCGGACGGCGACCTGCCCCCCGTGGGTGTGCCCGGCCAGGACGAGCTGCACGGAGGCGGGTACGTCGTCGACGACGTCGGGGTTGTGTGTCATCAGCACGACCGGGGCACCCGCGGGGATGTCGGCCAGCGCCCGCTCGACCGACGGCGAACGCTCCCAGAGGTCGCCGACCCCGGCGATCCACAGCCTCCCGTCCAGGACGGGTACGGCTGACTCCTCCAGCACCGGGAGACCGGCGTCCTCGAGAGCGGCGCGCACCCGCCAGCCGCCCGCGTACCAATCGTGATTTCCCAGCACGCCCACGACGGGGACGTCGGCGCGCAGCAGTCCCGACAGGGCGCGCGCCATCTCCCCCGGCTCCACGTGCGTGCCGAAGGTGACGTCGGCCAAGTGGTCACCCAGCAGCAGGATCAGATCGGGCTTGGCCGCGACCACGGCGTCGACGACCGCGTGCGCCCGGGCGACGTCGACCCAGGGCGAGCCGGCGTGCAGGTCACCCAGGACGGCGATGCGCAGCCCGTCGAGCTCAGCCGGCCACTCCGGCACAGCCAGCGGTACGTCGTACAGCCGGAACCGCCGTGGGGTCACGACGGCCGCGTTCAGCAGCCACCCCGTAGCGGCGAGTCCGGCCAAGCTGCGCAGTCGCATGAACCATCTTCACTCCTGCGGCGTACATCTGGTACCGGTCCGGCCGGCGCTGATCCTGCCTGCCGGTCCGGGTTACGCGACGCCGCTCTTCTCAGCCCCGCGCGGCGCGCGCAGACCGCCCGATCGGTGGCAGCGCCGACAGCTGCCATCGCACTGCGGCCAAGCGAGTGGGCTGTGCGATCCCGCGCAAGGTCTCCACGCGCTCGGGGCCGAGACTCTCGGGGACAAGGCCGGCTGCCTCAGCTGTCTGTGCTGAAACGAGAATCTCATCCCCCCGGGCGAGCGAGCAGACGCGAGAGGCGATGTGGACGCCCAGGCCGAACAAGCCGTCGGGCCCGCGGCCGATGTCGCTGGTGTGCATACCGACGCGGACGCGGATGGGGACGTCGACGTCCTGTGTCGCGTTACGCCGCTGCAGATCGCGGCCAAAAGCGACCGCGTTGGCGGGCGACCGGAAGACCAGCAGGAAGCCGTCACCGAGATGCTGGCGCTCCTCGCCGTCGTGGTCGGCGATGCAGGCACGCACGAGGCGTGCATGTGCAGCCTGCACGGGCCGCCAGGCGGCGTCACCGATGCGGTCCACGAGCCCTGTTGAGCCCTCGATGTCGGTGAACACGACCGTCAGTCGCACCGATGTCGATGCTGCCTCGAGGGTGTGCGCGACGGCGCGTGCGAGGGCTACGGCTCCCAGCTCATCGGCTTCCTGCTCAGCCGAGCGAAGCAGCGCCAGGGCGTCGGCCTGCCGATCGGCGTGCCGCCGCAGCAGGTACCGCGCATGGTGGAGCCGGGTCCGGGCGCTCCACGGCCGCGCCCCCAATCGGCGGTTCAGATCTGCTGCAACCTGAAAATGCTGCTCCGCGTCCTCCCGCCCGAGCACGTCGGCGAGCATGCCGAGAAAGAGGTCGACCGCACCGAAGCACAGGACTGCTGCGAAGCCGGCCACGGTCGCCCGCCCGGCATGCGGGAGGAGCTCGTCGTACAAGACTTGCGCAAAGGCCTCGTCGCCAAGCTCGACGCAGACCTCGGCCGCAAGAACGACGGAGACCACCCTCGTGTAGTCGCGGGCGAAGGCACCGATGCCCGCGGCAACGATCGCCTCGTAGTCCCCGACGGCGCGCTCACGGGCGCCCGTTGCCAGCAGCTGTTTGGCGCGCGCGCAGCGCCAGACGGGCGCGAGCGGATGCCGCTCGACAAGATCATCGAGTAGGGGGAGCAGCTCCGCTGACCGCCCCTGCTCATAGCGCAGCTGCAAGAGCTGGGCGCCGTAGGTCTGGGTGATGACGGGATCACTGCCGTGCGCGTTGACCTCGAACGCGGCAGCCGTCTCCGCCTCCGCCTCCTCGAACCTTCCGGCGAGCAGCGCCCACATCGCCCGGCTGCGATGAGCCCAACTGCGGTACAAGGGGCGCTTCGCTCGCTCGGCGAGTGCCTCGGCCTCCCCTGCACATTCGAGGGTCCTGCTCACATCGCCCGTTTCGAGCGCTGTGGCCAGCTGCCAATGGACCACTCGCAACAGGGTGTCCAGGTCTCCCGTCACCGAGGCGGTTTCTCGCAGCTCATCCTGCAGGGCAACCCGAAGATCGACTTCGATGGTCCTCGAGACAGTTCGTCGCGCCAGCAGCGCGTACTGCTGGGTGACGGGGTCGCCGAGCACTCGCGCCCTGCGCAAGACGGCTTCCGCGGCCGCACTGATGTCGGCCGTCGGCTGTCCGTCGAATCTCGCCACGACCAGGCGAGCGTCCAGCTGCGTGGCCAAGACCTGGTCGGAGTCTCCGACGAGACGCCGTGCATCCTGCAGCACGGCGATGTGCTTAGCGTCCGGGCCGCCCGTCAGCGTGATCCACTCGTCGACGCCGTAGCCGAGAGCGCACCGTGCCAGCAGTGCTGGGTAGCGCTCCGCGTGGGCAAGCTCGGTCGCGGTCAGAAAAGCCAGCCGCGCTTCGTCGCCCTGGCCTGCGCTGTGCAGCGCCACACCCAGGTCGGCGCCCAGGCGGGCCCGCTCCGTGTTGGAGTCTGCCCGCTCCAACGCGGCCCGGTAGAGCTCGGCCGCCTCGGCGTAAGCAAACGCTGCGCTGGCGACTTCGGCCGCTCGCTCGCAGGCAGCCCGCACGTCATGGCGCGCTGGGAGATCTCCCGCCGCCAGCAGGTGCATGGCGATCGCGCCCACCTGCACGTCCGGCTTTGACGAGAGGACCTGGGCCGCCTGCAGATGCAGCTGTTCGCGGCGACGCGGCTCGATCGCCTGGTGAACAACCTCCCGCAACAACCCATGTCGAAAGGCCACCATCTGCGAGGACGAACCGTCGGGGACCACGACAGCGTGCCGTTCCGCCTCGCGGAGCGCGTCGCGCACGGTCCCGCTCGGCCACCCGCCGAGCTCAGCGACCAGGTCGACGTCGCCCCTGCGGCCGAGCACCGAAGCGACCTCGAGGACGTCCACGGTTCGAGGCGCCAGGTGCGTAAGTCGCTGCACGATCACGTCCTGCAGTGCTGGCGGCAAGACGGCCCTCTCACGGACAGCCACACCCGGTGGTCGCCCGGCGAGCCAGTGCAGCAGCTCCTCGATGAAGAGCGGGTTGCCGGCCGTCAGCTCCAGCAAGCTGTCAACCAGACCGTCGGAGCCCCCATGCTGGCTGCTGGTGACCAGCTCCGATATCTGAGCTCGTGGCAGGCCGCCCAGCGCGAGGGTGACGGCCTGGCCCCTGACCGGCCGCAGCGCGGCCGTGATGCGGTCGCCACCGGCGGGCTCGTCGCGTCCCACGGACACGACCAGCAGCGGCAGCCTCTCGAGGTCTTCAGCAAGGAAGGTGAGGAGTTCGAGCGAGGCCTGATCAGCGACATGCAGGTCGTCGAGGATCACGGCGAGCGGCGCCTGAGCCGCTACGGAGGCCAGGCGATCCACCAGGGCCTCGAACACCTGGAGGCGGCGGAACTGGCCACCCCCCGCTTCGTCGACCGTCCCCAGCTCCGCGGCTGCGGTGGGGTCGGCGCAGACACCGGGGATCCGCGCGACGCGACGGAGCACCTGCTGCCACGGCCATAGGGCGGGGGCACCGCCGGCCTCCCAGCAGCGACCCCACACCACGGCGAGCGGCGCGCGCGACGCGAACTCCGAGAGCAGTCGGGTCTTCCCGATCCCCGCCTCGCCGCGGACGACGACCAGTCGGCCACGACCGTCCGCCGCTTCGGCTGCGAGCGCCAGCAACGTCTCAAGCTCGGTCGCTCGTCCGATCAGGCTGCGCAGACCCCCGGACGACATACGGCGCAGTGTCCAGGTTCCATCGCAAGGGGTAAAGCGGGACGAGCTAGGCGATCCCGCTCTTGACGAAGGCGGAGTACGACGGCGCGATGGTCGCGGTCGGCCCGACCTCGCCGGCGACCGCGTCGAGGGTCTTAAGCCCGTCGCCGGTGTTGTAGAGCACCGTCTCGGCCTCCGGGTCGACGGCTCCGCTGGCCAGCAGTTGCCGCAGCGTCGCGACCGTCACGCCGCCGGCCGTCTCGGCGAACAGCCCCTCGGTCTCGGCCAGCAGCCGGATGCCCTCGACGATCTCGGCGTCGCCGACGTGACCCATCGCCCCGCCGGTCCGCCGGACGGTGTCGAGCGCGTACGGGCCGTCCGCCGGGTTGCCGATGTTGAGCGACTTCGCGATGCCGGTCGGCTTGACCGGCTTGACCGTGTCCCAACCGTTCTCGTACGCCGTCGCGATCGGCGAGCAGCCGCTGCTCTGCGCACCGAACACCTTGTACGGCGAGCCCTCGACCAGGCCCAGCCGGGTGAGCTCGCCGAACGCCTTGTCGACCTTCGTCAGCAACGACCCCGACGCCATCGGGATGACGACCTGCTCCGGCAGCCGCCAGCCGAGCTGCTCCGCGACCTCGTAGCCGAGGGTCTTGGAGCCCTCCGCGTAGTACGGCCGGACGTTGACGTTGACGAACGCCCAGTCCTCGTTCTCGGCGATCTCGCTGCACAGCCGGTTGACGTCGTCGTACGTCCCCTGCACCGCGACCAGCGTCTGGCCGTAGACGGCCGTCTGCACGACCTTGCCGCGCTCGAGGTCGTCCGGGATGAAGACGACGCTGCGCAGGCCGGCGCGGGCGGCGTGGGCGGCCACGGAGTTGGCGAGGTTGCCGGTGGACGCGCAGGAGACGGTGGTGAAGCCGAAGGCCTTGGCGGCAGACAGCGCAACCGAGACAACGCGGTCCTTGAAGGAGTGGGTCGGGTTGCCGCTGTCGTCCTTGACCCACAGCGTCTTCATGCCGAGGGCCTTGGCCAAGTTGGGCGCCGCCCGCAGCTGGGTCATGCCGGCGCCGAGGTCGACCCGCGTCGACTCGTCCTGACCGGCCGGGAGCAGTCCGACGTACCGCCAGATGGTCTGCGGGCCGGCCTCGATGGAGGCTCGCGTGACGGTGGCCAGCCGGTCCTCGTCGTACGCGACCTCGAGCGGCGCAAAGCAGTCGAGGCAGACGTGCACCGGGGCGAGAGGCACCTCGTTGCCGCACTCGCGACACTTGAGGGCGCGGGCCGGCGAGCCGGTGAGCGCGGGGACAGCAGTGGTCATGATCTCCTCATCTTCCCCACGCGGACGCGTGGGACGGAGTTGGCACCTGGTGCAAGCACTGGTTGCCGGGGCGTCATCGGGCCGTGTCCCTGGTGCCCCTCGGGATGAGCGTGCGTATGAAGTTGTGCCCTCATCCTACGGCTAGGTTGCGCGCCGTGACGTCCTCGCTGGTGCTGGCCTCCAACCGCGGCCCTGTGTCGTACGGCGACGACGGCATCGCCCGTCGCGGTGGAGGAGGCCTCGTCTCGGCGCTGGGCAGCGCCGTCGTGCCGGACGACGCGGTGTGGGTGTGCGCCGCGCTGTCCGACGCCGACCGGCACGCGGTGCGGTCCGGGGTCACAGCGGCAACCGCGGCCGGCCTGCCGACGCGGGTGCGCATGCTCGACATCGACCCGGTCACCTTCGACCGCGCGTACAACTCGGTCGCCAACGGGATGCTGTGGTTCGTCAGCCACCTGCTGTACGACACGCCCTCGGCACCGGTCTTCGGCGAACGCAGTCGACGGGAGTGGGAGGCCTACCGCGCGTACGACGGCGCCTTCGCTGACGCGATCGCCGAGGAGGCCGGGCCGGGGGCCACGGTGCTGGTGCAGGACTACCACCTGACGCTCACCCCGCGGCAGCTGCGCGAGCGGCGCCCTGACCTGCGGATCGCGCACTTCAGCCACACGCCGTGGGCTCCGCCGGAGTACTTCGCGCTGCTGCCGGATCTGGTGGCCCGCGAGCTGCTCACCGGGTTGCTCGGCGCCGACGTCGTGGGGTTTCACTCACCGCGCTGGGCGAACGCCTTCGCCCGGTGCTGCGTCGAGGTGCTCGGTGCGTCGTACGACGGGACTGCGGTGTCCTTTGCCGGCCGGACGACGCAGGTGCAGGTGCACGCGCTCGGGGTGGATGGGGCCGAGCTGCGGGCGCGGGCGCACGCCGCCGACGTCGAGGCTCGGATGCCCGTCGTACGCGAGCTCGTGGGCGATCGGCAGATGCTGCTGCGCATCGACCGGACCGAGCTGAGCAAGAACATCGTGCGGGGGCTCGAGGCCTACCGCGAGCTGCTGCGGCGATGGCCGGAGCACCGGGAACGGGTCGTGCACCTGGCGTTCGCGTACCCGTCGCGACACGACCTGCCGGAGTACCGCGAGTACACCGGCGCAGTGCAGCGGGTGGCTCGCGAGGTCAACGAGGAGTTCGCGACGCCGGGCTGGCTGCCGGTGCACCTGGAGGTCAAGGACGACTACGCCCGGTCGCTGGCGGCGATGCGACTGGCGGACGTGCTGGTGGTGAATCCCTTGCGGGACGGGATGAACCTCGTCGCGAAGGAGGCGCCGGTGCTGTCCGAGCGCGGGGTCGGGCTGGTGCTGTCGCGGGAGGCCGGCGCAGCGGACGAGTTGGGTGGTGATGCGCTGCTGGTCAACCCCTTCGACATCTCGCAGACGGCCGAGGCGATGCACGCGGCGCTGGTCATGGA
>Ga0136633_1002859_pt1 | contig 11642 bp, 9 predicted proteins | sample AntDrymeUQ832206_2_FD_105494 | JGI IMG/M metagenome (GOLD analysis project Ga0136633, IMG submission 105494) | Polar desert sand microbial communities from Dry Valleys, Antarctica - metaG UQ83 (22.06) | ecosystem: Environmental > Terrestrial > Soil > Desert | place: Antarctica: Dry Valley...
CGTCTTCCCCGGCTGCCACCGCAGGATCACCGACGTCGACCACCGCATCCCCTGGCCCCTCGGCCCGACCGCGGCCTGGAACCTCGAGCTGTTGTGCCGCCACCACCACCGCGCGAAACAAGCCGTGTTCACCGTCGAGCTCACTACCGACGGCGACTATCTGTGGACCCATCGCAGCGGCTGGCAATTCCTGCGACATCGCCAGGGCTACTGACCAAGCTCAGTCAGCCCGACAGACCCTCAGCAAGGCCTGCAACCCGGAACCCACGGAGGAACCGGGTCACAGGCATGTCCGTCGATCGGATGCTGCAGCGGAGGATGCATCGTCATCATTCCCCACCTGTGTCCGACCCACGGGAAGTCCAGAGGCCCTGGTTAAGCCTTGGGCTGGTGCTTCAGGCTGACGCTGTTCATGCAGTAGCGGTCGCCGGTCGGCGTCTGCGGTGAGTCGGCAAAGACGTGACCGAGGTGGCTGCCGCAGCTGGCGCAGCGGACCTCGGTCCGCGCCACCCCCATGGTGCGGTCCTCGATCAGCTCGACGTTGTCCTTGCTGGTCGGCTCGTAGAAGCTCGGCCAGCCGCAGTGCGAGTCGAACTTGGCCTCGGAGCGGAACAGCTCGGCGTCACAGGCTCGACAGGAGTAGACGCCCTCAGTCTTGGTCTCGTTGTACTCGCCTGACCACGGCCGCTCGGTCCCGGCCCGACGCAGGACGTCGTACTCCTGGCTGGTCAGGGCTTGGCGCCACTCGTCCTCGGACTTCTGGACCGGGTAGGTGCGGTCGGACTCCACGGTGTGCCCTCTCCTCAGAAACCTCATGACCCGTACAGCGAACGAGCGAGGCAAACTGTTCCAGCAGCGTGCACCCAGGTCGCGAGCCAAGCCGCACTCGCTCGTTGAGGGTAGAAAGGAGGTGTCTCTACGTCCGAGGAGTGCTGTTGGTCCCACGTCGGTCAGCTGGGTTGGTGTCCCTGCTCGCCCTGACCGGCGCCTGGGTGGCACTGGTAGAGGCCCCCTCTGAGGCTGGGACGGGTGGCATCAGGTTCGCCAGCCCGACGGTGGTCAACCACTTCGCGCCAGGGTTCGAGCCCGGCGTCGTGGTGGACGAGAGCGCCACGGCGAGCCGGGGCAGGCTCTACTCCTCCTGGCCCAACGGGTTCACCAGCACGATCTCCTACGTGTACCGCTCCGACGACAACGGCGAGTCGTTTCATCCCCTGGCCGGCAGCGTGGGCGGGAAGCCAGCCACCTGCGTGGGCGGCGGTGACAGCGAGCTGCAGATCAGCCGCATGGACGGCCAGCTGCTGTTCGCCGACCTGCAGGGTCTCACGAACTTCTCTACGTCCGCGAGCAAGGACGGGGGTGACACCTTCCGCGCCAGCTGCACCGCGGTCGTAGGTGCCGGCGTGGACCGCCAGTGGATCGCGGTCGATGACAACGGCGGCACCGCGGCGATCGGCTCTGGACCGGCGGACGGGCGCGCCTACCTGTTCTACGACAACGTGCTGCAGTCGACGTCTGAGGAGGGCTTCGGCGGCAATCAGCCGGTCGTCAACGCGAGCGCTGACGGCGTCAACTACGGCGGCTGCCTGGATGAGGCGGCGGTCCTCTGCAAGGGCCCGGCGGCTGTGTTCAGCGATGAGAACGACATCGTCGGCAACGCCTTCGTGGACGGCAACCGCGACAGCTCGCGCTTCCACACCGTCTACCAGGTGCGCGGCAGCAACGACTCCAGCCGCGTCCTGATGTCGAGCTGCCGCGGTGCCCCTCCCGGCCAGCCGACGACGGCGGCGGCAACGGCGGCGCTCTGCACCGACCCGAGCGACTTTGACCCCGATGACTCAGGTCGGGTGAACCCGCACTGGACCGACCACACCGTCGCGGCCCTGCCCGAGGGCTACCGCGCGCAGTCCTTCGTGGTCGGCGCGATCGACACGGCAGGCAACGTCTACGCCACCTGGGCGCAGTACAAGATCGAACGGGGTGAGTTCGCCAGCACCGGCCAGGTGATGCTGTCGACCTCCACCGACGGCGGCCAGCGCTGGTCCAGGCCACGGCAGCTGAACGCCCCCGACGAGCCCACGGTCATCTTCCCGTGGATCACCGCAGGTGACCCAGGGCGGATCGCCGTCGCCTGGTACGGCTCCCGACAGGCCGCCTACCGGGGCCGCCCGGGGCCGGACCCGCTCGAGGACGGGCTGTGGGATGTGACCATGGCGCAGAGCCTCGATGCCCTGTCGTCGACACCGACGGTCACGCGCACTACGGTCAGCGACCATCACGTGAAGTACGGCAACGTCTCGACCGGTGGTCTCGGCGGAGCGCAGGACCGCAGCCTTGGTGACTTCCTGCAGATCGAGACCGGACTGCGCGGCGAGGCGATCCTGTCCTACGTCGACGACACCTCAGGGAACCGCAACAACGACACGTCGTTCGGCTCCGGGCAGACCCCCTCCCAGGCGGCCGGGCCGACGATGGTGGCCCGGCAGATCGCCGGTCCGTCCCTGTACGCCTCGATCGGCTCGGTCGGCGCCGGCCGGCCCGCGGAGGGCGCGGTCACGGACCCATCGGCGGTCGGCCGGCCCGACGCCTACCTCGCCCTGGCCGGCACCAATACCGACGCCACCCCCGCGCTGGACATCGCTGAGGTGACGATGGCGCAGCCCGACCCAGAGCACCTGATCATCACCATGAGCACGGCGGACAAGGACCTCGCGAGGCACCTCGCCCCCAACCCGACGCTGGGTGGCGTCTTCGCCAACTGGCGGGTGCGCTGGGCCGGGCGCTACGGCACGTCAGGACAAGATGGCCAGATCTGGTACGTCGGCATGCAAGCCGGCCCGCAGGGGACACCCGAGTTCTACGTCGGGAAGACCGCGTCGATCGACAGCACAAAGACGAAGTACTTCGCCTTCCCCACTGGCACATCGGTGCCGGGGTCGATCAGTGAAGGCGGAGTCATCACCTGGACCGTCCCAACCTCCGCCATCGGGAACCCGAAGAAGGGTGACAGCCTGTTCAGCGTCACCGGGTTCGTCGCGACCTCGGCCATCCCCGCCCGCCCCATCGTGACCACGCTGCCCACTGGCACTGGCCAAATCGGTGACCAGGACACCCTGACGGCCAACCTGATCGACGCCGCGCCGTCCTTTAGCTTCACCCTCGGCAAGGGGGCGGCCCCCAAGGCTGGCCCAGGGGGCGGCCCGGACAACAACCCGAACGGCGGCCGCCTCGCCGCGACCGGACTCAGCCTGCCGCTCGCCCTCGCCGCTGTCGTGCTTCTCGCGCTCGGGCTCGCCGGCCGTCGGCGGCAGCGGACCTGACCCGGGCGTCCGTCGTACCGTCTGGGCATGGCCTCGCCGTTCGTGGAGATCGAGATCGACACGCCCACCGGCGAGCGCGTCCTGAAGGTGACCAACCCGGAGCGGACCTACTTCTCGGGGCTGCCAGACGGCAAGGGCCGCAAGATCGACCTGATCGACTACTACCTGGCGGTGGCGCCGGGGATCGTGCGCGCTCTCCGGGAGCGGCCGACCGTGCTGAAGCGGCATCCGGAGGGGGCGGAGAGCGAGCCGGTCTACACCAAGCGGGTCCCCAAGGGTGCGCCGCCGTGGATCCAGACGGTGACCGTCGAGTTCCCCAGCGGGCGCAGCGCGACCGAGCTCTGCCCCGTCGATGTTGCGCACGTGGCGTACGGCGTGCAGATGTCGACGCTTGACTTCCACCCGTGGCCGACCCGGCGCGACCACGTCGAGAACCCGGACGAGCTTCGGATTGACCTCGACCCGATGCCGGGCACCGACTGGGACGACGTGATCGAGGTCGCGCTGGAGTGCAAGGCGCTTTTCGACGAGCTGGGCCTGGTCAGCTATCCCAAGACCAGCGGGTCGAAGGGCGCGCACGTCTACATCAGGTGCAAGCCGGCCTACACGTTCACGGAAGTCCGGCACTGCGCGGTTGCGGTCGCCCGGGAGATCGAGCGGCGCCGGCCGGAGATCGCCACGGCAAGGTGGTGGAAGGAGGAGCGCGGCGAGCGGATCTTCCTCGACTTCAACCGGATGGCGCGTGATCAGACGATCGCCTCGGCCTATAGCGTCCGCGCCCGTCCGCAGGCGACGGTCAGCGCACCCGTGACCTGGGCGGAGCTACCCGACTGCGAGGTCGCGGACTTCGACATCTGGACCATGCGTTCTCGCTTTGCCGAGCTCGGTGACGTGCACGAGGCGATCGACGACGTGCAGCACGACCTGACGCCGCTGCTGGAGCTTTACGACCGGCAAGGCGATGGCGAAGCGCCGTTCCCCCCGTCGTTCGCGCTCCAGCCGGGGGAGCCCAAGCGGGTGCAGCCCAGCCGCGACAAGGACCGGCCTAAGGGCGCTTGAGGCGGATCAGGCCTTCTTGTACGACGCTCACCGCGAGCTGTCCGCCGTGGGTGTAGATCTCCCCTCGAGCCAGGCCACGGCCGCCTGCGGTGGCGGGGGAGTCTTGGTCGTAGAGGAACCACTCGTCGGCACGGAATGGCCGGTGGAACCACATGGCGTGGTCGAGGCTGGCCAGCATCACCGGGTCCTTGCCCATCGCCAGCCCGTGCGAGAGCAGCGTCGAGTCCAGCAGCGTCATATCGCTGGCGAACGCGACGGCGCAGACGTGCAGCAGCGGGTCGTCCGGCAACTTGCCGTCCGCCCGCATCCAGACCTGGGACCGCGGCTCGCCGGTCTCCCCTTGGTCGCGGATCACGCGCGGGGGGTCGGTGACATAGCGGATGTCGATCGGCCGCGGTCGGCTGAACCATCCACCCAGTTCGTCGGAGTAGGCCGCCATCCGCTGCTGGATCGTCTGCAGTGTCTCGGGGTCGGGCACGTCGGGCATCGGCATCGCGTGCTCGAGTCCGGCCTCCACGATCTGGAACGACGCGCTCATGTTGAAGATCGGCTTGCCGTGCTGGATCGCCACGACCCGCCGGGTGGTGAAGCTGCGGCCGTCGCGGATCCGGTCCACGTTGTAGATGATCGGCACCGAGGGGTCGCCGGGACGCAGGAAATAGGCGTGCAGCGAGTGCACCGGCCGGTCCTCCGGCACCGTGCGGCCAGCGGCCACGAGGGCCTGGCCGGCCACCTGGCCGCCAAAGACCCGCTGCAGCGACTCGGTCGGCTGCTTGCCGCGGAAGATGTCGACCTCGATCGTCTCCAGGTCGAGCAGGTCGACGAGCCGGTCGAGGGGGGTCTGGTCGGTCACCTGAACATCCTGCCAGTCAGCTGCCGAGCACCGCTCCGAGGTCGAACCGCACCGGCACCTCGAGCTGCTCATACGTGCACGACCGCGCGTCCCGGTCCGGCCGCCAGGACTTCCACTGTGCGGTGTGCCGGAACCTCGTGCCCTCCATGTGGTCGTAACCCACCTCGGCAACCAGCTCCGGTCGCATCGCCACGAAGCTCAAGTCCTTGCCGTTGTTCCACCTGCTGCCCGCGGACTGACCTGGGTTGCGATCGGACACCTCGTCCCCCAGCCACGGGTGCGTCTCACCCTCCTTCAGCAGGTACGGCGAAAGCTCCCCGATCAGTGCTTCGCGCCGCGCCAGGGTGAAGGACGCGGCGACGCCGACGTGCTGAAGGACGCCGCTGTCGTCGTACAGGCCGAGCATGAGCGATCCCACAACGGGGCCGGACTTGTGCAACCGGTAGCCGGCCACAACGACATCGGCGGTCCGCGCGTGCTTGATCTTCAGCATGGTCCGCTTGTCCTGCTGGTAGCTGCCGTCGAGCGGCTTGGCCACGACGCCGTCGAGGCCGGCGCCTTCGAACAGCTCGAACCACTCCTTGGCGACCGACGGGTCGTGGGTGATCGGGGTCAGGTGCACCGGCGGCTGTGCCTTCGCCAATGCCACTTCCAGGAGTTCCCGTCGCTCCGCCTGTGGTCGTGACGTCAGATCGTCGCCGCCGAGGGCGAGCAGGTCGAAGGCGATGAAGCCGGCCGGCGTGCTCTCGGCCAGCATCCGCACCCGCGAGTCAGCCGGGTGGATGCGCTGGAGCAGGGCCTCGAAGTCGAGGCCCTTGCCGCCGGTGATGACGATCTCGCCGTCGACGACGCACCGCTCGGGCAGGTTGGCCTTGACCGCCTCGACGACCTCCGGGAAGTACCGGGTCAGGGGCTTCTCGTTGCGGCTGCCGAGCTCGACCTCGTCACCGTCGCGGAACACGATGCAGCGAAACCCATCCCACTTGGGCTCGTACTGGAACCTTCCCGCGGGAACGTCCGGGACCGACTTGGCGAGCATCGGCTTCACAGGCGGCATCACGGGCAACTGCATGGGGGCATCATGCCGCCCGCCCGGTTAGGCTCAGCAGGTGACTGAGACGACGCCGCTCTCGAGGCGGGACCGGCTACGCAGCCGCAGGAGCACCGCCAACCTGCTGAAGCTCGCAGTATTTCTCGCCGGCCTGTTCTTCATCCTCCTTGGCCTCGTCTTGGCCCCGCTGCCCGGGCCCCTGACCATCCCGCCGGTGCTGCTTGGGCTGTGGATCTGGTCGACTGAGTTCGAGCGGGCTCAGCGGTTGCTCGACGCCTTCATGGTGAAGGCGCACCAGGCCTGGGATGACGCCAAGGAGCACCCGATCCGGGCCGGCCTGATCACCGTCGCGGGCCTGGCCGCACTCGTTGCCTTCGTCGGCTTCGGCGGCCCGGGCTGGGTCAAAGACCAGGTGCTCGGCTTCTTCTAGCGCAGTGGATGCCGCCGCTGGGATCCTGACTCTCCTCACTTTCGGCTGGGTCGACCCTTCCTGCCGAGCGTGATTCGCCGGTGGCGAGCTGCCGGAAGTGAGGCAAGTGGCGGCCAGCGGAGGTCAGCCCCCTGCAGCGGCTCCCGTCAACGCCCCACGGCGTTCATGGCAGCTCGACCCGCCGGAACCTCTGCACGCCGCGGCCCTTGGGCGTGGTGGCACCGGTGACCGGGTCGACCCACGCCTGGAAGTCCTCGAGGGTGCGTACGGCGAAGGGGGGACCATCGACGGGGTAGAGCGGTACGTAGACCACGACGATGCGGGCGTCGTCGCCTGCGTCGTGGCCGAGCCCCAGCACGAGGTACTGCGGTCCCTTCCAGTGCCGGTAGGTGCCGGGGGTGACGGCCATCAGTAGAGCTGCCTATCTGCCAGGGTCGCCTGGCCGATCGCGATCAGTGGTGGTACGCGTTCTTCAAAGCCGTCGAAGCCCTCGCCGACCATGGCTCCGAACTTGACCCGCATGGCGATGCCTGCGCAGACGACGGCGAGCTTGAAGAAGCCGAAGGCGACATACCAGGGGAGGTCGGTGACGTCGAGGCCGGTGCGATCTGCATACCCCGAGGCCACCTCGGCGCGGGTCAGGAAACCGGGCAGCGAGGTGACGGCACCGACGGGCGCGCCTTGCTTGCGCAGGTCGGGGTCGGACTCCTGCGCCCAGTAGACACAGAGGATGCCGAGATCGGCGAGCGGGTCGCCAAGGGTGGACATCTCCCAGTCGAGGACGGCGTTGATTCGGCCGACCTGGGTCGGGTGGAGCATCGTGTTGTCGAGGCGGTAGTCGCCGTGGACGATGCTGAACCGCTGGGTGGCCGGCAGCTGCGCGGTCAGCGCCGTGGCGAGCGCGTCGACCTGCTCCATGCCCTCGATCCGGGTGGCGTCCCACTGCTTGCTCCAGCGGCTGAGCTGGCGCGTCAGGTAGCCGTCCGGCCGGCCGAACTCGCCGAGGCCCACCGCGTCGTAGTCGACGGAGTGCAGCGCGGCCAGCACGTCGACCAGGCTGTTCGAGATCGCCGCTCGATCTTCGGTCGTGTTCGCGTAGCCCTCCGGCAGCCGCGAGGTGATGATGTGCCCCTCGACCCGCTCCATCACGTAGAACGGCTGGCCCAGGAGATCCGCATCGGAGCAGAAGTGCAGCGTCCGGGGGACGGGCACAGCCGTGTCCTGCAGCGCTGACATGACGCGGTGCTCACGGGCCATGTCGTGTGCTGTCGGCAGCACGTGGCCCAGCGGCGGACGGCGGAGCACCAGCGACCCGGCGGAGCAGTCCACGCGGTAGGTCAAGTTGCTCTTGCCGCCTGCGATGAGGCTGACCGAGCAGTCCTTCCACGAGGGATCGTCCAGCGCCTCCGCGAGGTAGGGCCCGACGACAGCCGGGTCCGCGCCGGCAGTTTCGCTCATGGCAGAGAACCTAACCGGTGCTCGCGAGCTCGAGGACGACCACGCTCTCGCCGTCGGTCTCGACCTGTCCGTCGGAGAACACCCAGCCCTCACCGCTCGCGAGCAGCACCCGCATCGGGGAACCGGGCAGCGGCAGCGCCTGCCGCTCCTGGGCCAGGTTGCAGGCCACCGCGACCTGACCACGGCGCATGACGAACCAGCGGGCCTCGTCCCCCCAGGCGATGCCGAGCTGGTCGCGGCGGCCGTCGGAAAGGTCAGCACGGGAGCGGCGCAGCGTGACCAGCGACCGGTAGAACGCCAGTAGGTCCTCGTCGACCTTCCAGTCCAGCTTGGAGGCCTCGAAGCTGTCCGGGTCCTGCGGATCGGGGATGTCCTCGGCGTTCCAGCCGTGCCGGGCGAACTCCGCCTTCCGCCCCTCGCGCACGGCCTCGACGATGTCCCCCTCGTGGTTGGAGAAGAAGCGCCACGGCGTGGTCGCGCCGTACTCCTCACCCATGAACAGCATCGGCGTGTACGGCGACAGCAGGTACAGGGCCGCACCCACCCGGGCCAGCCCTGGGCTGAGGTCGATGCGATCGCCCAGTGCCCGGTTCCCGACCTGGTCGTGGTTCTGCAGGTAGACGACGAATCGGTGGCCGGGGGTGGTCGGCGGGACCGGCCGCCCGTGGGTGCGGCCGCGGAAGGTCGACCGTGTCCCGTCGTGCACAAAGGCCCCGGTCAACGCCTTGCTGAGCGTCTCGAACGAGCCGAAGTCGCCGTAGTAGCCGGTCCGCTCGCCAGTGAGCAGCACATGGATCGAGTGGTGCACGTCGTCGCACCACTGGCCGTGCACACCCTGGCCGCCGGCCTCGCGTGGCTCCACCAGCCGCGGGTCGTTGAGGTCGCTCTCCGCCACTGCCCACAGTGGCTTGCCGAGTTGCGCCCCGAGGTTCTCCACCTCGACGGCAAGCTCCTCGAGCAGGGTGGTCGCGCGCTGGTCGACGAGAGCGTGCACGGCATCGAGTCGGAGTCCGTCGATGTGGTAATCCCGCAACCACATCAACGCGTTGTCGAGGATGAAGCGCCGCACCTCGTCCGAGCCGGGTCGGTCGAGGTTGATGGCCGGGCCCCACGGCGTCGTGTGCTCGTCAGTGAGGTAGGGCCCGAACTCCGGCAGGTAGTTGCCGACCGGCCCGAGGTGGTTGTAGACCACGTCCATCACGACGCCGATGCCCCGGCTGTGGCAGGCGTCCACCAGGCGCTTGAGGCCGTCCGGTCCGCCGTACGGCTCGTGCACGGCGAACCAGCAGACACCGTCATAGCCCCAGCCCCAGATGCCAGGGAAGGCGTTACAGGGCAGCAGCTCGACGGCGCTGATCCCCAGCTCGGCCAGGTGGTCCAGGTGCTCGATCGCGGCGTCGAAGGTGCCCTCGGCCGTGAAGGCGCCGACGTGCAGCTCGTAGAGAACGGCACCCGGCAGCGGCACCCCGCGCCAGTGCTCGTCGGCCCAGGCGAAGGCACTGTGGTCGTAGACCCGAGACCGGCCATGCACGCCCTCGGGCTGCCGGGGGCTGCGGGGGTCGGGCAGCGGGCGCCCGCCGTCCAGCGAGTAGGCGTAGTCGCGGCCAGCCGCGTGCGCCGTCCACCACTCGCCCTCGGCCGTCATCGGGATCACCAGCTCGTCCAGGTGCAGATCCACCCGCTCCCGGCCGGGAGCCCACACGCGAAAGCTGGTCATGATCGACAACCTGCCCCGGGGGAGCAGCCGTCAAGCCCGCACGCGCAGTGAGACCGGTAACCCGGGCAGCAGCTCGACCCAGTCCCCGATGGGCAGGTCCACACCACCAGCCACACCCCCACGAAGCGGTACGGCGACGACGACGCGCCCGGCCCGGCTGAACGCCAGCGTGTCGGCGGGGGCCTCCAGCGGCTGGTAGGAGCCCTCGAGGAACCAGTCAGGGTGGTCGCGGCGCAGCCGGAGGGAGGCGGCGGTCAGCTGCAGCTTCTCGCTGTCGAGATCGCCGCCTGGGTGGGCGAGCAGCTGTGCCCGCCTGCGGTAGTCGACCGGCCGCCGGTTGTCCGGGTCGACCAAGGACAGCGCGGTCAGCTCGGTGCCCTGGTAGCAGTCGGCGACCCCGGGCATGGTCAGCTGGACCAGCTTCTGGGCCAGCACGGTCGACCGCCAGGCGTCAGCGAGGGTTTCGACGAAGCTGCCGATGTCGGCCTGCAGCGCCTCGGTGACGAAGGCCTCGACGTGGCGCTCGTAGTCAGCAGAGGGGTCGAGCCAGCTGGTGCTGAGCTTCGCCTCGCGCACGGCCTTCTGGGCGTAGGCCAGCCCACGAGGCAACTCGACCGGCCAGGCCCCGACGAGGGTTTGCCACAGCAGCAGCTCGGTGGCGTGGTCGAGCCGGTTGGTCATGCCCGCCGACCATCGCTGCAAGGCCTCGGCCCACTCGTCCGGCCGGTGCGTCAAGGCGGCGAGGCGAGCGCGCACGTCCTCAGCCCGCTTGGTGTCGTGGGTCGACAGGCCGGTCATCGTCAGCGGCCAGCGCTCGAGCCGATTCGCGCAGTAGGAGTGGAACTCCGCGACCGAGCTGCCGAAGACCGACGGGTCGCCGCCGACCTCGTTGAGGGCGATCAGCCGGGAGTAGCGGTAGAACGTCGTGTCCTCGACGCCCTTGGCCATCACCGGGCCGCAGGTCTGCTGAAAGCGGGTGACGAACTCGGGGCAGCCGACCTCTCCCAGGATCAACCGGGTCACGCTGGAGACCACTCGCTCAAGGTCCGGGCGCGCCCGGACCGCCTTGTCTGCTGCCCCCTCCACGTGGGCCCTGGCCACGTCGTCGGCCGGCCCCTCGGCAGGCAGGTAGGCCCGGTAGACGCCGAACGCGACCAGCAGCTCGATCAGCGCCGCCCGCAGGTCCGGCCGGGCGCAGTCCCCAAGGGGCCCTGCTGCCAGCTCGACCAACCGGTCCACCTCGGCGACCAGCACCTGGTCCAAGACCTGGCGCTTCGAACGATCCACGACTTGCTCGTACGCCGGACCGCCCCACAACTCAGTGAAGCGCCGCTCCGCCGACGGGTCGACGAACAGGCCAGTGATGGCGTTCATGGCGTCGTACCCGGTGGTGCCGTGGCACGGCCAGTCCGGGAGGTCCTCGCTGGGCTCGAGGATCTTCTCCACGACCACCCAGGTGTCCGGAGCGAGCGCCCGCAGCTGCTCGAGGTAGCCGCCAGGGTCGGCCAGGCCGTCGGGGTGGTCGATGCGCAGGCCGTCGAGCAGGCCGGCGCGCAGGTGCTCGAGGACCAGGGCGTGGGTCACGTCGAAGACCTCGGGCTCCTCTATGCGCAGGCCGGCAAGGGTGGTCACGTCGAAGAACCGCCGGTAGTTGAGCTGGCCCGAGTCCCGCCAGAACGCCAGCCGGTAGTGCTGCCGGGACAGGGTCGCCGCGACATCCCCCTCGACCCGCGAGCCGTGGGCCAGCGGGAACC
>Ga0136633_1002860_pt1 | contig 11639 bp, 13 predicted proteins | sample AntDrymeUQ832206_2_FD_105494 | JGI IMG/M metagenome (GOLD analysis project Ga0136633, IMG submission 105494) | Polar desert sand microbial communities from Dry Valleys, Antarctica - metaG UQ83 (22.06) | ecosystem: Environmental > Terrestrial > Soil > Desert | place: Antarctica: Dry Valley...
ACGTCGTTCGCCACGCCGCACGTGGCCGGCATCGTGGCATTGATGCTCCAGGCCAACCCCTCGCTGACCCAGGAGCGCATCGAGCAGATCCTCCGCAGCAGCGCGACCGACCTCGGTCCAGCCGGATTCGACCCTGACAACGGATTCGGGCACGTGGACGGGCTGCGGGCCGTGCAGCACGCCGAGGCTCCCGCACCGCTTCCTCCGCCGGCGTCCGCGCCCGTGCCGGCCCCGCCCGCCGAGTCCGCGTCGTGCGCCCAGGTCGCCCCGACCCGCGTCTCCCTTGCCGCTCCCCGCATCCGGGTGCGCTGCACGACCTCGGCCACCCTCCGAGCGACGCTGACCCTGACCCGCGGCCACACGCGCAGGCTCGGCCTCCGCCCGGCCAAGGCCACGACCATCGCGACCGGCCGGGCGATGGCCGCGCCCGGGCGGACCACGAACGTAGACATCAGGCTCACCCGGCGCGCCCGGTCGGCCCTCCGGCGCGTCACGAGGTCGCGGCTGCGTGCTTTCCGGCCGACGCTCAGGATCACCGCAGCGCACGTCGATGGCACCCGATCGACTTTCACCCGGCGGGTCGCGCTCGAGCATTGAGACAGCCGTAGCTCAGGCGGCCGCGGCCTCCAGGAGCTCCACCGCGTCGTCTCCCTGCAACGGCCCGAGGTGTCCGGGACCGACCACCCGGGGGCGCAGGGCAGCGAGCTTGGCGATCGAGCGCTTCGCCTGTGCCGTGTCGAGGTTGTAGGCGTCGAGCGGGACGGCCGGCGGCTGCGGCTTGCCGTGCATGTCGGTCATGTAGAAGCAGTCGGAGACCAGGGCCACGCGGTCGCGCTCGCGCCACAGCCCGATGAGGCCCGGGGCGTGGCCCGGCAGGTCGACGACCTCGAAGCCGGCCAGGCGGTCCCCCTCGCCGACCGTCCCGTCGATGTGCACAGGCCCGCCGTCCCAGACGAAGCGATGACTGAAGCCGTGCAGCATCCGCACGTCCAGCGGCAGGGTTTCCGTCCGCCAGTAGTCCCGGCCACCCGCCCCTTCGGCCTGCTCAACGGCGTCCGGATGACAGAGCACGTCGGCGTAGGCGCGCAGGGCGGGGGCGGAGCCGCGGTGGTCCGTGTCGCCGTGGCCGAGGACGACGCGGGAGATCCCGCCGTGCGGGGTCGCCGCGGCCACGATCGAGGTGGCCATTCCCTTCTCCCCTGTGTCGTACACGAGGACGCCGCCGCGTTCCTCGTCGCGCACGAGGTACACGTTCATCGTTCGAAGCATCCCGCCGCGAAGCACCCAGACCCCGTCCGCGATCTCCTCCGGCGGCAAGGCCGCCAGCGCCCGCAGGCGGGGACGGGAGCGCAGCTTCGAGGGACGGGCGGCGGCAGGCTTCGGCACGCGGGCATTCTCGCCCATCCACGAGCCGGCCGCGCCGTGCGGATGACCGCGCGCATGCGGGCGGACGCTAAGTTTCAGGTTTCTCTCTTGTTCTGAAGCTTTGCGTTAGTCTTTCTTTCGTGACGAGCACGCAGCGAAAGACACGGCGGTTCGAGCAGGTCGTCCGGCTGCGCCGCGCGGAGCGCGCCTGGCCCGACAGCCGCGACATCGTGGCCGTCCGCTCCCAGCTCGAGCGCGAGATCGGCGGCACCGTGTCGCAGGCCTTTGCCGCGTCCGTGCTCGGCATCAGCCACACCGCCCTGGGCAGATGGGTCGAGCAAGGCGATCTCCCGGTCGTCATCACCGCGCGCGGCAGGCGCGAGGTGCCGGTGGCCGTCCTCGCGGAACTTCACGAGGCAGTGCAAGCGGAACGGGCCTCCGGCCGCCGTCGGCTCCACGCCCTCGAGCCCGTGATGTCCGCCGCCCGCGCCCGCGCCCGGGACCTGGAGCCAGCGGCGCTCGTCGACGGCGCGACGTCGGGAGACGACCCGCACCGCCGCGCGGAACTGCGCAGCCTCGCCTACCACCGGGCGGTTGCCGGGCGGCTCGAGCAGGCTCACGTCGATCAGGCCCGGCACCTCCTGTGGGAATGGCAGGACCGCGGCATGATCGACCCCCGCCACGCCGCGCACTGGGAGGAGCGGCTGGGGCTGCCGCTGGCAGCACTCCGGCGCAGTCTGGCCGGCGATGACGAGGACGACCGCGCGCTCCGGCAGTGCTCGCCCTTCGCCGGTTTACTCAGTGAAGCCGAGCGGCGGCGCATCCTGAAGGAAATCCGGTAGCGGAGTGCGACGGCAGGACCTCGAGCACCTGATCGCTGCTGCCGCCGACGTGACGGGTGAATCCGAACTGGTCGTGATCGGCAGCCAGGCGATCCTGGGCACCTATCCGGACGCCCCTGCCAGCATGCTGCGCTCTCAGGAGGCCGACCTCTATCCGGCCGCCGCGCCAGAGAAGGCCGACGAGATCGACGGCGCGCTCGGGGACGGATCGCAGTTTCACCGCACCATGGGGTACTTCGCCCACGGGGTCGGGCCGGAGACCGCCAAGGCTCCCGCGGGCTGGAGGGAGCGGCTCGTCCGGATCGAGGTCGCGCCTCGGATGCCCTCACAGCGCCCCGCGGCCGGCCTCTGCCTCGAGCCACACGATCTCGTGCTGGCGAAGTGCGCTGCCGGCCGGGAGCACGACGTGGCGTTCGCGCGGGAGGCGATGCGCCACGGGCTCGTGGATCCCAGCGTGCTGCTGGAACGCGTTCCGGACCTGCCGCTCGGTCAAGCCCACCGCGCTCACGTGAACAGGCTGCTGCGGGGGATCCGGGCGGAACTTCGGACGTCTTGAGGCGATCAGCCGGCCGCCGCCACCCACGCGTCCACGCGCGCCCACCAGGCGTCGACCCACTCGACGCGCTCCGCCTCGCCGGCCGGCACGTCCCCGCCTGGGACGTGCCAGAGACGGATGCGGACGGTGGTGTCGTGCGGCATCTCGCGGTGCCCGAGGCCGGCGTGGGCGATGACGATGACGTCGGCGCTCGAGGCGCCGTCCAGTGCGGCGAGGACGCCGCGGGCGCGAGGCGCCATGGTGTGGCGCAGGCGTTCGGCCTGGGCGGCCCGGCCGGGCTGGTCGTTGCGGTGCAGCCAGTCGATCGCCCGCGCCCGGCGGGCGGGGGTGAAGTTGCCGCCCTCCGGGAACAGCAGCAGCGCACCGTTGTCCTTCAGATTGCGGGCCAGCTCGTGAATCTCCTCCGGGTCGTCGACCGCGCCGTCGATCAGCGCGCTCGGGAGGTGCCGGGCGACGATCCCGATCACCGGGTCGAGGGTGAGGATCTCCTTCATGACGATGCCGGGCTCCCGGCCGTAGCGGTCCAGCAGCAGGTGCACGAGCAGGACGGAGTCGCCCGCTCCCGCGTGCCGCGCCAGCACGAGCAGCGGCCGGTCGTGCCGCGCCAGGGCCGCTTCGGCGGCGGCGTCCGCCTGCACCTCCACCCGGACCAGCAGGGAGCCCAGCGCTGTCCCGACGACGTCGCGCAGGAAAGCGGTCAGCTGCTCGAGGCGGTGCTCGTGCGACCGGGTCGGCGAGAGCAGCATCGCCAGCTCGCCAAGGACATAGACGTACAGCAGGCGGACGATGGCGACGGGTTCCGGCCGGCGCGTCAGGCGGCCGAGGACGCGAGCGAGGAGCGCGAGCCCAGGCGCGCAGGCCAGCGCCGCCGCGGCGAATGCGAGCCAGAGCGGCAGGGCAAGCCCGCGCAGGAGGGGATAATTCATGGCGACGCCGTCCTCTCGCGCAGATAGGCCGCCGTCGCCTCCCTGGCCGCCTCGATCTGCTCGCCCACGCGCGTCGGCAGTCGCGTCCGCAGCTGGGCGGGGATGTCGTTGAACGCGGGAGCTCCCGTGCCGCCCGTCGGCAGCACGTGCACCCGCACGTCGCCGGGCAGGTTCTCGAGATCGGTGGTGAAACGGTGCCGGCGCGCGACCTCGAAGGCCACGAGCCCGACCTCCCACGGCCACCGCGGAGCTCGCAGCGGCCGCTCCAGGCGGCCCACCTGCAGGACGTAGACCTCGCGCGCGCCGAGCGCGACCGCCCGGCTCACCGGAATCGAGTTCACGATGCCCCCGTCGATGAAGTGCTCCTCACCGATCCGCACGGCCGGCAGGACACCGGGCACGGCGGACGAGGCCAGGATCGGGTCGACGAGCGGCCCTTCGGAGAACCAGTGCTCGGCGGCCCGCTCAATGCTCGCGGCCACGCACTGGAACCGAACCGCGAGATCCTCGAAGCGCTCCACGCCGAGCGCCTCCCGGAGCCGGTCGCGGAGCGGCCCGAGCGGCTGCAGGTGCGTGCGCGTGCGCGCAAACGTCCCCACCTGGCGCAGAACGGAGTCGGCCAGGCCGGCGGCCGCGTCCGGGCTGCGCCAGAGCGAGGAGAGCCGCTCGACGCCGGCGGCCGTCGGATCCGCCGCGAACATGCCGCCGTTGACCGCGCCGATCGAGGTGCCGAGCACGAGGCCGGGCCGGATCCCCGCCTCGACGAGCCCTTGCAGCATTCCGACCTCACATGCGCCGAGCGCGCCCCCGCCGCCGAGGACGAAGGCGATGTCCGAGGGGGGCGGCGGCGTCATCGGACGGGCCAGGTCCCTCGCCGCTCAGGCGAGCGCGAGTGCGATCAACCGCTCGACGCTCGCCTCGGGCGGCTCGTCGCCGGTCCGCAGCACGAGGTCGGGGCGCACGGGCGCCTCGTAGGGCGCCGAGACGCCCGTGAAGTCGCTGATCTCACCGCGCGCCGCACGCGCGTAGAGCTGCTTGGGATCACGGCTCGCGCACACGGACACGGGAGCGTCCACGAAGACCTCGAGGAAGCGCAGGCCGTCGCGCTCGTGCAGCGCCCGCGCCGCGTCTCGGTCAGCCGCGTAGGGGGACACGAGCGCCACGAGCGCGATGACCCCCGCCTCGGTCATCAGCGCCGCGGCGTGAGCCGCGCGGCGGACGTTCTCCGCGCGATCCTCGGGCGCAAAGCCGAGGTCCGCGCAGAGGCCGCGTCGCAAATTGTCACCGTCGATCCGGAAGGCGGGCCGGCCGCGGCCGATGATCTCCTGCTCGGCGAGCTCGGCCACCGTGGACTTGCCCGAGGCCGGCAGACCCGTCAACCAGATCGTGGCGCCGGAGTAGCCGAGCGCCGTCGCGCGGACCGCGACGTCGACGAGGCCCGGTTCGCGGCCGAGGTTGCGCTCGTCCGTGGGAGCGGCGATGCGGGGAGTGGCGTCGGAGGATGGAGACATGGCACGCGGGCGCGCCCGAACGGCGCGGCGGAGAACCCTAGCCTCCCACGCCCATGCCTTCGTCCTCTCCCCCGACTACGAAGAAGAAGCGCACGCCCCTCCCCGGCCGCCGCCCGCTCCCGGGTATCCCAATGGGACCGCAGCGCGCCGTCGCCGGGATCGCGCGCCGGGCGCTCCTGCGCTACGCACGCGGAGGCCGCAAGGGGCTTCGGCTCGAGGCGGACCCGCCCGTCACGATCCTCCTGTCGAGCGCCTGGGGCATGGGCGGGACGATCCGGGCCGCCATCAACCTCGCCGGCTACCTCGCGCCACGTCACGAGGTGGAGATCCTCAGCGTCATCCGCCGCCGCGACACCTCGTTCTTCGGCGAGTTCCCGCCGGGCATCACGGTGACCGCACTCGACGACGAGCGTCCGGGGGCACCGCGGGGGACAGCGGAGCGGATGCTGCGGCCGCTGCTGCGGCGCCTGCCGAGCCTGCTCATGCACCCGGCCGACCGCAACGCGCCCTTCAACAGCCTGTGGAGCGACATCAACATGGTCCGGCAGCTGCGCGGCCGCACCGGGATCCTGATCGGCACGCGCCCGGGCCTGAACTACATCGCCGCCCGCATGACGCTGCCGACGCTCGCGACCGTGGGGCTCGAGCAGATGCACCTCCACCACCACGTGCCGCGGCTCAAGCAGGCGATGCGGCGCGAGTACGGGGCCTTCGACGCGTTCGTGGTGCTGACCGAGACGGACATCGGCAACTACACGAAGCACCTCGGCAAGCGCGCGCCGCGGCTCGTGGTCATCCCGAACACGGTCCGCCCGCTCGGCGGCGACGCGCCGGACCTCGCGGCCAAGCACGTCTTCGCGGCGGGCCGGCTCGTCCCCCAGAAGGGCTTCGACATGCTCATCCCGGCGTGGGCCCAGGTCGCGGCCGACCACCCGGACTGGCGGCTGCGCATCTGCGGCTATGGCAAGCACCAGGCGAGGTACGAAGGTCTCATCGCCACGCATGGACTGGAGGACGTGGTATCGCTCGAACCCGCGACGAGCGACATCGGCGCCGACATGGCAAAGGCGTCGATCTTCGCGCTCAGCTCGCGCTTCGAGGGCTTCCCGCTGATCCTGCTCGAGGCGATGAGCAAGGGCATGAGCGTCGTCGCCTTCGACTGCCCGACGGGGCCGGCCGACATCATCGACCACGGTCGCAACGGCGTTCTCGTCCCGCCGAAGGACATCGACGCCTTCGCCCGTGGGCTGCGGACGCTGATCGAGGACGAGGACCTGCGCCGCCGCTGCGGCGCCGCCGCGGTCGACACGGCCCGGCTGCACACCATCGAAGCCATCGGCCCGCGCTGGGATGAACTGCTCGCGGAGCTCGTCGCGACCCGCCGCGGTCAGGCGTCGCCCGTGGGCAGGTAACCCCAGCGCTCGCACATCGGCCGCAGGCCCTCGGGGATCTCCTCGAGCGGCGGCGGCGGCTCGGGCGCCTGGATCGCACCCGTCTTGATCTTGTCGCTCCAGTCGCCGATGCCCGGCTTGTAGCGCCCGTGGTCGAACTGCCCGTACTCGAGCATCGCGGGCTCCCATGTCAGGCCGAGGAAGTCGCAGACCCCGCGCATGACGCGCTCGGGATCGGCCGTGAGCTCCTCGTAGCGGACGGTGTGGCCGTCGTAGGTCTGGCGCGCGGACTCCAGGGCGTCGCAGTAGCGCCGGATCATCGCGACGTTGTCCTCCTGCGCGGGATCGTCGTCCTTCCAGGCCGCGCGCGATCGCGCGATAGCCGCCGGATGACGGAGTAGGAAGATGAAGCGCGCGTCGGGCCAGCACTCGCGCAGCCGGTCCGCGAGGAAGACGTTGTTCGGCGTCTTCTCCACGATCATCGGCTTGCCGCTCGCGCTCAGCTCACGATGCAGTACGCGGTCCCACAGGAGGTATTCGAGGCCGCGGGCGTCGAGTCCTGACTCCTTCATCGAGCGCTCGGCCCACTTCGCCTTTAGATCTACGGCGACGTAGCGCAGGTGCAGCTCGTGCGGGGAGAACACCTGCGAGTGCGAGTCGAGCAGGACCCGCAGCAGCGTCGAGCCGGACCGCAGCGTGCAGAGAATGAAGGTGGGTGCGGTGACGAGGCGGTCTCCGCCCGGCACGGCCACCGGCCGCCGGGGCCCCTTGCGCGGAGGTGTCCTGGAGGGCGGGGATCCCTTGCGGCGCACCTCGTAGCCCGCGCGCGCGAGCGCGTCATTGACCGTCCGCTTCCAGTTCACGGTCGCGCACCCTAGCTTCCGCTCGCTCGTATGCTCGCCGGGTGCTGCGCGAGACCCGCCTGCTCGTCGACACGGTCGTGCTGCCCGGGGTGGCCGGATGGGACCGCGAGGACCGGCTGCCGGACGAGGTCTGGGACCGCTTGATCGAACTCGGCGTCCCGGGCGCGCTCGTGCCGCAGTCCCACGGCGGGCCCGGCATGAGCGTGGCCGAGGTCGCGCCGGTATGGCGCGTGCTGTCGCAGGGATGGATCTCTCTGACGGGGGCCGTCAACCCCACCGGGCTCGCCACCACGCTGCTCGTCCGCCACGGCACGGACGCCCAGCGCGATCGCTGGCTCCCGCGCTTCGCCTCCGGAGAATCGCTCGCCGCCTTCTCGATCACGGAGCCCCAGGCCGGAAGCGACCTCGGGCGGCTCGAGACGACGGCACGCAGCGCCCCCGGCGGCGGGCTGATCCTCGACGGCCGCAACCGCTGGGTGGCCGGCGGGTTGACGGCGGACGTCGTCTTCCTGATGGCCGGCGTGGAGGGCGCCGACCGTCCCTCCTGCGTGATCCTGCCCGCGGACGGCCGCGACTCGGAGTCGTGGGAGGTGCACGAGCTCGAGAAGGTCGGCTACCGCGGCGTCGAGTCGTCCACCTACGCCTTCAGCGAGCACCGCGCGGACGGCGCCGAGGTGCTCGGAGGGCCGGAGGAGATCGGGCGCGGGGCGAGGGGATGCTCGGCGACCACACCCACGCCCAGCTGCGCATCGGGGAGATGCGGGCACGGCAGATGGCCGTCGAGGCGCTCATCGGGCGCGCCGCCCGAGCGGTGGACGAGCGCTCGCCCGACGCCGCAGACCTGGCTACCGCGGCCAAGGTCGTCGCCTCGGACACGGCCGTGTGGGCGGTCGACCGCGCGGCGAGGCTCGCCGCGAGCCGCTCCTACACCGCCGACGCGGAGCTCGCCCGGCTGCGACGCGACGCGCCGCAGACCCAGATCGGCGAGGGTGCCAACGACGCGCTCCTGTTCGCGCTGGCGCGACAGGAGCTCGCCGCCGTGCGTCGCAGTTAGGCGGGGTTGGCCTTCGCCCAGGCGATGATCGGCCCGGATTCGGCGACGGCGGTCCCGTCGTCGAGCTCGAGGACGGGCACCGTGATGGAACCCGTGAGCTCCTTAGCGCGGCGTCTTCCAGACGTCTGGTTGAAGAGGCCCGGAAGGACCTTCCAGCCGTAGGCCCTGACCACTTCCGGGTCGTGCCCGGCGGCGAGAAGAGCCTGGTGCGCGGTGCCGCAGGGATGGTTGCCCTTCGCGATGGTGCCGTAACAGACGTAGAGCTTCATGCCGCCATCATGCCACCGGGAGCGGCAGCGTCAGCCACGCAGGTGCGCCAGCGCCTCCTCGCGGCCTTCAACGACCTCGACCACCCGGCCGATCCCGCCGATCTCGAAGATCAGCGTCACGTAGCTGTCGGGCTCGATGACCACGGCCATGCGGCCGTCCGGGCCGAGATCGCGGCTCGCGCCCACGATCGCCGCCAGCGACAGCGAGTCGATGAAGTCGACGCCGCTCAAGTCGAGCGCCACGTAGGTCGCGCCGCCGGCAACCGCGTCCGCGAGCGCGGCACGCAGATGTCCGACGGTGAGCAGGTCGAGCGCGCCGGTGACGACGATCAGCGACGTGCGCTCCTGGAGGAACTGCGAAAGGATGCGGAACGGGGCCGGCCCTTCGAGAGCGGCGCCGACGGGACGAGCGTCTCCGCTGATCATGCGTGCTCCTTCGCTTCTGCAGATTTGGGGACGCCCCTTGCGCGCCCCTTGATACGACAGGCATCGGCGTGGCCGGGAAACGCCCGCATCGGGCGCCGACCCCACTCGGTCTCAGCTCAGCCCGACAGCGCCTTGGCCAGGCGCACCCGGCCGACCTCGCCCGGGCGAAGCAGCGCGTCCAGCGCCGCGGCCGGCTCAGGCAGGGCGAAGACCGTTCCGTCGTGGGCGAGCAGGAGAAAGCGATCGAGCCGTTCGAGAAACGCCCGGTCGTGCGAGACCGCGATGACGGTTCCCTCGAAGCCGTCGAGCGCTCCCTCGAGCGCTTCCGATGACTCGATGTCGAGATTGTCGGTGGGCTCGTCGAGCAGCAGGAGGTTGTGGCCCTCGAGTTCCAGGCAGAGGATCTCCAGACGCGCCTTCTGGCCGCCGCTCAGCGTCTCGTAGGGCCGACGGGCGGCTTCGGCGAGCCCGTAGCGGCCGAGCGCGCGCAATGCGGCCTCGTCGTTGCCGACCCGCTTGTGGACGACCTCGAGGACGACCTGGCCGGCGAAGTCCGGGCGGGCGTTGAGCTGCGTGAAGAATCCGGGGGAGACGCGATTGCCGATGACGACCTCGCCCGTGTGCGGGATCGGTTCGCCGGCGAGCAGGCGCATGAGGTGCGTCTTGCCCGAGCCGTTGGGGCCGATCAGGCCGACGCGCTCGCCGAAATGGATCTCCTCCGAGAACGGCCGGACGAGCCCGTCGATGCCGACCGCGCGCAGGTCGACCACCCGGCGGGCGGAGTCCGCGCCGCGGATGCGGACCTTGATCTGCTGATCGGCCACGGGCGCGGGCGGCGGTCCGGGCGCCGCGAAGCGCCGCCAGCGCGTCTCCATCGCGTCGGCCTTCTTGGCCCACACGGGCGAGTACTTCGCGCGCTCCTTGAAGGTTTTCATCAGGCCGTGAAGGCGCCGCTCCTCCTCCTTCCAGCGCTGCACGGCGTCGCCGAGGCGCCGCTGGCGCTCCTCCCGCGCCTTTGAATATGTCGCGTAGCCGGCCCCGTGGACCCAGGCGCCGTGCCCCTCGAGCGTGACGACGGAGCGAGCGGCCTCCGTGAGCAGCGCGCGATCGTGCGAGATGAACAGCACGGTCTTGCGCGTGCGGGCGAGGAGATCGGCCAGCCACGCCTTGGCGGGCACGTCGAGGAAGTTGTCGGGCTCGTCGAGCAGCAGCACCTGGGCGTCGGAATCGAACAGCAGGTCGAGCACGAGCCGCTTGCGCTCTCCGCCCGACAGGGTCGAGGCAGGACGGTCGGCGAGGTCGCCGAAGCCGCTGCGCACGATGCGCCGGCAGGCCGCGTCCCACCGTCCCTCGAGCTCGTAGCCGCCCGCGTCGGACCAGTCGCCGATCGCCGTGCCGAGCGCCATGCCGGCGTCCGGGTCCCCGCCCGCGAGCGCGCCCTCGGCCGCCAGCATTCGCCCGCCGGTCACTCGCAGGCGCGGCTCGGCGACCGACAGCAGCAGCTCGCGCACCGTCCGGGTGCCGTCCGCGCCGACGTCCTGGGCCATCACGGCGAAGCGACCGCCGATCGCCGCCTCCCCCTCGTCGGCCTCCAGCTCCGCGGCGATCACGCGCAGCAGCGTGCTCTTGCCGACGCCGTTGACGCCCACGAGCGCGGCCCGGTCGCCGGGCGAGAGCCGGAAGGAGACCTCGTCGAAGAGGAGCTCACCGCCCGGATGGGCGTAGGCGAGGCCGGAGACGGCGACGTGGCTCACCACTCCAATGATGACCCACCCGCCCCGGGGTCACGGTCGAGGACTGACGTTCGCGGGCCTGCCCGCCCTTCGAGGGCGCGGGCGGGCCCTACATTGACCGCCGTGTTGGAGAAGGTCAATCTCGCCGCGGTGGTCGCGGACATAAGCGACCAGTGGGTGCCGCGGACCGTGGGCTCCTACAACGGCGACCACGTCCAGGTCATCCGCGTGCAGGGCGAGTTCGTCTGGCACCACCACGACCGCACAGACGACCTCTTTCTCTGCATCAAGGGTCACGTGACGGTGCAGACGCGCGACGGGGACGTCGATCTCGGGCCGGGTGACATGCTGATCGTGCCCGTCGGCGTCGAGCACTGCCTGCGGGCAGGCGAGGAGGCGCACCTGATGGTGCTCGAGCACCTGGGCGACGAGCTGGCCGAGCCTGCCGAAGCAGAGCTCAGCGGCCCGATGGGCATCTGATGACGCGCTCCATCGTGATCCTCGCGCTGCTCGGCGCGCTGCTCGGCGCCGCGCCTGCCGGTGCCGCCTCCCGCGCCGCGTACGTCGCCGGCGCGCAGAACCGCGACGGCGGCTTCGGGGCGGCTCCCGGGCAGCCGTCGAGCCAGCTCATGACGGGCTGGGCGGCGCTCGGCCTCGCGGCCGCGGGACGCAACCCGCTCGACGTTCGGCGCAACGGCCAGTC
>Ga0136633_1002861_pt1 | contig 11639 bp, 6 predicted proteins | sample AntDrymeUQ832206_2_FD_105494 | JGI IMG/M metagenome (GOLD analysis project Ga0136633, IMG submission 105494) | Polar desert sand microbial communities from Dry Valleys, Antarctica - metaG UQ83 (22.06) | ecosystem: Environmental > Terrestrial > Soil > Desert | place: Antarctica: Dry Valley...
CGAAGTACCGCGCGTACTGCCGCACGGCCTCACGGACGTCGCCCTTGGGATTCCAGCCCAGCGCGCTCCAGACGATCTTGTTCAGATCGTCGTTGCAGCCTTCCGAGTACGTCAGGAAATCGGGTGACACGCCCAGCCAGCGCTGGAACGCCGCCGCCTGGTCCAGCGGGCGCGGGTTGATCGGCTCGCGATCAAGGGTGCGCACGTAGGCGACGTCCCACAGCGGTACCGGGTACTCGGCGCGAATGGTGTGCGTGATGTCGGGATAGCGGCGAAGCTTGTACTGCGCCGGGATGCGCTTACGGACGGTCGCGAGCGAGTCGCGGTTCTGCGGGCCGATGACGATGCCGGCGAGCCAGGCCGGTTGCTTGGCCATGAGCCCGTAGAACGTCTCCATCCATTGGCTCGTGAAGCCTTGTGGCGACAGCCACATCTGCACGTTGGGATGGAACTTGCGCAGGTTCGCCGTTTGCCGGTCGAGCAGGCCGAACATCGCCGAGGGTTCGGTATGGCCCGGATCGCCGCCGGGTACGAAGATCGCGTCGAGACGGGGCAACTGCTTCAGGACGCCCTCCCACTCGGCAACGGCCTTGGCCTTGCTGGCCTCCGACGTGTAGTCCTCCTCGAGCGCCGGGTACCACACCCAGACGTCCAGGCCGTACTTGTCGGCAATCCTGGACATCTCGACCATCATCTCCATCTGCGGTCGCGGGAAATGCGGGCTGTCTGCCGCATCGTCGGACACGGGCGGAATCAGCTCGATCGCGTTGGTGCCGAAGACGGCGAGATCGCGGATGTACTGCTCCCATTGCGGGACGTCCCACGCGTCGTAGGAATTTGTCTTGGGGCGATAGCCCAGTTGATGACCGCGCAGCGCCACCACCGGCGTCTCGGTGACGTCGAGGGCCGAGGGCAGCAGGACCCGGTCTCGACCGATCTCCAGCGTCCGGAGCAAGCGACCCACCCCGAACAACACCCCACGTTCGTCGACGCCGGCGACCACGAGGCTGCCGGGTGCCGTGGTAATCCGGTAGCCTTCGGGTCCCGGTGCGGCGCCGCCGAGGCGACGTCCCAGGGGGCCCCGTTGCAGCGACGCGAGACGACCGACATGGATGGTGGCGCCGCCGGCGGCGCGGTCTGCCAGGGTCCAGCGCGCGAGGGAACGCCGCTGCACCTCTTCAAGGAGCATCGTCGCGGCCGCTCGCTCGCGGGGGGTGGCATCAGCAGCCACGACGATGGTGGAGACGGAGAAATCGAGCGGCTGCGCGGGTGGCGCCTGTGCGAACACGGACGCCGACGATCCCCACAGCCAGACGAGGAGAAGAAAACCTGAGCGGACGGGGGCGAGCATGGACAATGCCTCCGGGAGGGAGCGTCTGGATGCCAATTTGAAAGACGTTCCATTTTCTACACCAAGTGTTTTATAAATGCTACTCATTACATGTGCCTGCGCGGTTGGCCACCAGGTTGACGCGCCTCCGGAGGTGGTCCGCGCCCGCCGCGGATCGTCCCAACTGCCGATGCCGAATCTGACCCCCGAACAGTTGGCCGCACTCGCCGCGAACGACAGCCCCACGGTTGCCAATGCCATCGAACGCTTCCTGGTGCGTCGGCGCGTCGACGGCTACGCCGACCTGGACCTGCGGTGCGCGTTCCCGCACTACCCTTCCACGCTTGGGTATGCCGTCACGTGTACCGCCGACAGCACCACTGAGGGGCGTCCTGACGGCGCCGGGTTGATCGGGCTCTGGGCCGCGCTCGAGGCCGCGCCCAAGCCGGCCGTCCTGGTGATCAAGGACGTCGGGCCCCATCCGCGCAAGGGCTGTCACATGGGCGAGATCATGGCCACGACGGCGCGCGCGCTGGGCGCAGTCGGCTGCGTCTCGGACGCTGGGCTGCGCGATGTGAAGGAGGTGGCGGCGCTCGGCGACTTCCAGTACTTCTGCCCGGGTTTTGTCGTGTCGCACGGGCAGCCGGTGATTCTGGACGTCAACGTGTCAGTGGAGATCCACGGCTTGCCGATTGCTCCGGGCGACCTGCTGCACGGCGACGTCAACGGCCTGCTGGTGGTGCCGGCCGCCATCGCCGGGGACGTTGCGGCGGCGTGCGACGAGGTTCGCCGCGAGGAGCGGGCGCTGCTGGACCTGATCACGGCACCCGGGTTCTCGGTGGAAGCGCTGCGGCAGTGGAAGCTGACGCACTAATCGCGTTGCAGCGCCTTGCTGGTCTGCGCGGCGGCGTCTCGGACGGCGGCGATGATCAGCTTCTGCATCGCCTTGTCGCGCAGCCGCATCTTGGGGAGCGAGAGGCTCAACGCCGCGATCGCCATGCCGTCGGGCGCGGTGACCGGGGCGCCGAAGCAACAACCCTCGAGCACGCTTTCCTCGACGTCCAGCGAGTAGCCTTGCGTGCGGATCGCCTCGTACTCCTGCTTGAGCGCCACTTCGTCGGTGATGGTGTGCGCGGTGAAGCGGTGATTGCCGTAGCTGCGGCGCAGGCGCTCGACGACATCGTCGGCCAGGTGGGCGGTGATGGCCTTGCCGAGCGAACTGGCGTGTGGCGGCAGGATGCGGCCCACCGTATTGGCCATGCGAATCAGCTGCGGGCTGTCGAGGGTGGCGACGACTTCGATCCGGTTGTCGAAATGCATGGCCAGGGTGATGGTCTCGCCGAATTCGCGGCTCAGCTTTCGCAGGTGCGGCAGCGCGGCGTCGACCAGGTCGGTCACGCGCTTGCCGTCGCCCCACATCCGCAGGTCGGCAGCCAGACCGTACGCGCCATCGGCGGTTCGCTCCACGTAACTGGAGACCTCGAGTGTGTGCAGCAGGCGAAACGCCGAACTCTTGGCCAGGCCGACGTGGCTGGCGATGTCGGCCAGCCCCAGCGGGTGCTCGTGCTTACGCAACACCGCGAGGATGTCGAGCGCCCGGCCGATGACCTTCGAGTAGTACTTGTCGTCGCGCGCGCGGGAGCCCGCCTTGCGGACCGGGATGGCGACGGGGGGGCGAAGACTGCGCGCTGGCATTCGTTTGCCGATATTGTACCGATCGTGTCCAAAGACCTACGCCGAACTTCACAGGAGTGCTGATGCGTCACGTTCTGCTTGCCGGCTTGTGTGTCATCTGCGGCGCCCTGGGCGCCGATGTCGCTGCGGCGCAGAGCGGGCCGGCGGCGCCCGTCGTGACCCGCGTGTTCGGGCCCGAGACGGCCACCGGGCCCTACAAGCACCCGGCGAGCATGACCGAGTTGTCCAACGGCGACCTGTACCTGGTGTACTACGGCGGCCAGGGCGAGTACGCCCGCGACACGACGGTCTTCGGCGCCCGCCTGCGCAAGGGCGAGACGACGTGGAGTGCGCCGGTGCCGCTGGCCCGCGACCCGTTCCGGTCGGTCGGCAACGGCGTCATCTGGCAAGCCCCCGACGGGCTGGTCTGGCTGTTCTACGTGGTCCGGTTCGGCGAGACCTGGGGCACGTCACGCATTCAGGCCAAGGTGTCGCGCGACCTCGCGGCGACGTGGTCCGATGCCTTCCCGCTCGTGCTCGAGGCCGGGATGATGGTCAGGAACCTGCCGATCGTGCTGCACGATGGCCGTTATCTGCTGCCCATCTACTTCGAGGACGGGGCTGACACCGAGCGGGTCGGTCCGAAGAGCACGTCGCGCTTTCTTCGCTTCGACCCGAAGACGTCCCAGTGGGAAACGCTCGGCGAGATCGCGTCGGCCAACGGCAACATCCAGCCCGCGGTCGTCGAGGTGGCGCCCAACCATCTGATCGCCTACGCGCGACGCGGCGGCGGCTACGGAGAGACGACCGACGGCTGGCTGGTCCGAGCCGAGTCCCGGGACGGCGGTGTCACCTGGAGCGAAGGGGCCAACTCCACTTTTCCCAATCCCAACTCGGCGGTCGACTTCCTGAAGCTCACCTCGGGCGCGCTGCTGCTGGTCTACAACGACCACATGTGGCAGCGGACGCCGCTGATGCTCGCCCTGTCTGATGATGCCGACCGGACGTGGCCGGTGAAGAAGGCGCTCGCCAGCGGCAACAACAGCTATGCCTACCCCATCGCCCTGCAGGGGCGCGACGGGCGCATCCACGTCGTCTACACCTCCGATTCACGCAAGGTCATCAATCACGCCATCGTGAACGAAGACTGGATCCGATCCCGGTAAATCGGCGATTCGCACCTGGCACGCCCGGACATGTGGCGGCGCCCGCGGCGCCGCTATACTTCCCCGGTGTCTGACCCTGCCGTTTCGGTGCGCGGCGTCTCGAAGCGCTTCACGCTCCTGCACCAGGGCGGCAACGGCCTCAAGGACCGTCTCGTCGGGCTGGTCGGTGGCCGGCGTGACCGGCGGGAGACGTTCTGGGCCTTGCGCGACGTCGACGTCGACGTCGCGCGCGGCGAGACGCTCGGACTGATCGGCCACAACGGCTGTGGCAAGAGCACGCTGCTGCAGATCATCGCGGGCATCCTGGATCCCGACGGCGGCAGCGTGACCACCCGCGGGCGCATCACCTCGCTGCTCGAGTTGGGCGCCGGCTTCAGCCCCGATCTCTCCGGGCGCGACAACATCTTTCTCAACGCGTCGCTGCACGGCGTGCCGTCCGCGGTGATTCGCGCCAAGTTCGACGACATCGTGGCGTTTGCCGAACTCGGGCGTTTCATCGACACGCCGGTGCGTAACTACTCCTCGGGCATGTACATGCGCCTGGGTTTCTCGGTGGCGGCCCACCTCGATCCCGAGATCGTGCTCGTGGACGAGGCGCTCGCAGTCGGCGACGAGGCGTTCCAGCGCAAGTGCCTGCGCAAGATCCAGCAGTTCCAGGCCGAAGGCGTGACGGTGATCATCGTCTCGCACGACCTGTTGCTGGTCGAGCGTCTCTGCACGCGCGCCTGTCTGCTGCAAGGAGGCGAACTGGTGGCGGTCGGGCCGGCAGCCGACGTCATCTCCCGCTATCACCAGATCGCCGCGTCCAGCGGCGAGGTGGCCGGCGAGTATCGGTGGGGGTCACGTGAGGTCGAGATCCCGCTCGTACGCCTGCTCGGGGCGACCGACCAGCCGATCACGAGCCTGCACACCGGCGAGACGCTGACCATTGCATTCGCGTACCGGGCCGCCACACGGGTGCCACGGCCAGTGTTCGGCCTGGCCGTGTATCACGAGGACGGCACCCATCTCACCGGGCCGAACACGCGGACGGCAGGGCTGGTCATCCCCGAGGTGGAAGGTGATGGCGAGGTGCGCTACACCATCGAGCGACTGCCGCTGCTGCCGGGTCGGTACGTCGTCTCGGTGTCGGCCTACGATTACCACCTCGTCGAGCCGCTCGATCATCGCGAGCGCGTCGCAACGTTCACCGTCACCGAAGGCGGCACCCTCGAACGCTTCGGCAAGGTCACGCTCGGGGGCACGTGGCGCCTGGTGCCCGCAGCCGGCGGGGAGCACGTGGCGCCGTGAGCGGGCCACGTCTGGCCGCGATCCTCCACGGTGCGCGCTGGCCCGTCGTCGATGCGGGCGCGGCCTGGCACGCACGCCTGAGCCGGGCGCTGCATCGCGACGTGGAGATCGTGCTGGCCAGAGACGAGCCATCAGCCCCGCGTGGCGCCGCGGCGTGTGTGATGCAGGCCGTCAGCCGCACCATGGCGCCGCAGGTGGTTGTCGCCGACGTCCACGCCGTTCCAGACGACGCCACGCTTCGATCGGTCGTCCAGGCTCTCGACCGCGCCGCGCTCGCCCTGCCGGACACCACGGCAGCCTGCTCCCCGCCGCCGGGCGCCTTTGCTGACCAACTGCTGCAGGCAGCGGCAGCCGACACGTCGGGCGAGATCGCCGATCCGCCCGTGTGGGCCGTGCAGCGCGAAGCCCTGCTCGATGCCGGAGGACTGGACGAGGCGCTGTGGTCCTACGGCGCGGTGGACGATCTCGCCCGTCGGATGACGCGACTCGGCGCGATCGTCGAGCACCTGGCACTGCCCGACATCGGCGTGTCCGATGTCTCGTATCCCTATCAGCCCTCGTTTGCCACGTTCCTGACCTATCGCAACCGCTTGCGTACGGCCTTCATGCACGCGCCGGCCGATGACCTCGGCGCGGCGCTCGCAGGTCCGCTCGTGACCCTGCTCGCCCGCGCGTGGGCCAGCACCGGCCTCGACGCCACGCGCGTGGCCTTTGGCGGCGACTGGGGTCGCGCGTCACTGAGCACCCGTCTGCGCACCCGATTGGGCGGGCCTCCCCCGGACGCCCTGTGGCCGCAGGACGAACTGGGCACCGCCCTGCCACTCGCCGCGCTGCAGGCGTTTGCCCAGGAACTCCCGGGCCTGACCAGGCTGCGCGAGGCACGCAGCCTCAGTCGGCAGCCTCAGGCACAGACGACACCGGCGCCGCGGACCGCCACCGACCCCGGCGTGGCAGTGGCTCGCCCCCGCGTGTCGGTCATCGTCGTGAACTGGAACGGACGCGCCCATCTGGACGCATGCTTCTCGTCCCTGCTGGCCAGCGACTATCCGGCGTCGCTGCTCGAAGTCATCTGCGTGGACAACGGGTCCATCGACGACAGCCGCACGCTGCTGGCGGACCGCTTTCCATCAGTGCGGGTCGTCCCGCTCGACGACAACCGGGGATTCACCGGAGGCAATGCGGCCGGCGTGGCGGCAGCCACGGGCGAGGTCTTCGTGTTCGTGAACAACGACATGAAATTCGAGCCGACGATGATCAGCCGGCTCGTGGATCACCTCGACGCCCACACGGCCTGCGTCGGCGCCCGCGTCATGAGCTGGGATGGCGGCAGCATCGATTTCGTGCGCGGCACGTCGAGCTTCGAGGCGCGCGGCTTCCAGGAACAGTTCGGGCAGGCCCACGCACCGGGCATGGCACTTGCGGAGTCGTTCTTCCCCAACGGCGGCGCATGTGCCGTGACGCGGCGCGCCTACGAGGACGCTGGCGGCTTCGACCCGGCCCTGTTTGCCTACTACGACGACGTCGACCTCGGATGGCGGCTGCGCATGACCGGGTATGGCATCGGCACGGCTGCCGATGCCGTCGCCTACCACCGCCACGGCGCCACGGTCGGTACGCAGCCGCATGCCCACAAGCGGTTCATGCTCGCCCGCAATGCCCTGTGGATTGCGCTGCGCAACTACGATGACCGGACGCTGCCGCACGTGCTGCCGGCCATCCTCGCGCTTGCCGGCCTGCGCGTGGCGCAGGACATGACCTGGCTGCGCTCGCCGGTCTGGGACCTGCTGCGCCCGTGGCTCGAACCCGCGCGCCACCACGCCGTGGGCCAGGGTGTCTACGCCTCCGATGCCGACGTGCCGCCGGCGCCCGCACCGGGCGTGCCCGCGCGTCTGCTGGCACGTATCGCGATGCCGGAGCTGGCCGCCATCGGAGCCACGCTGCAGGACCTGCCGCGACTGCTGGCGCTGCGCGCCGAGCAGCAACGCCGACGACGTGTGCCCGACGACCAGGTGCTGCCGTTTCTCGGCCGCCCCTTCGAGGAACTCGATGGCCGCAAGTCCTACCGCGCGGCGCAGAAAGCGCTCGTGGAGTCGCTCGGGCTGCGGGCGCGGCTGGGCATCCGGCCTCACATCGTGCTGGTCACGCATGAAGCCCTGCGCACCAACATGTCGGGGCCCGCCATCCGGGTGCTGGAGATGGCACGAGCCCTGAGCCGGACGGCTCGCGTCACGGTGTGCGCGCCCGGCCCCCTCGAGGTGCGCGACGACCGTGTGGCGCTGGTGCCGTTCGACCCGGCGCACCCCACGGCCCTGAAGGCGCAGGGCGAAAGCGCCGACGCGCTGGTCGTGCAGGGTTTCGCGCTGACCTCGTACCCCTTCCTCACCACGCTGGTCTGCCCCATCGTCGCCGACCTGTACTGCCCGTTCACGCTCGAGCACCTCGAGCAGCATCGCGCCGGTGGCGCTGCCTTGCCCGCGCACGAAGCGGACGCGGCCGCGATCCTGGCGGTGCAGAACGCCCAACTGCGCCAGGCCGACTTCTTCATCTGCGCCAGCGAGCGCCAGCGCGATTTCTGGATCGGCACGCTGCACACGGCGGGCCGTGTCAACCCGCGAACCTTGGCGCGGGACTCGGATCTCCGATCCCTGATCGACGTGGTGCCCTTCGGCCTGCCGTCCGAGCCGATGGCCACGGCTGCCGGCCGCGCCACGAAGGATCGACTCGCGCGAGGGTTGCCGGGTGGTGTGATGAAGGGCGTGCATCCGTCGATCCGCAGCACCGATCGCGTGTTGTTGTGGGGTGGCTCACTGCTGGACTGGCAGGACCCGGAGACGCTGATCGAAGCGGTGGCGCGCCTCTCCCGGACCCGCGACGACGTCAAGCTGTTCTTCATGGGGGTCAAGCATCCCAATCCCCAGGTCTCACCCATGGCCGTCGTCGACCGGGCCCGCCGCCTGGCCGAGTCGCTCGGAGTCGCCGGTTCGCACGTCATCTTCAACGACTGGGTGCCGTACGACGAGCGGGCGCTGTACCTGATGGAAGCCGACCTCGGCGTGAGCACGCATCATGCGCACCTCGAAACGCGGTACGCCTTCCGCACGCGGATGCTCGACTACCTCTGGGCGCGACTGCCGATCGTGTGCACGGCCGGTGACCATTTCGGCGACCTCGTCCGCAGCAGGCGCCTGGGTCGTGCCGTCCCACCCGGCGACGCGGAGGCACTGGCGGCGGCCATCGCCGAGATGCTCGACGTCGCCCCGGCGCGCCAGGAGGCGCGCGAAGCGCTGGGAGCGGTGGCCACGACGATGACCTGGGAGCAGGTGGTGGCGCCGCTGCGGCACTGGTGCACGGACCCCACGTTTGCGGCCGATCGGGAGGACGAGGTCGTGGCCTTCCGCGCCCACCTGTCCGAGAGCTTCAAGGCGTCGCGCTGGTTGAAGCGCACGGCGCTTCGTCTCGGCGTGAAGGAAGGCGACGTGGAAGCGCTCAAGCGCTGGGGGCCGGTGCGGGCCGGCATGTCGCTGCGCAATGCCGTGGCCATCCAGCGCGCCCGCCGCAAGGCACGGGAGCGGTGACCAGTCCGCCTCTGGTCAGCGTCATCGTTGCCGCACGCAACAGCGCCTCGACGCTGGAGGCGTGCCTGCAGGCACTCGCCGCTCAGGACTATCCCCGGCTCGAGGCCATCGTCGTCGACGACGGATCGGAGGACGACACGGCGGCGATAGCCGAGGCCGCAGGTGCGCGCGTGGTACGGACTCCGGCCGTCGGCGCGTCCTCGGCACGTAACCTGGGGCTGCAGGTGGCCAACGGCGAGATCGTCGCGTTCACCGATGGCGACTGCGTCGCCGGGATCGGCTGGGCCACGGCGCTGGTGGACGCCCTGCACAGCAGCGGCGCCACCGGCGTCGGCGGACGGCAAGTCAACGTGTTTCCGCCCGGACGGCAAACGCTGCGTGACGCGTTCGAGGCGTTCTTTCGCGCCGCCTCGATTGTCAGCGATTACACGCGCGGCGACGACCGCCCCCGCCACGTCCAGCACAACGCCAGCTGCTGCAGCGCCTACCTGATCACGCCGGTCCGCGATGTCGGTGGGTTCACGCCCGGGCTGTGGCCGGGCGAGGACGTCGATCTCGACCTGCGCCTGGCAGCGCGCGGCGGCACGTTTTACTACGTGCCGTGGGCCGTGGTGCACCACCACCGCCCCGGGACGTTCCCGTGGTTCCGCCGGATGATGCGGCGGTATGGCGAGGCCGAGCGCCGCCTCGTGCGACAACACGGCCGGCGACGCGTGATCGACTACGTGCCGGCAATGGTGGGGCTCGTGCTCGCGGTGCAGGTGCTGTTCCTGCTGCCGGCCGCGCGCGGACTGGTGGCGGCGCTGGATGGGGCGCTGCTGCTGGGAGGCCTTGGCCTGCTCGCCGCCACCACGCCGATCCGCCTGTGGCCCGCGGTGATCCTGTTCGGCATCACCGCCATCTGGGAATGGCACATAGGATGGCTGTTGGCGCCCAGGAATCACGCGTGACGCCACGACTGCGCGACACGCCGCCTCCGGGCGCGTGGGCAGCGCGACGCCGGTCGTTGCTGCCGCTGCTGGCCGTGATGGCCGTGGCGTTGCTGGCCTTGTTCGAGAGGGAATGGCGCCGCGACGAGGTGTTCTCCCCCGCCGACCTGGTGTTTCAGTACTACCCGTGGGCTCACGAGACGCCACGTCGGCCAGCGGCCAATGCCACCCGGTCCGACGAAGCGTTCTACCACCAGCCGCTGATGGCGTCGCACTTCGCGCGCCTGCGGGACGGCGAATTTCCCGACTACGACGACACGCGCCTGGCAGGTGCGCCGGCCTTCTTCGATGGCCTGGACGTCGGACGCGCGTTCTCGCCGTTCAGCCTGCCGTACTACCTGCTGCCAGCCGAGGACGCGGTCAACTGGTACGGCCCGCTCCGCCTCCTGGTGGCCGCGCTGGCCATGTGGCTGTTCCTGCGCGAGCTCGGCGCCGGGCCCGTTGCCGCGGCCGCAGCCGGTGTCGCCTTCGCGCTCAACGGCCACTTCCTCACGTGGCTCAGCGCTCCCATGCCCACGGTGGCCGCATGGCTGCCACTGGTGTTGCGCCAGGTGCGTCGCTGCGCCCGGCGCGGTGACTGGCCCGACATCGCCGGATTGTCGCTGGCCCTCGGCGCCTTGCTGCTCGGCACCTACCTGCCCACCACGTTGGTCTGCCTGTTTGCCGCTGGCCTTTACGCGCTGGTGGAGCTGTGGCTGGCCCGTGGAACCGACGCGACCGCGACGAGCCAGGCTGGCGATCGTCGGCCACGCGGATGCGGCGTGGCCGCGCTCGCGGCCGGCGGTGTACTGGGACTGTGCGTGGGCGCAGTGGCGCTCTGGCCGATGCTCGTGGCCCTGCGCGCGTCCCCGGCGAGCGCGCGGGTCGTGTCGGCCGAGGGCGCGTCGTGGGCCAACCTGGCCACGCTGGCGATGCCTGACTTCTGGGGCACGCCGCTGCTCGGAAACTGGTGGCACCCTGACGCCTCGGCAAGCTACCCCGAACACGTCGCGTACTTCGGCGTGGTCGTCGTCCTGCTGGCAAGCCTGTCGCTTGCGGTGCGCCTCTCACGCACGCTGTCGGCCGTGCGCTGGACGTTTGTCGCGCTGACGGCCCTGGCGCTCACGCGTGCGTATGGCGTGCCGCCCGGACGATGGCTGGTCCTGCTGGCCGGTCAGGGCCAGTCCAACCCGTTCCGGTGGTACGCACTCGTGGCGTGCGGCCTGGCCGTGCTGACGGGCATCGGCGTCCACGCCTGGCTGGCTGAGCCGGAGCGCCGACGCCGGCTCGCTGCGCTGGTGGCCCCGGTCGGCGTGAGCGTGCTGCTGGCCGGCGCGGGTGCGGCCGCATTGCTGGTCTTCCTGCCCGAGTTGCGAGCCCGCAATCTGCAGGCGTTCGAGCGCGCCCAGGTGCTCCGATTCGCGCTCCTGGCTGGCGGGGCGCTGTCGATCATGACCGTCGCGGCATGGCTGCACGACACGCGGCAGCGGATGGCGTGCGCCCTGTTGCTGGTGGCGCTGTCGGCCGCCGATCTGGTGCAGGCCAATCGCCGGTTCAATCCGAGTGTGGCCCGCGCCCAGTACTACCCGGTGACGGCCAGCCTCGACTGGCTGCGCGAGCACGCGTCGGACACGCG